>Ga0116170_10005875_pt1 | contig 10862 bp, 9 predicted proteins | sample AD_JPNHW1_MetaG_FD_89797 | JGI IMG/M metagenome (GOLD analysis project Ga0116170, IMG submission 89797) | Active sludge microbial communities of municipal wastewater-treating anaerobic digesters from Japan - AD_JPNHW1_MetaG | ecosystem: Engineered > Bioreactor > Anaerobic > Digestate | place... | reverse complement strand
CCATGTCGATATAATTGTTCCCAACGAACTTCCATCATTTCTAACCTGGATGCCTGGAAATGAAAAGTTGCTGATTTACAAGCAGAAAGATGATATTGCGCACGATATAATTGAAAATGCCGGTGTGATTTTTTGCATCGATTTCAATGCCCTGAACCGTGTAAAATATTATTCGGATCAGCTTGCAGCAGCAAAAGGATTTAAAATACTGATTGATCATCATTTAGAGCCTTCAGATGAATTCGACCTGACGATTTCGCAGATCAAAGTATCTTCAACATCTGAATTGCTGTACCAGTTGATACAGGAAACCGGTTATGGTGATTGTGTGGATTTGCCGGTAGCCGAGTGTATATTTGTCGGAATCATGACAGATACCGGTTCATTCAGTTATTCCTGCGAAAAACCGGATACTTTCCGGATTACTTCGGAACTCATCAGGATTGGCGTTAAAGTTGAAAAAATCCACAGGCTTGTGTATGATACCTATTCTGAGAGCCGGATGCGATTGCTGGGTCATTGCCTGAGTCAGCGTATGAAAGTGATTCCCGGGTTGAGTACGGCTTATATCTGGCTCAGCAAAGAGGATTTGGAAGCCTTTGATTATCAGCCGGGAGATACGGAAGGGGTGGTAAATTATGCTTTAAGCATCGAAAATATTGTTCTTGCCGCCTTGTTTACCGAACGCGATGACAGGATCAGAATCTCTTTACGGTCGAAAGGACAATTCTCGGTAAACGATTTTGCGCGGAAAAATTTTATGGGAGGGGGGCACCGCAATGCTGCCGGAGGAGATTCTTTTCTCAGTCTGGAAGAAACAATGACAAAATTTGAATCCCTGCTTGAAGGATACCGTGATGAGTTAATGAACAACCGGAAATCTTAACCGAAGTTTTTCATGATGAAAAAGATATATTTCCTTGCCTTTCTGTTCCTTTTGTCTGGTTGTGGTCAAAAAGAGGGAAACCGGCCTGAGAAATCAGATGCTGCCGATTTAAATGAAACGCTTATCAAGGCAAATAAGCAAGTGGTACTCTCCGAAGACCAGCAGATAGATGATTTACTGGAGCGTTACGGATGGAATATGACAGAGACCGGTACCGGATTACGGTATTTGATTTATAAACGCGGAAACGGGCCGTCGGCTCAAAAAGGTCAACAGGCCACGATCCGATATAACCTCAGACTGATTTCAGGAGATATCGTTTATTCCTCGGATGATCTTGGGCCGAAACAATTCACTATCGGAAGCGGTGGCGTGGAGAGCGGACTGGAAGAGGCAATTTTGCTCATGCACCTGGGTGATCAAGCTAAAGTTGTCATACCTTCGTACCTTGCTTTCGGGCTGATCGGCGATCAGGACAGAATACCGCCGAAATCGACCTTAATCTATGATATAGAATTAATAAAATTAACAAATAACTAATTACCAATACATTCACAACTCAACTTCTCATGAAAAAGATTCTTTTAGTGATCCCGGTAGCCTTGCTGCTTACTCTCGTACTTTCCTCGTGCGGTAAACATGCCGGTTACAAAAAAACTGACAGTGGCCTTTATTATAAGTTCTATACACAGAATGAGGACTCAGTAAAGGCTGATACCTCTAAGATAGCCACACTGCTCATCAGTTACCGGACTACTGTCAACGGAAAAGACTCTGTGATTTTTGATTCAAAAACCAGGAACGTTCCGTTTGAAATCAAGTTGATGAAACCGGTATATCCCGGTGATATTTTTGAAGCTCTCAGTATGATGCATAAAGGCGACAGCGCCTCGTTCATCCTGAATGCAGGCGACTTCTTTCTGAAAACAGCCCAGGCGCCCCAGGTTCCTGAAGGTATAGACAGCACGGCAGACATGATATTCAATATCAGGATGCTAAAAGTACAGACCATGGAAGAATACCAGATGGATAAGGCACAGCAACTGACCCGGCAAAAAGACAATGCTGCAAAATCATTACAGGACTATCTGACAAAAAACAATGTTACAACGGCTCCTACGGCTTCAGGTGTTTATATCATTCATCAGAAACCAGCAACAGGTCGTGCCATCAAGAAAGGTGACTTTGTCAAAATCCATTTTTCTGTTACGCTGATCGATGGGAAAAAACTGTTTTCCACTCATGACAATGGTACCCCTATGACATTTGAATTTGGACAACCTTTTGATACAAAAGGATTTGATGAAGGAATCGGGGCCGTGAAAGAAGGTGAAACGGCACGTTTCATCGTACCTGGTGAAATGGCTTTCGGTGAACAGGGGCGTCGTTCGATGAATGGTGAAGAACTCATTGCTCCTTATGCCACTATTATCTATGATGTTGAAGTACTCGATGTAAGCACCAAGGCAGAGCATGAAAAACAGGTAGCAGAAGAAACTGCCGCTAAGAAAAAGGCTGCCGACCTTGCCAAAAACAATGAACCTTCGCTCATAAAAAAGTACGTGGCTGATAATAAGATTACTGTAAAACCCACCGCTTCAGGCTTATACTATATTGAGAGAGTGAAAGGAAAAGGGAAAAAGGCTGAAAAAGGTATGAAAGTTCAGATGAACTATACCGGACGTTTGCTCGACGGTACCAAATTCGACTCCAACCTCGACCGCAAACCGTTAAAACCTTTTGAATTCACCTTAGGCCAGCAAGAAGTGATCCCAGGTTGGGATGAAGGTGTTGCCTTGATGAATGAAGGCGGGAAAGCTACTTTTATTATTCCTTCGAAATTAGCATACGGCGAACGTGAAATGGGCGGCAAAATCAAAGCCTATTCCCCGCTCGTATTTGAAGTAGAACTTGTTAAGGTTCTTGGTAAATAAGTATTAGAAACTGAAAAAAGAAGGCTGTTTCCTGTCATGGAAACAGCCTTCTTTTTTATAGAAAGAGATGCACCGGAATTTACAAGACTGGTTATTTTCTCTTTTCTAAAAGATCTTTATACGAGAGCATTTCATCGCGTAACCGCGCAGCCTCTATAAAATCAAGTTCTTTGGCTGCTTTTTCCATTGCCCTGCGCGTCTGGTCCAGCATCTTTTTTAATTGTTCTGTCGGCATATAGTGTATTACGGGATCGGCTGCAACGTCAATCTTGTCATTTTCAATGTAGGCAGCAGCCTGCGGTTTGGCTTTCGCATCAGCAACCGTTGTCTGGCCCATAATCTGTTCGGCGCTTTTTATTATGGCAGTGGGAGTGATGTTATGCTTCTGGTTGTAAGCCATCTGTTTTTCGCGGCGGCGGGCCGTTTCTTCCATCGCCCGGCGCATGGAATCTGTAATCTTATCGGCATAAAAAATCACTTTTGCATTCAGATTGCGGGCGGCACGGCCAGCCGTCTGGGTAAGGGACCGCTCCGACCGCAGGAAACCTTCTTTATCGGCATCAAGGATTGCTACGAGGGATACTTCCGGCAAATCAAGGCCTTCGCGAAGCAGGTTGACACCAACCAGTACATCAAACGCTCCCATACGAAGGTCACGAAGAATATCAATACGATCGAGGGTGTCAACATCACTGTGAATATACTGGCAACGGATTCCAAGTCTTGTAAGGTACTTGGTCAGTTCTTCCGCCATTCTTTTGGTCAGGGTTGTCACCAGCGTGCGTTCGCCTTTCTGAATTCTTTGCTCTACTTCGTCAAGTAAATCATCCATCTGGTTCAGGCTGGGTTTCACTTCAATGAGCGGATCCAGCAAACCTGTCGGACGGATAAGCTGTTCCACTACAACGCCTTGACTTTGTTGAAGTTCATAATCGGCCGGGGTTGCGCTGACATAAATAACCTGCGGGTACATCGATTCAAATTCTTCAAATTTCAGCGGACGGTTATCCATTGCTGAAGGCAGCCGGAACCCGTATTCCACCAGGGTTTGTTTCCGTGACCGGTCGCCGCCGTACATGGCCCTGATTTGCGGAACCGTAACATGGCTTTCATCAATTACCAGCAGGAAATCATCCGGAAAATAGTCAAGAAGGCAGAAAGGCCTGGCTCCCGGCATTCTTCCGTCGAAATAGCGGGAATAGTTTTCAATTCCTGAACAATAACCGAGCTCCCTGAGCATTTCTACATCGTAGGTAACACGGTCTTCAAGCCTTTTTGCTTCCAGGTTCCTGTTGAGCGATTTAAAATATTCAACCTGCTTTACCATATCCGATTGAATATCCCAGAGCGCATCCTTCATTTTATCTTTGGAAGTCACAAAAATATTGGCCGGAAAAAGCACAAGACCGGGTACAGATTCAATCATTTTTCCGTTCAACGGATCAAAAGAATGGATGCTTTCTATCTCGTCGCCGAAGAAGATCACCCTGTAGGAAACATCAGTATAAGCAGGAAAAATATCGACGGTATCGCCTTTTACCCTGAATTTGCCGCGGGTAAAATCAATTTCAGTCCTGGAGTAAAGGGCATCAACCAGGGCATACAACAGTTTATTCCGGCTCAAATGATTTCCCACTTCAATCCGGATTACATTCTTTGTGAAATCATCCGGGTTACCGATACCGTAAATACAGGACACCGATGACACGACGATGACATCACGGCGGCCCGACATCAACGACGATGACGCGCTTAGCCTGAGCTTTTCTATTTCCTCATTGATGGAAAGGTCTTTCTCAATATAGGTATTTGTGACGGGTATGAAAGCTTCGGGCTGGTAGTAATCGTAATAGGAGACGAAATATTCGACGGCATTTTCGGGGAAAAACTGCTTGAATTCCCCGTACAGTTGGGCTGCAAGGGTCTTATTATGGCTTAAAATAAGTGTAGGACGATTTGTTTCATTGATGACATTGGCAATCGTAAATGTTTTTCCTGATCCCGTGACGCCAAGAAGTACCTGTGAGGCATCGCCTTCATTCAATCCGGCAACCAGTTGTCGGATTGCTTCCGGTTGATCGCCGGTTGGAACATATTCCGATGTTAGCTTGAAATTCATATGAAGCTTCTCTTTTGTAAAACCGGCACTAATCCGGATGCGAACCGGGTTTTATGCGGGCCATGATAGGGTAGTGGTCAGAATATGGTTTTCCGATCACATAAAAATCATTCACTGAGATGGATTTGCTGGTAAGAATATAGTCTATTCTCAGGAAAGGAAGCACTTCGGCATAAGTTTGACCGATTCCATTTCCAGCCATCACAAATGCATCATTCAGGCTCCGGGTCAGTTTTTGATATGCATAGGATACAGGAGTGTCATTAATATCCCCGCAAAAAACAACAGGGTAAGGAGAAGAATTTATGATTTCCTCCAGGGCCGGTATTTGTTTTGACCGTCGTGCAAATGCTGATTTTATCTTTCGCAGGATAATCCTTGAACCTTTGTTGTAATCCTTATTCGGATCATTCAGCGAATTCCATTCAGTTACAAGGCTGAAATCCTCTTTGCCTAATCGAACGGATTCCAGGTGGGCATTCAATACCCGGATGGTATCGCTATGCACTATAATATCGTTGACAATGCAAAAGTTCACATCGCTGTTTTCAAATAAAATCTTATGTGAATGAAGGATAGGATATTTGCTGAATGTGGCCAGACCTACCGGCAGGTCCTTTTTTTCCGACTCAATAAATGCAGCAAAGCCATATTTCGTATTGATCGCTTTCGTGATGGTATCGGCATAATCGGCTTTTAGCCCTTTGCCGGAATAATACTCCTGAATACAGAGAATATCAGGTGATTCGGTTTTGATCAGGTCAAAAATCGCCTTACGCATTTCCCTATGGGTGTTTCCTTTCCATCCATACAGATTAAACAACCTGACATTATACGACATCACTTTAATATCTTCTGAATCACCGGTTTTATCATGATGGTTGCCGATACTGAAAAAGGATATCAGGTAACTGTATCCCAACAGGATAGCGATCAGGGAAATCAGGAAATATCTTTTAAGGTAAACAAGCCAGAAAAGAATGAAGAATATATTAATGATCAGAATGACCGGGTAAAATAAACCGAAAAATGCAAGAGGCCAGAATGTTTCAGGAGATATATACCTTGACAGATATGCCAGCAGCAGAAACAAAACAACGATCCAGTTCAGAAAGAGGGTTAACCCAGTTCCAAACGAACGCTTTTTTTTGTTCGATTTCTGTGATTCCAAATGCATGAATCTGCGAACTTTTTGTGCTTACAGGGCTGATTAATTATTTTCTACTTGTTTTAAACAGAAATTCTTTTTCTTCTTTCGACAATGTTGAATAACCCGATTTGGCTATTTTATCCAGTATCTCATCTATTTTTTTCTGGTCGGTAGCTCTTCGTGCATTGTATTCTTCGTCGCTCAAGGGACGACCTGAAGTATGAACCTTGCGGAATTTTACCTTTTTCATCCGGGCCGTTCCTCTGTGTTGACCCTGAATGCGTTTGAATTCCAAAAGCCTGGCAGGATCAATGTTTTTTCGCAACAACAGCATATAGGTGAATCCCCACAAAGCGCCTCCCAGGTGGGCAAAATGTCCGCCGGCGTTACCCGAACGGATCATCAGGATATCCGTCACGATCATGGCTATTGCAATGTATTTGATTTTGACCTGACCTATCAGAAACAGATTCACGGTATAATCGGGCACCATAAACGAAATCATAATCACGATGGCCAGTACTGATGCTGATGCTCCTAGTGCCAATGCCTGGCCCAGACTCTGCTGAAAAACGGGGAAAAAATTAAAAGCTGCCATAAACACGATGCCCCCGGCGATTCCCCCCAACAGGTATGCAGTGAGCAACTGTTTGTTATTCAGGAATTCGAGAAATATTTTACCGAACCAATAAAGCCATAACATATTGAAAACCAGGTGCCAAAAATCAACATGCAGGAACATGTAGGTGATAATTGTCCAGGGTCTGGAGATAAAGCTCTCCGCCAGGGCTGGCACGGCAAGCCAGTTGAGGATCCCATCAATCCATAAAGATTCGGTATCGTTTCCGGGAACCTTAAATAGAAAGGCCACAATACGGCCAATGTAAATTGCCAGCCACACCGCGATGTTGATTAACAGCAGCCTGGGCAATATGCTGTCGCTTCTGAAGAATCCCTTAATACGGTCAGCCGGAGGTTGTGTTGTATACATAAGTTAGGTTACTGGTTTAAAGCGGGATCTATTGCCAGTATTTATTTCTCTTTTTTCGTTCAAGGTGTCGCCAATACAACAGAAGCAGCAATCCGAATATCATTCCGCCAAGGTGGGCAAAATGGGCAACATTGTCTCCTGGCCTCCAGACGCCTGAAAAAAGTTCAATGGCTCCGTATAAAATAACGAACCATTTAGCTTTCATCGGAAAGAAGAAGTAAATATAAATCATTGAATTGGGGAACATCATCCCGAAAGCGAGCAATAATCCGAAGATGGCTCCGGATGCACCGACAACAACCGGCTGATTCAGAAAGTGTTCTTTGTACACCGAAACAAAATTTACAGCGCCCTGTAATGCATTGACGTTGTGAGGATTTTGAAGCAGCACATTGTAATCATGCTGGAACTGCTGAAACTGGGTCCAGACATCTCCCGAATACTCGTCCAAGACAAACCGGTGGGATGACACGAATGCATTCAGAGATTCGAAGCCCGGGTTCGCGATAAAGCTATTCATGGCTGACAATACAGGGGTAATCTGGAAAAAATAAATCAGGTAGTGCACCAAAGCGGCACCGATTCCGGTGACAAAATAAAAAATCAGAAAACGCTTTCCGCCCCATACATTCTCCAACGCACTGCCAAACATCCATAACGCAAACATGTTAAAAAAGATATGCGTAAAAGATCCGTGCATGAACATATACGTTACAAACTGGTAAGGCTGGAACTGCTGCGAAGCAAAATAATGAAGGCCCAGCAATTCGGTCAGGTCAATGTTACTGGTTCTGCCCAGTGTAATAGTAGCCAGGAAAAACAGGATATTGATAATGATAAGGTTTTTAACAACCGGGGGCAACACCCTGAAACCTGTCGGACTATATTGTTCGTAACTCATAGCGATACATGTTTATGACTGTAACAGTTTTTCTATCTCCTGGATCGGGAGCATTTTAACAATCCTGCTTCCGTCGGCTGCTACTTCAGGAGCCTGGCAAGCAAAAAGTTCATCCACAATCGATTGCATTTCCTGCGCTTTTAGCGCCCTGTTAAATTTTAAAGCTATGTTTCTTGCTACCAGAGCTGCAACAGCAGGTTGCCGTCCGGAAGAAAGAATGGGCTTATTGTTTTTATAATTTTCAAGCAAACTTTCAAGCAATCCCTCAGGAGGAACAGGTTGGGATGAAACAGGGATGCTGTTTAACACAAATGATCCATTCCCTAAACTGCTGATTTCAAATCCTAATGAGTCAAGCTCTTCAAGCAATTCTTCAAGAATCATGGCGTCTCCCGGCGACAAATGAACTGTTTGCGGAAAAAGGCAGCGTTGTTTATCGCCATGCCCATGATGAACGGCTATCATTAACTTTTCATACTCGATGCGTTCAATCGCCTTTTGCTGGTCAATAACCATAAGTCCTGAACGTATTACAGCAACGATATAACGGTTGTGAACCTGTAAAAGTTTTGAGGCGGGTTCATCAGCAGTATCCTGGATATTGAATAAACCTGATACGGGCTGACCTGGTTCAATTTGGTTTGATCCGACTGGTTTACTCTGGGGGATGTCTGCCGGACGGTTGATATCATAGAGTTTTTCCCAGCCTTCGCGGTTGGCACTCATTCCAGAAGTATAGGAAGGCCTGGGATTATGGAATGGATTATAATCAGGGTTTACAGTGATTGAAGGTGGCTTGGGCTGGTAGTTTTTAGGCATCTGGATATTAAAGCTTTGTTCCGTTTCAAAATCCAGGGTCGGGGCAATGCTGAACATTCCGAGGGAATGTTTTACCGCCGATCTTACGGCTGTATATACCAGTTGCCCGTATTGGAAATTTACCTCCGTTTTTGTCGGGTGGATATTCACATCTAGATGTTGCGGATTCACTTCCAGATTAAGGAAGTAGGTTGGAAAGGAAGAATCCGGGATCAGCTCCTGATAAGCCTGTTCTATTGCATGATTCAGGTAAGGGTGTCTGATAAACCTTCCATTGGCAAAGAAATACTGCTCTCCTTTTGTCTTGCGTGCCATTTCAGGTTTCCCGATGTACCCGTCAATATTAACATGTTCTGACTTCAATTCCACCGGTACAAGCTTTTCATTCATGGATGTGCCGAAAATATTGACAATCCGTTGTTTAAAGTTGGTTCTATTCAGTTGGAAAACCAATTTATCATTATGGTGAAGCGACATCTCGATGTCCGGATGCACCAGAGCCACCCGCTGAAATTCTTCAATAATATGACGGAACTCAATAACATCCGATTTCAGGAAATTCCGCCTTGCCGGCACATTAAAAAAAAGGTTTTTAACGGCGATTGAAGTTCCGGTTGAACAGGCGGTTTCTTCCTGCATTTTAACCTTCGATCCTTCGATAATGAGAAGAGTGCCAATATCTTCATCCTTTTTCCGGGTTTTCATTTCAACCTGGGCGATTGCGGCGATTGAAGCAAGCGCTTCACCCCTGAAGCCCAGGGTCCGGATTGAAAAAAGATCAGTTGCCGATTTGATTTTGGAAGTAGCATGACGTTCGAAACTCATCCTTGCATCAGTGGACGACATACCGCTGCCATTGTCTACTACCTGTAAAAGACTTTTTCCGGCGTCTTTCGCGATAACACGGATAATGGATGCGCCCGCATCAATGGCATTTTCAAGCAACTCTTTTACAGCAGAAGCCGGACGCTGTATTACCTCGCCGGCGGCAATCTGGTTTGCGACTGAATCGGGCAACAACCTGATAATATCGGGCATCTATGATCTTATTGAATTAAAATAAACGTACAATGAAAGTAATTACTATCCGGATCAGATGAATGGGAAAAACAAGACTTTACATAAAAAAAACAAGGTATAGCAACATCAGCAAGATGGCTATTGCTATCAACAGACTTTTCAGGCTTTTATTTTTTTTGGGGATAGTCTTTCTTCTTTTCCAGGTTTCATCCATTTGCTTCCGCAGCTTGCTGGCACTGTCTTCCGGAGCATTTTCACGAATTTTCCTGAGTTTTTGTTCAAATTCATCCTCTTGTTTATCGTAAAACAGGGGCCTGTAATTAAACTGCCTCGGTTTGGGTGTTTTAAAGCCTATGAATCCCATCGTTATACCGTATTTGTGCTCATTGTACTTTTGAACTGCATCTGCATGTCTAATTGCAAAGTTACCTCAAATTTATTATGTATGTTTGTGCATGTTAACTAAAATCCTTCCGGGTATCCTTTTCCTTAAAGAAAGAACGTGAAATACAATGGATAATCTTGAAAAACTAATTGTGGTAGGCGACAAAGTACTCATCAAACCAAAGGTAATGAACAGCCGGACAAAAGGTGGCCTGTTTTTGCCTCCCGGATATGCTGAAAAAGAAGAATTGCAAACTGGGTATATTGTTAAAGTAGGTCCGGGCTATCCTATACCTTATGTCATGGAAGATGATGATGAGCCATGGAAGCGGCATGGTGAAGAAAAGGTACGGTATATTCCCCTTCAGGCCAGGGTGGGCGACAGGGCTATCTTTCTTCAGAAAGGAGCCATAGAGATTGTTTATGATAATGAAAAATATTACATAGTCCCGCAACATTCCATCATGCTGCTCGAAAGAGATGAATCTTTATTCGAATAGCGCCGGACTGATACAGAATTAAAAAAGCCCCTGAATTTTCGAGGGCACTGAAAAAGTATCTCTTATTAAATTAATCCTTAGAAATAAGTTGGCAGATGAAGACCAATTCTTCATCTGCCAGTTTTTTTTCTTAAAGTTCGAAGTATTCCTTTGTAGAT
>Ga0116170_10005871_pt1 | contig 10863 bp, 6 predicted proteins | sample AD_JPNHW1_MetaG_FD_89797 | JGI IMG/M metagenome (GOLD analysis project Ga0116170, IMG submission 89797) | Active sludge microbial communities of municipal wastewater-treating anaerobic digesters from Japan - AD_JPNHW1_MetaG | ecosystem: Engineered > Bioreactor > Anaerobic > Digestate | place... | reverse complement strand
GATCACCACCATCAGGCCCTGAACGGAGCGCATCACTTCCAGATTTTCTTTCACCAGCCAGTAGAAGCCGCAGCCGGTCACCAGCAGGAAAAACATCAGCATCACATAGGCGATCGGAGAAAGAAACAGTGCCGCCAGTTCACGCCGCCAAAGAGCAAAAAAAGTTCTCATTATTTCGCCTCCGTCGCCAGATCGTCGCGGATGATAGCCACAAAAATATCCTCCAGCGAGCGGCTTTCCAGATGCAGTTCGCGCAGTTTCCAGCCGTTGGCCACGGCGCAGTCAAACACCTGCGAGCGGATGCCGGGCGCGGAGGAGTCAATCCGGTAGCGGTTCCATCCGCTGCCGAGAAGTTCGTGCGAGACGACATCCACGGTGCCGAGATTCTTCAGCTCGGCTTCAATCGCCGCCGGGTCGCCGGCGATTTCCGCGCTGATCAGTACGTCGCCTTCCAGCCGCTTCTGCAGGCTTTCCGGAGAGTCCGACGCCACGATTTTGCCTTTGTTGATGATCAGGATCCGGCGGCAGGTCATTTCGACCTCCGGCAGAATATGGGTCGAAAGCAGCAGGGTGTGGCGCTCCGCCAGCTGGCGGATCAGTTCGCGCACTTCACGGATCTGTCCCGGATCGAGTCCGGCGGTCGGTTCGTCGAGAATCAGCAGGTCGGGATCGTGGAGCAGGCTGTCAGCCAGGCCGACGCGCTGGCGGTAGCCTTTGGAGAGCTGTCCGATAATCCGGCGGCCGACATCGGTGAGTCCGCACTGTTCCTTGACGATGTCGCGCCGTCCGCGGATTGCCCGGCGCGCTACGCCTTTGATCTGTGCGCGGAAAGTCAGGTATTCATCGACCCGCATTTCGGTGTAAAGCGGACAGCTTTCCGGCATGTAGCCGATGTGCCGGCGCGCTTCAATCGGGTCTTCAAACACATCGACGCCGGCGATTTCAACTCCGCCGCGTGTCGGATGCAGAAAACCGGTCAGCATTCGCATGGTCGTGGTTTTTCCGGCGCCGTTCGGGCCGAGAAAGCCGATAATTTCACCCCGGCTGACTTCGAACGAGACGTCGTCGACCGCGGTATGGCCCGAAAACTGTTTAGTCAGATTGGAAACCTTAATCATAGGTAAAGCGCTCCGGAAACAACCGTTGCATTATCTATGAGAAGCCGTTGCAGTCAAGCCGCGTAACTGGTCCAACGGCGTGGAAAACGGGAGAGATTATTCGCCGGCCAGCCGGTAACCGATACCGGGCTCATTGATGACAGATGGCGATTCCAGTCCGGCTTCTTTCAATTTCCGCCGGATGTGAGTGAAGTGTACGCGCAGATACTGCGACTGTTCTTCTGATTTCGGCCCCCAGACTTCGCGCAGAATCGTGCGGTGGGTGACAATCCGGCCGGCATGTTGCGCCAGCACCCGCAGGAGCGAAAATTCAATTGGGCTTAACTTCAGCTCCTGCCCGTGTATCCGCACGGCATGAGATGGCATATCAACCTCAAGTTTTCCGACCACGATAACAGGGGCCGATTCTCCGGTTCTGGCGCGCCGCTGGATGGCACGTAAACGCGCCAAGAGCTCTTCCGTATCAAACGGCTTGGTCACATAGTCGTCTGCCCCGGCATCCAGGGCGTCGACTTTGTCATCCGGCTCGTCGCGGACGGAGAGGATCAGCACGGGAACAGCTGACCACTCGCGGAGTCTGCGCAGAACCTGCGCACCGTCCATATCCGGAAGACCCAGATCCAGAACAATCGTATCCGGTGAACAGGTGGCCGCCTCAGTCAGGCCGGTTTCTCCGGTTGCTGTTTCCTGAACACGGTAGCCATGTCCTTCGAGTGCATAGCGCAACATTCGTCGGACAGATGCTTCGTCATCGATCACCAGAATCAAGGGGCCGTTTTTTTTCGTTTCGTTTTTCATGCTTCCGGCATCCGGGCTTCTACGGGAACGCTGACGGTCACTTCGGCACCTTTATCCGGACGGTTGCAGGCATCAACTTGACCATTCAAGGCGCTGATCAAGCCGCGCGTGATGGACAGGCCGAGGCCCAGGCCGCCTGCCGGAGCGTGCGGATCGCGGTAGAACTTTTCGAAGGCGCGGACCGGATCGGCAAAGCCGGTGCCGTGGTCGCGGACTGTTATTTCCAGATTGCCGTTATTGATCCGGGCGAGAATTTCAATGTCGCTGCCGGCCGGCGTGTGAATTCCGGCGTTCCGGATAATATGAATCAGCGCCTGTTGAAGCAGCCGAGTGTCCGTAAGCACCAGCAGGTCAGGGGTGATCAAATTAATCCGGACAGGACGGTTCATCAATTCTTTCCGGCATAAGCGCACAGTATCCTCGATCAGATCGCTGATTTCGCACCATTCTTTTTTCACGCCGGGCTGAGCGGTTTCCAGTCGGGCCGAATCCACCAGCAGATCCACCATATTGGTAAGCCGGTCTGACGCCGCTTCAGCCTCCTCCAGCAGCTCGCCGGTCTGCGGTATGGACTTGAGAGCCGTCAGCGCCGCCTTTAGTGCTGTCAGCGGTGTCCGCAGTTCATGCGATACATTATCCAGCAGCACGCGGCGCAGGCGGTTTGATGCATCAAGAACTTCAGAGCGCTGGAAAGCGGCCCGGAAATGATCTTTTTCCAATGCCAGCGCAAGCTGGGTTGCAAAAGAGGCCAGAAGATCCCGTTCCGGCAGATTCAGTTCGCACTCAAACCCCAGCCGCAGTCCCAATACACCCATTAATGAGGTGCGGGTTTGAAGAGGCCAGAAGGTGCCCTCAGCCCCAGGCAGTGTATCGGTGAAACGACCGGCTATCCGGCGGTTGCTGAAAGCCCATTCGGCCACGCTGTATTCCTTGGAAGAAGGCGTCCACAAGCTGGCTGCATGAGGTTTTGCGTTTAGCTGGCGGGTATTCAGGTCGCGAAGATACAGAACTGTTTTTCCGGAAAATAACGCGTTAATCTGGTCGAGTGCCTCACAGAGCCCGTCATTCATATCCGGATTGAGCGCGCTGGAGCGGGTCAGTTTTAACAAAGCAGCTGTGCTTTTCTGCCGTTGCCGCTCTCCTTCTTCGCGCTGACGCATACGGGTGGTCAGGTGGCCCATGACAAGTGCCACCACAATCAGCAGGAAAAACATCATGGCATCGTGAAACTGTGCGATCCGGAACGTAAACAACGGCGGAACAAACAAAAGGTTCCACAGAAATGCTCCGGCCGCTGCTGTAACCAGAACCACCCGGCGGCGGAGAAAAAGCGCGCCGGTTACCGTCATCAGAAGGTAAAACAGCGCGACAGACAGATAGCCAACCCAGTCGCACAGCATCCACCCGGCAAGCGTTACGCCAGCCAGCAGCAGAAGGCCCCAGCCCCATTCGCGAAAGTGGACTCCTTCACGGGTACGCGATGTGCGGACGGCTTCGGCGGATTTCTCCGGACGGACAACATACACATCAATATCGCCGCTGCGATGAAGCAGTTCATCCACCAGACTGCCGCCGCTCAGCAGGCGCATCCACAGACTCTGCCGCGGCTTGCCGACCACAATCTGAGTTACGTTCTGCTCACGCGCCACACGCATCAGTTCACCGGCTACGCGCGAGCCGGACACCGATTCGACCTCGCCTCCCAGCCGGCGGGCCAGTGCAAGAAACTCCGTAACCCTTTTTTTCTCTTCTTCTGTCAGCGGATGTCCATCATCCACATAAACAGCCATCCAGGTGGCGTCGAGGGCGTCGGCTATGCGCCGTGTCCAGCGCACCAGATCACCTGCAAAAGGACTAGGTCCCACTCCGACCAGCAGGCGTTCCCGCGCCTTCCAGGGGCCGGCGATGCGTTGTTCACGCATATGTTCACGCATTCCCTGATCCACCCGTTCGGCGGTCAGGCGCAGGGCCATTTCGCGCAGAGCGGTCAGGTTGGATTCACGGAAAAAGTTTTCGCCGGCGGCGGCAGCCCGGTCGCCCAGATAGACGCGGCCTTCAGCCAGCCGCTTACGCAGCTGTTCGGGTGAAATATCAATCAACTCAATTTCATCCGCCCGGTCCAGCACGGAATCGGGAACGGTTTCGCGGACGGTCACTCCCGTAACCTGACGCACCACCGGCGCGCGGCTTTCCACATGCTGGACATTCAGCGTAGTATACACATCAATACCCGCTTCCAGCAGTTCCAGCACATCGGCGCAGCGTTTCGGATGCCGCGATCCCGGTGCATTGGTGTGCGCCAGTTCATCGACAACAGCCAGGCGCGGTTTGCGCAGAAGCAGCCCGTCGAGATGCATCTCCTTCAGAACGGTGCCGCGATAATTTATGCAAGTGCGCGGCAGAACTTCCAGCCCCTCCAGCAGGGCGGTGGTTTCCGGACGTCCGTGCGTTTCGACCAGGCCGATCACCACATCGACGCCTTCCGCTTTGCGCTGACGGGCGGCCTGAAGCATCGCGTAGGTTTTTCCCGCGCCGGGACACATGCCGAAAAATATACGCAGACGTCCCTGCTGCGAAGCCTGTCTGTTCAGCTCCGCCAGCAAAGCATCCGGATCAGGGCGAAACGGCTTATTCATGGCGCAGAGTGTATCCGATCCAGTTCCATGTTCACCAGCAGAACATTTACATACGGAACGCCCGGACTTCCGGGGCGGGCATTCTCAAGATGCTTCTGCAGAATATCTTCAACGGCCGCGAACGGCAGGCGACGCGCCTGCGCCACACGCGCAACCTGAAACCGGGCCGCTTCCAGCGTGATGTGCGGGTCAAGCCCGCTGGCGGAGGCCGCCAGCAGATCGGACGGAACGGGAGTCTTTGCCGGCAGCGCCAGCAGGTCGCGCCACACATCGGCGCGTTCCTTAATCTGTTCCTGAAGTTTCCCGCTCGCCGGGCCGAGGTTGCTTGCGCCCGACGGAAGCGTACTCCATTCCGCAGCCGACGGCCTCGAACGAAAATAGCCCGGAGATTCGAACTTCTGTGCCAGCAGCGCGGATCCAACCACTCTGTTATCGCGGTACACCAGACTGCCCTGCGCCGTTTCCGGACAGAGCAGATGCGCCGCCCACGTGACCGCCGCCGGATAAATGACTCCGGTCAAAAGTGTCATCATCAGCAGCAGGCGGAGAGCCGGTATTAAAATCTGTTTCATGCGATCTCCTTTCAAATCCATCCCAGCGCAGTCAGCGCAAGGTCGATCAGTTTGATTCCGAGAAACGGCGCGGCGAGTCCGCCTGCGCCATAGATCAGCAGATTGCGCCGCAGCAGCAGTGACGCTCCGGTCGCGCGGTAAGCGACGCCGCGCAGCGCCAGCGGGATCAGCGCCACAATAATCAGCGCGTTGAAAATAATCGCGCTGAGCACAGCGCTTTCCGGCGAGGCCAGCCGCATAATATTCAGCGCGGCCAGAGGGCCGGTGGCAGAACCGGTTCCGGCGTAGAGGCCGAGAAACAGCGCGGGCAGAATGGCAAAATATTTCGCCACGTCATTGGCCACGCTGAAGGTGGTCAGTGCGCCGCGCGTGATGAGCATCTGTTTGCCGATCTCCACAATATCCAGAAGCTTGGTCGGACTGCTGTCGAGATCCACCATGTTTCCGGCTTCGCGGGCGGTCTGCGTGCCGGTATGCATGGCAACACCCACGTCGGCCTGCGCCAGAGCGGGCGCATCGTTGGTGCCGTCGCCGGTCATGGCAACCAGATGTCCGTCTGCCTGCTCGGCCCGGATCCGGTTGAGTTTGTCTTCCGGCGTTGCTTCGGCCAGAAAATCATCCACACCGGCCTCCGCCGCAATGGCGGCGGCCGTGGCGGCGTTGTCTCCGGTAATCATAATCGTGCGGATGCCCATACGCCGCAACTGCGCAAACCGTTCGCGGATTCCGCCTTTGACCACGTCTTTGAGAAAGATGACGCCGAGCACATGACTGTCTTCACAGACCACCAGCGGAGTGCCGCCCTGGCGCGAGATCGTTTCGACATGAGCCTCCACATCGGCAGGCCAGATTCCGTCCTGCTGTTCCACATGCTGACGGATAGCGCCGGCGGCTCCTTTGCGGATGGAACGGGCGGGGTGCTCTGCATCCGCCGGAAGATCGACGCCGCTCATGCGGGTCTGGGCGGAAAACGGCACGAAGTGTGCGTGACGGTCTGCCAGTTCTCGGCCGCGCAAAGCGAAAAGCTGTTTGGCCAGCACAACAACGGATCGGCCTTCCGGCGTTTCGTCGGCCAGCGACGCCAGCTGCGCCGCATCCGCCAGCCGGTTTGCATCCACGCCGCGCGCGGGAAGAAAATCAACGGCCATACGGTTGCCCAGCGTGATGGTTCCGGTTTTATCCAGCAGCAGCACATCCACATCGCCCGCCGCTTCTACCGCCCGTCCGCTGGTGGCGAGCACGTTACGGCGCGACAGCCGGTCAATGCCGCTGATGCCGATCGCACTAAGCAGCCCGCCGATGGTGGTGGGAATCAGGCAGACCAGCAGCGATACAAGCACCGGAAGACTCAGCAGTCCGCCGGTTTTTACGCCGCCTTCCCGTTCGGCATAGCCGAGGAATGCGGGCAGCGTTACAACCGCGAGCAGGAAAATAAAGGTCAGTCCGGCCAGCAGAACACCGAGTGCCTGTTCGTTCGGAGTGCGTCCGCGCACGGAGCCTTCTACCAGCGCAATCATGCGGTCCAGAAAAGTCTGTCCGGGCTCGCTGGTTACGCGCACTTTAATCCGGTCGCTGATGACGCGCGTTCCCGCCGTTACCGCCGAGCGGTCGCCGCCGCTTTCGCGGATGACCGGTGCCGATTCGCCGGTGATGGCTGATTCATCCACGCTGGCTACACCCTCAATGATTTCACCGTCTGTCGGAATCGTGTCACCGGCTTCGCACAGCACTTCGTCGCCTTTTTTCAGTTCCGCCGCCGCCACCGATTCTTCGCGCCCATTGCGCAGGCGGCGGGCTTTGAGCGATACCCGCATACGGCGCAGTGCGGCGGCCTGTGCTTTGCCGCGGCCTTCTGCCATCGCTTCGGCAAAGTTGGCAAACAGTACGGTAAACCAGAGCCACAGCGCAATTTGCAGATTGAACGCGGACGGCGTGTGGGCAGAGACGGCGCTGACTGCCAGTGCGCCGATGAAGACGACGAACATGACGGGATTGCGCAACTGAACGCGCGGATCAAATTTGCGCAGGCTGTCCAGCAGTGCCCGCCGGAGCAGCGAATGATCGAAAATGGAAGAACGTGTTGTCATGGTTTTTCCTTAAAGAGTGCGTCCGGAAATCCAAAGCAGGTGGTCGGCCGCTGGGCCGAGAAAGAGCGCTGGAAGAAAGGTCAGTCCGCCGACAATCAGAATGACAGCGATCAGCAGCACCGCAAAGGTGGCTCCGTCGGTGGGGAACGAACCGGACGACGGCGGCGTGATTTTCCGGACGGCGAACCGTCCTGCCAGTGCCAGCATGGGAACGATCACCGCATAACGTCCGATCAGCATTGCGATGCCGAGGCCGATGTTGAAAAATCCGGTGTTGGCATTCAGTCCGGCAAAGGCGCTGCCGTTGTTGCCGGCGGCGGATGACCACGCGTAGAGGATTTCCGTAAATCCGTGCGGCCCTGTGTTGGCACGGCTGTCCAGCGTGCCCGTCCAGATCATCGTAATGCCGCAGCCCAGCAGAATAACAACGCAGGGTGCAAGCACGGCAACTGAAGCCAGCAGGATGTCGCCGCGATCCAGCCGCTTGCCCAGATATTCGGGCGTGCGTCCCACCATCAGCCCCGCCAGAAATACAGTGAGAATGACAAAGGCGATGATGCCGTAGAGGCCGGCTCCGACTCCGCCGAAAATGACTTCGCCCAGCATGATGTTGAACAGGGCCGCCATTCCGGCCAGCGGCGAAAGGCTGCTGTGCATCGTATTCACACTTCCGTTGGAAGCAGCTGTGGTTGCCGAAGCCCACAGGACACTGGAGGCCAGACCGTGCCGGACTTCTTTACCTTCCCAGATGCCAGCCGCCGAACGGCCAGCGAGCTGAAGTTCTGCCGTATAAGTCAGCGCAAGACCGGCCAGAAACATTGTCAGCATGGCGGCAAACAGACACGCTCCGTGACGAGGATTTCTAACGGTGCGTCCGAACGCAAACGGGAGCGCCGCGGGAATCAGCAGAATCGCCCACAGTTGAAGCAGGTTGGAAAACACCGTGGGGTTCTCAAAAGGATGCGCGCTGTTTACGCCGAAGAACCCGCCGCCGTTGGTTCCGAGCTGTTTGATGGCAATCTGCGACGCCGCCGGGCCGAGAGGAATCATCTGTACCGCTCCTTCGAGCGTGTGCGCTTCGACGTAGGAATGGAAGGTCTGCACCACGCCCTGACCGGCCAGAATCAGCGCGAGCACGGCGGACAGCGGCAGAAGAATGTAAACTGTGGCGCGCGTCATATCGCACCAGAAATTTCCCAGCTCCCGTGCGGAGCGGCTTGCCAGCCCGCGAGCCAGCGCGAACGCCACCGCAATGCCGGTGGCGGCACTGACAAAGTTCTGGACGGTCAGGCCCAGCATTTGTGTCAGATAACTCAGCGTCGATTCGCCGGAGTAGGCCTGCCAGTTCGTATTGGTGGCAAAACTGACCGCCGTGTTGAATGCCAACGGCCAGGATACCGCAGGCAGTCCCTGCGGATTAAACGGCAGCCGGTTCTGCAGAAGTTGCAGAACCATCACGGCGATGAATCCGGTCAGGTTGAATGCCAGCAGTGCGCCGGTATAATGTTGCCAATCCATCGTCTCCGACGGATTAATTCCGGAGCCGCGGTAGATCAAACGTTCCAGCCGTCTTAGGAATCCGGGCAGTCTGCCGGGAGAACCGTCCATCACATTTGCGATCCATCGTCCGATCCAGGGCGATAGCACTGCCAGTAAAACGGCGAACGCGCCGAATAAGAGAATGTCTGTCGTTTGCATGCGGACATCCTGCTCTGAAATACCGGTTGCGGGTAGTTAAGACTGGGCGGAAACGCGCTAAAAAAACACTAACACGCAAACTTGGCTACTCGTAGCGCAGGGCTTCGATCGGGTCGAGCTTGGAGGCTTTCATGGCGGGCCAGAGACCGAAGAAAATTCCGATGAAGACCGAAAAGCCGAAGGCGACGATTAGCGACAGGCTGCTGATCTGCATCGGCCAGCCGGCGCCTTTCGACATGGCAAGGCTCAGTCCAATACCCAGTCCGAGGCCGGAGAGCCCGCCCAGCAGGCTGATGGCCAGCGCTTCAATCAGGAACTGCGCCATAATGTCCTGGCGCCGGGCTCCGAGCGCCTTGCGCAGGCCGATTTCTCGGGTGCGTTCGGTGACGGAGACGAGCATGATGTTCATAATGCCGATGCCGCCGACGATCAGCGAAATGCCCGCAATGCTGGCGAGCAGGATAGACATGATTTTGGTAGTGGAGCTGAGAGCTTCCTGAATTTCGGCCATGTTGCGGATTTCAAACGGTTTTTCGGACGGGTCGCGGTCATGCCGGTTGGCCATGAGTTGCTGGAGATCGTCCTGCGCCTGGGGAATATTTTCCGTTTTATCAATCTCTGCATCGATTCCATCGAGATAGCGTTTGCCGAAAAGACGGTACAAGGCGGTCGTGACGGGAATTCTAACGGTATCGTCCTGGTCTCCGAACGCACTGGAACCCCGTTCGGGAAGTACGCCGACGATTTCATAGGATCTCCGGTTGATGCGGATCGTTTTGCCGATCGGATTTTCATTTTCTCCGAACAGGGAGCGGAGCGGAGTCATTCCGATCACAGCAACCTGTGCGCGGAGGGTCACGTCTTCGTCCGTAATATACCGTCCGAGCAGCGGCACTTCGGCGCGCATCGGCGCATAGTCCGGCGAGACGCCGTACGCCGAGGAGGCCCAGTTTTTGGAGCCGTACTGAAGCTGAACGCCGCCGTGGATGTTAGCCGCAGAGCGTTTGACGGACGGAACCTGTAAGACAGCCGTTGCATCGTCGAGCACCATCCGCGAGACTTCCCCGGCCTGCAGCTGAACGCCCGGACTGTTGCGCGACGAGGTCCGGATACTCAGCAGGTTGGAGCCGAGCCGCGAAAGCTGTTCTTTCACCGAGGCTTTTGCGCCGAGTGCGAGCGAGACCATCGCAATAACGGCGGCGACGCCGATCAGGATGCCGAGCGCGGACAGAAACGTGCGGGCCTTATTATTCCAGAGTGCGCGCAGGCTCTGACGGGTGAGCGCTGTACCCTCCTGAAAAAGCGCCAGCCAGTTTTTCTTTTTTGAATCTTCGCGCAGAAGTTCAAGCACGGCCTCTTCCGTCTGCTCGTTGATGACCGGCGTTTCATTGCGGCGATCTTCCTGAATCTCGCCGTCGCGAATGGTAATGATCCGGTCGGCGTGTTCAGCCACTTCAATATCGTGCGTGACGAGGACAATGGTAAGGCCCTGCCGGTGCAGGGTGCGGAAAAGCGCCATGATATCTTTGGAACTTTTGGAGTCCAGATTGCCGGTCGGCTCATCGGCGAGAATGATCGAGGGATTGTTGACGAGTGCGCGGGCGATGGCGACGCGCTGCTGCTGTCCGCCGGAAAGCTCATTGGGCCGGTGGTGTGTCCGGTTGCCGAGCCCGACGAGCTCCAGCATTTTTTTTCCGCGATGACCTTCTGAAGTTTTACCGGAATAAAGCAGCGGCAGATTGGTGTTTTCAAGCGCAGAAGCGCGCTGGAGCAGATTAAACTGCTGGAAAATGAAACCGATTGTCTTGTTGCGCAGGCGGGCGGTTTGCGTATCGGACAGTCCGGTGATGTTTTTCCCGTCGATTTCGTATGTTCCGCTGTCCGGCCGGTCGAGCAGTCCGATGGTGTGCATCAGCGTGGATTTTCCCGATCCGGAGGTGCCGATGATGGCGAT
>Ga0116170_10005866_pt1 | contig 10872 bp, 6 predicted proteins | sample AD_JPNHW1_MetaG_FD_89797 | JGI IMG/M metagenome (GOLD analysis project Ga0116170, IMG submission 89797) | Active sludge microbial communities of municipal wastewater-treating anaerobic digesters from Japan - AD_JPNHW1_MetaG | ecosystem: Engineered > Bioreactor > Anaerobic > Digestate | place... | reverse complement strand
GCGTCGCGGACCGCCTGGCGCGGATCGGCCCGGAGCAACTCAAGGCCGGAGCCGCGCGTGCGGCGAATCGCACCGCGCAACGCGGCATCGCGACCTTGCGCACGCAGATCGGCGCGCGCGTCGCCCTGCCCCCGGCATTCATCGAGCAGCGCACGACAGTGTTGCCGGCAACGGAACGACAGGCCGTGCAGGAGGCCGTGATGGTCGCGCCGGCCCGACGTGCCAGCGCGTCTTCGCTGGGACTGCGGAACCCGCTCGTCACGCTGCGCAACTACAACCCCGCGCAACTGACGCAGGGCGTCAAGTACCCGAACGCGTCGATCGCGAAACTCATCGGCAAGTGGGGGCGCAACCCGCACAAGGCCGGCGCGTTCCTGCGCTGGCAGGCCCGCCGCGGCGACCCGATGCGCGGCATCCCGGTCGACCAGAAGGCCGCCGGCGTCTCCGTGCACGTGCTGCGCTCTGCGCGCAAGCGCATCGCGACCGCGTTCCTCGCGCCGGCCCGCGCCGGGAACCGAGGTATCCAGTCCGGCGGCATGGCGGTGTTCCAGCGCCAACCCAACGGCAAGTTGAAGTTGCTGCACGGCCCGGCCGTGTACCGGCTCTTCCGAGACGCGGCGCGACGCGCTGCGCCCGACCTCCGCACGCTCCTCCGTGACGAGGCCACCGCCGAGGTCGAAGCCATCATCACCGGAGCTCTCGCATGATCGCCGACGACATCGCCGACGCCTGGGTCGCGAAACTCACCACGATCCGAATCGCCAACGGGTACCTCACCGACTGCGGCACTCGCGTCTACCAGGGCAAGCGTGCGATCGGCCCGGAGAACACACCGTGCGCCGTCATCTTCGAGGGCGACGAGAAGATCGACGACGGCACGCGCCGTGCGTTCAAGAACACCACCGAGTACGTCGTCGAGGGCTTCGCGCCGTGCGACCCCGACAACCCGAACGTCGTCGCGCGCGCGATCGTCGCCGACATCAAGCGTGCGCTATTCACGGGTGACCTGACGGTCGGCACGCGGGTCGTGCAGATGAAGTACGCCGGCCGCGTCATCGGAGAGAACGTCGCGGGCACGTCCTTCGTCAGCGCACGCGTCGGCGTGCACGTGACCTACGCCGACCACATGGTCTGACCGCGCAATCCGACCGCGCAACTTGCGCGGTTGCGAAACCTAGAATTGCGCGCGAAATCGCGATCCGCGCAACTACTACGTCGAAGGGACAGACATGCCGGCTGGCTTCATGGGTTCGGGGGAGGTCTACTTCGAACGGTACAACCCGACGACCGCGACATGGGGTGCGGAACAGGGTCCGTTCGAGGCCAACCAGTTCGAGATCACGCCGAAGGCGACCCGCAAGGTGCTCGCTTCTCGTTCGCGCGCGCGCTACGGTCAGGCCATCGCCACGGTGACCATTCCCGAACCTCCCGAGTTCGCGGTCCGACTGACCGAAGTCACGAAGGACACGCTGGCCCTCGCGCTGTTCGGCACCGTCGCGGCCACCGCGGTCGACGTGCCCACCGTCGGCGACCCTGCGGGCTACACCATCAGCGGCGCCACGCAGACGCAGATCCGCGCGCGCTTCCGCTTCGAGGGCGCGAACTTCGTTTCGGGCCAGATGTGCCGCGTGACGATCCGCGAAGCCGTGCTGGCCCCGACATCGCCGATCGACTTCCTGGCGGACGACTTCGCCACGGTGTCGCTGGCCGGTCTGCTCGAGACGCCGTCCGGCGAAGACGAGCCGTTCACCGTCCGCGTCGTGGCGTAAGCCAGCCGACGCACCGACGGGCTCGGGAGAGCCGCCGGCAAGGGGGCGCATCGGGCAACCGAGCGCCCCCTTTCTCTTTCCGACTGAGCAAGCATGGCAACGACCGACGTTCGCGTACCCGTCACTGTCACGACCACTGGCGCCGAGCGTATCCAGCGCCTTGCCGACGAGGTCCGTGGACTCGCGGCCGAAGGGGGCGCGGCCGCGCCCGAGTTCGAACGCCTCGCGAAAGAGTTCGACAAACTCGGGCAGCAGGCACAGGGGCTGCAGCAGATCTCGTCCCTGCGCGACGACATCGAGGTCCTCGGCGCCGCGCAACGCGAGGCCGCGCAGGCGACGCAGCAGTTCACCGCACGCCAGCGCGAACTCGAAGCTGTCGTCACGCAGGCGAAGGCGACCCACCGCGACGTTGCTGCCGCGTACCAGGCCGCGCGTCGTGCCTCTGCGGAGGCGTCCGATGCTCTCGCGCTGCACCGAGCGAACGCCGACGCCAGCACGCGTGGCACGGCGGAGTACACGACGCGACTGCGAGAACTCGTCGGCGACCAGGTGCGCGCTCGCGGCGCCGTACGCGAGACGGCCGACGCGCTGACCGAAGCGCGCAACGCAACGCGACAGGCGAAGGACGACCTCGCCACGTTCAACCGCGAGAACGCGGGGCTCGCTGGTGCGCTGCGCTCGGCGAACACTGCGCTCGATCAGCGGCGCGACGTGCTCGACCGCAGCGCCGACGAGCTACAACGCAACGGCGTCGAGACGACCGACCTCGCCGCGGCGCAGGGGCAGTTGCAGGCGTCGCTGGAGCGCGTCTACGGCGAACTCACGAAGGTCCAGGCCGGCATCGTCCGCACCGCCGAGGAAGAGCAGCGCCTCGCGCGCATCGCCGCTCTTGTCGCCGAGTCGAACGAGCGCAACCTCGCACTCATGCGGCACGTGGTGCAGGCACGCGAACAAGCCGCGAAGCAAGCCGCCGACGCCGAGGTCACAGCGTTCGAGCGGGCCGAGGCGTCCGCGAAGTCGGCGTTCGGCACGATCGCCGCCGTGTCGCAGCGCGCGGGAGACGCGCAGCGGAAGGCCGCCGACGACGCGGCCCTCGCCGCGAAGGAACTCGCGGACAGCAACGCCGCCGCGGCGCGTGCGTTCGAGGAGCGTTTCGCGCGCGCCGGGGTGCGCAGTGCACAGGCGATCGAAGCCGAGATCCGTGACGTCGACGCTGCGGTGGTGCGCCTCGCGGCCGACACGCGCGTCACCGGCGAAGAGTTCCGTCGTGCGTTCGCGTCCAGCGCGACGCGGCTCGAGGCACTGCGTAACGAACTTCGCGGTGTCGCGCAGGCCAGTGACGACAGCGGCCGTGCTGTCGGGTTCCTCCGCGCGCAGTTCGCGCAGTTCGCCGCGCTCTACTCCGGCGTCGAACTCGGGCGCAAGTTCTTCGACGCGAACATCGAGATCGAGACGCTGCGCCGATCGCTGACCGCGATCACCGGATCGACCGAGTCCGCGGCGGCAATGATCGGGTTCCTCCAGCAGACCGCGAACAACTCCGGTCTCGCTGTCGGCGCACTCTCGCAGGACTTCATCCGCTTCCAGGCGGCGATGTCGAGCTCCGGCATCGCGGCCGAGACGACGCGCAACGTGTTCGAGCAGGTCGCCAACACGGCCGGACGCCTCGGGCTCGGCACCGAGCGCGCGGGCCTGATCCTCACGGCCCTCGGTCAGATCGCGAACAAGGGCAAGGTCAGCCTCGAAGAACTGCAAGGGCAGTTGGGCGAGTCACTGCCCGGTGCGCTGCGCATCACGGCAGACGGGCTCGGGGTTACGAACGCGCGTCTGCTCGAACTCATCAAGAGCGGCCTCTCGTCGCAGGAGTTCTTCCAGGCGTTCCAGCGCGGGATGACCGGTGCGTTCGGCGACAGCGAGAAGCGCGTCGAGGGCCTCGCCGCTGCGTGGGCACGGTTCAAGAACGCACTGACGCAGACCGCGCAGCAGGCCAACGACACCTCGGCGTTCAAGGGCCTGATTTCGGTTCTTGACGGCGTCGCGTCGAACCTCGACAGCATCTTGCAGGTCGCGGTCGGGGTGGGCAAGGCGTTCGCCGCGATCAAGGTCGTCGACGCCGTCCGAGGCTTCCTCGGTCTGAAAGACGCCGCGCGCGACAACGCGACCGCGCAGCAACGCGCGGCCCTTGCGGCGCGGGCGAACCAGCAGGCCGTCGAAGGCGCGTCGGCGGCGAGTGCGACGAACGCACAGTCCACGCGCGCGGCGTCTGTGGCACTGGGCGAACGGGCCGCCGCGGATCGCGTGGCGACCACGTCGGTGCAGCAGCACACTCTTGCGCTCGAAGCCAACGCTGTCGCAGCTCGCGCGGCGGCGACCGCGAACACGCAGGGGGCGAACACCGCTCCGGTAGACCGGTCGACCGCGGCCGTGCAGCGCCACACCGCGGCGCTCGAAGCAGACGCCGGCGCCGCGCGTGCGGCGAACATCGCCAACACGCAAGGCGGGAACACGGCGCCTGTCGATCGCTCGACCGCGGCCGTGCAGCGCCACACTGCTGCGCTCGATGTCGACCTCGCCGCCCTCGAGCGCAACGCCGCGGCCGGAGCGCGGGGTGCGAACACCGTGGCGGTCGATCGCTCGACGGCTTCGGTCAAGGCGCACACCGTTGCGCTCGATGTCGACCTCGCCGCCCTCGAGCGCAACGCCGCTGCACAGGGCGCGAGCGCAGGCGCGACTGACCGGACCGCGACCTCGGTCAAAGTGCACACCGCTGCGCTCGATGTCGACCTCGCGGCCCTCAAGCGCAACGCCGCAGCGACGACAGCGGCTGCGACGGCGACGAAGGGGCATGCGGCGGCGGTTACCGGTGCGACTGGGGCGTTTGCCACCTTGTCGGGCGCGCTCGAACGCAACGCCGTCGCCATGTCGACGACGACTGTCGCAGGGGTGCGCGCGAGCGACGCGGCGATCCGCAACGCACAGGCGATGCGCTTGGCAGAACAGGCCGCGCTCAAGGTGGAACTGGCGGCACACAAGAGCGGCGCCGCGGTGCGGGAGAAGGCGGTCGCTCTCGACGTGATGACCGCGGCGGCGGCGCGTTCCGTCAACACGATGGGTCTCGCCGCGGGAGCGATCGGCAAGGTGCCTGCTGCCGCAGGAGAAGCCGCGCGCGGTGCGGGGCTCCTAGGCACGGCACTCGGCGGCATCGCCGGGGCCGCGCGCGGCCTGCTCGCCGTCGTCGGCGGCGTGCCCGGCGCGCTTTTCACGGCGTTCATCCTCAAGGACGAGATCAAGTCCGGAGTCAACTGGCTCATCGACCGCACCTCCGATCTCATCGGACTTGTCAACGGGCAGCACGCGGCGGACACGCGGCTGAACCAAGAGCGCATCTACACCGAAGCCATCATCAAGCAGGGCGTCGCGGCTCGCGAGGCCGAGATCGCCGCGCGCGACAAGGCGACCCGGCAGGCGATCGATGCTGCGGAGAAGGAAGCCACGATCGCCTCGAACCAGGTCAAGGTGTCCGAGAAGATCGCCGAGGCGCGCAAGATCGAAGCCGACGTGCATCGCGAGATCATCGCGTTGTCGGGGGACGAGAACGCCGCGCGTGCGCAGGCTGCGCTGTCTGCATCTTCGGTGGCGAACGCATCGAAGGACGTGCTCGCGGCTCGCACGCGCGAGGTCGAGAAGGCGCGTGAAGTCATCGCGGCGATCGAGGCACAGAAGGCCGCGCACGGCGGGCTCACGAAGGCGCAGGAGGAAGAACTGCGCGCCCACGAAGCGACGCTGCGCGTGCTCGAGGGAGCGTCCGGCACGCGGCGCGACCAGGTCGCCGGCATCGAACGGCAGATCCTCCTCACACAGAACGAGATCGCGTCGATCGAAGCGCAACGCGCCGCGCTCGGGTCGCTGACCCCCGCGCAGGAAAATGAACTGCGCGTGCGTCGCGAGACGTTGTCGGTGCTCCAGCAGCAGATCGAGACGCGCAATCGCGGCGCCGATTCGATCGAGGCGGACATCGCGAAGACGCGCAACCTGATCGCTGCGCTCGAAGCACAACGCGAAGCGAACGTCGGTCTTTCCGCCGCACTGGAAAAAGACCTGCAAACGCGAAAAGAGAAACTCGCGTTGCAAGAGGCCGAGGCGGAGAAGGCACGGCAGGCCGCGAAGAACGCTGAGATCGAAGCTGCAGCCCTGCGCATTGTCGCGGTCACCGCGCAGGACAACGCGGGCAAGGTCGAGCAGTGGCGCAAGGAACTCGACGCCGCGAACGACGTGCTGCGCGTCATGCGCGACCTCGTGGAGCAGGGCCTCGTTCCGGTGGAGAAGTTGACCGAGGCGACGCAGAAAGCGTCCGAAGCCGAGGCCAAGTACCGCGACGCGCTTAAGGACTCGAACAAGGCGCGCAAGGACCAGATCGACCTCGGCGTGGCGAACCAACGCATCGCACAGGCGGGGCTCTCCCTGCAACTGCAAGAGGCACGCAATTCGGAAGCCATCGCGAACGCGCTCGGAGACGAACGTGCTGCGACCGAAGCGAAGGTGCGGCAGAAGGAAATCGAGATTCGGCAGGTGCAGTCGTCGACGACAGCGAAGCGGCAGGAACTCGAGGCAGAGCGTGCGCTCATCCAGTCTCAGATAGAGCAACTGCGCTCGCGCGGAGAACTCACGCCCGAACTGCAGCGCGAACTCGAACTGCGGTTGAAGAACATCGACGCGATGCTCAAAGAGAACGACGCGGCGCGTGCGCGCGTCGGCAGCATCGACGCGGAGATCGAAACGCTGCGTCGTCTCGTGCAGCAGCGCGTGGCCGTGGACCTCAGCAGCAGCGCGTCGACGCGCAACCAGCAGATCACCGCCGAGAGTGCGGCGAGTGACGCGGCGCGCAATTCGCGCAATTCCGCGGCAGGCGCCGCGCTCGGTGGAGACCCGTTCTTCGACCTGCTCGCCCGGTTCCAGGCCGGAACGCTTACGGCTGGCGATCTGAGCATCGCGCAGGCTGTGTTCGACAACATGGCGCACAACCTGCAAGCCATGCAGGCCGCGCCGGGAGAGACATTCTCCGCCGCGGGGCGTCGGGAGACGCAGGCGCAGTACAACCAGGCGCGGGCGATCCTCGACATCGTGCGCGCCATGGCGGGGGGTGCTGGAGGCCCCGGCAGTTCCGGCCTCGCGACCGGTGCGCCTGCGTCGAACGCAGGAGGGATCCGCCCCTCGGCTGGCGCAGCGTCGAACACGAACGGCATCCGGCCGGGTGCAGCGCCGACGCCCGCTCCGACACCCAGCACGCCGACCGCCGACCTCGTCACGCGCTTTGACGCTGGCACGCTGACGATCGCCGACCTCGCGGCCGTGCAGCAGTACGCCGCGCAACTCGCGGCGCAACTCGCCGCCCTGCAATCGCAGGCCGCGCAAGGTGGCGTCACGACCGCGCAGCTTGCAGAAGCGCAGCGACTGAACCAACAGGCGCAGCAGATGCTCGAGGCGGTGCAGGCGTTGCTTGCGCCGGCACCATCACCGAGTCCTTCACCGTCGCCGAGCCCGGCACCCACACCTTCGCCCGCTCCTGCTCCGACACCGGCCCCCGTGCCGGCCCCGACGACGCCCACCCCGATCCCGCCTCAGGTGGCGAATGCCGTACCCGAACGTACGGTGCGCGTCGAGTTGGTGGTCGCGGGCACGACGTTCCCGGTCACGGGACGTGAGTCCACGGTCGACGCGCTGCTCGGCGCGATCGAGCAGGCACAACGCAGCGCGGGAGTGGTATGAGCACACTGACGAATGGCAGCACGACCGCCAACCTCTCGGACGACCTGCAGTGGGTCGACGAATTCGCGTGGAACCCGGTCGCGCAGAAGACCGGACGCACGATCACCGGTGCGTTCTGGGTCGACGCACAGCCCGTCACGGCGGGCCGTGCGGTCACGCTGCAAGGCGACGACAACACGGGGTGGGCGTCGCGCGCGGATGTTGTCGCGCTTCACGCACTTGCCGCGACGACCGGCCCGCTGACCCTCACGTTGCGAGGCGCGGCGCACTCCGTCGTGTTCGACCACGAAGCCGGTGCCGCGATCGAAGCCCGCGCCGTCGTGGGGTACGCCGACGTGGCCGCAGGCGACTTCTACATCCTCACGGTGCGCTTGCGCACGCTCTGACATGCCGAGTCCCGCAGACACCCGGTTCTACCCCGGTGAGATTCTCGACGACAGCCCCGGCGGCGGCGGAGCGCCTCGCTCGTGGCCGCTCGTGAGTGGCGTCATGAACAATCTGTTCTCCGGAGTCAGCATTCCCGCCGACACGGAGAACGGGTCGCTCTCGATTCGCAAGGTCTATTTCGGGCGCGTCGCAGGTGCGTCCGAGTTTGTCACCGCGTCGGCGTACGTCGACAACGCCGACGTCGGGACGCGAGCCGTGATGTTCCAGCACGGAGGCACCGAGACACCGCGCGGCGCGGCGGCCGACGCGCTTGTCACCGCCGGGCAGTTCATTCCGAAGCCGGGCGACCCGGACATGACGACGATTCTGACCAACACGCTCGGTCGCGTCATCGTCGTCACCGGTGATACGGTCACGCTGGCGGTCGGAGACCTCTTGCGGTTCTTCGGGCCGACGGGCGCGCACGGAGTGGCGTGTGTCACAGCGATCGTCGGCACGGGGGTCAACACGGCTGGCGTCGCGACGACGACGCTCGACTTCACGCCGCTGATCGGGACATCGGGCGTTGCGCTACGCACCGACACACTGTGCGTCCGGTGCGAACCGGCCCCTGAAGATCCGGTGTACTACCAGAACCGGCGCATCCCGCAGCCTGCGTTCGCACTGGGCTGGAAGTTCGTCCTCGACCAGCCGAGCGCGTCCGAGATTCGGGTCGTGGATGTGTTCGGGTTGCCGTTGCCTGGGTACACGCAGATCGATCCGCCTCCGGTCGGTTCCCCGCGCAACGCGTTGCCGGAGTGGGGTGGACATGTCCCGGTCTTCCGGCGCGGGGGGCGGGTGCTGCTGCGAAACGGCACCAACAGCGAACAAGCTACCGTGCTCGACATCCGGTGGAGTAACACCCTAGGACATCGGCTCGTCCTTAGTCATAACCTCCAGCACTCCTACGGAGACGGAGGAACGATCCACAGTCTCTCCCGCATCAGTGCCGGGGATGACCTGGTCGCGCCTGAGGCGTTTTGGGTGGCGCGGAGCATCAACCGCACCCCGATCGTGACCCCGCAATTCCACGGATCGGTCACGATCGGAATGACCAATCTGGACGGCGTGGCGACGTGCGAACTGCCGTGGGACAACTCAGGAATGCCCGGCGGGCAAGGTGCGGCACCCCCACCCCCGAGCGGCGACACCGTCTACCCGCTACTCAGCCCTGACGGGACGATTCCCGCGCAGGCGAGTTACTACCACACGCACACGCTCGCCGTGACGCTTGAGGCGACGGGCGCCGCACTGCCGGTAGAGTCGGTCTCGTTGTCGATGGAAGACGGCTCGGTGTGCTGGTCGCTCACGGCGTCAGGGCGTCCGGCGCTCTACGACATCTTCGCCGAGTCGACGACGCCGCAACTTGTGCGCGTCGAGATCGACAGCATCGACTGGCTCTTTCTTGTCGAGTCGGCGAGCCGCACGCGCAGTGGTCCGGCCGACCGCTCGGTGACGATCACCGGCCGCAGCGCCGCGATGGTCTCCGGCGAGCCCTACGCCCTCCCTAGCCAGTGGGGCAACGACGGCCGCGTCACCGCGCGCGCGGTGTGTGAGAACGCACAGAGCGGCACCGCGATCGAGTGGCACGTGCTGGACTGGCATATCCCAGACAAGGTGCTGACGTTCGCAGGCAGCGCGCTCGCCCTGGTGCAGCGGGTGTCCGAAGCGATCGGCGCGGCGGTGATCTGCGACCGAGCCAGCAACACGATCTTCGTCGTTCCCCGTTACCCGCGCATGCCGGCGGACTGGGCGGCGACGACACCCAACGTCGTGATCGCCGAGGAGGCGATTCGCAGCGACAGCTTCGTGCGTGCGGACAAACCCAACTACACGAGCGTGTGGGTCAGCGGACAGCAGCAAGGTGTGCTCGGGCAGGTCTACCTCGCAGGCACCGACGGCAGCGCACAGGCGCCGCTCGTGACGGACCTCCTCATCACCGATTCGGTGGCCGTGCTCCAGCGCGGACGCAGCGTGCTCGGTGGATCGGGGCCGCAGGCGCGCATCACGATGACGTTGCCCGTCATGACCGGCGCTGGGCGGCCTGGTGTGCTCTCCCCGGGGCAACTCGTGCAGGTAGGCACATGGCGCGGCGTGGTGCGCTCCGTCGCGGTCAACGCCACGCTGCCGACAGTTGAACAGACCATCGGCGTCGAACGGCACTTCCCCTACCCATGAGCAGCAACGCGTTTCTCCGCCTCGCGGCGCTGCGTCCCGACGCACCGGTCCTCGTGGGCCGTGTGATCGCACACCACACCGACGACACCTCGACGGTCGAACTGCCTATCGGCACGGCAACGGTCAGTGTCGGCGGGGTCACCCGGGGTTCGCTCATCCGGCCACGCGGCACGCACGTGCCTGTCGGCAGTTGGGCCTTCGTGCGCCGCGGAATCATCGAAACCGAGGCGCCGTCTGCGTCGCCGCGGATCCTTGTCGCAGGCACGCCGTGACGCGCAACCTCTACGCCCTCCTCTCCGAGGTGCTGCCCGACGCACCGGTCCTCGTTGGCCGCGTGATCGCGCACCACACTGACGACACCTCGACGGTCGAACTACCGATCGGCGTGGCGACCGTCAGTAACGGAGGCCTCACGCGTGGGTCCACGATCCGGCCGCGCGGACGCACGGTGCCCGTCGGCGGGTGGGCGTTCGTGCGCCGCGGTCGAATCGAGAACCGAGTTGTGCCGGGCGAACCGGACACCGTACTCATTCCGCCGATGCCGCAGGCGCCGGAGCCTCCGGGTTCGCAGAGCGGGTGGCGCACGGACGTGTCGCCGTACGAAGGCACTGTCGTCGCAGAGATCGTCGGCTCGATCGCAGGTCTCGGACGCGGCACGGATCCGCATGCTGGGTACGAGACGATGGGCGCTCCACGCACGGCAGGCAAACGCTACTTCGAGATCCGGGCGATC
>Ga0116170_10005865_pt1 | contig 10873 bp, 8 predicted proteins | sample AD_JPNHW1_MetaG_FD_89797 | JGI IMG/M metagenome (GOLD analysis project Ga0116170, IMG submission 89797) | Active sludge microbial communities of municipal wastewater-treating anaerobic digesters from Japan - AD_JPNHW1_MetaG | ecosystem: Engineered > Bioreactor > Anaerobic > Digestate | place... | reverse complement strand
TGGTGAGCATCCGCAACCTGAAATAGCGGACACTGCGCGGCCGTACCGGCCGCTGACGGGCAAGGAGAGGAACAATGAACATGAAACTCAGTACCAAACTGGTGGGCGGCTTCGTGGCGGTGGCGGTGATCTGCGCCATTGTCGGAGTGATCGGGGTGATGAACATCAACAGCCTGGTGACGGCGGATACCCGGCTGTATGAGAACATGACCGTGCCCCTGAGCAATCTGCAGAAGGTCTCGGTGTCGTTCCAGCGGGTGCGCATCGGCGCGCGCGACCTGGTGATGGCGAAAACGCCGGCCGAGATCGAGAAGGCGGGCAGCAATATTACCGATGAATCGAAGATCATCAGCGAGAACAGCGATGCGTTTGAAAAACTGATCATCACCGACGAAATGCGGCAGGCGTATGCCAAGTTCCAGGAAACCCGCGTGCCGTTCCGCAAGTCGCTGGCGGAGATGACGGAACTGGCCAAGGCCGGCCGGCAGGATGAGGCGTATGTGATCCTCAAGGGCGAGGCGCTGCGCGCGGCGGAGGCGGAACGCCAGGCGCTCGACGCCATGGTCGAGCTGATGGTCAAGGAGGCGCAGCAGACCGCAAACAGCAATGCGGCGGCGGGGAGCAGCGCCTCGGCACTGATGATCACCTTCACCGTCGGCGGCTTTGCCTTCGCGCTGATCGGCGGGTTCTGGCTGGCGCGCAGCATCACCCGCGCGCTGAACGCGGTGGTCGAATCGCTGAACGCGGGCGCCGACCAGGTGGCGGCCGGGGCGGAGGAAACCTCCAGCTCGTCGCAGAACGTGGCGGAAGCGGGCTCGGAAATGGCCTCGTCGCTGGAGGAGACCAGCTCGTCGATCGAGGAAATGACCTCGATGGTGCAGCAGAACGCCGACCATGCGGGCCAGGCCAACCAGATGATGAAGGAGAACAGCGCCACGGTCGAACTGGCCAATACGGCGATGCAGCAGATGCAGGCAAGCATGCACGAAATCAAGAGCAACAGCGAAAACATTTCCAAGATCATCAAGGTGATCGAGGAAATTTCGTTTCAGACCAATCTGTTGGCGCTGAATGCGGCGGTTGAAGCGGCGCGGGCGGGCGAGCACGGCAAGGGCTTCGCGGTGGTGGCGGAAGAAGTGCGCAATCTGGCGCAGCGGGCGGCGACGGCGGCGCGCGACACGGGCGGACTGATTGAAACGGCGGTGACCAAGGTCAACGAGGGGTTGGGCAAGGTCAACGGGGTGGCGGACGGGCTGCAGGCCATCACCAGCAACGCGCAGAAGGTGGCGAACCTGGTCGAGGAGATTGCCAACGCCTCGCGCGAGCAGGCGCAGGGGATCAACCAGATCAACGCCGCGGTTGGCGAAATGGACAAGGTGACGCAGAGCGTGGCGGCCAATGCCGAGGAAAGCGCCTCGGCGGCGGAGGAAATGGCGAGCCAGGCGGTGGCGGTGCGTGAAACCGTGCAGACGCTGGTGGCGCTGGTCGAGGGGAAGGCGATGGAGGTGTCAGCGGCAACGCTGAATCCGGCGCCGAGAGCCAAGGCAAAACCGGCGGCGGCGAAAGCGAAACGGCCGCAGCCGGCGGCCAAACGGCCATCGCCCAAGGAAGTGATTCCGCTGGATGACGAGAACTTCAAGGAATTCTAAGATGCGCGCATCAGGGCGGCGTCCGGTGACGGGCGCCGCCTTGCTGTCGGCGGCGGGTGCCGCGCGGGCGGACCGTGGCTGAAGGGGCGGTGCCGGCGCCGGCGCCCGGGGTCCCGGTCAGGTTCATCCTGCCCGGGGAATCACAGGTGAGCTGGTCGCCCTGCCGGTTTACGACGGTGCTGGGGTCCTGTGTGTCGGTGACCCTGTTCAACCGCCGGTTCGATTTCGGCGGCATGAACCATTACATGCTCCCCGACCTGCCCGGCCACCGGCAGGTGAGCGAAGACGACAGCGGTGCGCTCAAGTACGGCACGATGGCGATCCCCGCCCTGATCAACGGCATGCTGGCGTTCGATCCTGACCCGACCCAGCTCACGGCGAAGCTGTTCGGCGGTGGCGCGGTGGTGAGCAGCATCCGCGATTCGCATATCGGCGACGAAAATGTGGCCATCGCCCGCGACATGCTTGCCTCCTACCGGATCCCGGTGATCAGCGAGAGTGTCGGGCACCGGCACGGGCTGAAGGTGTTGTTCGACAGCAACTGCAACCGGGTTTTCGTGCGACCGGTGCGCAAGTCGGAACTGGTCGAGACGGGGAAAACGACGGCTGCCGGGAAGCGGCTGCTGCTCATCAGTGACGACCGCAAGCTGGGCAGGGAGTTGTGCGAGTGGCTGGCCGGCCGTCCGGCCAACCACCGGGTGGCGCAGGCGGAGACGCTCTTCACCGCCCGCACCCTGCTGCAGAAGGACCGGTTTGATTATCTCATCATCGATACGGGTCTGCCGCATCTCGATCTGGTGCGGTTCGCCGCCAACCCGGGCCCGCTCAATCGCGACAGCGGCCTGATCCTGCTGCTGCGCCCGGGCGCCGACCTGCCGGTGGGCATCGACAACATCCAGGCCATGCTGGAAACCGAGCAGATGTTCGCCAGCGGCGTGGACGAGGTCGGCACGCGCAGCCTGCCCTTCCTTTAGCGACACGGCTCACAAGTTATCTGCGCGGGTGTGAATGCAGGATGCCGGCCGGACGGCGGTGGTTTGCCTTGCCGGGGACGGGCGACCGGGAAACGGCGTCGCTGCGGCGCATGCTGCTGAAGCGCGGGCGCTGACGGCGCCGGCGGCGGACGGGAGCGCGGCTATTCGGCGCGCAGGGCGAGAATGGTGAAATCGTCCTCGAACCGGGTGGTGCCGGTGAAGCCGGTGACGCGCGTGTGGAGCTCACGCACCAGCTCGGCCGGGGGCAGGGCACGACGTTCGCTGATCCAGCGCTGCAGGGTTTCCGGTCCGAGCATGGTGTGCCCGGGACTGAGCGCCTCGCTGACGCCGTCGGTGTAGAGGAGCAGGGTGTCGCCGGGGGCCAGGGTCAGCTCCTGGTCGGTGTAGCTGATGTCGCCCATCTCGTCGGGAGCAAACATCCCCGGGGGTGTTCCCCCGTCGGTGTATTCGCTGATGGCGCCGTGCGCCGGCAACAGCAGCAGCGGTTCCTGGCTGCCGCGGGCGAACCGTATGGTGCGGCTGCCGGCGGTCAGTTCGAGGTAGGTGGCGCAGGCAAAGTGGCTTTCGGGGAAGTCAGTGGCCAGCCGGCGATTGAGCTCGGTCATGCCCGCGGCCGGGGTGGCGGCGGTGCGGAAGATCTCGGCGGCGGTGGATTTGAACAGCATGGTGAGCAGCGCGGCGGCGACACCGTGTCCGGCGATGTCGGCGACCATGATGCCGAGCCGGCCGTTCCGCCCGGATTCGCCCGGATAAAAGTCGATCAGATCGCCGCCGATCGCCAGCGAGGGATACAGCGCCATGCCGAAGGTGAAGCCGGGAAACTGCGGCACTGTGGCGGGAAAGCTGTGCTGCTGGATGGCGCGGGCGGTTTTCAGCTCTTCCTGCATCAGCGCATCGCGCTGGCGCAGTTCTTCCAGATAGCGTTTGTTGTCCTGCTCAAGCCGGGCGAGGCGCAGCACCCGGGTCAGCACTTCGTCGAGCCGTTCCGGGGTGAATGGCTTGGTGAGGTAATCCGCTGCGCCCGCATGAATGGCGGCGAGCGCGGTGGACAAATCGTTGGCACCGGTGAGCATGACCACCGGCACCGGCAGGGCGCGGCGGCTGATTTCCCGCAACAGGGCCATGCCGTCCGTGTCCGGCATGTTGAGGTCGGTGATGATGAGAGCGGGCACCGTATGCTCCAGTGCCGCCAGCAGGTCTGCGGCGTCACGAAAGAGCTGCGGCCGGTGCCCCTGTGTGCGCAGCAGATGCTCCAGCAGGGTCAGGATAATGGGATCATCATCGACGGCAAAGATCGTGGCGGGAGCGCTCGCGGCTCCGCCGGCAGTCGTGGTCGGGACGGTCATGCGACGAGCACCAGGCCGAGCAGATTGCCGCCGGGGATCTCCGCCGCAGCGGCGTCACTGCCGATCGGGTGCATCTCCCAGCCGAGCCCGGCCGCCAGCCGGAAGGCGTCAATGCCCACCGCCTCGAGCGACGGGCGCGCCTTCAGTGCGCGGCGGCATTTGGTTCCCGCCAGCACGGCGCACGGCTGCGTGCCGCAGAAGGTGCTGCGGCAGCTCCCGGCGCCGAACCCGACTGCCAGATAGTGCCCGTCGTAAAAGGCGGCGCTTTCGACCCGGTCGACGATGGCAAAGAGCGCCTGATAGGCCGCCACCCGTTCAGCGATCGTCGCCCGGTCGCGCACGATGACCGCGGCCGGCACTGCCAGGCGCAGGGCAACGGCGTGGCGATATTGCGCGACGATGCCGCGCATGCGGTCCTGGGCCGGGGCGTGCGGCGGGCAGTTGGCGCAGGTGTTGTAGCTGAAGCATTTGGGCACGCAGCATTTCAGCGTGACGCGCTCATCGACGACGACCTCGGCCGCGGCCATGGGCCGGGCGTCGCTGGCGCCCAGTTCGCGGGCCAGCACGCAATAGCGCGCGCAATCGGCGGCGGCGGTGTCGCCGCGGCCGCCGAGCGGCGCGATGCGGCGGGGCACGGTCAGCGGCGCCGCTTCCCGGCGGTGGCGCAGATCGCCAGCGCCTCATCGACGGTGGCGCCGTCGTGGATCACCGCGGCGACGGCGCGGACGATGGCGGCCGGGTCGCGATGCTGGAAGATGTTGCGCCCGATGGAAAGCCCCGCCGCGCCCGCGGCGCAGGCGTCGCGCACCACGGTGAGCAGTTCACGGTCGGTTTCCATTTTCTCGCCGCCGGCGATGATCACCGGGGCGGGACAGCCGTCGATGACCTCGGCGAAACTTTCGGGCGAGCCGGTGTAGTTGGTTTTGATCAGGTCGGCGCCCAGCTCCGCGCCGACGCGCGCCGCATGCTTGACCACTTTGACGTCGGTTTCCTTCTTGATCTTCGGGCCGCGCGGGTACATCATGGCGATGAGCGGCATCCCCCACTCCATGCATTCCTCGGCGACCAGGCCGAAGTCGCGCAGCATTTCCTTCTCGTCGCCGGCGCCGATATTGATGTGGATGCTGACCGCATCGGCGCCCATCTTGACCGCCCGGGTCACGCCGTTGACCAGGACCTTGGCGGTCGGGTCGGGCGCGAGCGTGGTGCTGGCGGAGAGGTGGAGGATGAGCCCGATATCCTTGCCGCTCCGGCGGTGGCCGTAGAGCGGCAGGCCGAGGTGGCCGAGCACGGCGTTGGCGCCCCCCTCGGCGACCGCGTCGACGGTGGCGGCGAGGTCGATCAGCCCGGGGATGGGGCCGACCGTGACGCCATGGTCGAGCGGGACGATGATGGTCTTGCGGTTGCTGCGGTTCATGATGCGTTCCAGCCGGATGTGCTTGCCCAGTTGCATGGGGATTCTCCTGTCGCTTCAGTTGCCGTAATTATACTCGAATTGCCGGTGTTCGGCAATGCACGGCCCGCCCGCAACGGTGGCGGATGACCCGCGGCCGGACCGGCGGGGTGCGGCCTTGACCTGTGCTCCGGTTGCGGGTACACTGCGGGCATGGCAGCGAATCCGATAGTGGCCATTGTCAGCCCGCAGTTGCGGCGCGATCTGCACGATCCGCTGCGGTTCTTTTCCCGGTTGACGGTGCACCATTTTTATCATGAAGCCCTGGGCGACGTTGGCGCGGACGATTGGCACGGGCGGGAACACCGCTATGCCGGGGCGTATGACCTGCTGCGCCAGCTGCGCGAACTCAGGCCGGCGCTGGTGCAGGGATGCGAGCCGACCTGGTTTCCACCGTCGCTCCCGGTCTGTCTTGCCACCGCGCAGCTGGCGGTGGCGGGGGTGCCGCTCTTTTTTCCCGTGCTGGAGAACCGGCCGCTGGCGGAGAAATTCGGCGCGGTGGGGGGAAAGCTGATGGCGGGCTACCTGCGCTGGTACGCCGCCCGGGCCCAGTTGGTTTATGCGGTCAATGCCGGCGCGGCGCAGCTGCTGCGCGACGCGGGGGTGCCGGCGGCGAAGGTTCGACAGCGGCTGTACGGCACTTGGGGGGTTGATCTGCGCGAATTCAGCCCGACCTGCGGCCAGCGGAGTGATTACATACTGTTTGTTGGCCGTCTCGAAGAGGAGAAGGGGATTCACTATCTGCTGGAGGCGTTTGCGCGGGTGCGGCGGGAACTCCCGCATTTGCGGCTGCTGCTCGCGGGCGATGGTCCGCTGCGCGATGTCATTGCGCGTTTTCGTGCCCGGCATGCGCTGGCTGATGCTGTGGTGCTGCTGGGTATGCTTCCCAACCGCGAGATGCCCGGTCTGTTCCAGAACGCGCTGGCGACGTGCGTTCCGTCCATTACCATGCGCGGTTGGGCGGAGCAGGTGGGCATGGCCAATCTGCAGAGCATGGCCTGCGGTACGCCGGTGGTGGCGACCCGCTCCGGGGCGATTGCGGAAATGGTGGGTGATGCGGGATTGCTGGTTCCCGAACGCGACAGCAGTGCGCTGGCTGAGGCATTGTTGCAAGTTCTTACGGAAAAAGAAGTAGCCGCTGATTTGTCCAGGCGCGGCCGGGCCCGGGCGGAGGAGCGGTTTGACGCACGCGCCAATATTACAGGCATAGAAAACGAAATCATCGGCTTGTGTGCGGATGTGCATAACCCGTGCGCTACAAAGGTGTAAAAAAAAATACATTGACAAAAAATGCGGAACGGCTTATAATGATAGCATACTAATGCGAGTGGAGAACTATACTGCATGGCGAGCATCGAGAGCGGAAAAAAGAAAATTCTGGTAGTTGACGACGACAAGGACATCCATCTGTTTCTGGGCGATTTCCTGACCAACGAAGGGTATGAAGTTCGTTCGGCGTATGGTTGGAAGGAAGCGGTGTCGATGCTGGCGCAGTACACCCCCGACCTGATTATTCTTGATATCATGATGCCCGAAGTCAACGGGTACATCATTTCGGAAACGCTCAAGAAGGAAATGGAGTGGAAGGTTCCCATCCTGATTTATTCCGCGCTGAACCGTCCGGAAGATATCATGACGGGTTTCAGCAAGGGGAGCAATGCCTTCCTGTGCAAGCCCGCACCGTTGAGCGAAATTCGCGAGACGATCCATTATCTGATTGAGGAACGCAGCAAGGAAGTTCCGCCCGACGCGAAGAAGAAGTAATCCGCTCCGTCGCCGGGTTGGCGGAACTGGCGGGTTCGCCCCTGTCCGTCCCCGGTCGGCAGCCCAAGGGAAATAGAGTATACTGTCCCCGTTATTGGGGGATGGTGTGCATGGCGACGGGCGATGCGGGATGTCGCGTGCCTGCGGTGCACCGGCGGGACACTTGCCAAAGATCACCGGAAAAAGCATACTGCCGTGCGGGAGGGGAAGCGCATGCCTGCATGGTGCACACGGAACCGCACATGAGCGCGGCCATCGTCTGGGAACTGCCGGCGCTGCTCGTCTGTCGTGCGCCCGCGGGCTGGTCGTATGCCCTGTGGCAGGGTGGAATCATCACCGCTGCCGGGAGCTTTCCCGACGAGCTCTTTGCCGGATGGCTGGCGGAGCAGCGTGCGGATGGTCGTCAGCCGTGGACGTTTGCCGACGGTGAATGCCCGGACGCGCTGGCGCTCCGCCCGTGGCTGCTGCTGCTCTGGCCTGAACTGCCGGCGGAGACACTGGCGGGCGCGGCGGCGGCGGCGGGCTTCACCGTTGACGGGATCGATGCGCTGACCGCACTCTACCGGCAGGCGCGTGAACGCTGGCGGGAACTGCCGCTGGCGGTCCTGCGCGAGATCACCCCGCTCCTTACGGAAACGAATGCGCTGCCGGCGCGCGACTGCCGCCTGCGCCTTGCCCAGCTCATGACCCGGGAGATGGAACGCGGGATCAGCGGCGGGCTGCCGCAATTCAGCCCGCGCCCGCAGCCGAAGGACGGCGTGCAGCTGGCGGGGAGCGCCGCCTATTTTTCCGCGTGCGGCCTGCTGGCCGGGGGGATGGGCATGGAGTACCGTCCGGCGCAGGAGGAGATGGCGCAGGCGGTCGAGGATGCGTTCAACCGCGACGGGTTGCTGGCGGTCGAGGCGGGGTGCGGGGTGGGCAAGTCGCTCGCCTACGGCCTGCCGCTGTTCCGCTGGTGCGCGGCGTCGGGCGAGCAGGCGGTGGTCTCGACCAATACGCGCAATCTGCAGGAGCAGCTGCATCAGCGCGATTTTCCCTTGCTGGCGAAGATCCTCGCCCGGGAGAATATCGCGATCTCCTGGTTTGTGCTCAAGGGGCGGGAGCATTACCTCTGCCCGCGGCGGCTGCGCCTGCAGCTGCGCACCCCGCCTGCGGATCCCGAACTGGTGCTGCGGCTGGCCGGGCTGCTGGTCTGGGAATGGTTTTCCGCCGCGCGCGATCTGGATGAACTGGCGTGGCTCGACCAGCCCGGTCAGCGCGAACTGCGCGCGGAGCTGGGCGCGACGGAAGAGGGCTGCCTGCGCCGGTTCTGCTCGTTCCGCGGGCGCTGCCATTTGCGCCGGGCGCGGCTGCAGGCGCAGCAGGCGGATATCGTGCTGGTCAATCATGCCTTGTTGCTCGCCGATGCGGGGTCGGGGAGCAAGATCCTGCCGGATTACCGCCGCGCGGTGATCGACGAGGCGCACAACCTCGAACGGGTGGCGGCGGAACAGCTGGGCTTTCGCGCCACGTACTGGGAAATTGCCCGGTTTGCCGCGCGGCTCGTTTCCGGCAAGCGCGACCAGCATGGCCTGCTGACCGAGGCACGGCGCACGCTCAAGCCCGAGGCGAGCGAACATGAGCTGCTGGACGCGGCGCAGCGCGCGGCGGCGGCGGCCGAATCCGCGGCGGCCGCGTTCTTCCGCAACCTGAAAACCTGCTTCTTTGCGCAGCGCGAATCGCCGGTGGCGCGCGTGCGCCTGAAGGCGGAGCTGCCGGACAGCTATCCGCTGGCGGAACAGGAGGATCTCGCCCGCGCGCTGGCGCAGCTGGTGCAGACGCTGACCAAAGTGCTGGAGGCCTGGCCGGCCGACCGGGATGAGGAGAGCGAATGGCGGCAGGAACTGGCGGGCCTGCTCATGCCGCTCGACAGCTGGCGGCGCGGGCTGACGCTGGTCAGCCGGCGCGAGGACCAGACGATGGTCTACTGGGTCGAGCGCGCGGGGCAATGGGCCATGCTCATTGCGGCGCCGCGCCAGGTGGGGGCGTACCTGGCGAAGGCGCTCTACGACCGCGCCCGCACCGTGGCGTTTACCTCGGCCACCCTGTCGGTGGCGGGCAGTTTCGATTTCTGGAGCGGCCGGGTCGGCTTGCGGGGCAATGACCGGCTGATGACCCGGCGGCTGCCCGAGGCGTTCGACTACGCCCGGCAGGTGAGCGCGGCGTTCGTGCAGTATATCCCGAAACCCGACCGCGTCAGCCATGCGGGTGAGGTGGCGGACGTTATCGTCGCGGCGACCCAGACGACGACGGGCGGGATCCTCGCCCTGTTCACCTCGTACCGCGCCATGCGCGCGGTGGCGGGCCAGCTGCGCGGCCGGTTGCCCGAGGACAAGCTGCTCATCCACGGCGAATCGGGTTCGCGTGCGGCGCTGGTGGACAGCATGCGGCAGGAGGCGGGGCGGGTGCTGCTCGGCACCTCGTCGTTCTGGGAGGGAGTGGACATCCCGGGCGACGCGCTGCAGACGGTGATCATGGTCAAATTGCCTTTTGCGGTCCCCGACGATCCGCTGCATGAGGCGCATTGCGAGGATATCGTCGCGGCTGGCGGTGACCCGTTCTCCGCCTACAGCGTGCCGCTCATGGCGATCCGCTTGCGGCAGGGGTTCGGGCGGCTGATCCGCACGCACGAGGACCGCGGCTTCTTTCTCATGCTGGATGATCGCGCCCGCACCCGCGATTACGGCGAGGTGGCGCGCGAGTCGCTCCCCGTAAACCGCTGGCATCTGCTCGCGGATGCGGGCCAGCTGCCGGCATTCTTCACCCGGTCCCTGCCGGAACCCGATACGCTGGCCGAGGCGGAGGAACGCACGCGGGAACAGCAGGAACTCTATACACGGCTGCGCCAGTGGCGCGCCTGCCAGGCGCGGGTGGACAAGCTGAAGTTGTGGGAGATCTTTCCTGACGCCACGCTCAAGGCGCTGGTCCTCGCCCGTCCGCGCACGCTCGATGAGCTGCTGCTGGTCAAGGGGATCAAGGAAAAGAAACGCGACGCCTACGGCCTCACCCTCCTCGACCTCCTCTGGCCCCCCGCCCAATAACGGGGACAGTATATTCTATTTGCGCTGCCGCGAGCAGGAGCGGCGGTTGGGGTGCCGGGCGGAGTGTAATAATTGGTACAGTGGCGGCAAAAGCATTGACAGCGTCGGGGCGGTGCGGTAGAATTGTCCCATTCGGGATTATGCCCGACACCCTGCAGTGAGGAGAAAACTGACGATGGCGGACACGTACACCGAAGTGAAGCATGTGGGCTGTTTCAGCAGGCTGATGGACTCCATCAAGAACCTGGTTGGCGCAGTGCTGCTGGTGCTGATTTCTGTTGCGGTCATTTTCGGCAATGAATCGTGCAGCGAGCGGCAGGCCGATAACCTGGCGGCAGGCGCGGCGGCGGTGGTCGAAGCGGAGGCAAATACGGTCAATCCTGCCAACGAAGGGAAACTGGTGCATGTGACGGGTACGGCGGCCACGACGGAAAACCTGGTCGATCCGCAGTTCGGGGTGAGTGTCAACGCGCTGAAGCTCGAACGCACGGTGGAAATGTACCAGTGGAAGGAATCGTCGAGCACCACGGAAGAGAAGAATGTCGGCGGCTCGGTTGACCAGAAGACGACCTACACCTATGCCCAG
>Ga0116170_10005861_pt1 | contig 10876 bp, 6 predicted proteins | sample AD_JPNHW1_MetaG_FD_89797 | JGI IMG/M metagenome (GOLD analysis project Ga0116170, IMG submission 89797) | Active sludge microbial communities of municipal wastewater-treating anaerobic digesters from Japan - AD_JPNHW1_MetaG | ecosystem: Engineered > Bioreactor > Anaerobic > Digestate | place... | reverse complement strand
GGCAGATCCCGTATCGCTCGCTTATTCCAAAAAAGACAGATAATCTTCTTGTTGCAGGTCGTTGTTTCTGTTTTGAACGCGAACTGGTTGAAGACGCAAGGATTATAGGAACCTGCCTTATTACAGGGCATGGCGCCGGGGCAGCAGCAGGTTTGGCGGTGAAAGAAAGAAAAAGTGTAAAGGATATTGACGTTAGTAAGTTAAGAAATCTGCTTGTACAACAGGGAGCCTGGCTGGGATGAAACACTTCCACAGGTTGCCTGACTTAAGGTCTTTGTCTCTTCTGCTGGCATTGGCTTTGGTTATTCCTGTTTCGTGGGGAGTATTGACAGGATTATCAGTATGGCTTAGTCCGTTTATAATGCTCAATTCTGTTTTTACTCTTAAGTCGCTTGTCTGGCTTAATGTAGTCGCATTTCTTGTACTTGCGTTTCTTCTGTACAGAAAAAGGTGGTTTTGTCGTTATCTGTGTCCTGTTGGATGGTGTTGTGAGAAAGTATCGCGACTGAATGGACAAAAACAGCATTCAAATAAAGGATTTCCGGATATAAACAAATGGCTGGCAGCTCTTTCTCTTTCTGCAGCAATAACAGGAATTCCACTGTTTATTTTTCTTGATCCTCTTGCATTATTAAATGGATTCTTCTCAATATTCAAGGGCCATATAACGTTTATCGCTATAGTTTCACTCCTAGGATTCCCTTTTCTTCTTTTAATAAATTTGCTTTTCCCGGACATCTGGTGTAATAAAATTTGTCCGCTGGGTGGATTACAACTTATCATATCTGATGTAAAAACACATTTGAGAAGATCATTTACCGGAAAAGAACCAGAAACCAGATCTGTTGATACCGGACGAAGATACTTCGTGATGTCGGGTTTTGGATTGCTGACCGGGGCAGTTTTACCAAAATTTCTGAAGCCGGCAAAAGAAAAGTTTCTTCGCCCGCCTGCTTCAGTTGAACATGTGTTATTTAACAGTTTATGTTGTCGGTGTGGTAACTGCAGTAAAGCTTGTCCCACCGGAATTATTTCTTTCAGAACCGATTTTAATAATCTTACCGGATGGATGACTCCTGAGTTAAGCTTTAAATCAGGGTATTGCCTTGAAACATGTAACTTTTGCGGCAGGGTTTGTCCAAGCGGGGCAATAACACTTTTCAGTATTGAAGCTAAAAGTCAATTGTTTATTGGTACGGCTGTGATTAGCATGGGAAATTGTCTCCTGTCAAAAAACCGGGAATGTATAAAATGCAGGGAGTCATGTAAATATGGTGCCATAAAACTGGTTTATAAAGAAAACATTTTAAATGCTTTACCGGTAATCGATAAAGAAAAGTGCGTAGGCTGCGGAGCCTGCGAGGTCGTATGTCCTGAGAATTGTATAGTGGTTAATCCTATTTTTGTCCCCACTCTGAAAGAAGCTTAAAAACCACTTAAAGAGTGGGGAATAGGGTTGACTATTATTGCAGTTACTTAATCTTAATCTGTTTCAAAAGCCAGTCATTCACAGCTTCACTTTCTTCAGGGAATGTCCAGTGCCCTGTTTCCTGGAATAACTGTAGCTCTTTTGGAGCCGTTATCATATTATATGCAGAGAACATTGATGTCGGCGGACAGGTAACATCATTGTAACCCCATGCATAAAACCCTGGAACAGTGATCCTGCGGGCAAAATTAACCACATCATAATAGTTTAGAGTCTCAGTTTCTCCAGGTTTTGGTTCAGCGGCTTTATAATAATGAGGCCAGCCGCCTGCTCTTTTGTTAAGATAACCAGCATAATCGCAAAGAGCAGGATATAAAGCTGCAAGGTTTTTTATTCTCTTATCAAGGCCTGCTGTTACTATCGACAGGGCTCCTCCCTGGCTTCCGCCTGTTACGACAACGTCAGTGCCGTTAAACTCAGGCAATGAAAAAATAAAATCGACAGCCCTTACACATCCCAGATATACTCTTTTATAAAAAAAGGCATCCCGGTCATTCATTTTTACCGTCCAGTATGAAAATAATGCTCCTGACATAAGGTTGTCATAAACCGATTTGTCAAGGTTTACAGGTATTCCGTGTATTCCTATTTCAAGCGTGATGATGCCCATTCCTGCTGTTTTTGGATCACCGTAATATGGGCGAATGCCTGCTCCGGGAACTCTTAGTATTGCAGGATATCTTCCTGGTTTCTTAGGCATTGCCAGTATTCCATATATTCTGGAGCCAGCTTTCTCATTCTGAAAACTGATATGATAAACATTAGCATCGCTCGTACAGCGCTCCGGCATAAGGGTCAGTTGCGGATCAAGGTCTGTTTTACGTGCTTCATCAATGGCCTTGCTCCAGAAAGTATTAAAGTCATCAGGGTCTTTAACAGTCGGCTGGATCTTCTCCGGCTCAAATCCTGCAGTTGCAAGTCCTTCATATTTTTTACCGTCAACTACTGCAGTCACTTTTACACGAAAGAAACCGGGTGTCTTCATCTTTCCTGAAAGTTCCATCTTTCCTGTTTTAAGGACTATGCCTTCTTTTATCACATCGGGAAACATCTCAGGTCCTGTCTCATAGTTCACAGTAACATTTTCAATAAGGTTCCCATACCTGAGTATCTGTACAGAGAATTTTGCCTCCTCATTTAACTTGTATGTCCAGTCTTTATGATCCGGAGCTACAATTACCTTTACAAGGGTCGTGGCTGGCTGAGAAACGGCGGCCAGAGATAAAACAAATAATAATGCTGACTGTAATAATAGTCCTGACAATGTTTTTTTCATGGTTTTACGTCTTAATGAGTGAAATAATCTTTATTTATAATATGTTTTATAAACTCAAAATTGATTAATAAATATAATTGTTTAATAAGTTCCGAAACAAATTTATCGTTTTTTTTGCCCAAAAAGAAATACAGACTCAATAGTCTCATTTGATTATTTATTTTTGTTGGCTTAAATTTATATGATGCAACCAGAAAATAATCTTCTTAAAAAACGGGTAAATCTTTTTGATGGAATTTCAATAGTGGCTGGTGCAATGATCGGGTCCGGAATCTTCATTGTCAGTGCTGATATTGCCAGATCTGTTGGTTCTCCCGGATGGCTTATGATGGTTTGGATCATTACCGGAATCATTACGATTATTGGAGCATTGTGCTATGGAGAACTGGCTTCAATGATGCCGAGTGTAGGAGGACAGTATGTTTATCTCAGGGAAGCCTATCATCCGTTGCTGGGATTTCTTTTTGGCTGGACCACTTTTCTTGTCATACAATGCGGATCGATTGCTGCAGTAGCAGTCGCCTTTGCAAAATTTTCCGGTGTGTTGTTTCCATGGATATCTGATGACAATGTATTGTTTAAGATTGGTTTTATGAAGATCAACAGCACTATGGTTGTTGCTATAATAATGATCGCATTCCTGACATGGCTTAATACGGTAGGGATAGTAACAGGTAAAACAGTGCAGAACATCTTTTCATCGACCAAGGTACTAGCTCTTGTAGGGTTCATAATAATAGGATTTTTTGCCACAAGAAATATTGGCTCGTGGGAGATTAATAAAGAGGTTTTCTGGCAGGCAGGTAAGGCCGGACCAGATGGCCATATGTTGCCATTGGCAGGATTTTCTCTGATCGCAGCAATCGGAACGGCCCTTGTCGGTTCACTGTTTTCAGCTGATGCATGGTATGATGTTACCTTTATTTCAGGTGAGGTTATTAATCCAAAGCGTAATGTTCCGTTAAGTTTGTTGCTAGGGACATTGATAGTGAGCGTTTTGTATGTCCTTACAAATTATGTCTATATAAAGATTCTTCCTCTGTCAGGTTCTCCCGATGGTGCCGATGTTTTAAGCAGGGGTATTCAGTATGCTGACAACGACAGGGTGGCAACATCGGCTATGAGCGTTGTGTTTGGTGATTATGCAGCAATTATCATGGCTGTTCTGATCATGATAAGTACTTTTGGCTGCAATCATGGCCTCATTATGGCCGGGCCAAGGGTCTATTATGCCATGGCTAAGGATGGGCTGTTTTTTAAGAAGGTAGGTGAATTAAACAAAAACGGGGTTCCTGGATTTGCAATTATTATTCAGGGTATATGGTCAATATTGCTTTGTATGTCAGGAACATACAGCGATCTTCTCGATTATGTGATCTTTGCGGTATTGCTGTTCTTTGCACTTACAATTCTGGCAATTTTTATTCTAAGGGTCAAAAAACCTGACATTCCCCGTCCTTATAAAGCACTTGGTTATCCTGTTGTTCCTGCAATTTATATTCTGACAACAGTTTTCATAATGGTAATCCTTCTCATCTACAAACCTCTCTATACTTTCCCCGGTTTGGGTATCGTTATTATGGGAATACCGGTATTCTGTATCTGGAGAAAACACAGCAGGAAGAATAACTGAAACGAGAAGGCACTCTGATTGCTGTACACTAAACAGAAGGATATAATAATTGTTTGGGCCTGAAGAAACCAGATTGTTTCATAAAAGGATATATTCTTTTGAATGAAATTGAGGTATTCTCTGGGTACCTCAAATAGCAAATTTTGACTAACTGCAATTTGATTCTGACTTCGTCGAGATCCGCGGAGTCTATCCCGCTTAGCGGGGCTTCGGTTCTTCGTTTACCCCGGCCCCAAGGGGAGCGAAGAACCGAAGCCCGCTTGCGTGTGAGCTCGGTACAGCCAAAACCAATTTACTTCCGCAAAGTGGAATAGGGTAAATAAATTGATTTTCAGGCGATTTATTAAATTATATTCATGATTGCTGATAGTCATTATAAATAATTATATTTACGATAACAGAATATGATTTAGTAACAGCAAAGTAGTTCCCTGACGACAATCTATCTTTATATGAAAATCTATCTCACGTTGTTTTGTGCCTTCCTGTTTCTTATGATTTATACACCAGCCTGTAAGCAAAATGAACCGGAGAGACCTGTTCTTACAAAACTACCATTTGCTTTTTCCGGTGAGGGGCGAACTCCAATGGAAAACACTCCTGTGTTGTTTAGTTCACGATTATTGCTTGTTTCTAATTACAGACCGGGAGGAGCTGAGGCTAAAGGGGAGAATGCTTATCTGTATATTGATGATCTGCAGACAGGAATGGAAGCAGCCCGGTTTGGGCAGGGACATTCTTTTGTCTCGGCCTTCGTTGAAAGTGACACAATGAATGTTTTTGCTCTGGAGTTTTCTGATTTCGGGCGGGTCATGAACTCAACCGGGATTGACAGATTCGTTTCCACCGATTTAAAGGAGTGGAAAAAGGAAAAGGTAATCCTGCCCGAAGGTGAGGAACACCTTTTCAATTCTTCTGTTTGTCAAGATGATGAAGGTTATATCATGGCATACGAATCGGACAAGCCTGTTCAGTTTTGCTTCAAATTTGCCCGTTCAAAGAACCTGTCGGAATGGAAGAAAGTAGAAGGATTGACATATACTGGGGTGAATCATGAATACTCAGCCTGCCCTGTGATACGCTACCATAAACCGTTCTATTATGTGATCCATCTGCATGCTTCAATTGAAGGACATAATGGATGGGTTTCATTTCTGACACGTTCAAGGGATTTGGAAAACTGGGAATTAAGTCCTTTCAATCCCATCCTTGAGGCAGAAACAGGTGAAGGAAAGAATAATTCGGATGTTGATATTCTGGAATATCATGGTAAAACATATCTCTATTATGCCACCGGCGATCAGGAAACATGGGGGACGGTGCGTACCGCAATGTTTGACGGAAAGGAGAAAGAATTCTTTGAAAGCTATTTTCCGGAAGGTGTAGTGACTATTAAAGCATCAGCTAAACAATAAGTCTGATTCATAAAGATTATACAATCATGCTCAAGAGGTTCTCTTTATTCTATGTAATCTTTTTATTTTGCACTTTTACCTGTTCTGCCAGAAAAACAGGCAGTGAAACGAAAATAAAATCGGCGTTTGATCCTGTTAAAGCTGAATGGAACATAGCCTGGCCCAGCCGGATCTCTCAATACGATCTTGTATATCTTAGTCCGCCTGTCGACCCTATGCAGGGCATTCCACTTGGGAATGGTGATGTCGGTGCCTTATTCTGGTGCGACGAGTCAAAGATTGTAGCTGTAATTAATAAAAGTGATCTGTGGGATGATGCTTCGTTTGGTCCTTTTAAGAACTGGAGCCGTGGGGAAGAAGATTACAGCACGACTCAACGCCATGCCTGCCGGATCATTATCGATTTTAAATTTCCTGTTTTCAGCATACTTTATCTTTCTGACTTCAAGGCGCGTCTGAGCCTTGCTGATGCTTCACTGGATATTGAAGCTAACAGCGCTTTCGGAAAAGTGAGCATGAAAGCGTTTGTCGATCATAAGACAGGTATCATTTTTTATAATATGAACAGTGATCTTGCCGAAGATGTTCCGGTTGATATTATTGTTGAAAGATATGGTTCACGTACTTATTCGCATTGGTACAGCCAGATAAACAAAGATGCATCGATAGGATTGTCAGGAACAGAAGCAATAGCAGACAAAGATGGTGTTTTTATTACTCAAAAACTCTCGTCAGGCACATTTGTTTCAGGTGGTTGTGTAGTTCAAAGTAATGGTCTTGCTGTGGAAAATTTGCGTAAACATTCACACAGTGCTTCAATCAGACTCTCTGGCAATCGGCAGAAAACTGCTCAACTTGCTTTTGTTGTTTCTTATCCCGGTAATGAAAACATGGTTGCTGAGGCAAAAGAGACGCTTAGTTCTGTTTTTTTAAAGGGGATTGATACTTACAGAAACGACAATGAAGAAGCATGGAGATCATTATGGTGTCGGTCGTTTATGGATTATGGCGATGATTATCTTAACAACCTCTGGCATCTGACAATGTTTTATGCTAACGCTTCACAGGGTGGCAAATACCCCGGAAGATTTAATAACGGTTTATGGGGCTGGGACAGGGATGTACAGAACTGGAACTTCTATTTCCATTGGAATCAGCAGGAGATTTACTGGCCATTGAATGCAGCAGGATTCCATGATCTGGCCTGCCCTTATCTTGATTTCAGATTCAACTCACTGCCACTGGCAAAAAAGGATGCACACGATAATTTTAACTCTGAAGGTGCATATATATCAGATGTGACAGACCGCAGGGGATATAACTCTTCGGGTGAAATAGATAATCATACTCCTGTAGCAGAAATTGCTCTCGATTTCTGGAGACAATATAAATTCACTTGTGATAAGAAGTTCCTTAAAGAAAAAGCTTTTCCGTTCATTATTGAATCTGCCAGATTCTACCAGTCTCTTTTTGTAAAAGAATCTGATGGTTTATACCATGCCAAAGAAGGAACTGGTTATGAAGGATGGATAAAACTCAGAGACGGTCTTACAGAACTTGTCTATGCTCATGTTTTATTCTCAACTGCATTGGAAGCTATGGAAGAGGTGGGGGCTAATCTTCCTGAAGCTGAAAAATGGAGAGATATTCTTGACCATCTGGCACCTCTTCCGGTTGTGAAAGCAAACAGTACTGAGATAGCAACAGAAGGCAGCAGGTATAAAATACTAAAAGGACTTTTTAAAGGGACATTATCTCCTGCAAATGAAATCATGGCAGCCGGTTGGGGAATCAAAGAGAACAAGTGGCTTACTGTTTATTTTCCTGTTAGTGATAAACCTGATAGTGAACTTAAACTGCTTGATGGCATATTCCCGGCAGTTCCATCATCGCCGGTTTTCCCGTCAGGAATGATTGGATTATCACAAAAAGGAACCATCTCTTTTGATCAGATTACTGCAACTACACTTTTATATGGTCCGGAATCAACAGGGTGGAACCCGGCACCTATAGTTTTGGCAAGACTTGGCATGAAAAAAGAGCTTGAAACTGATCTGCAGAACTTCCCCGGAAGGTGGCAGATATACTGTAATGGCTGGGGCCATTGGGGTTTGGAAGGTGAAGTAAATAAAGACGCAGAATGGTATTTCCGGACAAACATGGTAAGGGATGTGGAGTCTCCTGACGGAGAGAAAATCCCTCTTCCAATGTGGCCATTCAGACATATGTCGATGGAATCAATGTCGGTACTTGCAACTGCCATCAACGAGTCGATGCTTCAGAGTTACGATGGTATTTTGAGAGTTGTACCTGCATTTCCGTCCGGGAAATCAGGAAGATTCACACTTCACGCTGAAGGAGGCTTTATTGTATCTTCGGAAATCAAATCCGGAGAGATAGAGTGGATTTGCATTAAAAGCCTGTTTGGTAAAGTGTGCAAACTGGAACTGCCATGGAATAAGGCTTTCATGAAATCAAACATGAATAAGAAAAACCGGATTATTGACAAAAAAATTGCTGAGATAAAAACAGAACCGGATGAAGTATTAATGATTACACGGGATTGTACAAATGCTGATACATGGTCTGTCCTAAGTCAGACTCCGTCAGCAAATGAGAAGGTTAAGTATCATTCTTCAGGAAAGACACGACTTGGAATACCTCGCATGTTTTAATTCTTTCATTCTTCAATTTTTTAATTTTTTAATTCTTTAATTTGAATGCCAATGTATCGATTACTAATTATTGCTTTGGTTTACATGCTGGTTAGTTGTAGTAATGTAATAGATAATCGGAATGATTCAATAAAACCTGCAGCATTATCTGATTCAAAGATTGAAAAAGCTTTCATCTCATTTCGCGTAGGAGTTCCTATCTGGGCTTCTGAAAAAAGATGCGATGAGCTTTTTGATCTATTTGAAAAATATAAAGGTGTTACTGATGAAGTAACCTTTTTTACCTCAGGGACTCATGCTCCATTGCCAATCGATGTTATCAGTCAAAGGGCAGGAATACTTAAGGAAAGGATGAGTCAGGCACGTAAACATGGATACAAAACAGGAATTAACATACTGACCACAATAGGTCATCATAATGAAAATCTCGACAATTCTCTTAAAGGAAACTATACTTTCATGACCAATATTGATGGAGAAGTATGCAACGGTTCCTTTTGTCCAAATGATGAAAATATGAGAGAGTATATCAGGACTCTTTATCAGGTGACCACCCGGGCAGAGCCTGATTATATTTGGATTGATGATGATGTTCGTTTTGGCCATATGCCTATCGGACAAGGTTGTTTTTGTGATAATTGCCTGAAGATATTTAAAGATGAAACAGGGGTGGCATACACAAGGGAGAGTTTAAAAAAGGCAATGAATGAAGGAACTACAGAGGAGAAACTGAAGGTTCGTGAAGCATGGCTTCAGCATAACAGGAATACCATCTCGCGGCTGTTCAGACTGATCGAGAAAACTGTACATGATATTAATCCTGTTCTGCCAATTGGTTTTATGACCGGTGATCGCTTTTTTGAAGGCTATGACTTTGGCAACTGGGCAAAAATTCTTGCAGGTCCCAATAATGTTAAGGTGATGTGGCGTCCGGGTGGTGGCTATTATAACGATATCAATACAAATGAACTGGCGGGTAAATCGCATGATATCGGAAGACAGGTCTCGGTACTCCCCGATGATGTGGTTGATATTCAGTCTGAGATTGAATGTTTTCCGTATCAGCGGTTAAAAAAAGCAGCAAACATTGTATCTCTCGAAGCATGTTCCCATATTGCTGCTGGTTGCACCGGGGCTGCCTTTAATGTACTTACAATGTATGATGAACCACTCGACGAATACGAACCTCTCTTGGAATTGCTGCAGAAACGGAGACCTTTCTTTGACCTTCTTGCTCTTTCACTGGGACGCTCTGATATTTCCGGTATAAACACTTACTGGAATAAAAACAGTTATGCTTCTGGAAATATTAGCGATGGTAGCTGGATAAAAGCAGGGAATCCTGTAGCAAGCCATGAGATATATAACATCGGCCTGCCTGCATGCTATTCAGCTAAAAATGGTAAAGTTACCATACTTGGCAAAGACAATGTCTTCTCTGTTCCGAAAGAAGAAATTGCTAAACTTTTGTCAGGCGGTGTTTATATGGATGCAGAGACACTACAACAGTTGAATGATATGGGATTTGGCGACCTGACAGGATTTGAAGTAAAGAACTCTGTGCTGATTGACAGAATAGAGAAATTTACAGACAATCCTTTGAACGGGAAATTTGCCGGCCGTGAGCGTGATAACCGACAATCGTTTTGGAAATCGCCGGCTTACGAGCTTTGTAAGACAAATAGCAAAGCTCAGGTACTTACCAGCCTGATTGATTATTCGGGAAAAGAGGTTTCTTTGTGCACCATGGGCGTTTTTGAGAACAAGTCAGGTGGAAGAATTTGCGTGAGTGGTTATTATCCATGGACCTTCATGGAAAATCTTTCAAAGAGCTCTCAGATGAAATCTGTTTTTCGCTGGCTTTCAAAAGATTCTCTCCCTGGATATATAGAATCATTTAACAGAATAAACCTGTGGATAAGAGAACCACAAAATGGGAGAATTGTAACGGCTTTAACCAACTCATCTTTTGATCCTGCAAAAAATTTGGTTCTGATGTTGAGAACTGATAATAAAGAGATAAAAGTTTATGATATGGATTGCAAAGAAACAACAATCCGGTCATCAGAGACTGATGGTCATTACCGGAAATTTATTATACCTTACATCGATCCATGGCAGATGAGGTTGGTGGTAAGTGAAAAGTGAAAATCGTAGCGTAGCGAAGATCCTGATTGATAGCGTCAGGAGTGATAAGTGAAAAGTGAAAAGAAGGTTATATATGTTTCCAGACGATTTTATAAAAAGGATTTCTGATCAAGAATATATTGATTCAAAGGCTCTTGTGAAAGCTTTGGAAGAGCCCTCCCCGGTCAGTATAAGGGTTAATCCTTCAAAGTGGGACAAAAAACCATTGAATGCCGATCATGTATCGTGGTGTACGTCAGG
>Ga0116170_10005859_pt1 | contig 10877 bp, 9 predicted proteins | sample AD_JPNHW1_MetaG_FD_89797 | JGI IMG/M metagenome (GOLD analysis project Ga0116170, IMG submission 89797) | Active sludge microbial communities of municipal wastewater-treating anaerobic digesters from Japan - AD_JPNHW1_MetaG | ecosystem: Engineered > Bioreactor > Anaerobic > Digestate | place... | reverse complement strand
TTGTTAGCTCTTGCAGGCTGAGTTGTTGCAGGGGATTACCGGGGTGCTGCAAAAACTGGACGCTCACGGAACCCGGTGAACGCAGGTAAGGCTCATCCCCGGTTTTTTCGCCCAAGCGCAGAATGAGGTCGCTTGCGTCCAGGCTCAGCTGGCTGATGGGTAAAGTCTCCACATTTAACGCGCTTGTTTCCAAACGCGCGCCGCATGCCCCCAGGCGCTCCGACCAGCCGGCCAACGCGGGGCTGAGCTCCACCCTGATGACAGCCTTGGTCGCGATCGGCTCAATGACCTGCACCTGGCGGCAGGCGGTCATCGCGAGCAGTGCCGCGAACAGGATAATGAAGCGGAACCTAACGCGCGTAGACAACAAAAATCACCACAATGCTTAGTACCGCGCAATAGAGCGCGAAGGGGAACAAGCTCTTGCTTTTGAGGTAGTCCAGGAACCAGCGAATGGCCAGGTACCCAATCACAGCCGCGGCAACGAACCCCACCAACACGACGGGCAGCACGCTGACCACCGAGGGCATCTTTACCAAATCCAGCACCGCCAGCAATCCTGCGGCGAGCATGATGGGAATGGACATCAGGAATGAAAACCGGGCCGTGGCCTGGCGTTTGAGACCGCTGAACAGCCCGCCTGAAATCGTCGCGCCTGAGCGGGAAATGCCCGGAAAGATGGACGCCGCCTGGAACAAGCCCATCACAACTGCTTCCCTGGGGCCAACCTGGTCAGTTTGGTGCGCTCTCTTGGACCAGATTTCCGCGCAGGTCAGCAGGAGGGCGGTTAAAAACAGCATCACCGCTGTGGCCACCGGGCTGTTGAAGGCCGCTTCGACCTTGTCTTTGAGGAACAGGCCGGCCAGCCCCGCTGGGATGGTGGCCAGCACAATCATCCATCCCAGGCGTCCGTCAGCGTCTGCCAGGGGCTCTTTATCCTTGATTCCGCGGAGCATGCCCTGGATAATCGCGAGGAGGTCCTTGCGAAAGAAGACGATTACAGCGGCGAGAGTGCCCAATTGGACGAGCACGTCAAAAATGAAGGCTTGGGTTGGGTCCAGCTTCCAGTTGAGCAGGAAGGGCACCAATACCAGGTGCGCGGAGGAAGATACAGGCAGGAATTCGGTGAGCCCCTGGACGATGCCAAGGATGATGGCTTGAAAAAATGTCATGCGACGTTCTCCTTTTGGTTGGCATGCAAACGTGCCAGGGCAGTTTGCGCGTAGTCTTGCAGAGTCCCTGTTTGGATGGACATTCTAAGTTCCCTGGCCAGTTGCAGGAGGGTGTGCAGATTGTGAATAGAGAGCAGCACCGGCGCGAGGATTTCCTTCGCGTTAATCAGGTGGCGCAGGTAGCTCCTGGAAAAATGTTGGCAGGTGTAGCACTGGCAATCGCGGTCAATTGGTTCCGGGTCGCGGGTGTAGCGGGCGTTCAGCAGGTTGAGCCGCCCGTCGCGCGTCATCGCGCTGGCGTGCCTGGCCAGGCGGGTGGGCAAAACACAGTCGAAAATATCGACCCCTCGCAAGACGCCTTCAATCAAGTCTTCCGGCGTGCCCACGCCCATCAGGTAGCGGGGTTTGTCCTCCGGCAGGATGGCATTAACCAACTCGATGGTCCGGTACATGTCTGCCTTGCCTTCGCCGACCGACAGGCCGCCGATGGCGTGCCCCGGGAACCCAAGCGAACTGATGAAGCGGGCGGATTCCTCACGCAGGTCGGGAAAAATACCGCCCTGGACAATGCCAAACAGGGCCTGGTCAACCCTGGCCTTGGCTCGCAGGCTGCGCTCCGCCCAGGCGTGCGTCCGGCCCATGGCCTGTCGCGCGTAGTCGTGATTGGTCGGGTCAGAGCATTCATCAAACGCCATGATGATATCCGCACCCAGGTTTTCCTGGACCCCAATCGAAATTTCAGGGGTGAGACGATGCATGGAACCGTCGATGTGGGACTTGAAAGTGACCCCATCCTTGTCGATTTTGCGGGTGCCGGAAAGGGAAAAGACCTGGAAGCCACCCGAATCGGTCAACATGGGTCCCTGCCACTGCATGAACTGGTGCAACCCGCCCATCTCCGCCACCAGGTCATCCCCTGGCCGCAGGAACAGGTGGTAGGTGTTGGCCAAAACCAATTCCGCGCCTAGTTCGGTGAGCTGCGCAGGGGTGACGGCTTTCACCGTGGCCTGGGTGCCAACTGGCGCGAAAATCGGTGTGTGCAAGACGCCGTGGGGTGTGTTGAATTCGCCGGCCCTGGCCTGCCCATCCTGGGCTTTAACGGTCCACTCAAACATGGCTTTTTCCTGAATTTCTAATTTGTTTGCTCAAGGTATTCACACGTTTCTGTTGCGTGGGTGTCAGGTCCATGCTTCTTTGCTGCAAAATTGCATCAAATTCCACGCCCTTCGCGTCTGTCAAAGCCACGGCAATTTTTTCCGCGTATTGGGCCACGCTGGATGGCCGGCAGGACCGCAGGATATCAAAGAGCACGGGCAGGAGCTTATCGCGGTAATTCGCGCTGGTTCGGGCGGCTTCGGCCAGGGCTGCCACCCCGGCATCCCGCGTGATGACGCTGCCACTTTCCATGACCCGTAGAATTTCATCGCTGGCGGTAAAGATGAATTGGGGAACGCGCGGGGCAATGGTGGCAAGCGCGATCATCCCACCCCATACCAGCCGGTTGTTCTTCTGACGCAGCAGGGAGAGGAATTGTTGGGCGTAAGCAGAGATTGCGTCTGGGTTCAGCTTTCCGAGTTCGTACAGCACCTTGACGCAGTCACCGCGCAAGCGGTCAGGTCCGCGTGTGAGGCCATCCACCAAATCCGCAACCGCTTGTGGGTCTGGATGGGTGGCCAGCTGGGCTGCCAGCGCGATTTCCAGTTGCTCGCCCCGGGCGCCCGTGCTGCTTGAAAGCTGCTCCAAGATGCTCATGTTTCTCCTGTTCCTGCTTGATTTTAACCCAATCAGGCGCTTCCCCGCCCTGTTTTACTTGTCAGGTCAGGGTCGGAAGATTATACTTCAACGCTATGGAAATTAACTCGTATTCCACTTGGTTGGAAGTTGACCTGAACGCCATCAAACAAAACGTTGCCCGCATTAAAGAAATGACCGGTACGGAAGTGATGGCAGTGATTAAAGCCAACGGTTATGGGCACGGCGCCCGGCCGGTGGCCCAAGCCGTTGTGGCGGGCGGGGCCACCTGGTGTGGGGTTGCCCGCATCGAGGAAGCGCTCCAACTGCGCCGGGCTGGCATTGCCTGCAAAATCCTGGTGCTCGGGTACACGCCCCCGGCCAAGGTCCCCGAAGCCATTGAGCAAAACATCACGGTTGCGCTGATAGACCCGGAGCTCACCAAAAGCTACCTCGATTATGCCCACATCAACGGCGGCACCCTGCATGCTCACGTCAAGGTGGAGACCGGCATGGGGCGCCTTGGCATGCAGCCCGCGGATATCCCACCTTTTTTACGTGAACTGGCTGATTCCAACGTCCTCGTCGACGGTATCTTCACGCATTTTGCTGGCGCGGATGAACCTCATACTGGATCCACACTTCGGCAACTGAAAACATTCAACACGCTCCTTGCGGAATTGGATGCCGAGGGGCTTAAGCCCGCTGTGGTTCACGCCGCCAACTCAGCTGCCATTTTTAACTTCCCGGAAGCTTACTTTGACCTGGTACGGCCGGGTGATATCATTTTTGGCATGTCGCCTTCCCCGTCCATCCAACTCGGTCCCGAGTTTACCCAGGCGCTTTCCTGGAAGGCGCGCATCATTTCGGTGCACGATTTCCCAGCAGGCCAGGGCATCAGCTATGGCTCCACTTATGTGACTTCCAAGCAGGAAAAAATCGGGGTGATGCCCATCGGTTATGGCGATGGCTTCCGCCGGATTGATAACCAGCAGGTGCTGGTTGGGGGCAGGCGCGTCAACGTGGTGGGGCGGGTGTGCATGGACCAAAGTATGCTCCAGTTGGACGGCGTCCCCGGTGTAAAGGTCGGGGATGAAGTGGTCTTGATTGGCCGCCAGGATCAAGAATCCATCAGTGTGGACGAAGTGGCGGACCGCTGGGGCACCATTAATTACGAGGTGGTCTGCGGTTTGGCCGACCGTCTGCCACGGATATACAAAGAATGACCCCATTGATCGCTGCTGAATTTCATTGCCATACCGTCTATTCCCCCGATAGTCTCGTCAGCATTGAAGACCTGTTGTCAACCTGCCGGCAAAAAGATATAGGGAAAATCGCCATTACGGACCACAACGTGATGGCCGGCGCGTTCAAAGCCAAGGAAATGGACCCTGAGCGGGTCATCCTGGCCGAGGAAATCCTTACCACCCAGGGCGAGCTGCTTGGGTACTTCATGACCGAGCCCATCCAGCGAGGTTTGGCCCCGGAAGTGGTGATTGAGAAGCTCAAGAAACAGGGTGCTTTCATCAGCGTTGCTCATCCTTTTGACCCTCACCGCGGTTCCAGTTGGGAACCCGGGACATTGGCCCGGATTATGCGCGATGTGGATGGGGTGGAAGTTTTCAATGCCCGCTGCGTCAGGCAGGCCTATAACGACGAGGCCATGGCATTTGCCGGGCAGCATCAGAAATTGCGCATGGCCGGCTCGGACGCGCATACCCTGCGGGAGTTGGGCCGCGCGGCTCTGCTGATGCCGCCCTTTGAGAACGCCGAAGAAATGCGTGCTGCGATCGCGAGCGCTGAAATCCGCGCCCAACTTTCAGGCAGCCAGGTGCATCTCTTCTCCACCGCCGCTTCGGTCCTCAAAAAGATAAGCGGACAGAAATAATTCAAGTGAAAATTGACAACAAAAAAAGAGGGCGACCTCTTTTTTTGTTTTAACGTGATTGTCAGGGAAGTAAATCAGGCAAACAGGGATATCAGCAGCCAAATCCCCAGCGTCAGGAAGACAATCGTCATGCCAATTTTCACAGCGGCAGCGTGCTTCTTCAGGAACTCTGTCAGGTCCTTGGATGTGGTGCCGAAGTATGCCAGGATGAACACAACAATAAGTGGCACGATGAACATCAGGTTATAAAGCACCAGGTAGCTGATGGCCCTCGCGCGCAGCTCCGGCATTGTGCTCATAAAGATGATGGTGGGCAGGTAAATCTGGCCTGTGCAAGCCAGTTCCAGGAAGGAAATCAGGATGCCGGTGACAAACGCGCCAAGGTAATAGCTGGAAGCTTGCCTCCCCTCGCGGATGGTCTTGTTGATGCGTTTCCGCAATGGTTCGGGCAGGTTCAGGGCCATATCGCCAATTTGCCCCTTGCGCGCTTTGAAGAAATCCAGGATGCTGATAACGGCCAGGGTAAGGCAGAGGACTGCGGTGAGGGCGTAGACGATTTTGCCGATGACTGCCAGGGATTCCTTGACCACGTCCAGAACCTTGTAGAAGCCCAGCCCAACCGCCAGGTAGGCGATGAAAACACCCAGGGTGAAGCTGGCACCAGTCAGGATGACCTCTTTGCCTTTCCTTCCGCTCAGCGTCAGGTACGAGATGAAGAAGATGATGGTGGCGAAAGCGCAGGGGTTTAACCCGTCAATCAGGCCGGCAAACACCACCGCCAGCCACCCCATGGACTTGAACCGGTTCATCAGGGCTGACGTGCCGGTGGCGGCATCGTAGCCCTTCCAAAACGCTGCCGACCCACTATCTTTCAAGGTGTCCAGGTAAGGCGCGATGTTTTGGCTGGTAATTTCGGCCTCACCAATCCAGGCTTTGTCACCGATGAATACAGCAGGCACCTTAAAGTCGTTCTCACGCCCGGTTCGTTGGGCCATCCAGTTCGCGATGTCTGTATCCTCGTAAATATTAAATTCCTCGATGATGAGCTGCGGGTACTGACTTTGCAGGTATTGCAGGTCGGCATGTGCTCGGTTGCATTCCTTGCAGCCCACCTGGTAGAAGTACGCCATGTAGATAGGCGCGTTCACTTCGCAGGCAGAAGGGTCGTCAGGGGAGCAGGCCAGTGGGGTTTCGGTGGAGGACGTCGGGGGTACGGAGACCATTGCCACGGGGTCCAAACCTTCAATGGCCGGGAAGGTAATTCCATCTCCGGCCAGGCCGGCTTCTACGCTGGAAAGCAGGTCGGCACGGTTTTGTTCCTCACCGATCAAAATCTGGTCACCCAGGACCACGGTGGGGAGCCCACGGTCGCCCGCGCTGATGTTATAGGCGGTTTCCACCTTGAGGAGCGCCTGGTAATAAGCTGGGGTCCCCAGCTCCAGCAGGCGCAGGTCAATCTCACCCGGGTATTTTTCTTCCAACGGGTAGACGATTTCGTTCAGGATGTCGATGCAGTGGGCGCAAGTGTTCGAATAAAAGTAATATCCGTGCACCTTCGCGTTGCTTACATCAACCGTGGGGGTTGGCACTGTGGGTCCGATGCCCTGCGGTGAGGACTGGCTGGCGCTGGCGATTTGCGGAAGCAGCAGGGAGAAGAAGGCGATAAGCGAAAAAAGAATGGAAAGCCTGAATGCTTTGTTTTCTCTTTGAGTCATGGTTTTGATGTGTTTTCCTAACTATTTATTTGGCAGGGGTGCCTGGAAGGCGAAACCCACCCATTTTAGCATGTTTTTTACCCCGCCACAGGTCAGCGGATATATAATTTTTGCGCGATGCTACGGAACTACACGATTTCAATCCGGTCGAGCTTGAAGCGGCTTTCATTAAACAACTGGGTGAGGAGGGCTTTTTCCGCGTCCCCCAGCTGCCTCAGAATCATGCGCAATTGAAACTGGCCTTCCTTGTTGGTCATGCTGACGGTTCGCAGGATGTTGCCACCAGCCTGCGAGACCAAGCCAGCAAGGTACGAAAGCACGCCGGGACGGTTGGTGGAGTTGTCTCCGCTGACTTCCACGGTGGTCCAGCGCAGCGCCCTAGAGATGCCCACCAGGTCCAGGGTATTTTCAAGCTCCTGCAGGTAAATGGCGCCACCGCCGACCGCGGCGTAGAGGTCGTCCAGGTTCGCGCAGGCCAGCATCCCAAGCAGGGCTTCAATCAGGGGCGTATCCAGGGCGGCAACATCCTCCAAATCCAGCAATCCCCGGGCTGCCAGCAGAGCATGGATTTGCTCTTTGCCTTTCTTGCTGGCTTCCTTGAGGGAGACCGTGGCGAGAACAATGCGCAACCGCCGTGCCGTGGTGACGTTGCAGTGATTCAGCCAATCTGGTTCGGGCGTTTTGTGCGCCCCGCTGGTCACCACTTCCACCAGGTCACCCGGGTTGAGCGTGTCGTAGATGTGGCGCTCCTCGTGGTTGACCAACACCTTGCTGATTTTATCCAGGTAAAACTCCTGGATGGCTGCCACGCCGTCCAACACCGTGCTGCCTTCCTGCAGGAAGCGTGTTCCGCCGAATGGGGTCAAAATTTGGACAGGGGAATACTTCGAGATATCCTTCTGATTGTTAATCGCGTAAATGACACCCCAGGTGTTTTCGCCTTCCATCTCATCAGTAGCAATCGCGATTTCCACCGCGCCAGCGCCAGGCATCCAGGTGGTCACCTGCAGCGCGCGGTAACCGTTTTGCGGTGAAGCGATGTAGTCATCAAAGCGGTCCTGGTCCAGGTTGCGACTGAAGTAGCGGTTTACGCGCGCCAGAAGCCGGTAGCAGGCGGTCTCGTCATTCTCTTTGACCAGCATTCTGAAGCTGACAATGTCATTTACAGCCGAGAAGTCCTGCAGGGAGGTGCGACGGGCGCGCGCCATGCGTTGCAGCTTGTCCCAGGCCTGCCAGTAACCGTTCACAGTGAACCGGATGGCACCATCTATGCCCTCCGCTTCCATCAGGTGGGCTAATTCGCCCAGGTAGTAACGGATGAAATTCAGGTTCAGGCGCGGGTCGGCGTCAATTTTCGCCTTGACCATCGAGAAGGCTTCCGGTTCGGCATAGGGAAAGGCCATGTCTTCAATCCAGCGCCGCCAGCGGTAACAATTAAGAATGCCCGCCAGCTTTCCGTAAGCCCGGATGGCTTCGTTGGCTTTTTGCCATTGCTTGCCACGCGCCTGGTAATTGAGGGTCATCAGATTATGGCTTTTATCCGCCAGCTTGACAACAAAAACGGCCGGGTCTCGGAACATGGCAATTTTCCGCAGGGTTTCGATTTCGCGCGTGCTACCATCGCGCGGCGTGCTCATCTTGGTGACGCCATCCACGATGTGGGCAACTTCCTCACCCAGTGGTCCTGGGAAAAGGTCGCGGATTTCCTCAAAACTCTCGCCCTGGTCTTCAACGGTGTCATGCAACAATGCCGCAATGGTCCAGGCTTCCTTGTGAACCAGCTGATCTACAAAAGCGCCCACCCAGGCAGAGTGCGTGGCAAAATACGGTTCCCCCGAAAGGCGTGTCTGACCGGCGTGGATCTTTTCACCCCACTCGTAAGCCTTTTGAATGGCTTCCGTCCTGGGAACAAAAGGACCCACGTGAAACTCGTCCGTAATGCGAGGACGGATTTCGTTGATACTCTCAACTTCAACCACGGTCCTGACAACCTTTCATCCATCCAGATTAAGATGCTATCGTTTTATTATAGCTTATTTGATATTATTTCGGATTGAAATTGACAATTATTGTCCAAAAAAACTAACGTTGGTGCGAGTCAGCAAAAAGAGGTGCAAAAGCAGGGCGGCTCCCAGGATTATCCAAAATTGGGTTTTGCGTGTTTTGTGATGGAAAACGGACATTCCCAGCAGGCCTCCCGCTGCCCCTCCGAGAATGCTGAGCGCGAACAAGGTCTTTTCAGGGATGCGCCAGCGTCCCTGGATTGCAGCCTGCTTGTCGTAACCAAACACGAGGAAGGTTATCACGCTCATGACCAAAATTATCAATACCATAGGGTCGCCTCTTCAACCAGGAAGAAATCATTACACGTTTGGTTATATCACGGCTGTAACGTTACCAGGCACATTTGGTCGGGAATTTTCGCTTAAGGACCCCCTGGCTGTTTGAGCCTTGCTTTAATCCTGGAGGTCCACGCGCCGGTGCGCGGGGAGACAATCCCATCTTGTTAACTTGTAAACAAGTATTTTTTTTTGTATTTGACGTAAGATTAAACCGGTGGAAAAAATCATGGAATCAAACCCACGTCGCATCATCCCGCTCGAACCGGTTGAAACCCATATTCAGGTGGTCAACTCGCATTTTATTGCCAGCCTGTCACCCGCGCGGACCATCGACGAAGCGCGCGCCTTCCAGAAGGAAATCAAAGCCCGGTACCCGGATGCCACGCATCACGTCCCGGCCTTTGTCATCGGGCACGGTAATGCCGTAAACGCGCATTGTTCCGATGATGGCGAACCCTCTGGCACAGCTGGCCGGCCAGCCCTGGCGGTATTGCAGGGCAGCGGGTTGGGGAATGTCGCCGTGGTGGTCACGCGGTATTTCGGTGGCACCAAGCTGGGGACTGGTGGGTTGGTGAAGGCGTATGGTGACGCTGTGCGCGAGGTGCTCAAGCTGGTGAAACGCGGGGTCCAGATACCCACGCTCACGGTGGGTGTGGAAACCCCTTATCCCTGGTATGAGCAGGTGCGCCGGCTGGCCATGCAGAACCAGGCTGAAATCCAGGATACCACTTTCGAAGTCACTGTGACCTTAGTTCTACGGTTTCCGGAGGCAGCCTACCAAGCCTTCCATGAAGAGCTTAATACGCTCACATCCGGCCAGGTTGAACCGGTCGTGCTCTTCCGCGATCCGGACACTGCTTTTCCCCTTTGAGTTTAATTAACCAAAAAGCCCTTCCTGCTTGCCAGGAAGGGCTTTTTCACATCTTGATTAGGTAAAGCGTTGTTGTACCGTGTAGAGCTTGTGATAAAGGCCCTGCTCTGCCAGCAATTCTTCGTGCTGCCCGGATTCTCGGATGGTGTTGCCTTCCAGCACAACGATTTTGTCCGCGTTGCGGATGGTGGAAAGCCGGTGGGCGATGATAAGGGTCGTGCGGCCGGCAATCAGCCGGTTGAGGGCCTGCTGGATAAGCGCCTCCGTCTCGGTGTCCACGGCGGAGGTGGCCTCATCCAGGATGAGGATGGGGCTGTTTTTGAGTACCGCCCGCGCGATGGAGATGCGCTGTTTCTGCCCGCCTGAAAGCTTGACACCCCGTTCTCCGATGAGCGTGTCGTAGCCTTCCGGCATGTGAGAGACGAACTCGTCCACGTTGGCAATTCGCGCCGCCTCGAACATATCCTGCTCGCTGGCATCGGGGTTGCCAAACAGGATGTTTTCCCTAATAGTGCCATGGAAAAGGAAAACGTCCTGCAACACGATGCTGATGGCCGAGCGCAGTGCCTTGGTGTCCAGTTCGCGGATATCAACGCCATCCAGGGTGATGCGTCCCTCGCAGACGTCGTAAAAGCGGGGAATCAGGCTGGCCAAAGTTGACTTGCCCACGCCGGTTGGGCCAACCAGTGCCACAGTTTGACCGGAGGGGATATCGAGATTTATGTCTTTCAGGACGATTTCATCCTGGTTGTAAAAGAAGGTCACATTTTCAAAGCGGATTTCCCAGCGGTTCGGCTGAGACAGCAGTTTGGGCTCAGCTGGCTCTGGCACATCCGCGGTCTCATCCAGGATTTCCGCGACACGTTCAAAACCGGCCAGGGATTGCTGCACACCTTCCCAGGCGTTGCTCAGGTTGCGCACAGGCTGGTAGAAACTGTCCAGGTAGAGGAAAAAAGCCACCAAATCCGCGATTTGCAGCGCGCCTTGCATGGCGAGCTTGCTTCCGAAATAAATCACCACCAATTGCCCCAACCCGGCGGCAAAGTCATAAATTGGGGTGAAGGTGGCCATTAGTTTTAGGGCCCGCAGGTTGCTGTTGAGGTAGGTTTCAATTTTTGAGCCCACCTTTTCCATGGCCATATCTTCATGCGCGAAGGC
>Ga0116170_10005857_pt1 | contig 10878 bp, 6 predicted proteins | sample AD_JPNHW1_MetaG_FD_89797 | JGI IMG/M metagenome (GOLD analysis project Ga0116170, IMG submission 89797) | Active sludge microbial communities of municipal wastewater-treating anaerobic digesters from Japan - AD_JPNHW1_MetaG | ecosystem: Engineered > Bioreactor > Anaerobic > Digestate | place... | reverse complement strand
GCCTGCCGGAGAAGATGGCGCAGTTCTCCGTCAGCGCGTGGGTCAAGCCCGTGTCGTTCGACCCGTACAACGAGATTTTCCGAGTCGAGTCGAACGAGGGGCGCGTGCTGTTCTCGTTCCAGGAAAAGGGAACCGTGCTGTCGCTGGGGTTGTTCGTCAGCGGAAACTATCAGGAGTGCGATGCGTCGATTCGCCCGGACGCCCTGTTGGACGGCGCGTGGCACTTCGTTGCGGCGACCTTCGACGGCAAGGAACACGGCGTCTATCTCGACGGCGCCCGGATTGGCCGGCTGCCGCACCCAGGGGATGCGGTGGTTGCGCGCGCGCCTGGCTTTGTGGGGTCGTCGAGCGGGGGAGGCGAGTTCTTTCAGGGCGGGCTGGACGACGTGAGGCTGTACACGGAGGCGCTGACGCCGGCGGCAATCGCGGACCAGTTCAAGGCCGGCGCCGGAGTGCTGACGGCGCGCTGCTCGAAGGCGGTGCCCGAAGCATGGCAGCCGTTCCTGAAAGAGCGGCCCACCTTTGCCGCCACGCTGCTGGAGGCCCGCGCGGCGCTGAAGCAAGGCGGGCGCGAGTGTCCGGCGCAGGTCAGAAATCTGTTCGCGATGAATCTGGCCGCACGTTTTCCGGAGGCCTGCGGCAACTACGTTCGGCTGTTCCGTCAGTCGCCTGCGCTTTTTGCGACGCTGCCGGATCTGGCGCCGCTGAAGGGCACGCTCGAAAGCCAGGTCACCCGGCTGACCGAGTACATGCCGCTCACCGATGCGCAGTGGGCGCACTGCTCGGCGGCCGACAAGAAGCGGTGGCAGGAGATCAAGGGGTGGTCCGAGCGGATGGCCGCGCAGATTCCCAAGGGGGGCGAAGCGTTGGCCCCCGTGCTGCTTGAGGCGGTGTCCGCGAACTGGCCGGAAGTGCCCGAGCGGCCGTCGGCGTCGGAGCCGGTCGCGCCCTACGTGCCGCCCGCCACGCCCGCCGTGCGGACGTACACGCCGGACGAGGCGAGAGCAGCGATCGAGCGCGACTGGCTGCGGCAAGTGGGCGACAAGCCCGATCTGGCGCGCGAGATCGTCCGGACGCTCGCCTTGGCGGCCCGCCTTGGCCTCAAGGCCGACGGACTGGAAGGCGTGGCGGCAGAGGCGTCGAAGGGTGCGGTCTCGGCCGAGAAGACGCGGGAGCTCTACCTCGCGGTCCGGCGCATTCGCCGGGCGCTGATGCTCCACAACCCCGCCGTGGATTTCTCGCAGCTCCTGATGGTGGACATGCCCTATCCCGAGGGCAGCGAGTGGATGCACGAGACGCGCCACCGCTTGGGCTACATGGCGGTGCCGGGCGGACAGCTGCTCGTGGTCGACGGGCTGAGCCTCGACGGCAAGGTGCGCCGGCTGATGCCGCAGGAGCCGCTGCACGGCAGCTTCTGGCGGCCCGATCTCTCGTTCGACGGCAAGCGCGTGTTGTTCTGCTTCAAGCCGCACAACGAGAAGTCGTTCCACGTCTACGAGATCAACGTGGACGGAACCGGACTGCGTCAGATCACGTCCGGCATCTACGACGACTTCGACCCCGTGTATCTGCCCGACGGCAAGCACTTCGCCTTCTCCTCGACGCGCGGCCACACCTACGTGCGCTGCATGCCGCCGACCAACGCGTACAACCTGATGCGCGGCGCGCTCGACGGCGGCGACCTCTACTACATTTCCGCCAACAACGAGCCGGACTATCTGCCCTCGGTCATGAACGACGGCCGCATCGTCTACACGCGCTGGGAGTACACCGACAAGCCGCTGTGGCGGGCCCAGAGCCTCTGGACCGTGAATCCCGACGGCACGCAGCCGAACACCTTCTGGGGCAACCAGTCCGTCTGGCCGGACCTGCTGAAGGACGCCCGAGCGATTCCCGGAAGCCGCCGCGTCATGTTCACGGGCAGCGCGCACCACAACTGGTTTGCGGGCAGCATCGGCATCGTCGATCCCGACAAGGGCGCGAATTTTCCGAACGGGCTGACCAAGGTGACCGCCGACGCCGTTTGGCCGGAGAGCGGCAACGGGCCGACGGATCCGATCGAATCGTCCGACTATCAGGCCTACGGCGCGTACGACTCCTATCAGACGCCCTTCCCGCTCAGCGAAAAAGACTTTCTGGTCTCCGCCCGCCGCGACGGCAAGTTCGTCCTGTACCTGATGGACACGGACGGCAACCGCGAGCTGGTGTACGAGGGCGCCAACCACATTTTCCACGCGCTGCCCATCCGCGCGCGGACGGTGCCGCCGACGCTGCCGGACCGGGTCGAGTGGCCGACGGCGGCTGAGCGGCTGAACCCCCAAGGCGGCACGATCTACAGCGCCAACGTCTACCAGGGCGCGCCCGAGGCGCTGAAAGGCCGGGCGAAATTCATGCGGGTGATGTACATCGAGCAGAAGACCTACACGTACTGGAACCACCGTCCGGCGCTCTCCACCGGCCCTGTGGTGTCGCTGCTGCAGTCCGACGGCGTGAAGCGCGTGCTCGGCACGGCGCCGATCTACCCCGACGGCTCGGTCTGGTTCACGGTGCCTGCGGGCGTGGCGCTGCACTTCCAGCTGCTGGACGAGAACCACCGCGCGCTGCAGACCATGCGCAGCTTCGTGAACGTCATGCCCGGCGAGAGCCGCGGGTGCCTCGGCTGCCACGAGCAGCACAGCCGCTCGCCGCAGCAGGGCGCGGGCCCGTCGTCGGCGGTCCGCAGCATGCCGGATGCGATCACGCCGGTGCCGTGGGCCTACAGCGACGCGTTCACCGTTGCGCCGGAAGGGTGCGCGTCGCTGGAGCAGGCGCTCGCCAAAGGGCTCGAGGCGGCGGCCTCGGCCGATCCGCAAAAAGCCGCGCGCGTGGCCCGGTTCGGCACGTCGATCGGCTACTTAAAGGACGTCCAGCCGGTTCTGCACCGGACGTGCGGCAAGTGCCACGAGGGCGACGGCGAAGGCCGCAAGACCTTCGACCTGACTCCGCGCGGGTACGAGCCGTACATGACCTTGATCGGCCAGCCGGGGTGGGGGCGGCACAATCCCTCTCCCGAAAAAACTCCGCCGGGGTACGATTTCGCCTGCGCGCTCAAGGTCGAGGACTACAGCACCGTGGACCCCGAGGCCTACCGGACGCCCGAGCCCATGACGCGCCTCTCGTTCAAGAGCAAGCTGGTGGAGCGGGCGGCGAGCGGCAAGCACCACGGCGCCAAAGCCGACCCCTACAGTCTGCTGCGGCTGATTCTCTGGGTCGACTCCATGTGCCCCTACCTCTCCGACGAGGACATCCGGGCCGAGGACGATCCGCAGTTCCAGGGATGCGAGTGGCTGGCGATCCGGCCGCGCCTCAAGACCGCGCCCACGGTGATCCGGCCCGGGCCGTTCCCCGCGAATGCGCCGGAGTCGGAGTGAGCGCGTCGCCGGAAATCGCAAGGATCGATGCTTGATTGCCCCGGCAATCATGCGCTATACTTTTCAAACAATGATACTTTGAGACGGTTCGCAGGCGCTGGCCCGGGGGATTCGGGGCAGCGTTTGGGGAGGTTTCAGTGTCAAACGGGGCGGATTGGTGCGATCACCATGAGATTCGAGAAGAACAGTGAGGGGGCGGGGGATGGCCGCGTCGACGTCGCGGGCGTCGTGTTCGGCGGCGGGCGTGTGCCCGTGATTGCCGGCCCCTGTACTGTCGAAAGCCGCAGCCAGATGCTCGAGATTGCCTGTGCGGTGAAAGAGGCGGGCGCCAGCATGCTGCGCGGCGGAGCCTTTAAGCCGCGCTCGTCGCCGTATGCGTTTCAAGGGCTGTGCGAGAAAGGCCTGGAGATCTTGGCGGAGGCCCGGCAAAAGACGAGGCTTCCCGTGGTGACCGAGGCGCTGGAGACCGCGCATCTGGCGGCCGTCGCCGAGGTGGCGGACATGGTGCAGATCGGCTCGCGCAACATGCACAATTCGGTGTTGCTGCACGCCGCAGGCGCCTGCGGCAAGCCGGTTCTGCTCAAGCGGGGCATGAGCGCGACGATTCAGGAATTTCTGTTTGCCGCCGAGTATGTGCTGGAGGCGGGCTGCCCGCGGCTGGTGCTGTGCGAGCGGGGCATCCGCACGTTCGAAACCGCGACGCGATTTACGCTGGATTTGAACGCCGTGCCGCTGCTCAAGCTGCGGACGTGGCTGCCGGTCATCGTGGACCCCAGCCACGGCACCGGCGTGAAGGAGCTGGTGCCGGCGATGGCGCGCGCGGCCGTGGCGTGCGGCGCGGACGGCTTGATGATCGAGGTTCACGGCCACCCCGAGGAGGCGCTGTGCGACGGCCAGCAGAGCGAGACGCCGGACGTCTTCGTCCGCATGCTCGCAGAGCTTCGCGCCGTGGCGGTTGCGGTTGGGCGAACGGTTTGACGGGGCCGAAAACGTTTTTGGAACAAAACAGCCTGCGGAGGCGCGGGTGAGGAGATCAGGAATGAAGGCAATGAAGAGTTGGGTTCTTGGATTGGCGCTGGCGGGAATCGCGTGTGGGGCGCAGGCGTCTGCGTCTTATCTGTCGCCCGAGTATCTGGCGGTCGCGCCGGACGGCAAAGCGATGTATGTGACGGCGGCGACGGCCGGCAAACTGCTGATCATCGACCCCGCCACCTCAAAGATCTCGGGCGAGTGTTCCATTAAAGGCAACCCCAGCGGCGTGGCCGTGGCCCCGGACGGCACGGTGTTCGTGACGGGCGGCGGCGTGGACGGCAAGCTGTTCAAAGTGAGCGCCGCAGGCAAGGTGCTGGACAAAGTTTCGACCGGACACACCTCGATGGCGCCGGTGGTCGGCAAAGACGGCCTCGTCTTTGTGCTGAACCGCTTCAACAACAACGTGGTGGCCGTGGACACGGCGAAAATGAAAGTCGTGGCGACCATCCCCGTGCTGCGCGAGCCGCACGCCGCCGCGCTGGGCGCGGGCGGGAAGCTGCTGTTCGTCGCGAACCACCTGCCCTATTGCCGGGCGACCGACGACGTCGTCGCCGCTTCGGTTTCCGTGATCGACACGGCGACGTTCAAGGTCGTCAAGAACGTCATGCTGCCCAACGGCAGCACGGGCGTGCGCGGGATCGGCGCCTCGCCGGACGGCAAGAGCGTGTATGTCACCCACACGTTCGGCCGCTATCAGCTGCCGACCACGCAGCTCGAGCGCGGCTGGATGAACACCGCCGGCCTCAGCGTGTTCAACGGCGAGACGGGCGATTACGTGAACACCGCCCTGCTGGACGACGTCGACCTGGGCGCCGCCAATCCGTGGGGCGTCGCCGTTTCGGCGGACGGCAAGAACCTGCTGGTCGCTCACGCCGGCACGCGCGAGATCAGCGTGATCGACCGCGAGGCGTTCCATGCGCGCTTGGAGAAGGCCGCGAAGAACGAGAAGGTCACCGAAGTCACCAAGTCCGCCGCGGACGTCCCGAACGACCTGTCGTTCCTCGTCACCATCCGCCGCCGCGTGAAGCTGCCCGGCGATGGCCCCCGCGGCGTGGCGGTCGTGGGCGACAGCGTCTACTCGCCGCTGTATTTCGCCGACGCGCTGGCCCAGTTCAAGCTGAGCGACATCGTCGCCAAGCCCGCGGCGATCGCCTTGGGTGCGCCGGTGGATCTGGGCAAGGACCGCGTGCGCCGCGGCGAGATGCTCTGGAACGACGGCTCGATGTGCTTCCAGCAGTGGCAGAGTTGCGCGAGCTGCCACCCCGACGGCCGCGCCGACGGCCTCAACTGGGACCTTGTGAACGACGGCATCGGCAATCCGAAGCAGACCAAGAACATGGTCTACTCGCAGTTTACGCCGCCGACCATGGTGACCGGCATTCGCGCCGACATGAAGACCTGCAACCGCAAGGGCATGACGCACATTCAGTTCGTCGTGCGGCCCGAAGAGGACGCGCTCTGCCTCGACGCCTACGTCGAGTCGCTCAAGCCGGTGCCGAGCCCCTACCTCGTCGATGGCTCGCTCTCCAAGAACGCCAAGAAAGGCGAGAAGATCTTTAAGAAGGCCGGCTGCGTCGAGTGCCATCCGAACGGCAAGAACGGCCCCGACGGCGAGCGCCTGTTCACCAACCTGAAGAAGTACAACTTGGAATTGGGCGTCGGCAACGAAGAGGGCCGCGAGTTCGACACCACGACGCTGGTCGAGACGTGGCGCACGGCGCCGTATCTGTACGACGGCCGCGCGTTGACCATGGAAGATCTTCTGACGACCTGCAATCCCAAGGATACGCACGGCGCAACGAAGAACCTGAGCCCCGACGACATCAAGGCTCTGGCCGAGTACGTTTTGTCGTTCTAAAGCGGGGCGGGCGAGTGGGATTAAAGGAGCTGAACGAGGGGAACGTGCGAATGGCTGACAGGGCGGTGGTGAACGGTGGGGTGCAACGGCGACAGGACCTGGGGCTGTTGGATGTTTCGCGGGGCCTTCCCGCCGTTGGGGCGGGGCGCGTGTTGTCGCAGACCGGTTGGGGCAGCCCTTCGGAGCTGGGGCAGGCGGCCGTCGGGGCGAAGGGAACAAACGTGCCGCAGCTCTGGCTGTGCGGCGGCACCGGCGCGTTGCCCCCGGTTTACCAGCGTCTCGTGGTGGAGGGCGTCGAGCCTCAGCTCATCCGCCGCCACGGCTGCACGGTGGGCGTTCGGTACGAGGACGCCCACGCGGAGTACTGTCTGCTGACCGGCGTTCTGCCCCCCGACCTGAAGACCTCGCGGGAGGCGCAGGCGCTGGCGGTGTTCGAGGGCATCGAAGACGCGCTGACGGACGCGGGAATGACCTTCGCTCACGTGGCCCGCACCTGGCTCTATCTGGATCGCCTCTTGGAGTGGTACGGCGCGTTCAATCAGGTCCGCGACACCTTTTTTAAGTCCCGCCGCGTGTACGACGGGCTGGTGCCCGCCAGCACGGGGATCGGCAGCGCCAACCTCTGCGGGTCCGCGATCACGGCGTGCGCGATCGCCGTCAAGCCGAAGCGACCGGGCTCGGTCACCGTCGAGGCGGTTCCTTCGCCGCTGCAGTGCCCCGCGCTGGAGTACGGCAGTTCGTTCAGCCGCGCCGTCGAAATTGCCACGCCGGAGTACCGCACGCTGATGGTGTCCGGAACGGCCAGCATCGAGCCGGGCGGCGCCACGGCCTTCGTGGACGATGTGCCCAGGCAGATTCAGCTCACCATGGACGTGGTCGAGGCGATTCTGGTCTCGCGCGGGATGGGATGGCACGACGCCACGCGCGCCGTGATGTACTTGAAAAAGGCCTCCTACGCACAGGCGTGGCAGGCGTGGCTCAAGGCGCACCGTCTGGAAGCGATGCCGCTGGTCACGATCGAAGCCGACGTCTGCCGCGACGACCTTTTGGTGGAACTCGAAATCGACACGGTCAAAAAGGTTTGAAACTTCAGCTCGACAGATGGCTTGGCCTTGGCGTTGCGGCGGGGCTGTGCGGCGTCTTGTCGGTCGGATCGGTAGCGTTGGCCTTCCTAGGATCCGAGGAGTCGGGCGCGGTCATGATGCGCTCGGCGCCCATGGCGCTCGTTGCGCTTTTCGCGGCCGGCTTGACGTTCTCCGCCGCCCGTTCGGCTCTCCGTCGCTCGTTCGGCTCCGCGCTGATCCACGCGGGGTTCGCCTGCGTCATGGCGGGGTGGCTGCTCGGCCGGGTCGCGGAACGGACCAGCACCGAAGAGCGCCCCGCGGTCGGCTCCATGGCCATGATCGCCGGCGATGTTTCGGACAAGCTGTGGGGCGGCCTTTACCTCACGAACTATGTCGGCCGGGTGCCGTTCACCGTCAAGCTGGAGCAGTTCTTTGTCGACCACTACGACCCCAACGACCAGGACCGCGATGCGGGCCGCATGCCTCCGGTGCGCGAATACCGCAGCCGGGTGACAATCTCGGAGCCCGGCCAAGACCCCTACGTGGTCAACGTTCGCGTGAACCATCCGGCCCGTGTTCAGGGCTACCACATCTACCAGATGAGCTGGGGTCAAAGCACCGATGCGAGCGGTCAGCCGGTGACCTACACGGTGCTGCAGTTCATCCGCGACCCGGGGCTCCCCGTCGTGTATGCGGGGTTCGTCGTGCTCTTCGTTGGCATCCTGCTCTTCGCCGCAAAAGTGTGGCGCGCCAGCGGGCGGCCTGAGCCGGGGGAGGTGCCGCGATGATGGTCAAAGACACGCTTCAGGGCGGCCTGATCTACCTGACTCTGGCGCTGTTCCTCGCTGCGGCGGTCGCGCTGCGCGGCAAGCTGAAGCCGGTGGGCCGGAACCTCTGGTTCCTGGGATTCCTCGCGGCGGTGGCGTCTCTGGTTTGGCGCGCCGTGTGCACAAAACACCCGCCGATGCAGAACCTGTTCGAGTTCTTTCTCTGCATGGCCGCGTTCCTCTGGCCGCTCTCCTGGCTGAGCCGCAGGCAGACGGGAGTGGACACCGATTTTTCCGACGCGCTGCTGGGGCTGCTGATCCTGTTTCCCGCGGGGTTCGTGTTCAGCGAAGAGGTGCGCCGACTGCCGCCCGCGCTGCAGAGCCCGCTGTTCATTCCCCACGTGGGCAGCTACGTGGCGGGCTACGTGATGCTGGCGCGCGCCGCGCTGATGGCGCTGCCGATGCTGCGGACCGCGTCGAGCGAGCATCAGGTGCGGCAGGCCGACGCGGCGTCGCGCCAGACGGCGGCGCTGGGCTTCGTTTTGCTTACGCTCGGGCTGCTGCTGGGATCCCTCTGGGGCAAAGTCTGCTGGGGCCACTACTGGCAGTGGGACCCCAAAGAGATGTGGTCGCTGGCCACGTGGTTTGTCTACGCGGGCTACTTCCACTACCGCCTGAAGAACGGCGTGCGCGACCCCAAGGCGCTGGCGGTCCTGCTGCTCGTGGGGCTGCTCTTCGTGGTGCTGACGCTGACCTGGATCAACGTGTCGCGGATGTTCTCCGGCATGCACACCTACGCGTGATTGCGCAGCTTGAGCTCGGCCGGGCAGGGGTAGAGATAGTGCTGCCGCATCAGGTAGTCGCACTGACACTTGAAAATGTGGTGTCGGAACAGCGTGATCGGCACGATCAGCGGCGTCTGTTCCCGCGCGTATTCGTCCAGCACGTACGCGAGTTCCTCGCGCTCCTGCGGCGCGATCTGCTCTGAGAAATAGCCCTGCATGTGCTGAAGGACATTCACGTGCCGGCCCACCGTGGCCGGAATCGCCATGACGGCGAGAAAGCGCGCCTCATAGTCGGCCACCGTTGCGCACAGGTTCTCGGCCGTGGCAGCCGCGGCCAGGCGCCCCAGTTCGGTCGCCCCGTCCGGTGCGTGGGCCATCAGCAGGTATTTCGAGTTGGCGTGAAAAGTCTGCAGCGCTCGGACCGAAGGCGCGGCGGCGACCTCTTCGCGAAAGCGCTTCAGCGCGAAAATGCGCTCGATGAAGTTCTCGCGCAGCGCGGGGTCGTGCAGGCGGCCCTCTTCCTCGCAGGGGAGATTCGGAAAGGCTTTGACGAAGGCCCTCGCGAACAGTCCCGAGGTGTGCTGGGGCGTCGGCTGGCCCTCCGGCGTGTAGAGCGACACGCGGAACAGCCCCGACGAGGGCGATTTCGACTTGAAGACAAAGCCGCACAGGCGGCGGGAGCGAAGCTCGCCGATGGCGCGCTCGCAGTAGGCCCGCATCGGCTCGGTAAAGTCCGTGCCGGTCTTGTTTCCGATGAGCCGGTTGTCGTCGGGCGTGCCAACCAAGTGCATCGACTCGCGCGGCACGGGAAGCCCGCAGCCGACCTCCGGACAGACGGGCACGTACTCGAAGTAGGCGCCCAGCGTGTCGGTCAGATAGACGTCGTGCTTGTGGCCGCCGTCGTAGCGTACGCGTTCGCCCAGCAGGCAGGCGGAGACGCCGATGGGGATCTTGGCGTTGGAGTCGGTCGTTTTCACGTCCCCAGTGTAACCGAAAGGCGAATCTTGTTCAACAGCGGAAAGGGTTGACAAGACACGGCTTGGAACATGAAAATACAGTCATCACACAAGAAGGGGAGAAGCGATGGGCAAACGTGAAGTGGACTTTCTGAAAAAAAATGGTTTGGACGTCGAAGGAATTGACCGCGAAGCCTTGCTGGCGGTGTTTGCCAAGGAAATGGAAGACGGTTTGGCGGGGAAGCCGTCTTCGCTGATGATGATTCCCTCCTTCATCTCGATCGACAAGCCGGTCAAGACCGACACGCCGGTGGTGGTGCTGGATGCGGGCGGAACCAATCTGCGCGCGGCGGTTGTGCGGATCTCGGCGTCGGGCGAGGCGCAGATCGGCGCGTTCTCCAAGCGCGCCATGCCCGGCACGCAGGGCGAGCTCAGCGCCGAGGCGTTCTACGATGCCTTTGCGGATTTCCTGATGCCGATCGTGGGCGAGTCCGAGTCGATCGGATTCTGCTTCTCGTATCCCGCCGAAATCATGCCGGACTGCGACGCCAAGCTGGTGCAGTGGAGCAAGCAGATCCAGGTGCCGTCGGTGGTGGGCACGATGATCGGCTCGGGACTTCTGAAGCACCTCGCGCAGCGCGGGTATCGGCGGCGCACGGTGATTCTGAACGACACGGTGGCCACGCTGCTGGCCGGCAAAAGCATGGGTGTGACGCGCAACTACTCCGCCTACGTGGGGTTCATTCTCGGCACGGGCACCAACACCGCCTACGTCGAGCAGAACGCGCACATCCTCAAGCGCACGGATCTGGACAAGCGGGGCTCCATGGCCATCAACGTCGAGTCGGGGGGCTTCCGCGGCGTGCCGCAGTCGCAGTTCGACGCGATCATGGACGCGGCCACGATCGACCGCGGGCACTATACCTTCGAAAAAATGATTTCCGGCGCCTATCTGGGCTGGCTGAGCACGACGGTGTTGATCGAGGCCGCCAAGGCCGGCCTGTTC
>Ga0116170_10005856_pt1 | contig 10878 bp, 9 predicted proteins | sample AD_JPNHW1_MetaG_FD_89797 | JGI IMG/M metagenome (GOLD analysis project Ga0116170, IMG submission 89797) | Active sludge microbial communities of municipal wastewater-treating anaerobic digesters from Japan - AD_JPNHW1_MetaG | ecosystem: Engineered > Bioreactor > Anaerobic > Digestate | place... | reverse complement strand
TCGTGCGCCGCGATCAGCTCGCGCAGCCGGGCTTCGTCCTCCGGCCGGATCGGACAGGCCTCCCCCGCCTCCCAGATCCGGCGGACGATGGGCTCCGTCTCCGCGGGCGCCCGCTCCAGGAGCGTGAGCATGGGAAGGGTCAGCTTGCCCTCCCGGAGATCGGAAAGGGCCGGCTTGCCCAGCTCTTCGCGGGTGGCCGTGTAGTCCAGGAGGTCGTCCACCAGCTGGAAGGCGCGGCCGATCTCCAGGCCGTACGATCTCATGGCGGCGCAGTCGGGCTCCGGGCGCCCGGCCAGGACCGCGGCGCTTTCCGTGCAGCCCCCGAAGAGCAGCGCGGTCTTGCGCTCCTGGATGTCGAAGTATTCCCGCCGGGTCGCCTCGAGGTTGTAGAGGCAGTCGTTCTGGATCAGCTCGCCCTCGATCATGCGGGTGGCCACTTCCGCCAGGATCTCGAGAAGGCGCCAGTTCCGGCCCCGGATGGCGCTCGCCAGGGCCTGGAGGTAGAGCAGGTCCCCGAAGAGCACCGTCAGGGTGTTGCCCCAGACGACGTTCAGGGTGGGCTTGCTGCGCCGCAGGTCCGCGTGGTCGATGACGTCGTCGTGGACCAGCGTGGCCGTGTGGATCAGCTCGAAGACGGCGCCGAACCGGACGTCTTCCGGGGTCACCGCGCCGCAGAACTTCGCGGCGAGCAGCACCAGCGCGGGACGCAACCGCTTGCCCTGGCTCGCGCGCACGTGTCCGGCCAGCTTGGCCACCACCGGCAGGTCGCTCGCGAGCAGCCTCTTCAATTCCTCTTCCACCGCCGAGAGCTTCCCGGAGATGGGCTTGAAGCAACGGGATAGGTCCAGGCGCGACATTCAGCCTCGGTAGTTGGTGAACTGGAGGTCCAGGCCCTGGTCGTTCTTCTTGAGCAGGGCCATGCAGGCCTGGAGGTCGTCCTTGCTCTTGCCGGAGATACGGAGCTGCTCGCCCTGGATCGCCGCCTGGACCTTGAGCTTGGCGTCCTTGACGACCTTGACCATCGCCTTGGCCTTCTCCGTGGGGATTCCCTGCAGGATCTTGACCTCCTGCCGGACGGTCCCCTTCGTCGCCGGCTCGATCTTCCCGTATTCCATGGCGCGGATGCTGACGCCGCGCTTCACGAGCTTCGACTGCAGCACGTCGACGACGGCCTTGAGCTTCGTCTCGTCGTCGCTCTTGAGCACGAGCACGGCCTCGTCCTTGAGCTCGATGCCGGAGACGGATCCCTTGAAGTCGTAGCGCTGGCCGATCTCCTTCATGGCCATGGTCACGGCGTTCTTGACCTCGTCCAGGTTGACTTTCGATACGACGTCGAACGAGCATTCGGTTGCCATCTGGTCCTCCAATCCCCATCGACATGGTAGCGGTTCGAGGGGCCCTCGGCCTAGACGGACGGCTGTGCCCGCTCCAGCGCGGACCGGAGGGCGGCCCAGCCGTCCCAGGTGTAGAGCCTCAGGAAGGCCGCCAGCACGAGCGCGTGATGGACCTCGCCGCTCCGGAGCATCGCCTGCCACTCCCGCCACGACATGGCCCAGACCCGGAGTTCCTCCGAAGGGTCCAGCTTCAGGGTCCCCGCGGAAACGCAGTCCATGGCCAGGAAGAAATGGCACCGGTTGTTCTGGACGGCGGGATTCGGCGTGCAGCAGCCCAGGGAGACCCAGTTCCCGGAGACGTGGCCCGTCTCTTCCCGCAGTTCCCTGGCGGCGCTCTGGAAGGGCTCCTCCCCGGGATCGCAGATGCCGCCGACGATCTCGAAGGTGGGCGCGTCGATGCCGTGGCGGTACTGCTCCACCACCAGCAGGTCTCCCCCGTCCGCCAGGGCCGTGAAGGCGATGACGTTCACCCAGTCCGGACAGATCAGCCGGGTGAACTCGTGGGGACGATCCGTGTGCGGTGAGCGCCGCTGGATCGAGACCTGGTCGAAGAGCCTGGAGGCTCCCCGGAGCGAGGATCCCTGCTCCTTCCAGGGCGTGCTGGGGTCGAATCCTGCGGAATGCTGGGCCAGAAGGCGCATCATGCCCCCCGCTGCGTAAGGCGATCCCCGTTCCTGGTCATCGTTCCTCCCGTGTCCCTAGTGTAATGCACCCCCTTCATCGAAAAAGGGGATGGTGCTAAGGTTCGGCCATGCTCCGACGCCCAGCCATCGCTTCGGCCCTGCTCGCTCTCCTCGTCCTGTCCTGCGATTCCATGGATCCAAGGCTTCCCGACACGCTCTACGACGAGGCGGTGGAGCTCAACAAGCAGGGCAAGACGCTCGAGGCCAAGAGCATGATGCAGATGATCGCCCGGCAATTCCCGGGCACCGAGGCCGGCAAGCAGGCCAGCAAGGACCTCTACCTGATCGACGTCATCCTGAAGCAGGACCTCCAGCAGCGCCAGAAGGAACTGATGGAGGCCATGCGCCGGGTCGCCAACGCGCTGATCCGCTACAAGGGGAACGAGAAGGAGTACCCGGATTCGCTCACGGCCCTCGTGCCGGAATACCTCGAGAAGATCCCCGAATCGCCCTGGGGCCATCCCTTCCTCTACCGCCCCTACGTGAAATACCCCATCGTGGACGTCAAGGGGAAGCGGGGCAACGTCACCCAGAAGTTCAACACCGCCTTCGACGGCTACTACCTCGTCTGCCTGGGCGTGGACATGCGGCCCGGGGGCGAAGGCATGGCCTCGGACGTGTTCTTCGTGGACGGGGAGGTCCATCGGGAGGGCTCCCTGCCCCGGATCCCCGAGCCCCAGCCGATCAAATAGGCGCCAGGGTTCCGCCCTTGCTTGAAGACAGACCTCCCCGGCTAGAAGCGCCGTCGCGTTCCCGAGGGACGAGACGCAGGAATCCCCCTGCTGCCGTGACGACCGCATGATGGACGCCCCGGAGAGCCCCGCCCCATCCTCTCAAGATACTCATTTCACGGTGTTGATATGATCGAAGTCATGATTAATTAAAATGATTTATTTATTATGAATTCTCTACCCAAGAAATATCAACGCGAAACCTCTCCTCCTCCAGAGCCATAACGGGAATCCGTCCATGAACCCCCGTCAACCCACCCCTGCAACTGGATCACCCACCATGTCCATCCACCATCGCACAGCGGCTAGGTCCAACTCCAGACGTTAGGCCGCATCTGGGAATGCGCAACAGAACGTCCTCCGGCAGAAGCCCCTTGACATCCAACGTCAGGATCACCACGATATACTTACTATTCATGTCGTGGAGATTCGAAGATGCCCGTACTGATGACCGATTTACAGGGGTATGTTGGAAAATCCATAGGAGAAATTTGCGAAAATCATTTTGATTCTTCATCGCAAAACCACTGTGCTCACTTTGTCAGTCATGCTCTTGGACTAAAACTTGGGATGTTGTGTGGCGACATGAAGTTTGAAACAAAGAAGACAGGGGCCTCCATTCGTTGTGATGAATTATACAATTATTTGTCGCAAAAGGGTCCTTGGGATCAGAGGCTCTCTCAAGGTTTTGGGTGCATTCTTATCTTTGTAACCTCAGCCAAGAATGTCAGAAGTAACTTTATGAGTCCTGCTCCACAGAAACATGTCGGTATTTGCTGTGGAGGGAAGGTGTTCAATTTTTCGAATTCCCAGCACAGAGTTATTGTTGACTTCTCTGTTGACAGTTTTCATAACAAATTTAAAAAAACTTATCATGGAAATGACATCTCTCTCTATTATGGAGTACCACGATGGTAAGAATAATATTATTGCTGTTGTTTCTTATAACTGCACCATCGAGAATGTCGACCTGCATGGCGAGTGAGATTACTGTTAACCCGGAAGAAACTCGGATTGTATTATCAATCCTCTTATCAGCTGCCAACCAACCCATTCCAGTCTCGTGTGCTTCCTGCCCTGGTCACTACGGGCAGCAGGGGCGAGTAAAGATTAAAGATATCCTCAGCTTGTCCCTAGCCTATCTATATCAGGGTGAAAACAAAATCATAGGAACTATCCATGGGACTGGTAACGTCAGACAATGCGAACTTACCATGACACACATAAATGGAGAGGACGTATCTTCTTTTCGGATCATGTTTTCAACGCGGGAAGGGAAAATGCTATTGAATACATTGAGTTGTTTTAATACTCCGTAATTTCATGGATGCCTCCCTGATCGATATGGATAAATCGGTGCGGGACATGGGATTGGTTCGGGGCGTGAGATCCGCGGGTCTATGCATCAAGGTGGTCTGGCCGCGCCTGGAGGTTACCTGTCTTCCCCTTGATCGCGTACGTCCAAACGCTATGGCAAAGGAACGGCCCGCTCGCGCGGGCCGTTCCTTTGTCGCTGCGATTCGCCTACTTGACGCCCCAGTCCAGGACCACCTTGCCCGAGTTCCCGCTGTTCATGACCTCGAAGCCCTTCCGGAACTCCTCGATCGGGAAGCGGTGGGTGATCACGGCACTGATGTCCAGGCCGCTCTGGATCATGGTGGTCATCTTGTACCAGGTCTCGAACATCTCGCGCCCGTAGATGCCCTTGAGGAAGAGGCCCTTGAAGATGACCTTCCCCCAATCGATGGCGACGTCCTCGCCGAGGAGGCCCAGGAGGGCGATCCGGCCGCCGTTCACCATGGAGTCCAGCATGCTGCGGAAGGCGGCGACGTTGCCGCTCATCTCCAGGCCGATGTCGAAGCCTTCCGTCATGCCCAGCTCCTCCATGACCGTCTTGAGGTCCTGCCGGGCGACGTTGACCGCGCGGGTGGCGCCCAGCTTCAGGGCCAGGTCCAGGCGGTAGTCGTTCACGTCGGTGATGACGACGTTGCGCGCCCCGGCCTTCTTGCAGATGGCCGCGCCCATGATGCCGATGGGGCCGGCGCCGGTGATGAGCACGTCCTCGCCCACCATCTCGAAGGAAAGGGCCGTGTGGGCCGCGTTGCCGTAGGGATCGAAGATGGAGACGACGTCGTCGGGGATGCTGTCGGGCACGGGGAACACGTTCACCGCGGGCAGGCTCAGGTATTCCGCGAAGGAGCCGGGCCGGTTCACGCCGACGCCGAGGGTGTTGGGGCAGAGGTGCCGCTTGCCCGCGCGGCAGTTCCGGCAGTGCCCGCAGACGATGTGGCCCTCTCCCGTCACCCGCTCGCCGCCCTTGTAGCCGGTGACCGCGCTGCCCACCCGCTCGATGACCCCCACGTACTCATGGCCGACGTGCATGGGGACGGGAATGGTCTTCTGGGACCAGGCGTCCCAGTTCCAGATGTGCATGTCCGTGCCGCAGATGGCGGACTTGTGGATGCGGATCAGGACGTCGTTCGGTCCGACTTCCGGGACCGGGACGTCCATCATAGTGAGGCCGGGGGCCCGCTCTGCCTTGACGAGTGCTCTCATGGTTTCCTCCTGAGAAGGGTGCTTTTTCGAATATCCGGTCAGCCAAGACGATACACGAAGACGCGCGAAGAAAAATCATTCCTTCGCGCGTCTCCAGGACTTCTATTTCACTTGATCACGCCCAGCTGCCTGCCCACCTTCTCGAAGGCGGCCACGGCGAAGTCCAGGTCCTCGCGGGTATGGGCGGCGCTCATCTGCGTGCGGATCCTCGCCTTGCCCTGGGGCACGACGGGGAAGAAGAAGCCGGTGACGTAGACGCCTTCGTCCAGCAGCCGCGCGGCGAACTCCTGGGCGAGGGGGGCGTCGTAGAGCATGACGGGCACGATGGGATGCTCCCCGGGCTGGAGGGTGAAGCCGCGCTTCTCCATCTCCGCGCGGAAGTAGCGTCCGTTCTCGTGGACCCGCTCGATGAGGTCGCCGCTGGTCTTCAGCAGGTCCAGGGCCTTCAGGGTCGCCGCCACGATGGAGGGCGCCACGGAGTTGGAGAAGAGGTAGGGACGGCCCTTCTGGCGCATCCAGTCGATGATGATCTTGCTGGAGGCGATGTAGCCGCCGGAAGCCCCGCCCAGGGCCTTGCCGAAGGTCCCCGTGAGGATGTCCACCCGGCCCATGACCCCGCAATGCTCGTGCGTGCCGCGTCCGTTCCTGCCCATGAACCCCACCGCGTGGCTGTCGTCCACCATGACCAGGGCGCCGTGCTTCTCGGCGATGTCGCAGATCTGGGGCAGCTTGGCGATGTAGCCGTCCATGCTGAAGACGCCGTCCGTGACGACGAGCTTGAAGCGGGCCCCGGCCGCCTCCGCGGCCTTGAGCTGGGCCTCGAGATCGGCCATGTCGCTGTTCTTGTAGCGGAAGCGCTTCGCCTTGGCGAGCCGGATGCCGTCGATGAGGGAGGCGTGGTTCAGCTCGTCGGAGATGATGGCGTCGTCCTCGCCCATCAGGGGCTCGAAGACGGAGCCGTTGGCGTCGAAGCAGCTGGAGTAGAGCTGGGCGTCCTCCATGCCGAGGAATTCGGCCAGCCGGGCTTCCAGCTCGGCGTGGATGTCCTGCTTCCCGCAGATGAACCGCACGGAGGCCATGCCGAAGCCGTGGGTATCCATGATGTCCTTGGCGGCCTGGCGCAGGGCCGGATGGTTGGCGAGGCCCAGGTAGTTGTTCGCGCAGAGGCAGACCACCTTCTTGCCGTTCGCAACCATCTGCGGCTGCTGGGGAGAGGTGATGGTGCGCTCGATCTTGAACAGGCCCTGCTCGCGGAGCTTCTGGGTCTCGGTGGCCAGGTAGTTCTGGAATTGCTGATTCACGGGGTGCCTCGCAGGTAGGGAAAGTTCTTTTCCGGCGCCAAGTTTACCTGCTCTTGAGCAAGGCTCGCGCCGGCACGGGTGTTACCGCGATCACATTCTTGACATGCGCCCGCCCCTGGGCGCATCTTGGAACATCGAGTTCTTGTCGGATGCCCCTCTCCCCCATGGTGCGGCAGAATAACCGCAATAATAACGGCCCCTGCGCGAATCGCGTGGTGGTCGGAGAGGGCATGAGCTAGACAGAACCCAACCCGATGGTCTTCCAACCCCGATTCGCGACCGTGCGGATCGGGGTTTTTTCTTTTCACCCCTTTCCAGGAGTCCCCCATGAACACGCCCGTCCTCGATCCCTACACCCTCGTCGGCCGGAGGCTGAACCGCTACCAGGAGAGCCTGGCCGCACGCGGCAGTTCGCTCCGACGAAAGATCGACGAAAGCTACGTCGACAAGTGGCGTTCGGAGACCCTCTACCATGTCTCCCGCATCCGCACGGCGCTCGTGGGAGGGATGATGGACCACCTCACCGAGGAGGGCCTCCTGAACATGGAGCGGGTCTCCGTGAGCCTGGTGACGGATCCCCTGGCCCACACCGTCGAGCACCTGCCGGAGATCCCCTACGGCGGGGCGGACTACGTGACGACCCACAGCATGATCTACGCGAAGATGCTGGCCTGCCACAACCCGCACCTGAAGGGCATCTTCGTGGATTCCCCCAACATCCGCCTGGAGCCTGCCGATCCGGGAGGCCGTCAGCGCGGACGCTACCTCATCGACTTCAGCCAGCTGGATGTCGAAGTGCGCCGGAACCGGGGCATCGAGCTGGACACCTACCTCGACAGGCCTTCGGAGGTCTCGGAGATCCTCCGGGCGGACCTCGCCCGCGCCCTGCGGCTGTTCGAAGGCATGGCCCGCAGCGGTTTCGAGAAGGTGGACCGGCTGGCCGGCGACAGCCTCGCGGCCCTGGGGGTACGCATCGATCTGCCCGACCGGCCCTTCCCCGTCTTCCACCAGACCGAGGCCGAGGCGGAATTCGGCACGGCCGACCTCGAGACCCGGATGGGCGAGGCCACGGACGCCCAGTTCTTCTTCGTCGTGGGCCTCCTGCGGGAGAACTACGACCTGATCTATCCCTACCTCCGCCGGGACGGGAGCCGCCGGCCCCTGGGCGAATTCAGCAGCCGGGAGATCTTCAACTACGACTTCTGCGCCAAGGGCCGACAGCGCGACGGGACCTTCTCCGCCGCCAAGGAGGTCCTCAGCGGCGGCCTGCGGGAATGGCTCCCCGAGGCCATCGTCGCCCGGCTCCTCGACAACGGCGTGATCCCCGAGGCCCCCGTGCTGGAGAACGGCGAGATCCTGAACCTGGAGGCCCTCGGCGGCTATGGTCCCTTCCTGACCGTCGTCCTCTCCAGGGACGCCGAAGGACATTCCCTGTTCCCGGAGACCTTCGGGGGCGGCATCGGCATCGAGCGCCTGCTCTGGACCCTGCTGCGCGGTCCCTTCATCCGGAACATCGACGACGTGACCTTCTTCGGCAAGAACCCGGACAGCGCAGAGGTCTTCCTCTTCTAGACAGCCAGCCATTCCCGTGTGTCGTGCCGGTTCCTGGATCAGGTATCCTGGAACCGGATAGACATTTCGTTGACCCTCGTCTCGGGAGGACTCCTTGCACCACGAACGCATCGCCATCCTGGATTTCGGTTCCCAGTACACGCGGCTCATCACGCGGCGGCTGAGGGAGCTGGGCGCGTTCGGACTGGTGCACGGGCCTGAGGCCAAGGCCGCGGACATCGCCGGGCCCGATCTCCGCGGCGTGATCCTCTCCGGAGGGCCGAACTCGGTCCTGGAAGCCGGGGCTCCGGGCCTGGACCCGGCCATCCTCGAGCTGGGCGTGCCCATCCTCGGCGTCTGCTACGGCCAGCAGCTCCTGGCCAGGGACCTGGGCGGCCAGCTCCACCGGGCCGCCAGGCGCGAGTACGGGAAGGCCACCATCCAGGTGACGAACCCCGACAGCGTCCTCTTCCAGGGGGTCGACCGGGAACTGGTGGTCTGGATGAGCCACGGCGACCACGTCGAAAAAGCCCCGGAGGGCTACCTCGTCACGGCGAAGACGCCGGGCGTGCCGGTGGCGGCCATGGAGGACCTGGCCAAGCGCCGCTTCGGCATCCAGTTCCACCCGGAGGTCACGCACACGGCCCACGGGAACCAGGTCCTGCTGAACTTCCTCCATGTCTGCGGGATGAAGCTGGACTGGAACGCCGGGCAGTTCATCGAACAGAAGATCAAGGCCGTCCAGGAGCAGGTCGGCGACGGCACGGTGGTCCTGGGCCTGTCGGGCGGCGTGGATTCGAGCGTGACCGCCCTGCTCCTCCACAAGGCCCTCGGCCGGCAGCTCACCTGCGTGTTCGTGGACACGGGCCTGATGCGCAAGGACGAGATGCGCCACGTGCAGGAGGCCTTCGCCCCCTTCGACCTGAACGTGCGCTGGGTGGACGCCTCGAGGCAGTTCCTGGGCGCCCTGGCGAACGTCAGCGATCCCGAGCAGAAGCGCAAGATCATCGGACGGCTCTTCGTGGAGGTGTTCGAGGAGGAGGCCAAGTCCACGTCGGCCCAGTTCCTGGCCCAGGGCACGCTGTACCCCGACGTCATCGAGTCCAGCGGCATCGGCGGCGCGGTGCTGGTCAAGAGCCACCACAACGTGGGCGGCCTGCCCGAACGCATGAACATGAAGCTGGTCGAGCCCCTGCGGGAACTCTTCAAGGACGAGGTCCGCCGCGCGGGGCTCGCCCTGGGTCTCCCCGAGGACATCGTCTGGCGCCACCCCTTCCCCGGCCCGGGCCTCGCCGTCCGGATCCCCGGCCCCGTCACCGCCGACCGCGTGCGGATCCTCCAGGAGGCCGACGCGATCTTCATCCAGGAGCTCAAGGAGAACGGCTGGTACAAGCTCTCCGCCCAGGCCTTCGCGGTGCTCCTGCCCGTCCAGACCGTCGGCATCATGGGCGACGAACGCACCTACGAGAACATGTGCGTCCTCCGCGCCGTCACCAGCGAGGACTTCATGACCGCCGACTGGGCACGCCTGCCCCACGAACTCCTCGAGAAGGCCGCGGCCCGCATCGTGAACGAGGTGAAGGGCATCAACCGCGTGGTCTACGACATCACCTCCAAGCCCCCCGCGACGATCGAGTACGAGTAGAGATCGCCGAAGGGCATGGCATCAAACAAAGAGCATGTTGATGCCACTTGCGAAGCACCGGGCGAGGTTTGGACGACCTGCCGTCCCAGGCTTGGCCCGTGTTTATTCCCTGCATCCCTGTTGATTCTGTTTTATAATTTATTCGAACAGGGATCAAAGGGATGAAGGAAATAAGAACAAAATTTTACTTTTTATTTCGTTTGTATCATTCAAAAATAATCCACAGAATCATGACATTAGAAGGTTGTGGGGGCGTTGCATGACCTTTTCGGGGACCAAGCGACCACAACCCTCAAGGGGGGAGGCGTCCAGGCCTCCGGTATCGACGGAAGACGGCTCGGTCTTGGTGGCGCGACAGATCCGCCGGTCCGGATGATTCAAGAGCCTGAGTCGCTCAAGCCGCATCCAATTGTATAGTCACTCTTCCACGCGGATCACTCTCGACGAATCCCGGTGATGCTGCAATCCTTGTCTGGCAGGGATGTGGCCATTGTTTATACAGGAGGATGCAATGATTCGTCTCGACGGGCAGAGTCTCACGGCGGTGAAGCTGGCGTCCATCGCCGCGGGCGCCCCGGTGGAACTGGATGGATCCGCCCTGGCGCGGGTGGTCGAGAACCGGAAGGTCATCGACCGGATCCTCGCCGAGGGCCGCACGGTCTATGGCATCAACACAGGCTTCGGACAGTTCGCCACCGTCGTGATTCCGCCCAGCCAGCTGGCCCAGCTCCAGCTGAACCTGGTGCGCAGCCACGCCGCGGGCGTGGGTACGCCCATCCCCCAGGACCAGACCCGGGCGCTCATGGCCGCACGCATCAACTGTCTCCTGAAGGGCTATTCGGGCATCCGCCCCGAGCCCATCCAGCTCCTCGCCCAGTGCCTGAACCAGGGCATCCTCCCGGTGATCCCCTCCCAGGGCAGCGTCGGCGCCTCGGGCGACCTGGCCCCCCTGGCCCACATGGCGCTCCTGCTGGTCGGCGAAGGCCTGGCCTGGGACGGCGACCGGCACATCCCCGG
>Ga0116170_10005855_pt1 | contig 10879 bp, 14 predicted proteins | sample AD_JPNHW1_MetaG_FD_89797 | JGI IMG/M metagenome (GOLD analysis project Ga0116170, IMG submission 89797) | Active sludge microbial communities of municipal wastewater-treating anaerobic digesters from Japan - AD_JPNHW1_MetaG | ecosystem: Engineered > Bioreactor > Anaerobic > Digestate | place... | reverse complement strand
TCGCGAATCGAATCTGACAGCGGCGTAAACACTTCGCCAATCAGCGCGGACGTATCGTCTTTTAACGTTGAAATCAAACCGGCGGTCGTTTTCGACGCCGTATCCATGCCGTTAAAGAACGCTTCTCCTTCTCCTGTGGCTTTTTGAATGGCCCACGTGACAAGATCGACTGAAACAGCGCCCTCGCTCCCCATCATGGACAGCATCTTCGCGCCGTTCGAAGCGTTATCTCCAAGCGCGTCTATTTCCTTGTTGGCAGCAGCAAGCAAATCCTGAAACGACTTTGAGCCATTCCCTCCGCCCATTACCTCTTTCACGTCGGACATTGAAGCGCCCGTCTCTTTTGCGATATAGTTGAGCGGGTTAAACCCCTGATTGATGAACTGCATCAAATCCTGCCCGTTCATCTTCCCGGCAGACGCCACCTGACCGTATACAAGCGCAAGTCCGCTCAGCTTTGTCTTATCGCCCAGCGCAATGTCTCCAAGCTGTGACAATATTCGATTTGTCTTTTCGGCTGGCACCTGAAACGCAAGCAGGGTCTGTGTCGCGCTCGCCAGGTCCTCCATGCCAAACGGCGTTTTTGCCGCCATGGTCTTAAGTTCTTCAACGCGCTTTGCAGCCGCTTCCGTCGATCCAAGCAGGGTTGAAAAGTTCGCGGTGTAGTTTTCAATCTGCATGTTGTACTTGACGCCCATGGTGGCAAGCGCAGCGCCGGCGGCCGAAACGACGGCCGCCGATTTCGTCACGTACCCATGCACCTTGACGGAAAAGTTATTCAGCCCCGTGACCGTGCTCTTGATCGCGCTGTTTACTTTGCTGACGCCGCTTTCAAAGCCCTTTGTATCCAGCTTGATGTCCGCGAAAAGGCTGAAAAGGTTCATTTATGCTCGCCTCGCTTCATACGGTTTTTAATGCGCTCAATGATATCGTCCGCCGTTTCTTCCTCGTCCGGCCCTTTGTCTTTGATCATCTCGCTGAAAGGGAGCACGCTCCCGTCCTTGTACTGTTTCCCGCCCGCAATCAGCCACAGCATATCCGCCACATAGTTTCCGCGCGCGTTCCTCTGCATCTCGTACGTTACAAGCGCCGAAAGCGCGTTCAGGTCACGCGGGCGCATGGCATACATGACGCTCGTGACGCATGGAACCCCGGCGACGGAGATCAGCCGAAAAAATTGATCACGATCCCCGCAACCGCTTTGTGAACGCTGCCCACAAATTCTTTCTCTTCCATCTGCGCTACTTCTTCCGCGCTTTTTTCCGTGTTGATCTCGACCAGCTCCGCTGCGAGCGCGGGGTCGCTCTTGACCAGCGCGGCGGTCACGCGCATGATCGCGCCCGCTGTTTCAATCCCCGTTTCCTTCTTACCCTTGATCAATTCAAGGGTTTTCGCCACTTCTTTGTCCATCATCACGCGCCCGGTCACGTCAAACGCGCGCGCCATTGTCGCGTAGTTTCTTTCCATGGTTTCTCCTTTCAATTAAAGCGGCGCGGGGGAATTTTTCCCGCCCGCGCCGCGTCGTTTTTCCGCGTATTACGTAGCGCTTACGACGGTTGTTCTGCCCGCCGATACGCACTTGTTGTCCGCCGTTGTCACAATGGCGACGACGATCAGGTTTCCGGCGGTCGCTGTGATCTCCGCGCTGCCGTCCCAATCCGTCCAGCCTGTGGTCAGAACTTCGTCCGCCGCAGGGATATTCGCCGTCGCGCTGGTCTTGTACTTGTAGCTCTGAGCGGCGGTCTTTTGCGGGGTCACTGTGATCAGCGTTTTGCCGCTGGCGGAACCCTCGACGCTGTACACGTTGATCGCGCTTGCGACGGTCGAACCGTCGAAGAACAGGATTTCAAACGGCGCGTATTCCGTGTCGGACAGGCTTGCCGCGTGCCCGGAGAACTCGAACGCCATTGTTCCCTCGCCCTTGTCCGTGAACGTCAGTTTGAACCCGGCGGTGTTCAGCGGGTTCTTAAGCGCAATCAGGCAGTAGCCCTCCGCCGTATCGCCCACCCACACGATGTTGGTCAGATAGTCGGTCTTTTTGATGCTCGTTCGCGCTTTGACCGTCGATACCTTTCCGCTCACGGTCTTGTCCGCGCACATCAGCAGCATTTTTGCGTTTTCGGGCGTAACTTCGATCAGCGTCCCCGTCATCTTAACGGGCATTTCATCCAGAACGGACGAGCCTACCCACGGCCCTCGCTTTCCGTCCGCTTCAATCTCGCGCATTGTCGGCGTGCAGTCGAATGTGCCGCCGCCGCGCGTTGCGCCAAACACATGGCTGTCCGCTTCCAGCAGCGCAAGAATAGCCGTTTCAAGCGCGTCCGCGCTCGTATAGCTCGCATAGTCGAAATTGTACAGCAGAACGCCCGCGTTCAACTGTAAATTGTCGTATGTCTTTTGCCTGAGGCCTGTAATCATCTTTTTCAGTATCCCCTTTCATACGCGCGAATGTAGTACGACACCCGCGCGCCGATCACGCTGTTGTCCGTTGGGTCGTCATAGTAGCTCATGAATTCCGTGTCGTTCCTGTAAAGCACGAGATACCCGGAACCCGTACTGACGCGCGCGCCCTGCGGCGGGATCGCTTCCGAAACCGCGTCCAGATACGCCGCGCGCGCCGCGTTCGCGCTGTCTCCGCTCGAAGCCTTGAACCACGCGACGGCGGTTATCGGAGTCGCGTTGAACGCGTCCCCGACGGCTATCTGAATCGCCACGTAGGGGTACGCCGCGCCGTCCGGCGCTTTCCCTGCCAGATATACGGGGATGCCAAGCGCGGCCCAGAACGCGACAAGCGCTTTGTTCAGTCCCGTCACTCGATCACCTCCGCCGTCACCTGCGCAAAGCTGATCCCGGCTTTTATCGGCGTTCTCATGTCGGAGGAATCGCTCGTTACACGGTATTCCTTCCCGTCTGAAACGCGCTTCAGCACGTCTCCGCGCTTAAAGTCGATCGTTCTGTCGTGCAGGATCGTGTACGCCTTGTTTAACGCCTTTCCAGCGCCTACGTTCGTTTCCGCGCTCCCGGTCGAGCAAATGGACGCGCTGATCGTCTGCCCGTCTGAGCGCGTTTTAGAGGTCCCGCCGTAGCCGTCCGCGACGCTTGCCTTTATGCGCACAATAAACGCTTCCGCGAAGTCTGACAGCATCAGAGCGGCACCTCCTTAAACATGCGCCGCCGGTACGGGGCGATTTCGCGCGCGTATTTCTCCTGCCAGCGCACCGGGCCATTTGCGCCCTGCGCATAGGAAACGCTGTACGTGCCGAAGCTCTCGGACGCGACCTCTTTTCCGCTTCCGTTTTCTTCGTTCCATGCGTCGATCTTTCGCGCCAGCGCCGAAAAGGACGCGGGCACGGCCAGAAGATAAACCGTGCCCGTGAATGTTTCCTGCGTGAATTGGGCGTCCTCGCCGTTTTCCGTTTCGAACGCTCCGCCTGCGCGCGCCCTGTATACGCCGTCATTAACCGCGCTTCCGGTGAGCGCGATATACTGCCCTGGCAGCGCTCCGGGCGCGGGTGAAAGCGTGTTCCCGGACGCTGTGTATTCGCCGGTTTCCGCGCTTCGCATGAAGAATTCTCGCGTTTCGCGCATCAGGTCAAGCAGCATATCGCGTCACCCTTTCTTTTAGCCCAGCACGCGCACGGCCATTTCGGGATACATGGTCTTGTATCCGTACAGCACGTCCATGCTGATCTTCTCTTTCTTGTACTGCATATCGTATCCGCGCACGACGCGCAGCGAAATGCCGTTGTAACTGGTCGTGTAGCTCTCAACGCCGGCAGGCGCGGCCAGCGGGCGGGTGACAAATGCGAAGGCGTTCTCGTGGAACACAAGATTCTGCGTACCGCCGGGGATAATGGTCACCGCCGCATTCTGGGCGACGGTAATCTCCTCGTTGATCTTGACGGAAACCTCCTCGGAGTCGGCGGAAGCATCCGCAGTGACGACATAGCGCTTAGTGCCAATGCAGACAATATCGCCGATCTTCACGGAGCCGGACAGAGTGGCGGAGGCGGTAGCGTTGGAAATCAAGATAAAAGTATCCGCCGCCGTAGTGACAGCAGTCTTGACCTTGACGCCGGACGCGTTGGTGCCGCCAGCAGTCAGCCCGGTGCTCGTAGAGGTTTTCACGCCCTGCGCCATGTAGTTGTCAATGCCAAAGATATTACCGATGGAACCGGCCCGCAGGGCTTCGGTCGCGCCAGACTTCTCGGCGTTGACGATATCGCCCAGTTGCCGGAATGCAGCCATGGCCGTGGGGTCCCAAATGCCACGACGCATCGCAGTCGGCACCTTATGCTCGTCCAAAAGCTTTGCGGCATTGGCAAAGGCTGCCAGGCTGTTCGGCGTAACCCCGGCAGTGCCGGTGTAGTAAGGGATGTCCTTATACAGGGCCAGACCGTCGCTATTGATCTTCTCCGCCAGCGCAATGGCCGCAGGCTCGATGAACAGGCGGTTCAGGTCGTCCACATCCGTGGCGCGGGAAATCGCGCCAAACTCCGCGTCCACGGTGGCCAGTTTATCCAAGGTAACCTCCACAGAGGTCTCTTTCACGTCCTGCGCAGAGGTGCCAGTGGACGCATTAAACTCGCTGGCGGTCAGTGTCACAGGCTTACGCACCTGTACCGTCGCGCCCTTGCCGACCTCGTAAGCGTTGGAATAGTCGCGGTAGATCAGGTTCGGAAAAACAAGGTTTTCAATCAGGCGGGGCAGCGCGAGCCGCGCAATATTTTTGATCGAGAGAAACTCATTCGCCATAGATCATTATCCTTTCTTTTTCGCGGCCTCATAGGTCGCCTTGTAGTAGTCCGCATCGGACATCATCCCGTAATCCGTTCCGCCTCCTGCGGGCGGAGTCGCGGGCGGAACGCCCTCCGCGCCGGTTGTGCCGAAGAAGTCAGGGAAGTCAGCTTTCAGCGTCTTAATCGCCGCGTCCGCGTTTTCGAGCTTCCCGTCTTTTACGGTCAGCGCGGAAACGTCTGCGGATTTGAGCAGCGCCTTCATGCAGCTTTCGCGAGACACCCCGGCGCTTTTCAGCGCGTCGGTCAGCAACGCGCTCTTTTGCGCGGCGGTCTTTTCGTTTTCCGCGCTCGTTTTGAACGTCTCGAACGCGGCGTGCTCGTCCTTGTACTTCTTCTCCCAGTTTCCGGCGGTCTGCGCGTTGTCCTCGGCGGTCTGCGCTTTGGTCGTCAGTTCGTCGATTGCGTCCAACTTGGCCTTGTAGCGGGCTTTGTCCACGTACTCGTTTCCGACCGTCTGCTTGATAGCCGTTACCAGCGCGGCGATAGCCGTCTGCGGAATGCTTCCGTCCTCGGCTGCGTGCTTGGAGACAAGTTCGTTAAAATCGGTGTTAGGCATTTGGTGTTACCATCCTTTCGCTGTTACGGGTGCTACCCTAAAATGGCGCGTTTGTGTTGTATGTCAAGCGCCCGAATGGGGGCGCGGGGCATCAGAAACCATTTTTTAACTGGTTCATTCCTTCGCTCTTGATCTCGTTCATGCGCGCGTTGATCGCGTCTGTCACATAGTGCCGCGCCTTCATTCGCGTCGTCCCTTCGTGCACGTATGGCGCGTATTCAAGGCTGTTCCCGACCCTGACAAGCTCTTCGTCCGGCTTCGCGTCGTAGTGCACGTCTCGCATCAGGTCGCCGGTTATTCGGATCGGCTTTCCGTATCCGCTCTGCATGTTGTCGAGGATGACCTCCTGCGCCTTTGCGCCCATTGCCGTCAGCGCGGCCCGCGCGTTTTGCCCCATGTGGATGACAACGCCGGACGAGTTGTTTTGCAGCTTTACGGCCATTTATGCGGCCTCCTATTTCTTTTTGACGCGCGGTATCATTACGCACCGGCAATTGATCGTTTCAGACGCGGGCGCGCCCATGGACGTATCTCCCGGATACATGAGTTTGTACCCGCCTACCGTAAACGGTTCTCCCGTCTGCACGATCTGCCCATTCGCGGCGGCGTGCGTGTCGCGCTCTTTTCCGTCCATGTTGGTAGACCATTCGCGTTCCATTTTGATCCCCATTTTTTCAGCTTCTTCGACCGCCATCTGCCGCGCCTGGCTCTGTATGCGCGTGCGCTCCGTCTGCGCCACGCGCCGCGCCTGTTTGATGCTCTGCCCGGTAATCAAGCGGATTCGGTTCAGGATTTTCCGCTGATCCTCGCCCAGCATCGCGGCTTGCATCATCTGATCCTGTAATTTTCTCCGTATCGCGAGGTCGTTTCCCAAATGCTTATAAGCGATCTTTGAAAACGGCGGCTCCGTATCGCTTAGGATGACCTCGATCTGGCGATTGTCGTATTCGGCAAAATTGACCTGAATATTCTTTCCGATGATTCTGCGCGTGTAATCTCTGTTCGTCTTGTATATCTGCGCCATGGCGGACTTTATGTCTTTTGTGATCTTTCCGCCCGCATTCGCGTAATCTCCCGCAATATTTTGAACGACCTGCTGCGACCTAAGAAGCTGATTAACCTTTGTTTTTCGGATCTGTCCTATCTGCGCCTCCGTCATGCCCTGCGCGCGCAGCTTATCAAGGTTCGCGTCCAAGTCTTTGACCGCCTGAAAGAACTTCTTGTTGTTCTCGATGGCGGTTTTCAGCGCGTCCCCGTACACCTTAATCATGCGCTTGTTCAGCGCGCCCTCGATGACGTTCCCTGCGGCCACTCCGGCGTCTGTCACGCGCCATCACCGCCCGCCGCCTTGTCGAGCGCCGCCGCGTCTGGAAGCCCGCTCACGCTTTCCGCCTCCGCGTCTTGCAGTATCTTGTCAATCTCGTCCTGCTCGATGTACGGGTTCAGTTCAAGCGCCTTGCGTCGGCTGATGTCCTGCCGCATCTGGTATATGTCCGTCACCGTCTCGGATTTGTTCGCTATCGTCTGCCGCTCAAACCTTATGTCCTCCGTTTTAACGCCGACGAGCGAAAGCATTCGCTGAACGAACTTGAACACGCACGCCTCGAAGGCGTTCGCGTGCATGTCAAGATTTGCCTCCGCCGCCCGGATAGCGACGTTCGTCAGGCTTCCGCCCGTCAGATCGTTTAAGTTGAGCGCCATGAAATCCTCGTAGATTTCTTTTTTGATGATGTCAAGCGCCACCTGACGCGCGGCATACGGCACATCGATTGTGTGTGGCTCCGCTGTGCTCTGCGCGCCGCCGATCCCGTCGTTTTGCGTGTAGGTCGCTTTCAGGCGGTTGATCTCGGCCAGCATTCCGATCACTTGATCCCGCGTGCCGCCGAAATTGTTGATAACCCAATATACTTCATTGGTTCTGTCGAGGTTGTCCGAATAGTCTGACAGGATCACGTCATACGCGTCTATTTTTCTTCGCAGGCTTTCCGTCAGCTCGCTCTTTTTTCTCCTGTTCGCATAAAGCGGCACAATGGGCAAAACGCCGTAATTCTCTCCGTAAACGGCGCTAACACCCAGCCCGTCCCTGCTGATTGTCACCTTGTACGCGCGCTTTGCCTCGTCAAGCGTCACCTCGCCTCCCGTTCCGATTCTGTACAGCGTCACGCCGTCTTCTTCAAACAGGCGCGCATACATGGGCCTGTCGCTTGCGATGCGCCAGAACTGCACGCCCGCTCTGATTTCGCTCGTTCGTTCGTCCAGAAGCGGAACAAATCCGCTGTCCGGCCCGTCCGATGATGCAATCACCTCTACATGGTCGACATTGTAAAACGCGTACGACACGCCATGAACAAGAGAAAGCTCGCCCATTTCCAGCAGCGCGCTGTCAAACCCCGTTCCCAGCGCGTCCTTTTGCGCTTTGTCCTTCAATTGAACGCCGTTGATCAAAAGGTATTGGTTGAGCTGCGTCACCAGACGGCCAAAGAAGGACGACGGTATTTTAGCGCTCTCCACCTCGCAGTTCATCGGCACGCTTTTTCCATCCACATTTGCCGTTCCGCTTATTGACATTTTCTTTCTTCGCATGACGGTCGGGTTGCTTCCGGCGTAATACTCGCCCGCGTCCAGCGCGTGTCTGAACTCCGCCGTCGCGCGATACGCGCTGATCAGCGTCGGGATGAACGCAGTTCTTTCTTCCTCGGTCTTTTTCTCCCAATCCTGATACACATATTCTTTGAACGTTTTTGTTCACCCCTTTATTCAATCAGCGATTCACGCTTTGGCCTGTCCAGCGTCCGGCAGACGCACGCGGCGCTGTCCGGCGCGTCGTCGTGTTCCGCTTCTTCCGTGTAGTCCATGATCTGGGCAACATACGCGGGGTCTGTCCCCTCTAAAAACACAATGTGCGACCACCATTTGCGCAGGTATGTTGATATTTTCAAATACTTGTTCTGCGCCTCCGGGTATGCGTGCGGGGATGTTCCTCGGTTCCTGATCTCCTTGGCAAGGTATCCTTTATCGCCGTTTGTCTCGCACCAGACCGGCGCGCACATCAGTCTCGCGCACTCCGAAAGCGCCGCGTCCAGCACGGTGTCCACGTGCGCGCGCCATAAGCGCCCATACAGATAGATTGTGTCACCGTCGCGCTTTCCGCACGTCAGCGCCGTGTAGTCCTCCCCGCCGTAGGCCGCGTCAATATGCGCGATTCCGTCCCGCAGGAGGGCGGCGTTGTCGGTGTGCCCCGGCTGGATGTCAAACAGGGCGTTTTCGGCGGCGATATGCCGCAGCTCATAGTTGGTCGCGAACAGAGACGGGGACATGCTGGCTTTCAATTCGGCCAGCTTTTCCGGGGTTATGAGGCCGGAGGTGTAGCAGTCGTGCCGCTCCGGCTCGGCCACCAACGTGAATGCGTCCTCCTTGTGCCAAGGCGTGCCGATGAACACAATGCGGCCGTCCCGGGTGACGATGTTCCGCAGCTCCTGTACGACGGCCTTGGTGCGCTCCCGCTCGGCACGGCTGATGCGGTCTTGGAGGTTAACCACGTCGTCGCAGACGATCAGGTTCGCGTGCTTGCCGGTCATGCTGCCGCCGCAGCCGCAGCCCAGCAGCTGCTCGGCCCCTCTGGGGCTGTCGTACACATTCACCGTCAGGCTGTTGGCGGTGGACTTCACCAGCTCCACGTTCGTCCGCAGGAGCAGGGTCGCCATGTAGCGGAAGCCCTCGTTGTCAAACACCTTCTTGGCCTGGGCGATGCTCTCCACGGTGTCCGCGTCGGTTTTGCGCATGAACAGGGCGTTCTCGCCGTGGTGCAGCACGCACCACATGGCCAGCGCCACGGAAAGGCAGGAGGATTTATAGCTCAGGCGGTGGGCCTGCAGCGTATAGTCCGTCGTGCCGTAGAGGATGTGCTGCATCCATTTCCCGTGCAGATCGTCGGTCAGGTCGCGGAAGCCAACCATGCGCCCCACCGCCGCCGGGTGATAACGCCAGATGTTCCAGACTTCTTCCCGGGTCACCGTATCTCACCCTTTGTTTCCTCCAGCAGCTTGTCGAGTTCGGCTTTCGCCTCGTCGGATAGGGTCGTGGTCTTCACATCGATCTGGTCGGGCGGGAGCTCGCCGATCATCTTCAGGCCCAGCTTGTACCATTCCGGGGATTTATCCATATTGAGCACCAGCTTGGCCGCGAGGGTCTTCCGGCGGGTGCTGCCGTCCTTGTTGGGCTCATCCAGCAGGGCTTCCATTTCCTCCGCGATGCCCCGCCGCTCGGCGGACGCTTTCTTTGCGTTTTCCCTCGCGGAACCGTCAGCGGAGCTGAAACGATGGCCTTTCTTCAAATTCGCGAGGCTGTTGGGGTGCTGGCCGCGTGGCATGAAATCACCTCCTGTAAAAAAAAGAAGCCGTTTTGCACGTTTGGCGAATTGTTTTTCGGTTGCAGGGCGCCATCACCTGGCTCCCTGCTTTTTTCTTTGTTTTCCATTTTTCGCGCGGCGCTCCCACCTCGGCGGCACATATGCCACTGACCGCGCACCCGCCAGCCCGGAAGGAGTACCGGGCGGCACCCACAAAATGGATTTCAAAATTTACAGCCCGCTGATGATCTCCCGCTCTCTGTCGCTCAGCTCCCAGACGGTCGCTTCGCGCGCCGCCTTAAGCTCTGCCGCCTTAAGCTCTGCCGCCTTAAGCTCTGCCGCCTTGGCGTCGCTGATCAGGTATCCGCCGCCGAAGATCCCCTTGCCTGCTTTGCGCTGGCTGTCAAGCGACCGCGTAAAGCTGCACTCGTCGCGGCTCAGACTAAAATCCACGCAAGCGATACAGCTGAGCAGCGCGGCGCTGATCGCGTTATCCGGGTATCGGTACAGCGGCACGGTCTTAGCCGTCTCTTTGCGCGTCGCGTCAACGGCGGCCTTGATCGCGGCGGTCAGCGACGGCGCGGTGCGGATAAACGCCGCGTCCATGTTGGTCACAAACGACGTGAGCACGTTCGCGCCGTTTGCGTACACTATAGCGCTGTCAGATATGATATAGCTCACGCCGTCAGACGGCGCGCTGAACAGCGTCAAGTTTGGCGCGAACAGAAAATACCGCACGCCGCGCTCGTGGTAAAACTTCCGGATCTTGGCTAAAATCGAAAACGGCGGGTTGTCGATCACGACACAATCCCCGGAGTAGTCCTCCGCCTGATAGTCCGCGCCGGGCCAGAACGGACGCATAATGCGCGCGCCGTCCAGCCCGTACTCTCTGACCGCCCAATCCCGCACCGCGTCGTACACAAGCGGCGGCGTCATGCAGTCGTCGGTCGTCTTTTTCGGCTCGAACTTGTCCACAAACTGCTCGTAGGTTTCGCCCTGCGCCATCGTCGCACGCTCCATTCAAAAAGCGCCGTTTCCGGCGCTGTGATCGCATAAAAAGAGCCGCCTTTCGACAGCTCTGATTATAAGTATTTCACACTAACACATATACCACTTTTGCGTTCGGATGTCAATAGGTTGTGGTTATTTTTTTAATCGACCAATACATGTTGTGTT
>Ga0116170_10005853_pt1 | contig 10881 bp, 8 predicted proteins | sample AD_JPNHW1_MetaG_FD_89797 | JGI IMG/M metagenome (GOLD analysis project Ga0116170, IMG submission 89797) | Active sludge microbial communities of municipal wastewater-treating anaerobic digesters from Japan - AD_JPNHW1_MetaG | ecosystem: Engineered > Bioreactor > Anaerobic > Digestate | place... | reverse complement strand
GATTTCAGCTCCTTTAGATCTCGCCCCAGTGAGTTGGGATACGTGATGAGCTGGACTTTGTTTTTCATGTTGCTACCTTCCTGCGCGATTGAGGTGTATTCAACGGCGGATATCTTCTGGAAACGTAACGGCATAGTCCTTGGTGATGACGATATCGGCGAGATATTTAACTCCCGCAATGATCTTGTGCTCCGTACGAAGGACCTCCTCGATGAAAGGATCGCCGGCTTCGGTGCCGCGGTTTCGCTTTTTTCGGTGTTCGAGTGTATCGAGTCGATTTCTCGCGATAAACACCCGACAGTTCACACGGCGCAGCAGCGCGGTATAAGTGCCTTCTATGAGAACGACACTCACGCCTTCCAGCGGGATGGTTTCCTGCCCGATCAAATCTTGCGTGTAATCAACGAGCGGCTTTTCAAGCCTGTCCGCGCCAAGCAGCGCCTCGTGAATATGCCGGTTTAGCAAATCCATCTCAACTTCCACATCCGGACCAAGCCAGTCCGCATCCGCTCTGCGTTGGCGGTCGTTCGATACGGGCGGCAGTTTAAAGTAATCGTCCTGGCCCAATATGACGGATTTGATTGCATGCCGCTCCAACTCATCGCCGAGCGCTTTCGCCATCTCGGATTTCCCGCTGCCGGATTCACCGGAAATGGTAAGAATGTAACGTCCGGATTTTGGGATATCGGAGAGAATGCAGGAAACGATCATTCGGCTTGCATCAATGTGATGTTGTTCTACAACTAATATATCGCCTTTCATACGCACCCCTATACTGATCAAAATGACAAATCCAGTATATCCGCGTAAAAACCAAATGTCAACCGGATGACATTTAATATTTTAATAGAAAACGATTGACTTTTAGACAATTGCACAGAAAAGGTAACGATTTGCTCCGTTCAAGTTTTGATATAGCGTGGATCATCCAGCATAATCAACCGTGATTCACTATGGAAAAGTGAATATTTCACAGATTGGTTCATTTGTCATGCGGTTGACACCGCCGGACAAGGGTGATATATTCAACACAGCATTACTAATATAGGAGAAAACCGCGAATGGCAACACTCAATGACGTAGCAGAGAGAGCCGGCGTATCGGTCACCACGATTTCCAGAATGCTGAACAACCGGGTTCCTGTGAGTCAGGAAACGCGCGACGCAATCATCAAGGCGATGGAAGAACTGGATTATCAGCCGAATGAACTGGCCCGCTCGCTGTTTAAGAAAAACAGCCAGATGATCGGGCTGATTATTGCATCTGCAAACAATTATTTCTTTTGCAAGGTTATTGACCGCGTAGAGCATTATGTGACGTTGTATGGTTATAAAATGTTGCTGTGCTTGTCTAATAATAAAAAACAAAATGAAATCGCATACTTCAATATGCTCAAAGCAAATCAGGTGGCCGGTGTCATTCTCGCCAGTAATACACAGGATTTGGAGCGTTATCTGAGCTTCAATGCTCCGCTGATCACATTTGACAGGATGTTGTCTCCGCATGTTCCTTCCGTTAGCTCGGACAATTATAACGGCGGCGTTCTGGCGGCAAAACACTTGCTGGAGAAAGGGTGTAAACGCCCGGCATACTTGATGGACACGCGCCGCATGGGCATGCATGCGAATTATCGGTATGACGGCTTCGCTGATACATTCAAGAAAAGCGGTATCGAAACGATTGTGCACGCGGCTCCGCTTGACTGTTTCATCTCGCTAAGCTATGCCGATGCGATCAGTGAATTCTTTCAGCTTTATCCCGGGATCGACTGTGTCTTCACATCCAACGACGTAATCGCTTCGCAAGTGCTGCGGTATTGCGCGCTGCATGCAATATCGGTGCCCACGCAGCTTAAAGTAGTTGGGTATGACGATATTGATATGGCGAGCTTCGTCACTCCTTCTATCACGACGATCCGTCAACCTGTTGACGACCTGTGCAGATTCGCAGTGGAGAGCATCATCAACTTCAAGGAGCGAAGCATTCCCAGCCTGACATTATTCCCTGTTACGCTGATCGAACGGGAGAGCACCTGATCAAAAGCGGGAACAAACATGCGGTCGTAGACCGCTTTTTTATGCCGACGATGACGCGCGGATGACATTGAGATTTCGTCAATCCACGGTGATGGATCTAGAATTGCCTGATTAAACTCTTCGGAGTCAACTTATTTTCAAAAATACGTCAAAAATATATAAAAATCCGTCACTTATTTGACAATTTTCAATGACAAGGGGTTGACATGACGAAATTGCTGTAATAGTATTGAATTGTGTCAATCATGTGAAAGTCTCAGATCATGTGATTCACAAATACTTTTCAGGAGGGAACTATGAAAAAAGGAAGAACTTTCGCGACAATTATAACAGTTTTCATGGTCGTTATGCTCGTAACCGCTTGCGCGGCACCGGCACCGGCACTCGTTACCCCGGAAGAGCCTGCCAACGAAGCTACGCAGGCGCCTGCTGCAACCGTAGATCCGAATGCAAAAGTAAGCATTATCATCGCCAATGGCAAGGGCGAGCTCACGGCGAAGTACCAGGCCGCGGTTGATGCGTTTATCCTGGAATATCCCAACATCCAGATCGAGCAGTACACCGGCGCAGTCGGCGATCCGGTCAGCATTCTGGATAAACTGATGGCCTCCGGAACGATCGTTACGTTGGCGATGATCGAGCCCGGCTCGGTCGACACCAAGTATGCCGATTTTAACAAAGTTGACCTCTCCGGCGAATCTTGGGTGAAAGACACCGTATTCGCAATCAAGGATGCCAGCGGCACAACGGTCGGCTTCCCCTTCGCGATTGAAGGGTTCGGTCTGATCTACAACGCGGCTGTCGTGGAGAAAGCGGTCGGCGGTGCGTTTGATCCTTGGTCGATCAATTCCCGCGACAAACTGGTCGAGCTGCTCGGCAAGATCAAAGCTTCCGGCGTAGAATTCCCAATCGCCTACCAGACGGAAGCCTGGTCCGTGGGCAACCACTACAGCTCAATGTTCCTCAATCAGGCGGATGATCCGGCATCCATTGCCAAGCAGCTGACCGAAGGATCGCTTGATCTTGCCAGCAACGCTACATGGAACGGCTACTATGAAACCATGACGCTTCTTGCGTCCAAGGACTACAACAAATATGGCGAGCGTCCGCTTGGCTCCTATTATGACGATGCGCACGTCTCCGTCGGCAAAGGCGAGAGCGCCATTCTCTTCAACGGCAACTGGGCGTTTGACTCCTTCCAGGCGGTCAGCGGCGAACAATTCGGCTTCATGCCGGTACCGGTCGACAACGATCCTGCAAACCCGATGAACAACAAGATCTGCGTCGGCCCGACTCAGCTCTATGTCATCAACGCAGACGCAACGCCCGAACAGCAGGCAGCGGCCAAGCTGTTCCTCAACTGGCTGGTTGAGAGTGAGTTTGGTAAGAATTGGCTCGTCAATGATTGCCAGGTCATCTCGGCATTCACCAACAATCCCAACAAAGTGACCAATCCGCTTGGTGGCGCAATTGCGGACGCAATCGCGCAGGGACGCACCATGCCGTTCACGACCAATTATGTCAACGGCGCGGATTACTTTAACCTCTTGGGACCCGAAGTGCAGAAGTTCATCGATCAGAAGATCACACTGACGGATCTGGCAAAAGTCTTTACCGATTATTATAAGAGCCTCAGCTGACGCCTTCCCCGTCGGCAGGCATCGGCGGGATGGGCGGGAAACTGCTCATCCCGCTGCTTACATGAACAAGCAACATTTCCACATTTCGGTTGCACCATATTCAAGTATAATTTCAATATCCGGATGCACAATATGATAGAGGGGGAAGCTCTGTGAAAAAGAAGCATTTAGCGGGCAGGATCGGCAATCAGCTATTTTTCACGACACCGACGATCATCGTTTTCGCATGTACCGTGCTGATTCCGTTTGCCTACGGCCTGTATCTGACGTTCATGAACATGCCAAACATTTCCAGTACCTTAACATTCAATGGAGTAGAGAATTATATCACGGCATTCAGTGATGTGAAGTTTTGGAAAGCCTTATGGCTGACCGTACAGTATGTGCTTGCCTGTGTCATCCTGGTCAATGTGCTTGGTTTCGGCCTCGGATATCTCGTGACCTCGGGTTTGCGCGGGCAGAATTTCTTCAGAACAGCATTGTTCACGCCGAACATGATCGGCGGCCTGGTCATGGGTTATATCTGGCAATTTATCTTTGTGCAGAGCCTGCCTGCGATTGGACAGCGGCTTGGCATAGAAATTCTGCGCTTGGGCTGGCTCGGTGACGCAACTTTGGCTTTTTTGGCGATGGTTATCGTGACGATCTGGCAGATGAGCGGATACATGATGCTGATCTTCATCGCTGGGTTCGTCTCCCTGCCGAAAGATGTGCTGGAGGCTGCCTCGATCGATGGGGCAAACGGGTGGAAACGTATGCGGTATGTCACGCTTCCGTTGATGACACCGTCATTTGTGATTACATTCTTTTTGACACTTCGCAACTGCTTCATGGTATATGATATCAACTATGGCTTAACCGGCGGCGGGCCTTACCAAAGCACGCAGATGATATCTATGTATATCGTCCAAAAGGCATTTCAGGAAAGCAAGTTTGCAGTCGGGCAGGCGGAAGCGGTCATCCTGTTTATCATCGTAGCTGTGATCTCTGTGATTCAAGTCAATCTCGGGAAGAGAAGAGAGGTGGATGCATGATGAATAAAAAATTGCGCATAGGAAAACCGTTGATCTATCTCTTTTTGTCGATTGCCGTTGTGATGTATATTTTCCCGTTCTTTCTGATCATTCTGAATTCCTTCAAGAGCAACGGCGAGATCCTGGAAAACCCGTTCTCGTTTCCGAAAACACTCAATTTCGGGCACTTTGCCGAAGTCATCGAGAAAATGAACTTCAAGACGACGTTTGTCAACAGCGCGATAATCTCTGTCACGAGCATTGCGCTCATCCTTCTGTTTTCGTCTATGTGCGCGTACTGGCTTGTCCGAAACAGGAATAAGTTCAACAACACGTTCTTCCTCGTGCTGGTCGCAGCCATGATAATTCCGTTTCAGTCGCTCATGATTCCGCTGATCTATATCTACGGCGCGCGGCTTGGGCTGATTCAGTCGATGTCGATCCCGCTACTGATCTTTCTGTACGCCGGGTTTGGCAGCCCGATGTCGGTCTTTATCTACCACGGGTTTATCAAGACCATCCCTATCGAATTGGAGGAAGCCTCCCGCATCGACGGATGTTCCAGGATTCAGACGTTCTTCAAGATCGTGCTTCCAATGCTCAAGCCGACATCGGTATCGCTGTTGATTTTAAATGCGCTCTGGATCTGGAGCGATTATCTGCTACCCTCGCTGATCCTGCGGCAGGAACAGTTTTATACGATGCCGATCAAGATGAAGGTGTTCAACGGCACCTACATGAACAACTGGGAACTCCTGATCCCCGCGTTGCTGTTGACCATTCTGCCATTGCTGGTGGTATACTTTATTGCGCAGAAATCCATTATCGAAGGCGTGACACAGGGTTCGGTCAAGGGATAATCAATCGATAAAAACAGGGAGTTATATGGTGAAACGAGATCATAACTGGTGGAAAAATAGCATTGTTTATCAGATCTATCCGAGAAGCTTTCAGGATACAAACGGAGACGGCATCGGCGATCTGAAGGGAATTATCCGGCGGCTCGACTATCTTTCCGAGCTGGGTGTAGACGTCATCTGGATTTGCCCGGTGTACGATTCTCCGAATCATGACAACGGTTATGATGTGCGCGACTACTTCTCCATCCTCAAAGAGTTCGGTACGATCCATGATATAAAGCAACTGATTGAGGAGTGTTCCGCGCGCAGCATCAAAGTGTTGATGGATTTGGTCGTCAACCACACTTCGGATGAACACGCATGGTTCCAGGCATCCCGTTCGGACATCGACGTTCCGGAACGCAACTGGTATATTTGGGCAAAAGGTCGTAACGGCAGGCCGCCAAACGATCTAGTTTCCTACTTTGGCGGGTCCGCGTGGGAATATGACGAGTCCAGTGATGAATACTACTTCCACCTTTTTACCAAGCAGCAGCCTGATTTAAACTGGGATCACCCGCAGGTGCGCGTCAAAGTGCTGGAGATGATTCGTTGGTGGCTGGATCTCGGTATAGCGGGTTTCCGTATGGACGCGATTACGTTCATCAAAAAGAATCGCTCAATACTGCTTTCAGAGCCAGATGACGCGTTTGGAGTGCGTCATGCCAATATCGCCTGTATGAATCAGCCAGGCGTACTCGACTATCTGCGCGAGATCAAAAACACGCTAGATCAATATGAGGCGGTTTCCGTCGCCGAAGCGCCGGGGATTGCGCGTGATCAGCTCGGCGACTATACCGACGCTGGGAACGGCGCATTCAACATGATCTTTACTTTTGATCATGCGGATATCGACATTTGGGGTTTACCCAAAGGGGAAACGCGTCCTTGGGACGTTCGAATGCTGAAAAAAGCGTTTTCAGACTGGCAGATCGAGGCAAACAAGTTCGGTTGGGTTGCGCTGTTTTTGGAAAACCATGATATGATCCGCACCGTATCCAAACTTGGTGACGATGGCGAGTACCGCGTGGAATCCGCCAAGATGCTGGCGGTTTGGTATATGCTCATGCGCGGTACGCCATTTATCTATCAAGGGCAGGAGCTTGGCATGACGAACGCGCCGTTTGCCGGCATTGAAGAATACCGCGACATCGATGCGCTCAACTATTACCAAGAGGCAACGGCAAAGGGTGTTGTGCCGGAAACCGCGCTCTGGTATCTGACCCAGCGCGGGAGGGATCATTCCCGTACGCCGATGCAATGGGACAGCGGAGCAAACGCCGGATTCACTTCAGGGGAACCGTGGATCCGAGTGAATCCAAATCATACTGAAATCAATGTGGAGCGGGAGACGGAAGACCCCGAATCCGTGTTGCAGTTTTACCGCAAGCTCATCCGGCTGCGCAAAGAGAACGAGGGTTTCGTAACGGGAATCTATCGGCCTCTGTTTGAAGAGTCCAACGAAATCGGCGGTTATGAGCGCGTATATGAGGATGCTACGTTTACAGTGTTATGTAATTTTTCCAAATCGATTCAACCTATTCCAGAGCTAACCGCAGAACGAGAGCAAAGCATTCTACTTTGCAACCGATCTGATCATGAAGCGGGCGTTCTAAAACCATATGAGGCGCTCGTCTTAGGGGCGAATGACGTTTCGAAATCAAAATGATCCATTACGCCGGGATGACGGATGCGCAAGGATGCTTCGACTCCGTTGTCGACAATGACCAATACTATCCCGTAAAGAAAATATCGAATGAAAGCAGTTATCAAATGGGAAACAATTGGTGGATGGAAGCGATTGTCTATCAGATTTATCCGATGAGTTTTTACGACTCGGACGGAAATGGAATCGGGGATCTTCGCGGTATTCTTCAGAAGCTTGACTACCTGAAAAACCTTGGCGTAACTGTGCTTTGGCTATGCCCGATCTATCAATCTCCGTTGGCAGATAACGGGTATGATATTTCAGACTATTATCAAATCGCGCAGCAATTCGGAACACTGGAAGACATGTGCGAGCTTATAGCGCAGGCAGATCATAGAGGGATGAAAATCATTCTCGATTTGATCACAAATTATTGCTCAGATGAACACGTATGGTTCCAGCGGGCGCTGAAGGAGCCGGAATGCAAAGAAGCGGGATATTTCTACTTTAGAGAATCGACGAATGGCGCGCCAAACAACTGGCGTTCGATCTTTGGCGGTTCCGTATGGGAAGCGGTTGGCGACGGCCGTTACTATTATCACACTTTTGGAAAAAAACAGCCCGATCTGAATTGGGAAAACCTGGAACTGCGTTCTGAAATCTATAAAATGGCGAATTGGTGGCTTAAGAAAGGAATAGCAGGCTTTCGGGTTGACGCGATCACCTTTATAAAAAAGGATACTATGTTTCAAAACCATTATCCGACGCTGGATAACGGTCTGTATCCGATAGAGCGGTTAACGAATTATCCTGGAATCGACGTTTTCCTGACTGAGTTCAAAAACGAAGTCTTCAAAGAATTCGATTGCATGACGGTTGCGGAAGCGCCCGGGGTACCAAACGAACAAATTGCGGATTATTGCGGACAAGACGGGTATTTTTCAATGATTTTTGAGTTCAGCTACGCGGATATGAATCGGTACTATCCGGAATGGTCCGTCGATGAATTTAAAAGAAGAATCTTTGAAAGCCAGCTATCCTCTCAAAAGGGCGGATGGCTTGGCATATTTTTGGAGAACCACGACCAGCCGCGTAGTCCAAGTAAGTATATTAAACCTGAAGATCTAGAAGCGTTCGGTGATTATCCAAAGACGATGCTTGCCACGCTATATTTTCTACTCCGTGGCACTCCGTTTATTTTTCAGGGACAGGAAATCGGCATGGAAAACTATCCGTTCAGCAGGCTCGATGACTTTCGAGATATCATGGCGATCCAATGTCACCAAGAGTCTGTCGAGAACGGGGGATCGGTATCCGGCGCGCTGGAAACCCTGAAGCACACAGCGAGAGACAATGGACGTACCCCGATGCAGTGGGACGGTTCACCCAACGCCGGATTTTCAACCATCACCCCTTGGATTTCGGTGAATCCGGACTATTTGCATAGAAATGTGAGGGCACAGGAGTTGAATGAAGAGTCTGTCCAAAATTTCTATAAGAAGTTGATTGCACTCAGAAAAAACGATGGAACGAAAGATTTGTTTGTTTACGGTGATATTCAGCCGATTGAGTCAGACGATGGTATGTTCGTCTATCTGAGAACATACGCGGAAAAGAGAGTCGTTGTAGTCTGCAATTTTTCCGATCACGAGCATATGATCGATTTACCTTTTGCAGCAGGGGGAATCCTGATCAGCAATTACGGTCTACCCAAACTAGACGGAGCAAAGCTTATTTGTCCACCTTATCTGGCGATAGCATTGGCAGATAAAGTTTATTAAAATTAACGATACGGATCGCATCGGACCTGCTCCCCCAAAAACGAACCGTCTTGAACATGAAGAAGTCGATATCAGACGGCATCGCGGTCCGGCTTTATGACAAATTCAGCCGATGGACGGAAAGCTTCTTTGCGACCATGAAAAAAAGAGTTGATACACTGGACGCACAATGAGACGAAAGAATCCGTGCGAGCAGCAGTGTTTGAGTACATCAATTGCTTTTACAATGTTACGAGAATACAGAAACGGCTCGGCTACATGTCGCCGAGAGATTATTTCAGATCATTGCGTACAGACCGGTTGGTGAGGGTACAACCTCGTCTCCGGCGCCAACATCGCAGGAGTTGCTAAGGTCGCGGATGCAATGATCGCGCAAGGGATGTTCTGACGAAATTATCAAATACACTGAGATTATAATTAAAGGTGTGCTCGAGCAGACAATTTCCCATATTATTGAAATTGTTTGAGCTATTGAGCATACGAGCACAGATGAAAATTATGGTTGTTTTCTGCAGTGATACAGTCGCATGCGGTCTTGGGTAGATTCATGTGACTGTACCTTTTTATTGTACTGTTGCTGAGAATACAAGCATTCATCAGTCGGCTTTTTTATATGATTCCGATATGGTGAAAGGTATGTGCCGATTAACGAGTTTACTACAAGCGGCTACGGAATTTTACACACAATTCGAATGGGCAGTGGCTTGTGGTGCTCCGTAATATCTAATCCGAATTAATCCAGACGACAACAAGCGACAATGCTTAAAACCCGCTAATTGGGCGGCTTTTTACTGGTTGCGGGGATTGGCCTTGAACCAATGACCTCCGGGTTATGAGTGCGTATTTATACGAAATGTCGTTATGATTATACGATGGTAGTTGAAAATAATCGCCAATCTTTGCGGCTGGTTGAAAATGTATTTTAAATGATTATGAACGACTATTAGGCAATATTGATGGCAATAAACAACAAACAAACATCAGGTAGTAGGTTTCATTTTCACAGTTTTTTGCAACAATTGAGCGTGTTCGAGTCCAACAAAGGGAGCTGGCTAAACCCTCACGAAGTGATACAATCGCGCGAATCAAAGAGGGTGGGTGCAAATGGACAAGGGTGGGTGCACGCTGGGTGCAAGTAGCCTCCCTTGGGTGCAATTTGAATGTGCTTGGAATTTCAAGACGAGAAAAGGTTGTCAGATAACGGGCGACCAACTCAACTGGTTTCAAAACAAGGACGATCTACTCATCTATATATTTGCTTTGTTTCCTTCTTCGTCAATCTACAATTTCAAATTTTACTTTTTCCCACCCCAAAGTGAGCATTTTTCTAGGGAGCAGTTCAATTCAGTCCGTTTGCTCTAAGAGATAATGGTTGTATCGCTAATATTTATTAGGAGTGTAGGATTTAAAGTGCTCGCGTGGTAGAAAAATGCGCGGGTAGATTTGCGTGACAGCCATATTTTTGCGGCGTGGATATCATCGATTATCATTCATTGTGATTTGATACTGTTAAGTGCATATTTAATAATCAATATTCATCTAAATCGCGTCAAGGAATTCCAAAGAGCAATTCGAAACGAGATATCCCGAAATCGATTTTCGTCACAGTTAAAACACACATTACTGATAAACTAAATTATTATGAAAAAAGGAGACTTGGAATGCAGTATATTACGACGCAAAATCTATGCAAGCAATATGGACAGGGCGATGCCGCGGTGCATGCTTTGAAGAACATCAACCTTGGAATCGACAAGGGCAGCTTTGTAGCAATCACGGGTGCTTCCGGAAGCGGGAAATCAACGCTCCTGCATTTGTTAGGCGGAATCGATCTGCCGACCAGCGGCAAAGTTTTTCTCGATGG
>Ga0116170_10005849_pt1 | contig 10884 bp, 4 predicted proteins | sample AD_JPNHW1_MetaG_FD_89797 | JGI IMG/M metagenome (GOLD analysis project Ga0116170, IMG submission 89797) | Active sludge microbial communities of municipal wastewater-treating anaerobic digesters from Japan - AD_JPNHW1_MetaG | ecosystem: Engineered > Bioreactor > Anaerobic > Digestate | place... | reverse complement strand
TCCGCGAGTGCCCCGCTTCCAGAAACAGCGTCTGCAACATGTACGGACACGCCTTGCCGCTCACCTGCATCAGCGCGCCGAACTGCCAGGCATTCCACGCCAGCCACGGCGCCACCAACAGACCGCTCACTGCGCCCAACAGGCAGAAAGTCCCGAACCGCCGCCCCGGTTTTTCCTCAACCAACGCCACGCCCATCAGGACCAGAATGTAAAACGCATTGTCAGTCCGCGCCAGAAACATGAGCCCCAGCGCCAACCCGAGCAGAAACCGATGCCCCCGTATCTCCGAGGGCGCCCGCGAACGCAACAGCGTCAGAGCGACTCCCGCCATCACACAGAACGTGCTCAGAGCGACCTCCAACCCGTTCACCCCCGACTGCGTCACGCGCGGATTCAGAAAATACAACGCCGTCCCCAGCGTCGCAATAAACCAACCCCGCACGCTGCGGCTCAACACCCGCCAGATCAGATACGCCGTCAGCGTGTTGAACAGAATGCTGAGCGCGACAGCCGACCGCACCAGCACCCACGGATCGCGCGCCAGAGCGGCTATCGGCAACAGCATCCCCAGCCACAACGGGTGGTAACCGTTCGTCGGATGAATCCGGTCGAACGTCGAGCCGTAGCCGTCCACCACATTCTGCGCCACCTTGAAATAATAGAAGGAATCGTCCAGAAGCAGACTCACGGACGTGTCCGCATCGGCCCGCAGAAACAGAAGACGGGGCGCCAGCCCCACTACCAGAACCGCCAGGAGCGCCAGTTTGCGCCAATCGCTCATTCGGCAGTCCCCGCTTTCAATGCCTGGCAGAACTCCACCACCGCCCGGTAGGCCAGCGGCCCGCCGAAAATATCCAGCGCACTGCCGATCGTCACCCCCAGACGCCCCCGGCTCACCCGGTACACCTCGCGCAGGTCGGCCAGACCCGAAACCCCGCCCGCATACGTCACCGAAATCGGCGCGAACCGGGCCAATAGAGCCACCAGGTCCAGATCCACCCCCTGCTGCTTCCCCTCGACATCCGCCGCATGGACCAGGAATTCGTCGGCGTATTCCGAAAAACGCAACAGCGTTTCCGCGTCTATTTTCTGCGAAGTGAACTTCTGCCACCGGTCCGTCACGACATAGTAGTCCCCCTGCCGCTTGCGGCAACTCAAGTCCAGAACCAGCCGCTCCCGGGGGACCACCCCGCTCAGGCGCCGCAGGTTGTCCCACTCCACCTTCCCGTCCTGAAACACATACGAAGTCACGATCACATGGCTGGCGCCCGCGTCGAGCCACGCCGGCGCGTTCTCCGGGTTGACTCCGCCCCCCACCTGAAGCCCGCCGGGATAGGCGGCCAGCGCCTCGCGCGCCGCGGCCTCATTCCCCGGCCCCAGCAGGATCACGTGTCCCCCCACCAGCCCGTCGCGCCGGTACAGATCCGCAAACCAGGCCGCCGAACGGTCCGTCTCGAAATTCGTCACCGGATCGCACCCCTCGCGCAGGGTCGAGCCGACAATCTGTTTCACCTTGCCCTGATGGAGGTCTATGCACGGTCTGAAAAAAGCGTTGGTCATCGAACGATTTCTACCTCGGCCTCAAAATCGCGTTCAAAAAGGAGGGCGGGATACCGGGCTTGACAGGATGCGGAGAATTCCTCTCGGGATTCCGTGAGTCCGGCGATCCGGTCCCCTCCTCGTCCATTCAAGTTTGATAAAATTCTTTGTACCCGTGCCATCCGACCGCAATCTGTCCGAGACACTCTTTCAGAAACCGGGAACCGATTCCCATCTTAGGGAAGAAACCTGTCCCCGTCAAGTCCTTGCGGGATTCTCGCCCCGGACGCCTCAATCCTTCACGTTTCTGTCGCCCCTCCGGGGCTTGATCTTATTTTACGCCCTTATTCCGTGGGTTCCCTTCGGTCACCCACGGCTACTCACCGTCGCCCCCTCCGGGGGCTGAAAACAGGAAAAAATTCTCTATCTTTCGAGCCTTCATATCCAAGATGAAGAATCAAGGCCCGGACGACAGACTCATCCCCCTCCCCGGCGGCGCGACAGCAACTGGCGCTTGCGCTGCCGGGCCAGAGCCTGCATATCCTCGTGCAGATCCGTCTCGTCCACAATTTCTTCGCCCAACAGGCACTCCAGCACATCCTCGAGCGTCACGACGCCGACGAAATGTCCCTCAGCGCTCGTGACGCAAAAAAGATGCCGCCGCGTATTGAGGAACCGCTCGAGCAACTCATGGGCGTTCACATCCTCGCGCACAAAAACCGGCGGTTCCATCAACTCCCCGATCGTCACCTCGAACCGGTCACGCGCCAACGCGTCGAACACCTTGCGGCGATGCACCACCCCCAGAATCCGGTCCGGATCGTCATCGGCACACACCGGCAGGCGGCTGAAGCGCCAGTGGTCCGCGTCCAGGGTCGTCTCGCCCGTCTTCATCTCCACGGGCACCCGCGCCACCACCGGATTCGGCGTCATCAGATCTTCCGCCGTCACATCGTCGAGCTGCAACACATTGGCCACCCAGCTGGCTTCGCGCTCCTCGATCTCCCCCTGATGGTGAACCAGATGCACCAGACTGATAATATCCTCCGCCGTTCCATGCGACGCCCCCCCCCCACTCTTCTGCCAGAACCGGGTCAGCAGCACACAGAGTTTCGATAACGGCGCCAGGCACCACACCATCGTGCGCAGAGGCAACGCCAGAGCGGGCGCCAGAACCGGCGCAAACCGCACCCCCAGCGACTTCGGTACGATCTCCCCGAAAAAGAGCACCGCGCCCGTAAAACCCGCCGAAAAAAAGCCCAGCCAGGTATTGCCATAGCGTCCCTGAACCAACGCGCCCGCCCAGGCCGCCCCGAGCGTGTTCGCCACCGTGTTGGCAATCAGGATCGTCACGATGGATTCATCCATGCGGTTACGCAGTTGCGACAACAACTCCCCCCGTGGATCTTTGCGTCGCCGCAGGGTCTCGATCTGACTGCGACTGATCGAAAACAGACACGCCTCAAGCAACGAACAGAAAAACGACGTCAACAGACTGACACCCACCACAATGCCAATCAACATCGCGTCTATATCGTGCGGCATGATCGCCCCCTCACTCTGAAACCCGCTTCCGGCCTTTTCACACGCTCTCCAATCCCCGGATTGCCCATCCACGCCACAAGATTATCACTGAAAAGTGGACGGTTACAAGTTGATTCTGGTCCGGACCAGTCGGTCTGAAAACGTCGGCGTCCCCAAAAAGAACCGCCTCCCCAAGGCAGGAAAGGGGGAGGCGAGGAGTCCGCTGTTCTGGAAGTGAAATTGGCAGGAACCGTGTTTGACACGCCGCTGTTGAGACGGCGCTCTTGTGCGCATGCACAATTAGAAAGGAAGTTAATTAGGTGCTGCTCTGAACAGCATCAGGAAACGGACCCCTCAGCCTTCATCCAACATGCTACCGAACGGCGTTGAGCATGTTCGAGATGAGATGGAAACACATCAGGCAGAGAATCGCAAGAAAAAAATTTGAAAAAATGCACACCCCCATCTTCTTACACGAGAACAGAGACCCTATATCCCTGATTTTTGATGAGATAGAAGAACCCTCGACAGCCAGCGGATTTTCTTGATCCCCCCTCACTTCCACTCAAAATGTCGAAAACAAGACCTCAGATTATTGGCCCCATACCAGCGCTGGTGCTTTGTCTCCGTGAAACTCAAAGAATCCCGTGCCCCGAGCGCTTCTTCTCCCGTGCCACCTGCATCCGGGCCCGTCCGCACTGAGGGCACACCCACTTACGCCGCTTGTGGAACGACCGCTTCTCCTCGCGCATTTTGATCCGGCACGCCTTGCAGTACAATCTCCCCGTCCCCCAACTCTCCCCCAAATAGAAAAGCCGCCTTTTTCAAGGCGGCTAACTTCAATCGTTCCAGTGGTAGGCCATCAAGGACTCGAACCTTGAACCAACGGATTAAGAGTCCGCTGCTCTACCAATTGAGCTAATGACCCACTGTCCGGAGAGACACACCGCGTCTCTCAATTCTGGGCAGCACCTTACGGGCTAGCCTCGAAAAAGTCAAGCCATTTTTTACCCCCTCAACACTTTCCCGTGGCCTGCCCGTCCGGCGCCTCGTCCCGTCATTCCCGGGGCCCCTTCGGGAAAAGAAAAGAGGCGATGATCGAACCCCCAATCACCACCGTGATGAATCCGAGCGACCAGTTGATCGGGAATCCGTCCTCGAAGAATTTCGACTTGTCGAGCCAGACCATCTTGATCCCGACAAACATGAGGACAATCCCCAGACCATATTTCAGCAGGTGGAACTTGTGGACCACGCTGGCCAGAAGGAAATACAGGGCGCGCAACCCCAGAATGGCGAAAATGTTCGAGGTAAACACGATGAGCGGTTCGCGGGTGATGGCGAAGATGGCCGGGACCGAATCCACGGCGAAAACCACGTCACTGACTTCGATAAACACCAGCGCCACAAACATCGGCGTGGCCCAGAGTTTTCCCGCCTGCTTCACGAACAGTTTCTGACCGTGCATTTCCGGTGTGACCGGCAGCAGCCGGCGCAGGAGCTTGAGGACCGGATTGTGTTCCGGCTCGATCGGTTTTTCCGGCCCGAATATGATCTTGAAACCGGTGAAAACCAGGAAAACGCCAAACAGAACCACCACCCAGTGGAAATTCATCAACGCCGCCCCGATGGCGATGAAGATCGAACGGAAAATCAAAGCCCCGATGATCCCATAGAAAAGCACCCGATGCTGGTAGATCGGCTTGATCGCGAAAAAGTTCATCAACACCACAAAGACGAACAAGTTGTCCACCGAGAGCGACTTTTCGATAATCAGACCGGTCAGGTATTGCAGGGCGGCATTTCGCGCCGCCAGGTTGACATCGAAACCGACGAGAGCGGCCACGCGCGGATCATGGGGCAAATCCAGCCGGGCGAACCAGTAAATCACCAGACTGAACGCCACCCCCAGTGACATCCAGAAAACACTCCACCCCAGCGCCTCCTTGAACCCGATCACATGCTCATGCTTGTGAAAAACGCCCAGGTCGAGCGCCAGCATGAACAACACAAAGAGAACAAACCCCAGATAAAACCACCAATACTCGGAAAACGGGAACAACGTAATCTCAGGCATCCATCCATCCTGTTACCCAGAATCCCGGAAAGAATCGCCTTTCCGGTGGGGAAATTTTCCCCCTCAGGGGGGTACCATACCACAAACAACCACCGATTGCGCAAGTCTGTTTGGACCGGATTCGGTCCCCGGGACGGGAAAACCCAGAACGAAGTCGTTGTGTTGAAAAGGCGCCTCAGCCCGCTTCAGCCGGGTTTTCTTTCGGATGACCGAGCGTGAAACGATTCCCGGGAAGCCGCGCTGAAGCGCGCTTCAGGCAATAGAGGGAATCCCCCCCCCTGCTGAAGCAGGGGGCAAAGAATAGCCTGCTGAAGCAGGCCACCTCAGAGGACGGATCAGGTGGGGAATCCCTCTGTTTGTCACGTCGGCCCATTCTCGAAAGGAAACAGGCAAACCTGAAACATATAGGAACCCTGCGAAGCGCTTGACCTTTGTCCCTGCTGGATGAACCCGGGATCTGTTACGCGGTATCGGAACTTCTGGACTCTCCTGGTCCCCAGGACTGGGGCAATGCCGCCCCCTTCAGGCCTCTTTTTCGATCATTTCGCCCCCAGCAGTTCCGACTGCGGAGTCGGAGAAGGGGATGGAGACGAAGGCTGGAACGGAACGACCGGGCGTTTCGGTTCCATCAGGCGCACCGGCAGCACAATCGCATTGAGCCCGGCAAAGTGGAGCCGCTGCTGGAGCTGGTAGGCCGTCTCGTTGTGCAGGAAGCGGTTGTACCACCCTTCCTTCTCGAACACCAGTTTTCCCATGAAGAACACCGCGCGGGGGTACTGTTTGCCGACCTCCTGACAGAGTTTGACCGACTCGGCCACCGCCTCCGTCGCCATGCTCATGCGGTACTCGGCGGCAAAACCGAGACGCCCCGCCAGCATGACATACTGCTTGAGCGCGTCCTCGGTGCGCTGGCGCGTACGATCCACCTCGTCAATCCCCTTCATGGTCACGGAGTCCACCACCCCGACCGAGATGAACACATAGCTTTTGAACAACCCCGGGAACAGTTTCTGGACCTGAAGCAACTGATGGACCCCCAACCCGCTGTACGCTCCCACCAGCATGACCGCCACGGGCTGCCGGGTATCAATCGGCATCTCAATCACCGGACCGCTCTGGGGCAACCCACCCAGAATCGAGTCAATTGCGCGAATCCCTCGGGCCACATTCTGATAGTGGCGCCGGATCAGGAAACAGACCATCACCAATACCGTTGTGACCACCAGCGTCATCCAGGCCCCTTCGCTGAACTTTTCATAAATCACCGTAATCAAAATCCCCACACACAACAACAACCCCGTCGCCTGAACAGTCAATCCCCGTTTCCACCCGGACCTTTTCCCCCGCTCGCGCAGCCAGTAGCGGCACATGCCGGTCATGGAGAGCGAAAAAGTCAGAAACACGTTGATCGAATACATGGTGACGAGCGCCGTAATGTCACCATGCGTGTAAAAAAGCACGGCGAGAGCGGCCCCGCCCATCAGCAACACCCCATCCTGCATGGTCAGGCGGTCCGAGAGTTGCGAGTAGCGCCGGGGCAACCAACCGTCAATCGCCATGTTCGCCATGACCCGCGGTCCGCCGATGAACCCCGTCAGGGCGGCCACAAACAGCAGCACGGCTTCGGCCGCCAGGGTCAACACCACATACCCATGTCCGATGTTGAGCGATCCCAGACGCCACGACCCCGCAAAGTTTTCCAGCAACACGGCGTTCATGGTCTTCCCCGCAACCGGTCTGACATCAAACAACAGGTAGAGCAACAGAATGCCCCCCGCCATGATCGCCAGCGAGAAGGCCATGTACCACATCGTCCGCTTGCCGGTCTGCACCTTCGGCTCGCGCATCATCTGCAAGCCGTTCGAGACCGCTTCGAGTCCCGTGAATGTCCCCGCTCCCATCGAGAAGGCACGCAGAAACAACGAAGCCATCCCCACCAGCCCCAGGGTCTGAAGCCCCCCCTGAAAACCGCTCCGAACCTCCTGCGTCATCCGGGGCACTTCATTCAGGTGCGAACCGATCCCCCCGAAAACCAGAACGATATGAACGATCAGGAAGACCACAAAGATGGGGGTCAGAACCAGAATGGACTCCTTGACTCCCCGGAGATTCATGATCACCAGGAGAATAATGAGAAACGCCTCGATCGCCAGTTTATACGGTTGCATCCAGTGGGGCAGCACGCTGAAAATCTGGTCCGCACACGAGGCAATCGACACCGCCACCGTCAACACATAATCCACCAGCAACGCGGCGCCCGACACCACCCCCAGACTCGGCGTGAGCAACTGGCTAGCCACCACGTACCCCCCGCCGCCATAGGGGAAATGCTCGATGATGCCCCGGTAGGCCGACGAAATGACAAAGACGGTCGTGGCCGTGGCCAACGCCAACCCGATCGCCAGATACGCGTGTTCCCCCAGAGTCCGGAACGCCTCATCCGGCCCATAGGACGAGGAGGAAAGTCCATCGGCGCCCAATCCGACCCACGCCAGAATCGCAATCAGAGAAATACTGTGATAAGTGCCCGGATCTGACACATTACGCGGATTCCCAATCAGAGCCCGCTTGATTTTTTCAAACATGAGACCTCATGCTCCCGTTTCTTCGAAACTGCGACAGACAGACTCCTGCCCCCTGTCCGCCTTGAACCGACCGCAGACAAAAGGGGATGGGACCGAAAAACCACCGACTCTCATTCCGTCCCCTGGACCAGACGGAATTCGAGATATGAGACGGCACTTTCTGGAACAAAGTGCGCAAAATCATGCGGGAGGAAACGGAGAGATGAAACACAGACGGCAGAACAAACGACAGATGGAGCAGACATGTCCCCCCCTCCCGGAATAATATGAGATCCTGAGGAGTCTCCTGGATCGTTCCGGGAAAGGCTCCCCTCCGACGCTTACGAGGTTAGCTGACGGGCTCGGGCCAGAGAGGTGCCCTACGCCGAATGGCGATACGCCCCGTGAATTGGGTCCCCCGTTCCTGCACGACGGGCATCCGCCAGCCTGCAGGACTCAGCATGAGTAAAGAGTCTATCGGATCTTCTCCGGACCCGCCACAGAATTCTGTTTCCCGAAAACACCGTGGAAAGGGGGTGAAAAGCGTCTGGGACCACGCAGCGGAAGAGGCGGGGGAGAAGAAACCGATTCCGGCTCCGTCACCCGCGAGGGAAAGACTGCCGTCCGCGCCCACCAGGAGCGGGGCGCTCCCTGGGAGTCCCATTCGATGTCTCATTGATTTTTGTTGAGTTATCAGAACAGCCCAAGATCCGACACTAAAATGCGGCCGGTCTTCCAAAATGACTTGCCAAACACCGGCTCTTGGGATAGATTGTTTGAGTTGATGTCAGGTAATCGAGTGTGGGTGTTTTCGTAAGGCGAAACGGATGTCTATTCTTTTCGTTGCCGAGGAGCGGGTATTCTACGCCTCGACCGGTTCGGAAAGAATCACTCCGGATTCGGGCGCCGACCTGCGGAGGGAATGAACGATGCCGGTCCCATCGCTTCTATTCCAGTTTTCTGTTCCAACGCGTCTTTCCATTCTTCATTTTCCCACCGACCATTTTCCTGCGCCTGTGACACCTTTTCATTTCTTAAGGGCGGAATGTCTGCGGCATCCGCTCGCGAGGGGGTAAACGCGCCAGAGAGGGGACTCATTCGTTTCGTTCTTCGACCATCGGATGGGATCTTTTCCAGAATTCCAGAATCAGGCAGGAACCAACCAAAAACAAGGGAGGGGAAACGCATGTTCAGGGAAATGACGGTCGGCAAAAAGATTGGCGCGGGTTTTTGTGTTCTCATCCTCATCAGTCTGGGACTTGGCGCCATCGCAATTGTTCAGATGCAGATGGTGACGCGTCAGGCTTCGATCATGTCGGTCGAGAAAGTCCCGGCGGCGCGCGTCTCGAGCAGCATCGAGCGATCGGTCCAGGAGGTGATGCTGGCTCTGCGCGGTTATGGTTACACCGAGAGCGAGACCTACCTCAAGGAGGGTCAAACCGGCTTCACCAAACTGTTCGATTCCCTGCAGGAAGCCTCCGGCCTGATCGAGAAATCGAAAACCCTGACACCTCTGAAAACCCCGGTTGAGAACGCACAGGCCGCCGCGGAGAAGTATCAGGCGCTCCTCACCCAGACCATCGCGAATACGGCGGAACTCAACCAGCAGAAGAAACTGATGGAAGAGGCAAACACCCGATACGAGAAATTACTCCAGGAATACCTGGCCAGCCAGGAGGAGAAATTGACAAAAGAGGTGGCGGACAAAGCGGCCGCGGAGACCCTCAATGAACGCATCCTGAAACTGCGGGTTGCCAACGAACTGTTCCGATACGGGGAACAGAACGTCCAGGCCACCTGGGAGGCGCTGGCGCAACGCGACGCGAAAATCATTCAGAGCGCGCAGGCCAATTTTTCGGAAATAGACAAACGGCTCGATCAGCTGCGTCCCCTCACCCGGACCCCCGAAGATACCCAGAGAATGGAAGAAGTGAAGAAAGATACCGACGCCTACAAGGGCGCGATGAACGCCTTGCTGAAAGCTTGGATGACGCGTGAGAGTCTGGCCAAACAACGCCTCGAAGCCGGATTGGCCGTAAGCGGCGCGAGCCAGGAGGCCGCCCGAATCGGGTTGGACGACGTCACCCAGGTGGGGAAAGACGCCGTCGAAACCCTGTCGGCCTCGTCGAATATCCTGATCGGGGGCCTGATTGCCGCCTTGATCCTGGGAATCGGGATCGCCGTCTTTATCACCCGCTCGATCACCCACCCCCTGCAACACGCAATTGACGCCGTCACAAGCGGTTCCCTGCAGGTCGCGTCGGCGGCGAGCCAGATTTCCTCGTCCAGTCAGCATCTGGCCGAGGGCGCCACCAAACAGGCGGCCAGCCTGGAGGAATCCTCCTCCGCCCTCGAGGAACTCGCCAGCCAGGCGCGGTGTAACGCGGAATCGGCGGAGCGCGCCAACCGGCTGGTCGAGGACGCCCGCACCATTGTTCGCGACACCTCGGATGCCATGAAACTGATGGTCACGACCATGGGCAACATCAAGGAATCCGCCGGGCACATTTCCGGGATCATCCGGACGATTGAAGAAATCGCGTTCCAGACCAACCTGCTGGCGTTGAATGCCGCCGTCGAGTCCGCGCGGGCGGGGGAACATGGCAAGGGCTTTGCCGTGGTGGCCGAAGAAGTGCGCAGTCTGGCGCAGCGCGCGGCGGCAGCCGCCAGGGATTCCGCCTCCCTGATCGAATCGAGCGTGGGCCAGGCCAATCAGGGGGCCGAGGTCGTCCAGCGGGCCGCGCAGGGGGTCCAGAATGTGGCCGACAACTCCTCGAAAATTGCCGAAAACATGATGGCGATCAACCAGGCGTCCAAACAACAGGCTGAAGGGATCAACCAGATCAATCTCGCCGTGGCCCAGATGGACAAGGTCACGCAGGTCGTCGCGTCGAACGCCGAAGAATCCGCCTCGGCCAGCGAAGAGCTCAATTCCCAGTCCGTCCAGATGCAGGGAGTGGTCAATGAACTGACTTCCCTGGTCAGCGGTTCCTCCCGAGTTTCCGATTCCCAGAACCGAACACCGGAATTCTTCCTGGATGAAGGAAGCCACTCGCTGGCGCCGGTTGGAATAAAACGGGGGAACGGGCACTCGAACGGGGACGGTCAGACGCGGAGTACAAAATCGTCCGCTCAGACGACCCTGGCCCTGCCGTTCGATGACGACGAAGAGATCCGGGG
>Ga0116170_10005846_pt1 | contig 10888 bp, 4 predicted proteins | sample AD_JPNHW1_MetaG_FD_89797 | JGI IMG/M metagenome (GOLD analysis project Ga0116170, IMG submission 89797) | Active sludge microbial communities of municipal wastewater-treating anaerobic digesters from Japan - AD_JPNHW1_MetaG | ecosystem: Engineered > Bioreactor > Anaerobic > Digestate | place... | reverse complement strand
TGGACGCAGACGGATTCGCGTATCGGACCATGCGCTCCAGCACGTCGCTTATGCCCGGCGAACGCGTCTCCTGCGTCGGCTGCCACGAGAACAAGATGACGGTGTCAGCCGCAGCACTCAAGGTCGTGGCCGCAATGAAGCGCCCGGCCGCGGAGCTGACGGCCACGCCGGAATCGGGACGTCCGTACGGATTTGTCGAGAACGTCCAGCCGATTTTTGACGCCAAGTGTGTGCGTTGCCACAACGACAAAGAGGCGAAAGGCGGAATCAATCTGTCGCGCACGATTGTTGGGGAGAATGGCTATACCGCGTCTTACGAGACGCTCTGCTATGCGAAAGGTCCCGACGGCAAATCGGTGCGCCGCTTATCGAAAAAAACCGGGCGGCCGCTGGTGGCCTGTTTCCCGATGCGCAATCAGATTCAGACCACGCCGGAAGGCGGTGTGGATGGCGCGCGCGGCAGCGGGTTGATTGAGGCGCTCAAGGCAGCCCAAGAGAAGTACAGTCTTACGTCCGAGGACTTGCGCCGCATTGGCACGTGGATCGACATGAACGCTGTTTTCTATGGCGTGTATGAGCCTGCCGAGCAACTTGCGATGCAGCGCGAAGGTAAACCCGTGCCTATGCCGGCGAATCAGTGATCCAGGAGCCCCGGCAGGCTCCTGGACCGTGGCGACTCTCATGAATCGGCTTGCAGCCCTATTTCATTGGGCAGCCAACGTTGTTTACGAACACGTAGTCTGCGCCGTGTTCACCGAGATCCGCCGCCATCTCTTCCATGTAGCCGCGAAACAGCGTGTTGGATGAGATGACGCAATAGCTGAGTTTCTTCAGGATGAATCCGACTTGCGGGGTGTATTTACCCTTGCCGCCGTCATCGCGCCCCGCCAAACACACGTTCGAGACAAAGGTCAGTCCTTTGCACTCTTCGAACCGGACTTGGCAGGAGCGCTCTCCTTCGGCGAGCAGGTTGCTGTCTTTGCCGCAGCGCCGGAAGACGTTTCCCGTGACGGTGGTTGTGTTCATTTTCATCGCGCACAAGCCTGCTCCCCAGTTGCGGTCGAAGCAGTTGCCCGTTACGTTCCACGCGTCTCCGCCGCAGAGATAGAGCCCATAGCCGCGGTTCCACTCGACGCGGTTTGCAGTGAACATGATGGTCGAACCCACTCCCTCGCATCCGAACCCGTGGCCTCCGTTTCCTGAGAATTGGTTGTCCGTCACGAAGCCGTCCCAGCCCGTGATCTGGACGCCGCAGCCTTTGTTGCTCTGCATGATGCTGTGCCGAATGATGAACAGCCAGATGCGCAAGAGGTGCACGCCGTGCCCCGAGAAGCGCTCGATCTTGCAGTCGTCTATGACGATCGCATTTTCTTTCGGACTGTACTTCTCAGCGTTGTTCAGAAAGACGCCATGGATCGCTTTCTTTGCATCTTTCCGTCCCTGCAAGAAAAGGCCCCGGAGATGCACGCCAAACGCGACAGTGATGTTGAGCACGCAGTCTGCCTCGTCGGAGTCGAGTAGCAGTATTGCACCGGCGTCGCCGCGGTAACCCCACTGGGGTTCAGCAAGCACGGTCGTGTGCGGATGGACCTTGAGGTCGTGGCAGAGATATTTGCCAGCCGGAAAATAGACCGTGCCGCTAATGGCTCCGGCCGCGTCCAGCGCTTTTTGAATCGCTTCGGAGTCCGGCGTTTTTCCATCGCCCTTCGCGCCGAAGTCGATCACGTTGAAAACGGAAGAACTCCGTGCGCCTGTTTGGCCCCACGCCGACGGAGGATTCGATACGGCGAGTCCGGCGACGCCCAGAACACCCGCACCCATGAGGAAATCGCGTTTATTCATGTTCATGGCGAGAAGTTACCATTTCACAAGCCAGAAGGTCAAACTGTGAAAGGAGCTATCGAAGAACTCGCCATGACCATGAAGCGTTGCGCATCTGTGTGCAGAGAGCGGTTGCCTATCGCCCAAGAAACCCTTTGATCAGATTTTGAACAGCAGGGGCTTGGCCATTGGCGGCAGGCGCATTGGTTGTGTTGTTCATGAGCGCGCCGACGCCTTGCAAGAAATTGCCCATTTTTCCGCCGGAGCGAGGCGTGGTGGTGCTGTTGCTCGGGGTTGCGTTCTTGCCGGTTAAGAGTCCGCTGATACTTTGAATGGCCCCGTTCACTTCGGTGCCTTTGCCGCCCACGCCTTGCAGAACGGCGCTGCTCAAGGCGACATAATTGACATCCGCTTTGACTTTGCCCAGGGTGCCTTTCATCGTCAGAAAGTCCGGAAGTTGGGCATAGGTCGCATTGGTGGGGGTGTTTCCCGCCAAGTTGATGCGTTGCGCGATCGAGCGTTCCAGCAAAACAGCGATGGGAATTTGGATGGGGGAGTTGGTCAACACCTCGTTCAGCGTAATGGTGCCATCGTGCGCCATGGCCTCAAAGGCGGAGCTTTGCACCGTTGCTTGCCGCAAATTCACGCGCCCCGAATCCACCGTGCCGTGCAAGGCGATCGAATTAATCGGAGACCTTTGAATATCCGACGTCAAACCGACCGAGCGGTTGCTGCCGTTGCCGGCCGAACCGGTCAGCTTCGCAAGCAACGCGGTTGCCGTGCTCGCGGGGTTGTTGACCAGATCGGGGATAACCGCGATGGTGTCGATCAGCGTGTTGACTAGACGCGTGATGACGGTGTTGCTCTGGATATTGTCAACCGCGATATTGAGATTGGTGGCGCTCATGTCGACCTGGCCTGCAAGATATTTCTGGAGGTTCACCCCGGTTATGCCGGCACCGGATATTTTCGCTTGAGCGGTCAGCGTTCCTGCCAGCACGCCTTTTCGTTCAGGCTGAAACGTATTCACCAACGGAGTCAGCGGAATGGCCTGTGCGCTCAGGGAGCCATCGTATTTCCATCCCGAAATTCCCAGGTCAATATCGAACAACGTGTTCACGGGGGCATCGTTGAGCGTCAGTTTGAACGGGTTCACGACCACGTGTCCGCCGTCAATGGTGACGGTGGCCTGCCAATCGGCGATATCGATTTCATGCAGGTACACGTGGCGGATCGAGGCCGTGGCCGTGAAGTTGTGGAACGGCAGCTTGATCGGGTCAGGCTCCTTGTTTGCGGCTTCGGGCGTGTTTTGCGGTGCGGCTGTTGCTTTGGGTGCAGCCGTCGCTTGTTTGCCTGCAAACAAGTCGTAATAGCTGGTGAAATCCAGCGAGTCAGCCACCAGGCTCAGATTCCCTTGGACCGCGTTGGCCTGCGACATGTCCAGTTGGCCGCTCAATTGCAGCTGGTTCGTCGCACGCGCTGTGGGCGTCAGGGTGATCTGGAATTGGTGCATATCGAGCACCTGCTTGCGAAGCGAAGCGTCCACGAGCATTTTGGCTTCGAGAGGCGTTGCCGGGAATTGTCCTTTAGGATTCTTAACCACCAGATTCGTCATCTGGATATCCGCCTTCACGGCCGATGCGCCCTGCTGCTCGTATTGGGCGGCAACGGACCCATTGATTGACACCGATACGATTTTCTTTCCGCCCAGTGCAGGCTCAAGAAATACGCCAAGGCAACGCTGATTGAAATCCGTCAACTTGGCGCTCAGGTTGGCGTTGGTTTTGACGGGGTCGTAATAACCCGACACATCAAACGTGCCGCCCACAGAGTCTCCTTGGGTTAACTTGCCTGTGAGCTTGCGGAGCTGAATCTGCTGCGCGGCTGTTGCCAAGTCGAAGTCTACGGCTGTGCCTACGTTGCTCAGTTCGTTCGTGCCTATGCGGCCGGAAAGATTCGCCAGCGCCAGACTGCCCGTGACGGCTTGTGCCTTCTGCATCTGTGTGACATGGCTCTTAACGTCGACTGTGCCAGCGGAAACCGTCATGCCCGGTAGCGGTACGGCCTGCAGCAGCGTTGCAAGCGCGACTTGGGCTGTGACCTGCAGATCCGCGTTGGTGGTGCCGGAATCGCATGTCCCCGACACATCGAAACTCGCGGCCGTAGCGTCACCCTGCGTGAGCTTGCCTGTGAGCTTTCTGATTTGGACTTGCCGGGACGCCAAACCTACGTCGAAGTCCACTCCGGTGCCGAGCGCGCGAACCTCATTCTTTCCGAAGCGTCCGACCAAATTCGCCAGCGTCAGGGTTCCTGTGACGGCCTGCGCCTTCTGCTTTTGGGTAAAGTGGACAGACAGATCAACCGTGCCAGCGGCAACGCTCATATCCGTGGGGTGCGGAACCGCTTGGAGCAGCGGCACGAGCACCACCTTGGTTGTCGCCTGCAGGTCCGCCGTCTCGCTCGCCTTGTCGTACGTGCCGGAGCTTGAAGCCGACACCAGCTTTTGGTTGTGACGCGCGATTTCGAGTTTGCAGTTCGTCAGGTCGAATTGCTTCATGTCCGCTGCTTTGCCGCTCGCCTGCACGGTGATGGTTGCATCGGTGAACTGGTTGCTGCCCGCGTTGACGGTGAGGTGACTGATGCCAGAGTCGAAATCAAAGGTCAATTGCTTGCCGCCTTGTTGCGAGAACAGGCGCGCGTTTACATTCACGAATCCGGCTGGCGCAACTTCGCCTAAAAACGGCTTCCAGTCGGCCAGGTTCAGGTTCGAGACGGCCAGGGTCAACGTTGAGTCGCCCACCGAATTGCTGGCGTTGGACAAGCCGATCTGCATCGGATTGACGAGTTCAGCCTTCAGCAGAGCCGCGTCGTTTTGGGTTCCTGTTACCGTCAGCGCATGCAACACGGCCGCGTTTTGCGCACGGTCAACGGTGACGCTGTAATCGGCGCGCAGATTCAGTTGGGGCGTCGTCTGATTTGTGCGCGTCAACTGAAACGTGTTCACCGCCAATTGCCCGCTGGCCGTGATCAGCGCACCGGCTTTGGCCAGCTCGATTTGGCTCGTTGAACTGATCGTCGTGTTGCCGAAATCCATGCCGCTCTTGGCACCGATCATGTTCAAGAGCTGTTTGTCGATGCCGGCGAGTTCGACGCTCAGGCGCCCTTCGAGTTTCTCCATGTCAAACGGACCGCTCACGCGCACTTCGCCCAAGCGCGTATCGCCCTTCTTGAAACGCAGCGCCACGCCCTTGATCTCCGCAGGCGTCACCTCCACATCGAGTTCCGTGCCAAATGCCGCCATGTCCGAGAGCGCTCCGTCGGCGCGGGTCACCTCCAAACGCGTGTTGCCTTTAAGCAACGTGGGCTTCACGTTTTCCGCCAGGGCAAACGCGTAATTTCCGCTCAGCTTGGCCAACAGCGCGCTGTTCGTGTTTTCCATCCGGATATCGGCCATTACCCCAAGCTTGCCTGTTTGTCCGTTCTTCACATCGTCAAGAGTGACGTTGACATGCGAAAGTTCGGCAAGTTCGCGCTGGCCATTCTTGCCGGTCTTTACCTGGCGGAACGTGGCGTCTGTCAGCGCGAATTTCTTTAAGTCAATCTGCAGAGGCTTGGAGGACGCTTTGACCGTGGGCTCTGCTTTCTTGTCCGTTGGCTTGGCCTGCTGTGATTTCAGGATGGGGTCTAGGTTGCTGCTGCCGTCAGGATTCTGCACCAGACTGATGGTCGGCGATACAAGCGTAACTTCGTCCACGCGGATGTTGCCGTGGATAATGTCCATCAGTTTATAGCGCAGGCGCACTTCGGCGATGGTGGCCAGCGGCTCTGCGGAGGTCCCCGACGTTTGCACCCTCAGGTTCTGCAGAACCACGTGCGAGAACGGGCTGATCGAGGCATCGCTCACGGTGATCTGCGCATTGAGGAGCTTGCCGACGCGCGGCAAAATCGCTCCCTTAAGTACGGCTCCGCTCGTGGCTACGAAATACGCAGCCGTAAGCAGCGCGACAAGCGTTCCAAGCACCCAAGCGGTCGCGCGGATCCAGCCGTGCTTTTTTTGGGGCACCTGTGTGAGGACAGTTGAGTGAATCATGATCGTTCCCTCCGAAGTTTACGTGCGCAGTTTGCGTGGAAAGTTGAACCCAAGTCTGTTTCGCCGAGCTGCCGCAACGATAGAGTGTATCCTTAATCTGAAAACAAAGCGAGCTGTCTAGTCTGCCTCGGTGTAATCGCCCGTAAGGGTGAAGTCCGCCTTGCCCTTGATGTCGCGGGAGGAGGCGCCGATTTCAGCGGCATACTTGCCTGCATCCGCGCGGAAGTTCTTTGCCGTGACGTCGTAGTAGGCGAGGTCGGCTGGCTTGACAGTGAGGGTCACCATCTTGCTCTCGCCCGGCTTCAGGTCGACTTTGGCGAAGTTCTTGAGGGCGCGGACCTCGCGCTCTACCTTGGGTGATTTGGACAGATCGCGCACATAGAGTTGGACGATTTCCTTGCCCGCACGTTTGCCGGTGTTCGTAACCTTGACGGAGACGGTCAGCACGCCGGCGGTGCTCAATTTCTTGGCGGAGGCGCTGACCTTGCCATACGTGAAAGTCGTGTAGGAGAGTCCGTGGCCGAACGGGAACATGGGCTCGATGGACTTCTTGTCGTACCAGCGGTAGCCAATGAAGATGCCTTCCTGATAAACGCTGTTTGTGCCGTTGTAATTGCCGAGCATCGCGGCCGGGGTGTCGGTCAGTTTGAACGGACACGTGTGGGGCAACTTGCCAGACGGTGTGACGTCGCCGAAGAGAATGGCGGCCAAGGCGTTGCCGCCTTCCATGCCGGCGTAGCCGTACTGGATGAGCGTCGCGGCTTGGTTGACCCACGGCATCTCCATCGGAGAGCCGGAGTGATTCACGACAACGGCTTTCGGTGCCCAGGCGAGCACCTTGGCAATGGCTTCGTCGTGCCCGGGGGGCAGAAGCATGTTCGGGCGGTCCGCGCCCTCGCACTCCAGCGCACGGCCATGGCCGTGCTCGGTGCCCGTCAGCACGATGACTGCATCGGCTTTGCGAACCGTGCTTTCCATCTCGGAGAGCGAAATGCCTTTTTCTGAGGGCAGCCGCCAGCCGAAGAAGCAGGTGGACTCGCTCTCGCCGAGCGTGTATTCAACGGCGATGGCGTATTCTTGCTTGGCGTTCAGAACGACTTCGCCATAGCCGGTCGCCGTTGGGAACTGGCTTTTCCAGTTGTCCATCACAAGCTTGCCGTCTACAAGAATGCGGGTGCCGGCTTTGGCGTTCGCGCGGGCGCCGAGCACGTAGGTGCCTGTTTCGGGCGCGATGACCTTGGTTTCCCAGCGGACGGAGAAGTTGTTCGGCTGAACCTCTTTGACCGGAGCATTCATCTTCCAGTCAACGTTGAGGGTGCGCTGGAACCCGGCAGCGGCAGGGGCGCCGGAAAGCGTCTTGTTGGCGAAGTAGCTGGCTTTCCATGCGCGGACGGTCATGCCCTGGTCTTTGGCGTCGGTGTCGAAGGTGTTGATGGCGCTTTCGGGAAGGGCGGCGAGTTTGGCGTTCTGATCGTCCAGCGTCAAGGGGATATAAACGACGGCAACCTTATCGCCGAGGCGGTTTTTGATGCCCTCCAGCGGAACGATTTCGTATGGAGGCTTGCCTTCGGCGCTCCATCCGCCATTGCAGTGCTTGGTGACAGCGCCCTTGCCCATGACAACAACGGTCTTCACGCCATTCGGGTCCAACGGAAGAACGCCTTTGTCGTTCTTGAGCAAGACGATGCCTTCTTCGGCAACGCGGCGGGCGAGGGCTTGGTGTTCCTTCGTGTTGATTTGGCCGGCCTCGCGGGTGCGGCCGTCGAAGAAGCCGATCTTGGCCATGACGTACAGAATGTGAAGGGCCATGCCGTTGACCGTCTCTTCCTTGACGGCGCCGGCGCGGATGGCTTTCATGAGCGGCTCAGGTTTAAACAGGTGGATTTGATTGCCGGAATTCATTTCGATATCGGTGCCGCCGTTTGCGCCTTCAACGGTGTCATGGACGCTGCCCCAGTCCGTCACGACGAGTCCTTTGAAGCCCCATGCTTTTCGCAGAACATCGATGTTGAGGTGGGCGTTCTGGCTGCAGAACTGGGCTTCGCAAACGCCGGGGACCGACAGCTTGTTGTAGGCGTTCATCACGGCCAACACGCCGGCGTCTTTGACGGCGGCCCGGAAGATGGGCAGGTAGATTTCGTGAAGCGTGCGCGCATCGATGGTCGCAGTCACCGAGTTGCGGTTCCATTCCTGACTGTTCGCCGCAAAGTGTTTCACGCAAGCGGAGACATCGTGGGACTGGACGCCTTTGATGTATTCGACGACCAGCGCTGCGCCGAGCGCAGGATCTTCGGTGAGGTATTCAAAGTTTCTGCCGCAGAGCGGGGTCCGCATGATGTTCACGCCGGGGCCCAAGATCATGTCCTTGTTCCGCGCTCGGAGTTCCGTGCCGATCAGGTTGCCGTAGGCGGACGCGAGCGAGCGGTCCCACGTGGAGGCCAACATCTCCAGCGTTGGCATGGAGGTGGACTGGTCGGACGGATCGTCCGGCTTGGTCGCCGCAGCGAACGTCATGCGGTCGAGTTCGGCTCGCACGTTGCAGGAGCTGTCGTCGAAATAGAACTCCTTGTTGATGCCCACGCGGGGTATCGGGGTCAGCGACATGGTGCTGATGCCTGCGCAGAGAGAAACCTTTTCCTCAAGCGTCATTTTTGCCAGAACAGCTTTGGCCTCAGTCAGGGCCTTGTCGTTTGCCTGCTGAGCGAATCCGGAAAGGGCGATCGCGGTTAACGCGAGCAAGGTGAATGATCTCTTCATGGTTGTTCCCTCGTTTCGGGCGGCATGCCCAAGCGTGTTGCTTTCATGAAGAAAATATCAAATTCTGGGGTTTGTTGCACCGGTGAACTGCGCGTGCAGCCCGCGTTTCTTGTGCAGACCGCCGCACGGACGCAAGGGCCTTTGATAAATTCCGATAAACCTAATGCGTTTGGCCATACTTAATGCGGAAGACACTCGGCGTAAGGCCTTCTGCTCTGCGGAAGGCGTTGTGCAGATGTTGCGCGTGGCAGAAGCCGCACAGCCGAGCGATTTCAGCGATGGAGCGGTCGCTGCGCAAGAGCAGGCGTTTGGCGCAGGCCAGTCGAGATCGGCACACTTCCGCGTGTACGGTGCGTCCCACGTGACGGATGAAGAGCCTGTTGAGTGTGCTCCGTGAGACGTGTGCGGCGGCAGCGACGTTTTCAATGCCGAAACTGTTGCCGATGTTGTTCGTCACGAAGTTCATGGCCAGCCGAACGGTGGGAATGTTGACGGCGGTCAGATCGGTGCTCTGCCGCAAAGCGATGTCGGCGGGAGGAATGAGGATTGGGCCTTTTGGAGGCTCTAGCCCATCGATGAGCCTGGAGAGCAACGCGGCGCCTTCGTAGCCGACCCGCGTCAGATCGTGCGAGATGCTGGAGAGCGGAACCGGCTGGTTGAGGCAGACGAGTTCGTTGTTGTCAACGCCGAGGATGGCCACATCGTCCGGAACGGCTATTCCCTTCAGCCGGCAGACGTCCTCGACGCAGGCGGCGTCGTAATCGTTGTGCGCAAAAACGGCAATCGGTTTGGGCGCATGGAGCAGGCATCTCCCCAGCCAGTCGCGCATTTTCTTCCAGTCATCGCGCGAGCCTGACGCCTCGCGTTCCCAGACCCACTCGATGGGTGCGCTCTGTTCCAGCGAGGTGCACTGGGCGCGAAACCCTTTGAGGCGAAGGCTGTCGATGGGCGAAAACGCTGTGGAGAACCAAGCTGTTTGCCGAAAGCCGCGGTCTGCGAAATGCTCGGCGGCCAGGGCGCCGATGCGCGTGTGGTCGCCGACGACTCTGGGCAAGGCGATTTCGGGGTGGTAGAGTCCCATGTCCACAATGGGGACGCGTTGACGCCGAAGATACGCGACGATCTCTCTGCGGCGGTGAAAGACGGTCAGGATTCCGTCGCCTTCCCAGCCGCGCGGAACGCGTGCGCGCTCGTCAACGGTCAGATGCCAGTTGTGCTCAAGCGCATAGCGTCCGATGCCTTGCCGGATGCCGTGGTCGTACCACTCCATCAAGACAAGGATGTTCCGCTGGATCGTTTGGCGATTATTCATACCAATGACGCAATTTTACACTTGGATGATCATTTATTGCAATAGCAAGCCACAGCGAAGATGCGCTATGCTGTCGACATGCTGGTGCACGAAAAAGGAGGGGGCATGGTCAACATGACACGCAGGGCGTCGTTAAAAGCGGCGGCGGGACTGGCCGCGACGGTGGGGTTCCCAACGATCATTCCGGCGAGCGTGCTGGGGCAGAACGCGCCCAGCAAGACGATCCAGCTGGGGCAGATCGGATTCGGACGCATTGGGAAAAGCATGGATGTGCCGGGGCTTCTGGCCTGTAAAGGGAGCCGCTATATTGCGCTTTCCGATTTGGACACGCACCGCATGGCGCTGGGCAAACGTTTCATCGATGAAGCGTATGCAAAGAAGAAAACCTCGGTCAGTCTGAGCCTCCATCAGGATTTCAGGGAACTGCTGGCCCGCCCAGACATCGATGCCGTTGCGATTTCGACCCCAGACCACTGGCATAGCCAGATTGCCGTGGAGGCGGCCTTCGCAGGCAAGGACATCTACATGCAAAAGCCCGCCTCGCTGACAATTGCCGAGGGACGTCTTTTCAGCAACGCGGTCCGCGAAAACAAACGCGTGTTCTTGCTGGGCTCTCAGCAGCGCTCAACCGCGCAGTTTCACCGCGCCTGCGAGCTGGTCCGCAACGGCCGTCTGGGAAAGGTTACGCGCATTGAGATCGGGCTGCCCGGGGATCCTGCCGGAGGGCGATTGGATGAGATGCCCGTGCCCTCTAATCTCAATTATGAGATGTGGTTGGGGTCTACCCCGCAGGTCTATTACACCGAAGACCGCGTCCACAAGCAGAATGACCCCGACCTGTCCTCGCGTCCAGGCTGGCTGCGCTGCGAACAGTTCGGCGCGGGCATGATCACCGGCTGGGGATCGCA
>Ga0116170_10005841_pt1 | contig 10895 bp, 10 predicted proteins | sample AD_JPNHW1_MetaG_FD_89797 | JGI IMG/M metagenome (GOLD analysis project Ga0116170, IMG submission 89797) | Active sludge microbial communities of municipal wastewater-treating anaerobic digesters from Japan - AD_JPNHW1_MetaG | ecosystem: Engineered > Bioreactor > Anaerobic > Digestate | place... | reverse complement strand
CTCAAGGCTGAGACCAAGGAATGCCGCGATGACACACAGCGTCGCGAGGTCTCGACCCCGTGTCTCCGAAAATTCAAGTGAGGATGCAGCCGTGCGATGGGACGGCCGATGAGACCCCGTCGATTGAGCACGGGAAGAAGGTGATTGCCCGTGCCCCGTGCGTCGATTCGCGTGATCGCGATGAGAATCGTGCTGCTGTCTGTTAGAATGTCTGTGTGTTCCAAACATGGTGCTAACGTCCATTTTTCGTTACTTTACATAACTTATTGAAAAGCGTCAACAAGGGCATTTTGTTTCATTGGCGGATCTCCCGCTTTTCCGTGCTTGTCGGTATGGAGTCAGATGGTATAAGATCACATCTGTTTTGCCATCGGGGTGCCGCTAGCTGAAGTCGAGCGGCTGAGAAAAACACCCGTTGAACCTGATCCGGGTCATTCCGGCGCGAGGGAAGTGGTCTGAAGCGCGTCATTGAGGAGCGGAGCCGGTTCGGTTCCGCTTTTTGTTTTTGGAGATACGATGACGAGCGATGAAAACGATATGAATGGCCGTCGATTAGTGGCGGCGTTGACGATCGCGGGCAGCGACAGCGGTGGAAACGCGGGCGTTCAGGCGGATTTGCGCGCCTTTCACGTGTTCGGCATCCACGGCTGCACGGTGTTCGCTGCGCTGACGGCGCAGAACCCGTTCGGCGTGCGTGCGATCGTCACGGCGGACGCCGAGTTCGTGGCGGCCCAACTGGACGCCGTCCTTGAAGTCTATGGCATCACCGCGCTCAAGACGGGCATGCTCTCCAGCCCGGAGGTGATTGAGACGGTTGCGGATCGTCTGGTCGGTCAGAACCGCATCCTGAAGGTGGTTGATCCGGTCATGGTGGCGACCAGTGGCGCTCGGCTGTTGCAGGACGATGCAATCGATATGCTGAAGCGGCGTCTGCTGCCGCTGGCAAGTCTGATCACGCCCAACTTGCCAGAGGCTGAAGTGCTGCTGGGCAGGCCGGTTGCCACGCGTCAGGCGATGGCCGATGCTGCGCGCGAATTGGCCGAGACGTTCGGGTGTGCCGTGCTTGTAAAGGGTGGACACGGAACAGGAGTTTGCGCAGAGGATCTTCTTTTCGACGGTGTTTCGCTTGTGCGTCTCTCGACGTCCCGGATTGAGGAGCCGCTCTCCACACACGGTACGGGGTGTTCCTTGAGCGCTGCGATCACGGCTTCGCTGGCCTGTGGAAACAGTCTCGCCGATGCCGTGGTCGCGGGAAAAGCGTACGTGTACGAAGCCATTCGCACGGGGGTGCTTGTCGGTGAGACGGTGGCCGTGTTGGGGACTCCGACTCGAATCCCCGTTGACTGCGTGACCGTGGAACCCATAGAAGCGTGAATCTTTTTACATTAAACCTGAAAGTATTAAATGACACAACTCCAAGCAGCAATCAACGGAACGATTACGGACGCGATGCGCCGCGTGGCGCAGGATGAACACGTGGATGCGGAACGGGTGCGCGAGGCGATCGCCAGCGGACGTGCGGTGATTCCTCTTAATCCCGCGCATGCTAACGCGCGGCCGGTCGGCGTTGGACGTCTCTTCTCGACGAAGGTCAACGCCAATCTCGGTCGCTCGACTACGCGTTCCGGCAAGGGCGACGAGTTGGAGAAACTTCAGATTGCGCTGAAGGCCGGCGCAGACTTCGTGATGGATCTGAGCGTCGGTGCCGACTTGCGTTCGATTCGGCAGGGCATGCTCGACGCATCGCCTGTGCCGCTGGGCACGGTGCCGGTGTACGAAACCGTCTCGCGGAAAGAGAACGACGTGCCGGTGATGAATCCGGATCTGCTGCTGCAGGTGATTCGCGAGCAGGCCGAGCAAGGCGTGGACTTCATGACCTTGCACGCCGGCTTGTTGCACGCCCATGTGGATGTGGCGATGAATCGCATCATGGGCATTGTGAGCCGCGGCGGGGCGATTATGGCCGAGTGGATGAAAGCCAACAACGCCGAAAACCCGCTTTACACGCGCTGGGACGAGGTGATGGATATTTTGGCCAAGCACGATGTGACGGTTTCGCTGGGCGACGGGTTGCGTCCGGGGTGCCTGGCCGATGCGAGCGATGCGGCGCAGTTCGGCGAGCTGGACGTGTTGGGCGAACTGGTGAGCCGCTGCCGCGCGCGCGGCGTGCAGGTGATGGTCGAAGGACCGGGCCATGTGCCGTTCAACCAGATCCAGATGAACATGGAGCGCCAGCAGGAAGTTTGCGACGGAGCGCCCTTTTATGTGCTGGGGCCCGTTGTGACGGATATCGCGCCGGGCTACGACCACATCACGTCGTGTATCGGCGCTACGGCTGCGGCCACCTATGGCGCGTCGCTGCTCTGCTACGTGACGCCTGCCGAGCACCTAGGCCTTCCGGACGGCGAAGAAGTCCATCAGGGAATGATCGCGTACCGCATTGCGGCGCACGCGGGAGATGTGGCGCGCGGTCTGCCGGGGGCGCGCGACATCGACGACGCCATGGCGCGGGCGCGGGTGGCCTTCGACTGGGAGGCGCAGTTCAAATGTGCGCTCGATCCCGAACGGGCGAAGGCGCGCTGGCTCAAAACCCGCATGTGTGCGGGCGAGCACACCGACGACCACTGCTCCATGTGCGGCAAAGAGTTTTGCGCCGTGCGCACGTCTAAGCGCATCCGCGGCGAAGGCGTCTAAAGAAGGGCTGTGGCACGGGTGTCTTTCGCCCGTGCCACGCTGAGATCAACCTCTCACGCGTCCATGCCTTCGCGGAGTTCGCGAATCTTGTCGGCGACGAGGGCGGGAACATCTGAGCCGGCTGGGGCCTGGGCGATCACGCGCACAAGCGCGGAGCCGACGATGAGGCCATCCGCCAGCGGCGCAAGCGCACGGGCGTCCGCGCCGGTGCTGATGCCGAAGCCGAGGCATACGGGGTGGGGGCAGACCGCTTTGACTGCTGCCGCGTGTTTCGCGACGTCGGCGTAGTCGAGTCCGCCCGTTCCGGTGACGCCCAGGCGCGTGATAAGATAAAGAAAACCTCCCGCTCCGTCCGCCAACATGCGAATGCGCTCTGGCTTCGTGGTCGGTGCCGCCAGGCGGATCAGGTGGATGTCTTTGCCTTTGAGCGCGTCGGTGAGCGGACCGGCTTCTTCCGGCGGCAGATCTACGACCAGCAGGCCGTCCACGCCCGCCTCAGCGGCTTCCTTTGCGATTCGCTCCAGACCGTATTTGAAGAACGGGTTGTAGTAGCTGAAAAGCACAATCGGCGTTTCAACGGTCTTGCGTAGCTCGGCCGCAAGCAGAAGTGTCCGAGAAAGCGACATGCCCGCCTTCAGTGCGCGCTCGGAGGCCACCTGGATGACCGGGCCGTCACACGTGGGGTCGGAAAACGGAACGCCCAATTCAAGCACGTCCACGCCCGAGGCGCACGCGGTGCGCAGGATTTTGAGGCTGGTGTCGAAATCGGGATCGCCCGCGGTCAGGTAGGCGACCAACGCCGTGCGGTTGGCGGCGGCGAGTTTCTTGAAGGTTTGATCGATGCGGTTCATAAGAAAGGAAGAGTTAGGAATTAGAAGTTAGGAGTTAAAACGGCAGGTCAGGAACGAGGCGTACGGTGATAGGGTTTTGCATAAAACTCCTAACTCCTAACTCCTAATTCCTAACTCACACCTTACAGGTTGTGGGCTTTCATGTAGGCGGTGATATGGTCGAGATCTTTATCGCCGCGTCCGGAGATGCAGACGAGGATCGCCTGATCTTTCGGGCGGTTTGCGGCTTCTTTAAGGGCCGCCGCGAGTGCGTGCGAACTCTCCAGCGCAGGGATAATGCCTTCGTATTTGCAGAGCAGTTTGAAAGCTTCTATGGCCTCGCGGTCGGTGACGCCCGCGTAGCGTACGCGTCCCAGATCGTGCAGCAGCGCGTGCTCGGGGCCGACGCCTGGATAATCGAGTCCCGCCGAGATGGACCACGCCTCTTGAATCTGGCCTTCGTTGTTCTGCAGCAGATAGGTCATCGCGCCGTGCAGCGCACCGGGCGAGCCGCCCGTAATCGAGGCCGCGTGGTGCGGCGTATCGAGGCCCTCGCCAGCGGCTTCCGCGCCGAGCATCGCGCAGGGGTCGTCGAGGAAGGGGTAGAAAAGACCCATGGAGTTGCTGCCGCCGCCCACGCAGGCGACCAGCAGGTCGGGCAATCGGCCCACCTGTTCCAACATCTGACGTCGCGCCTCGTCGCCGATCACGCGCTGGAGGTCGCGCACCATGGCTGGATAGGGGTGCGGACCGGAAACTGTGCCGATGATGTAAAACGTGTTCTCGACTTCGGCGACCCAGTAGCGAAGCGCCTCGTTCATGGCGTCCTTCAGCGTGCTGGTGCCCGAGGTAACCGGAACGACTTCCGCGCCGAGGAGCCGCATGCGCAGGACGTTGGGCGCCTGACGGCGCACGTCTTCTGCGCCCATGAAAATCTTGCAGTCCATGCCGAAGCGCGCCGCAATGGTGGCGGTGGCCACGCCGTGCTGGCCCGCGCCGGTTTCGGCGATCACGCGGCGTTTGCCCATGCGCCGGGCCAAGAGCCCTTGACCGACGACGTTGTTAATCTTATGCGCGCCAGTGTGGGCGCAGTCCTCGCGCTTGAGATAGATGCGCGCGCCGCCGATGTGGTCTGAGAGCCGCTCGGCAAAGTCGAGCGGCGTGGGGCGTCCGGCATAGTTCTTCAGCATCGAATGAAACTCGCCCATGAAAGCGGGATCGTTCTTGGCCTCGTTCCAAGCGGCTTCGAGATCCGTCAGTGCGGACATCAGCGTTTCGCCGACGTAGCGTCCGCCATAACAGCCGAAATGGCCGGTTGCATCGGGGTAATGATTGATGAGGGGCGTTTTTTTCATGTACGGGGTTGTCCTGCGTAGGAGGTGTAACGTTCTGCAAGAACGGCCTTGTAGCGGTCGTGCGCTTCGCGCAACAGCGTTTCGGTTGTAGTCCAGTCGATGCAGGGGTCGGTGACGGACTGCCCGGGGCGGAGCATCTTGGGGTCTTTCGGCATGGGTTGGCAGCCCCATTCAAGGTGGCTTTCAAGCATGAAACCGCGGATGGAGCGGTTGCCGTTCTCGATTTGCGTCAGGAGGTCTTTGAGAACCATGCCTTGGCGTTCCGGCTTTTTATCGGAGTTGCTGTGGCTGCAGTCCACGATGATCTGGATCGGCAAATGGGCGGTCTTCAGCGCCTCTTCGCAGAAGGCAATGCTGGCAGCGTCGTAGTTCGGGCGTTTTCCGCCGCGCAACACGATGTGCGGATAGGAGTTTCCGGTTGTGCTGAAAACGGCGGGCAATCCGTCCTCCGTAACGCCCAAGAAGTGGTGGGGGCCCATGGCGGCGCGGATGCCGTTGATGGCGGCGGCGAGTGAGCCGTCGGTCGCATTTTTAAAGCCGACCGGCGTGGAAATGCCGCTGGCGATTTCGCGGTGTGTCTGCGCCTCCGCGGTTCGCGCGCCGATCACCGACCACGAGATCAGGTCGCCGATGTACTGCGGCATCAGTGTGTCGAGCACCTCGGTGGCGGCGGGCAGACCGATTTCGGCGACGCGCACGAGGAACTGACGCGCCATGCGAATGCCTTCTTCGATATGGAACGTGTCGTTCATGTACGGGTCGTTGATAAAGCCCTTCCAGCCAAGCACAGAGCGCGGTTTTTCGAAATAGACGCGCATGGCCACGCAAATGGTATCGCTGATTTCATCGCTCAGTTTCTTCAGTCGGAGCGCATACTCTTCGGCGGCTTCGAGATTGTGAATCGAACAGGGACCCACAACGGCCAGCAGGCGGTGGTCTTCGTTGTCCAAGATGTGTTCGATGGTTTCGCGGCCCTGGGACACAGTCTTTGCCGTTGCGGGCGTCTGGGGAACGGCCGTTTGCATCTCGCGCGGGGTGGCGAGCAAAACAACCGATTCGATGTTGACGTTCTCAAGTCTTACGCAGCTCATAGATCCCTTTCCAAAAACTCACGTGATGCGGCTTTTCAATTTTCTGGGCGCTTTCCAACAGATCCCGAATGGCGCCGCGATCTTTTATGCCGGGCGCCGATTCAACGCCGGAGCTGACATCCCACGCCGTCGCCTGTGAAAGGCGAGCGGCCTCTTCTAGGTTTTGCGGCGTCAGGCCACCGGCCAGCGCGAACGGGCGCAGTTTGGACAGCGGCGCGGCATCGGCCCAATTCCAGGCTGCGCCATTGCCGCCCGGAAGAGAACCTCGCCCGCATTCTATCAAAATTCCGACCTCTTTGGGTAAGGCGCGTGCCACGGAAAGCAATTTTTCTCCCGAGACCTTCAGCACTTTGATGACGCGAAAACCCGCTTGTTGCGCGGCCTGAATAGTCGCGAGCGGTTCGTTGCCGTGCAACTGCACGGTGTCCATCGCGGCCTCGCGAGCCACGGCGATCAGTTGTTCTGCCGGCGCATCGACAAATACGCCCACGCGTGCAATGCGCTCCGGCAGTCCCGCGAAGAGGCTGCGGGCTTGCTGCGGCGTCACGTGGCGCGGGCTCTTTTCGAAAAAGACCGCGCCCAACGCGCCCGCGCCAGCCTCGGCGCAGAACTGGGCCGTCTCGCGTGTGGTGATGCCACAGATTTTGAGATTGTTTACGAACATATCATCCCGTAGGGCGAACCTATGTGCTCGCCCGCATGTTGACCCATTCGCGGAGCGTTGCGGTGGGATCGGACTGTCGCACAAGGGCTTCGCCGATCAGGAAACGGCGGATGCCGCCCTGGAGGTTCTGGCGGATATCCTCGGCGGAATGGATGCCGCTCAGGGCGACAACGGCCGTTTCAGGGTTCAGGTGCTTTGCGAGACGAGCCGCGTGGGTGACATCGGTTTTGAAGTGGGCCAGATCGCGGTTGTTGATGCCCACGAGCGTTGCGCCTAAGTCGTTGGCGCGTGCGGCTTCTTGCTCGTTGAAAACTTCTGTGAGCACGTCGAGCCCGAGGTCGCGGGCTAAGGCGTACAGGGCATGCAAACGCTTGTCGTCGAGAATGCGCACGATGAGTAGCATGGCGTCTGCGCCCATGGCGGCCGTCTCGTAGACCTGATACGGGTCGACGATGAAATCTTTGCGCAGCACTGGGATTGAAACTGCCGCGCGAGCCTGACGTACGTCGTCGGCAGAGCCTTTGAAAAAGGCGGGCTCGGTCAGGACGGAAAGCGCGGCGGCCCCGCCTTCCGCATAGGCTCGTGCGGTTGCGGCTGCGTCGAGGTCGGGGCGTATATCGCCGAGCGAGGGCGAGGCTCGTTTGATCTCTGCGATCACGCGCGTGCCGGGGCGATTGAGTGCCGCGGCGAATCCGCGGGGCGAATCAAGGCGTGCGGCGGCCTGTTGCGCAAGCAGCGACTGCGGCACCCGCGTTTTCGCGCATGCGATTTCGGTGTGTTTCGCGGCGAGTATGTTGTCGAGGAAGTTCATGGTTTTTGGGGCGATCCGACAGTCGCCTGGACGGTCATTGTTTGGAGAAGGCGATGAGGCATTCCAGTTTCTCAAGGGCGGCTCCGGAATCGATGGCATCCGCGGATTCGCGGATGCCTGCGCCGAGGTCTGTGACAAGGTCGGCTGCCAAAAGTGAGGCGGCGGAGTTGATCAGCACAATGTCGCGCTTGGGCCCCGTGATTTTTCCTTGGAGGATGCCAAGCGTGATGGCCGCATTCTCTGCGGGGTTTCCGCCTTCGAGGTCGGCGGTCGTGCAGGTGGACTCGAAATAGTTCAGTGGGTCGATGTCGTACGTCTTGATTTTTCCGTCTTTGAGTTCCGAGCAACGCGTGGTTGTCGTGAGCGTGATTTCGTCCATGCCGTCGTGACCGTGGACCACCAACACGCGGCGCGAGCCGAGCTTCTTAAGCACTTCGGCGAAGGTCTCGGTCAGCTCCGGCGCAAAGACGCCGATGAGCTGACACGGTGCGCCGGCCGGATTGGTGAGGGGGCCGAGCAGATTGAAAAGCGTGCGAACGCCCAGCTGTTTGCGCACGGGGCCAGCGAAGCGCATCGCTTTATGGAAGGCGGGCGCGAAGAGGAAGGTGATGCCGATCTCGTTGAGCGCCTGTTCCATGACTTCGGGTTCGGCGGCGAGGTTGAGCCCCAGCTGTTCGAGGCAGTCCGCGCTGCCGCTTTTGCCCGAACTGGCTCGTCCGCCGTGCTTGGCAACGATGGCGCCTGCACCTGCGGCCACGAACGCTACCGTGGTGGAGACGTTGAAGGTCATGCCGCCATCGCCGCCCGTTCCGACGGTGTCCAGCGTGTTGGTGTTGAGCGATTGAACGCGAGTCGCAGCGGCGCGCATGGCGCGTGCGCCGGCAGAGATTTCGTCGATGGTTTCGCCTTTGGACGCGAGCGTGGCGAGAAAAGCCCCGATCTGGCTTTCGGTCAGCTCTCCCGACAGAATGGCCGTGACCGCCTCGAACGCCTCGTTCTCGGTCAGGTCCTGCCGGGCAATCAGTTTTTTGAGGAGTGCGGAGTAGTTCATGCGGGCTCCGTTAGGCATTGGCGAGTTTAAGGAAGTTGCGCAGGATACGCTTTCCAACCGGCGTCATGATCGACTCGGGGTGGAACTGAATGCCTTCCATGAGATACTCCTTGTGCCGGATGCCCATGATTTCGCCGTCTTCCGATTCGGCCGTTACGACGAGGCTGTCGGGCAGCGAGGCGCGGTCGATGACGAGCGAGTGGTAGCGCATGGCCTTGAATGGCCTGTCGCCGAGCCCTTTGAAAATTCCTTGGCCGTCGTTGGTGATGTCCGAGGTTTTCCCGTGCATCAAACGTTTGGCATAGGTGATCGTTCCGCCGAAGGTTAACCCCATGGCTTGATGTCCGAGACAGACGCCCAGAAGCGGTATCTTGCCCGCAAAGGTGCGGATCGTAGGGCATGAAACGCCCGCGTTTTCTGGGCGTCCCGGTCCCGGCGAGATGACGATGGCCGCGGGGTTCAGCTCCGCGATCTGTTCGACGGTAATGACGTCGTTGCGGTGGACGACAACGTCGGGCGTCATCTCGCGCAGATACTGCACGAGGTTGTAGGTGAAGGAGTCGTAGTTATCGATCATCAAAATCATGGTGTGTCTCCGTTGCTTATGCGCGCTTGGCCTTGGCTTCTTTTTCTTGAACCAGTTTGAGCAATTCGATCGAGCGGGACATGGCCGCCGCCTTGTTGACGGTCTCGCGGTATTCGTACTCGGGGTCGGAGTCGGCGACGATCCCCGCGCCTGCCCGAATGGTGAGGCACCCGTGCTCCACGATGGCGGTGCGGATGCAGATGCAGAAGTCCATGTTTCCGTCGAACGAGAAGTAGCCGACAGCCCCGCCGTACGGACCGCGCGGATTGTCTTCCTGTTCGGCGATAATCTCCATGGCCCGGATCTTGGGCGCGCCGCTGAGCGTGCCTGCCGGGAAAGAGGACTTGAAGAGATCGAACGCGTCATACTTCGGTTCAATGTCGGACGTGATGTTCGAGACGAGGTGCATGACGTGCGAGTAGCGCTCGACGACCATCAGGTCGGTGACCTGCACCGTGCCGGGGAGCGAGACGCGCCCCAGTTCGTTGCGGCCGAGGTCGACCAGCATGAGGTGCTCCGCGCGTTCTTTTTCGTCCTGCAGCATCGAGTCGGCGTTCTTGCGGTCCTCCTGTTCGGTCTTGCCGCGCGGGCGCGTGCCCGCGATGGGGCGCAGACAGGCCGTGCGGTTGTCGAGCCGGATCATGGTCTCCGGCGAGGAGCCGATCAGGGTGCATCCCTGCGATTTGAGAAAGAACAGGTAGGGCGAGGGGTTCACATAGCGCTGGGCGCGGTAGAGGCTCACGAGGTCGTCCGGCGCGGGGCCGACGAAGCTCTGGGAGACCACGCACTGAATGATGTCGCCCTCGTAGATGTACTTCTTAACCTTCTCGACCATGCCCTTGTAATATTCGGGGCCGTGAACCGGCTCCGGCATTTTGACGGTGCGGCGGTTGAGGTGCATGGCCACATCGGCGGGCTTGGCCAGCGTCTCAAGAAGCTCTTGGACGCGGCTGACGGCGGCTTCGTACAGGCTGTCCTCTTCGCCGTCGCCCTGGAAGGCGAGGGCAAGCACGGCGAGCGTGTGTGCGATGTTGTCGAAAATGAGCAGCGTGTCGGGGATGATGAACTCTGCCATCGGGCGCTCCGGCGGCAGGGTGTTCGGCACGCGCGGCTCGAAGAAATGGATCATCTCGTAAGAGAAATAGCCGACGAGTCCACCGCAGAAGCGGGGGAGACCCGGAAGCTCGGCAAGCGTGTAGGGCTTCATCAGCTCGCGCAGAACCGCGAGCGGGTCGCCGCCGTGGGGAATGCGCTTCTCGGCGATTCCTTGGCGGATCACGACGTCGTTGCGGTAGACCGTGACCGTGGCGCGCGCGGAGACGCCCATGAAGCTGTAGCGGCCCCATTGCTCGCCGCCCTCGGCGCTCTCCAGAAGAAAGACGTTGGGGTTGTTGTGGGCAAAACGCGCCAACACCGAGACCGGCGTTTCGGTGTCGGCCAGAATCTTGGCGCCCACCGGCACGACGGTGGAAGTCTTCAGCAACGTGCGGAAGGTTTCATGCGATGGAAAGGTGTCGAGTATCATGATGGCTCCTATTCAACTGAAAATCATCTCACGGGTAAAACAAAAACGGAAACCGGGTTTGCTTGAAGCCGCCGGTTTCCGTTTGCCTGATTGAAAATCATCGTGCGCACAACACCGTTAACGGCTTCGCCCAGAGCGAACCCGCCACCACCGATAACCGAAATTGTCGCGCATCTTTTTCATTTGTCTCGTTTTCAGCGGCGACCTGATGATCGCTGTTGGTGTTTCTTTATATAGAAACGTCGGGCAGAAGTCAACAGTGATTTTTAAGATTTTAATCTTCTTTTG
>Ga0116170_10005839_pt1 | contig 10896 bp, 7 predicted proteins | sample AD_JPNHW1_MetaG_FD_89797 | JGI IMG/M metagenome (GOLD analysis project Ga0116170, IMG submission 89797) | Active sludge microbial communities of municipal wastewater-treating anaerobic digesters from Japan - AD_JPNHW1_MetaG | ecosystem: Engineered > Bioreactor > Anaerobic > Digestate | place... | reverse complement strand
ATGACTATCCCGGGATAGGGAAAGAGAACCTTTTTGCCTTTCAGACACTTAAAGAACTTCAGGAGTTGGGTGCGAACCTTATACTATGGACTTTCAGGACCGGCAAAGAACTTGATGAGGCTGTTGAATTCTGCAGAAGGAACGGTCTTGAATTTTATGCAGTTAACAAGAATTACCCCGAAGAAATATTTAATGAAACTGTGAGCCGCAAGATCAATGCTGACATTTATATAGATGATAAAAATATAGGTGGCTTTCCTGGTTGGAGCCAGATATGGCAGATGCTGAATCCATATGAGCTTCAGCAGAAAGAGGCCGAAAAGAGGATGGCTTCTTCACAAAAGAATATCTTTAAACGTTTTTTAAGCAGTAAGAATGACAAATACAAAGAATGAGTATATGAATTTCATTATTTACTTTTTAACAATATTGCTTTTTACATGGACAGTTTCATGTTCGGGCCGGCCGGAGAAGAAGACGGTAAATGAAGTTCCGTCTGCCACGGCTTCAGTTGAGGAGACCGCTCTTAAGCTTATTAAAATGGTTTCACCTGAAGAGAATACCGGATTCAAGCTTAAAGAACCGGTTAAGATTATTCTGGAGGTTGTCAATAAAAACAGAATGCCCGATTCTGTTCAGATTTTTTTTAATAGCAAAAGGGTGACAACGCTTAAATCAGAACCATGGGTATATTCTGTTTCTTCTGATCTGACAGTTACAACAGGAAGAAAATCGATAAAAGCGGTCCCTTTCAGGGAGGGCCGGTCGCAGAGCCCTGTATCCAGGTCAATGGTTTTTTATTCCGACATTGTTCCCAGAAAAATTGGTTATAAGGTGGTGCACTCATATCCTCACGATGTACATGCATTTACACAGGGTCTGGTTTTTGACAACGGGACACTGTTTGAAAGCACAGGGCAGATGAATGAATCAACACTCAGGGAAGTGCAACTTAACACAGGTAAAGTCATCAGACAGCATAACCTTGTATCATCGTTGTTCGGTGAAGGGATTACTGTTTACAAAAACCGCATCTATCAGGTGACATGGCAGAACAAAGTAGGATTTATATATGAAAAATCGACTTTCAACCAGATTAATAAGATATATTATCCTACAGAGGGATGGGGAATGACAACCGTTGGCGACAAGATAATAATGAGCGACGGGACGAACATTTTATATACCTATGAACCTGAGATGTTCACTTCTGTTTCATCGATTGAGGTGTACGACAATGAAAAGAAGGTCGATGCCCTGAATGAGCTTGAATATATTAATGGTGAAATATGGGCCAATATATGGATGACCGATCTTATTGCACGTATCGATCCGTCAAGCGGTAAAGTACTGGCTTATGTTAATCTGGAGAATATCCTGCCTAAGTCGGAGCGTTCTCCTGAAACTGATGTTCTTAACGGAATTGCCTACGATCAGGCCGGGGGTAGGATTTTTGTGACCGGGAAAAACTGGCCCAAATTATACGAGATACGGCTTGCTGAATGACCCTGGTTCGGCAGGCAATATTCTATCCTGAGTAAATAATAATGATTTCCACGGGCGTATGACTCAGTGATTTGACATCTTCTTTTATGCGGCTCTTTTTATATGGCCGTATCTGCAAAAGCCCGATAAATCAATGGATGGTTGTCATTATCAAAAAAAACAGGTGTTAATAAAGTGTTGAAAACCCTGAAAAAATTGTTTACAATTACACCATTTACTACCCGGGGAGGTAGATCATAAATAGTAAATTTGGAACTCAAAATAATACTCAATTTAATAAAATTAAAGTGATGGGAAGGATAATAGCAATAGCAAACCAGAAGGGTGGTGTTGGAAAGACAACAACGGCAATCAATCTGGCAGCAAGTCTTGCGGCTCTCGAGAAGAAGGTGTTGATTGTTGACGGAGATCCTCAGGCAAATGCAACTTCTGGAATAGGGATTGACACAAGAAAGATCAGAAGCACCATATACGATTGTCTGATAGATGGGAAAACTCCACAGGAAGCATTGCTCCCTTGTGAAGTTGAGAACCTCTCGATAATACCTTCAAATATTGATTTGGTAGGTGCTGAAATTGAAATGCTCGACAGACCTGACAGGGAAAAAATTCTTAAGGGTGTTCTCAGTAGCATTCAGAACGATTATGATTATATTCTGGTTGACTGTTCACCTTCACTCGGACTGTTGACTGTCAATGCGCTCACTGCTTCACATTCAGTAATAATACCGGTTCAGTGTGAGTATTTTGCACTTGAAGGGTTGGGGAAGCTGCTTAATACTATTAAGATTATTCAGAGCAATCTGAATAAGGATCTTGAGATTGAAGGATTCCTGCTTACGATGTATGATGCCCGTGTCAGGTTGTCTAATCAGGTTGTTGATGAAGTGAATAAGCATTTTCAGCAGATGGTCTTCAAAACAATCATTCAAAGGAATATTAAGCTTTCTGAAGCTCCGAGTTTTGGTCAACCGGCTATTCTTTATGATGCCGATTCGAGAGGAACTGTAAACTATCTTTCTCTGGCCAAAGAACTTATCGAAAGACAAGAGGCTAAAGTGCAACAATAAATTTTTAGTTAACTTCATTATCGGAAACTATTATGAATATGGCAAAAAAAAATGCGTTGGGAAGAGGTCTTGGTGCATTGATTGATGGAGTGGAAAAAGAGGTTCTTGAAAAAAAGGTTGAAGCTAATATGGAGATCTCAGTAGATTCTATTGTAGCTAATCCTTTTCAGCCCCGGACAACATTTGATGAGCAGGCTCTGTCTGAGCTGTCGGCATCAATAAAGAAACTGGGGGTTGTCCAGCCACTTACCGTACGTGAAGTTGAGGAAGGGAAATATCAGCTTATAGCAGGTGAGAGAAGACTAAGGGCTGCACGTCTGGCCGGGCTGACGCATGTTCCTGCATATGTCAGGACTGCCGACGATCAGGCTATGCTGGAATTGGCCCTGGTGGAGAATATTCAAAGGGAAGATCTTGATTCTGTTGAGGTTGCAATTAGTTTTCAGCGACTTATCGAAGAATGTAAGCTTACACAGGAACAGTTGAGCGACAGAGTAGGAAAACAGCGTTCAACAGTTGCCAATTACCTGCGTTTGCTAAAACTTCCTGCAGAAATTCAGCTGGGATTGAAAAATAAAAGTCTGATGATGGGCCATGCCCGTACACTTATTAATATAGACGATCCTAAAAAGCAAATCAACATTTATTATAAGATCATCGATGGAGAACTCTCTGTACGTCAGACAGAAGAGCTGGTCAGACAACTTAATTCCGAAAAAGTAAAAGATCCTCAGAAAGCTGAAAAAAAACAGAAACTCAATGATGATTTCGTTGAACTTTCAAAACACCTGAATAAGATTTTTTCTGCAAAAGTCAATTTCAGGATAAACGAACAGGGGAAGGGGAAAATAGTGATCCCGTTTGAGAATCCGGATGAGATGGAAAGGATTTTAGGAGTATTTGATAAACTGAACTCCTGAAAATAATTATCTTTACCCACCATTATTAATAAACTGGTTACCGGATGATAAATACCGGGCAGTAATTGTTTTGAAGATATTTCAAAAAATATTAATTGTTTTGATCGTGAATTTGTTTTGCGTTCAGCTGAACATATTTGCGCAGGACCCTTTGTTGACTAATAAAACAACGACACAGGATACTATTTCGGTAGCTAAAGACAAAGGATCAAAAACCAGGAAGCATAAATCAAAGACTTTGTCTGCTTCAGACAAAGCCAAACAAAAGTCTGATTCTCTCTCTGTAACAAAAGCTCCGGAACAAAAGTCTGACACCTCTGTAATAGTTAAAACCAACGGACGGAAAAAGGATAACCGGTCAGTTCCGGAGACAGTTAATGAGAAGATGGATTCGCTTTCTGTGGAAGCATCCGGAAAGAATGAGGAAGATACCCTGTCTTCGGGTCTGTCACCAAAGCAAAAGTTCTTCCCTGAAACAATGAAGGCAACCATGATGGCTGTCGCTTTTCCGGGGCTTGGGCAGATATATAACAGGAAATACTGGAAAATTCCGGTAGTCTATGCCGGTTTCGGAGCCCTTGTTTATTTTATACAATTCAACGGGTCGAATTTTAATAAATATATGCGGGCTTACCAGGACTTTACCGACGACATCCCGGAAACACAAAGCTATCTTTCAATAATACATGACAATCCTGCAAATTATGATCCTGTCCTTTATCCGGGTTCTTATAGTGCTACAACTGCATCAACTTATAAAGATAATATGCTTAGAATGATCGATTATCATAAGAAATACCGGGATCTTTCGTATATTGGGATCGTTGGATGGTATCTTTTTACGATACTTGATGCGAATGTTGATGCCAGCCTGTATAATTATGATGTCAGCGACAACCTTGATATAGCAATATTTCCTGTACAGGTAATTGCTCCAGGCGGTACAATGTATGCCGGATTCAATGTGGGAATGAAAATAACTTTTTAAATTATTTTTATTATGAGATTTGCAACTATACTGATTACGTTTTTTTCACTAATCCTGAATGTATATGCCTCTCCGGAATCCGATACATTAATAATCAAGTCTGATAATAATGTTGAAAGAATAACCAGGGATCTCGATAGCCTGATCAGTAACTGGTATGTCAAAACAGCTCTCCGCAATCTGCCGGTAGAATATACAACTGACTCGGTCGGGGAAGAATATCCTGATTCAGTATACTACACCAGGTTAAGCAGGATCAACTCGATAATAAGTCTTCCCTACAATAGTATAATAAGGAACCATATACATGTTTATACATTAAAGCAAAGAAAGAAGTTCAGTATTGTACTCGGCCTTACAGATTACTATTTTCCAATGATCGAAGATGTTTTTGATTCATACGGACTTCCGGCCGAGCTTAAATATATGGCAGTTATTGAATCAGCTCTTAACCCTAATGCAGTATCAAGAGCAGGAGCAACAGGTCTGTGGCAGTTCATGTACAGTACCGGAAAGCTTTACGGACTTACTGTCAACTCGGTCATTGATGAACGTCGCGATCCTTTGAAAGCAACACATGCCGCAGCAAAATATATTAAGGATCTTTATAATATTTATAATGACTGGGTTCTGGTCATTGCTGCATATAACTGTGGTCCGGGTAATGTGAATAAAGCTATAAGACGATCGGGAAACAAAAAAGATTACTGGGATATATATTACAGGCTCCCCCGCGAAACCAGGGGCTATATACCTCAATATATTGCTGCTGTGTATGCAATTAACTATTTTGCGGAGCATAAATTAAAACCTGTTCCTCTGGATATTCCTGTTGCCGTCGATACCATAATGGTCAATAAGGATATACATCTTTCCCAGATATCTGAGGTGATGGGGATCCCGATTGATGAATTGCGTGCATTGAATCCTCAGTACAAAACAGGTTTTGTACCGGCTTCCACAAAACCATTTTCACTTACTCTCCCAATGACTCATGTGGGTGATTTTATTGATCTGAATGATACAATCCGTGGTTACAAACCGGATGTGTACCTCAGCAAATCGAACCGTATAGCCGATCCGACCCATTCTTCATATAAACCGGCTGAGGTGAAAGGCAAAACCAAACTCATCTATACAGTACAGGACGGAGATAACCTTGGATACATTTCTGATTGGTATAACGTAGGATTATCAGATCTGAGGTACTGGAATAATATTTACAGGAATACTATCAGGGTAGGTCAGAAACTGGTTATATATGTTGATCCATCAAAGTCAGATTACTATTCAAAGATCAGCTCAATGTCATTTGCTGAAAAATTACAAATGACAGGTAAAGAAGTTCCGTCAAATGCCCAGCCAATAGCATCTCTGACTCCTGATGAAACAGAGGGGGATTTTATTACCTACACTGTCCGCTATGGTGATACTATCTGGGACATTGTTAAGATGTTTGACAATGTAACAACAGGTCAGGTGCTTTCGCTAAATAATATTTCAGATCCTGGTAAGATAAAGATCGGGCAGAAGCTGAAAATAAAGAAAAAGAGCTGATTCTCTTTTAAAAATATATGCGCCCTTTAAGGTCATTTTTGCTGTTACTGATCTTTCTGGCCCTTTTTTTCGGTCTTCATTATGTTATTCCTGATACTCATCTCTTCCCGTCAATATCAGAATTTGTTCCTGAAGAACTTGCAGGTGTTTTAAAATCAAACAATAAAACTACCGGACTGGTTGCTGTCAAAACAGTTACTGCTACAGATCTTACTGTGCCTTCCGGCACTATCGACACGGTAAAAACAATAACTGATACAACAGAAGTGTTATCGGCCGATACCGTGTCAACCGCAGATTCTGTTGCACTGGCTACGAAAAAGATTACCTCTGACCCGTTTCAACTGTTTCTCGATACACTAAGATATTCAAAAGGTCAGACAAGAATAATGTACTATGGTGATTCCCAGATTGAGGGAGACAGAATTACATCATATATCAGGCATGTATTAAGAAAGAATTGCGGAGGTTCCGGACCGGGTCTTTTCCTTCCTGTCATGCCTACAATGTACACTAAATCAATATGGATTAGATCGTCGCAGAACTGGCAGAGGTATAATTATCTCTCTTATAAAAGCGGCGAGATATCACATCGTGAATTAGGTCCCTTCATGGTTGTCTGCCGGTACCTGCCGGAAAAAGTGAAAACAAAATCACCTGAAAAAGCGTATGTAAAGATACGACCTTCAGCTCATGCTGACAGTACCTCGTCAGACTACGATATCCTCAGGATCTTTTATGGGAATGTAGACGATACTGTATATGTTAACGTAAAAGCGAACAGTCTGGAGCTATTCTCAGATACCTTAAAAATGGGGCAGGGCTTTAATGAAGTCTCATGCAGTTTGAATAAGGCAAGCGAGATAACAGTTGAATTTTCAGGGAGAGTCAGCCCTGATATTTACGGGATGAGCATTGAAAGTAAACAGGGAGTCGTTGTTGACAATATTCCTCAGAGGGGAAGTGCCGGACTTGAGTTTACAATGGTTGACAGGAGCAACCTTGCTGAATCATACAGGATATTGTCGCCTGATCTTATTATTCTGCAGTATGGACTCAACATAGTAAAAAACGTAAGAGATAACTATTCGAATTACCAGAAGGGACTTGCGAGGCAGCTTTCACTTATTAAGAAGCTTGCTCCCGCATCTGCAATCCTGGTTGTTAGTGTCACCGATATGGCTGCAAAAGAAGGTGATAGTATAAAATCATATCGCAACATTCCTGCAATCATTGAGGCTCAGCGAAAGGCAGCTGTCGATGCCGGTGCTAAATTCTGGGATTCATATAGTGCAATGGGAGGAGAATCGTCAATAATCAGCTGGGTTGAAAAGACACCTTCTCTTGCACAGAAAGACTATGTCCACTTTACTTATACGGGGGCTGATTCACTTTCCAGAATGCTGGTGAATGACCTGTTCGCATCAATCATTACAGATTCGGTTAAAACGGGCACTATAACTCAGTCACTGCCGGTTTCTAAAACAAAGTTGACTGACAAAGGCATTAGCATAGCGACTGTTCTGATAAATGCATTTCTGAGATATGACCCTGACAAACCTTTGATATTCTCGTCTGCAGTTTTCTGGATATTCCTTTTGTTTGTCCTTGCCGGGTACAGCCTGATATATAAAAAGCCGGCTGTAAGGAATGGCTATCTTTTTCTTGTAAGCCTTTTCTTTTATTATAAGTCAGGAGGGCTCTTTTTGTTTCTGCTGATCCTGGTAACATTGATCGATTTTACATGCGGATTATTATTACATCGATCCGGAACTAAGTTTGCCAGGAAGCTTCTTATCCTTGTAAGTATTATATCAAACCTGGGTATACTGGCTTATTTTAAGTATACAGGTTTTTTCGTGGATACAATAAACGATCTTTTGGGAACTGATTACAGGGTTCATGATTTTCTGGCTGCATTTTCCAACACATATCTTGGCACATCATTCAATGTCAGCAACATAATGCTTCCGGTAGGAGTCTCGTTCTTTACCTTCCAGTCGCTCAGCTATACATTCGATATGTACAGGAGAAAGATGGAGCCTGTAAAAAACATAGTTGATTTTGGATTTTATGTCTCATTTTTTCCACAGCTTGTGGCCGGCCCGATTGTAAGGGCTTCGGAGTTCATACCTCAGATATATGAAAAGTTCCATCTTACAAAACGGGAGTTCAGCCATGCCCTTTTCCTGATATCAAAGGGACTTATAAAAAAGATTAGCATCTCTGATTTCATTGCTGTAAACTTTATCGACAGGGTATTTGATGTCCCTTCAGCCTTCTCGGGTTTTGAGAACCTGATGGCTGTATACGGTTACGGTCTTCAGATATACTGCGATTTTTCCGGCTACACTGACATAGCAATAGGACTTGGGTTGATCATGGGTTTCAGGTTGCCGATCAATTTTAACTCCCCCTATAAGGCGGCAGGCATTTCAGATTTCTGGAAGCGCTGGCACATCTCTCTTTCAAGATGGTTGAAAGATTATCTATATATACCGTTGGGGGGAAACAGAAAAGGAAAAATCAGAACGTATATAAATCTGATGATCACCATGTTGCTTGGAGGGCTTTGGCATGGCGCTGCCCTCAGGTTCATAATCTGGGGAGGATTGCATGGTATTGGATTGGTGTTCAACAGGATTTGGAACGGAATTTTTGGGGACAGGCTTTCACGAGGAAGGGCTGGCAGGGCAATGGCTGTATTTATTACATTTAATTTTGTAAGCTTCTGCTGGATATTCTTCAGAGCATCCGATATGAACAGTGTGAGCCTGATGCTGAAACAGATATTTGAGAACTTCTCGCCTGTATCCTATGCGAATGTGCTTTTTGCATACAGCGGTGTTTTTCTCCTGATATTTGCAGGGTATTTAATTCATCTTCTTCCGGAAAAGATAAAAGAGTCATACCGTGGACTGTTTATCAGAATTCCTCTGGCGGCTCAGCTGGCAATTGTGATGATAGTTGCAATGCTTCTGTTTCAGATGAGGCCTTCAGATGTGATGCCCTTTATTTATTTCAGGTTTTAAACGACTTCCTGATTTATATATGCACAGGTATGAATTAATCAGGAGTATCAGATATTACCACCTGAAACGGGCCTTGCATATGCTATAACATCTGCTCCGGTAATCTCATTTGGACATAGGATAATAAGCCTTTCGAGGACATTCCTGAATTCTCTTATGTTACCGGTCCATTCGATTTTCTGAAGTTCTTTGATCGCACCTGGATTAATGGTTTTCCGGCTCATCCCATATTCGCTGCATATCAGTGATATAAAATGATCAGCCAGGAGTGGCATATCTTCCAATCGCTCATTAAGTGCAGGAACATGTATAATTATTACACTGAGCCGGTGATAGAGATCTTCCCTGAAAGTATTATTCTCAATCTCTTTTTTGATATTCTTATTTGTCGCAGCTATTATTCTTACATTGACATGTATCTCCTTATCTGAACCAACTCTTGATATCTTGTTTTCCTGCAGCGCCCGTAACACTTTTGCCTGGGCCGACAGGCTCATGTCTCCTATCTCATCTAGGAAAAGAGTTCCCCCGTTAGCCTGTTCAAATTTTCCTATATGCTGTTTGATGGCAGAGGTAAATGATCCTTTTTCGTGACCAAAAAGTTCACTTTCAATCAGTTCAGAGGGGATTGCGGCGCAGTTTACTTCAATAAACGGGCCTTTTGCCCTGTTGCTTTTTTCATGTATCTGGTGAGCAACAAGCTCCTTTCCGGTACCGTTGGCACCTGTAATAAGTACTCTTGCCTCAGTTGGAGCAACCTTGTCGATCATCTCTTTAACCTTTTTGATCGCTTCCGATTCACCGACCATATCGTATATCTTACTTACCTTATTCTTATGTACCTGTGTCTTGGTGATAAGGGTCGACTTGTCCATGGCATTTCGTATGGTGATCAGCAGCCTGTTAAGGTCGAGTGGTTTTTCAAGGAAATCGTAAGCCCCCTTCTTTATTGATTCAACGGCAGTATCAATATTGCCATGACCTGAAATCATGATAACCGGAACAGTGGATGATATCTCAACAATTTTCTGAAGTACTTCAATGCCATCCATCTTTGCCATTTTGATATCGCAAAGAACTATATCATATGCATTGGTATTAAAAAGTTCAATTCCTGAGGGTCCGTCTTCAGCGAGGTCCACTTCGTGTTTTTCATATTCCAGCACCTCTTTCAGAGTGTTCCGGATAGCTCTTTCATCATCTATAACCAGAATTTTCGACATAATGACCTTTTTAACTCCTACTCACAAACCTGTATTAGCACTCAAATTCCATCATTCCATCAATCCATCATTCCTCCCTATCCACTGTATCTCAGCCATTTCCACATCTCTTTCCATGATGTTTTTTTACCATACATGAGGATCCCTGTACGATATATTTTTGCTGCCATCCATACAAAACCAATAAATGTGACCAGCATTAAAGCCATTGATACCGCAATCTGCCAGTATGGGACACCGAAAGGAATCCGGGCCATCATAACGATAGGGGAGGTGAGCGGTATCATAGAGCACCAGAAGGCAAGAGGGCTTTCAGGATTTTGCATTGTCCCTATTGCCACCATCAATGCCAGAACAATAGGAATGGTTACGGGGAGCATGAACTGTTGAGTCTCGGTTTCATTATCAACAGCTGATCCGATTGCAGCAAATACTGATGCATACAAAAGATACCCCGAAATAAAGTAAAAGATAAAGGAGAATATTATCAATCCCCATGGTTGATTCATCGCATTGTCAAACATTTTTGAAAATTCGGCAAATTCAGGCGATGTTTCACCAGCCTGATTCTGATCAGCAACAACAGCCGGCTTATCTGCT
>Ga0116170_10005837_pt1 | contig 10899 bp, 6 predicted proteins | sample AD_JPNHW1_MetaG_FD_89797 | JGI IMG/M metagenome (GOLD analysis project Ga0116170, IMG submission 89797) | Active sludge microbial communities of municipal wastewater-treating anaerobic digesters from Japan - AD_JPNHW1_MetaG | ecosystem: Engineered > Bioreactor > Anaerobic > Digestate | place... | reverse complement strand
TGTGTAGGAACTCCAAACCTAGACCTTCCGAGGAGCGGCACTTCCACCTCTTCCGCAGCCATGGCCACCTAGACAGATTCCGTCATATCATGCATGGGTGAAAAATCGTTTTGGACAACAGTGATCCCAGATACAACCCGATACGAATGGAAGTTTCCGGGAGTCTATTCTTCCCAATACCTCTGGCGCGATGGAAGAATCGTGGCGAGCCAACCCGTTCCGGGAGCATTCGGCTACACCAAGGGCCTCTGGAAGGAAGCCGTCATCAACGTCCACGGAAGGCTGTTGGCAGGAACGAACCTCCGGACTTCCTATGTGGGCGATACGACTTCCCTCGACTCTCCATCGAACCGCAATGGAGGGATCCCCTTCGTCTGGAAGGCTCCACCCGGGCTCTCCCTGGCAGCCGACACGCTCCACCTTCCGCCACTTTGCACCTTGATTCTGAGCCCGTCTTCGCACGACTCCGGAGCCAATGCCTGGCGTTGGCTCGACAGCTCAGGAATGCCGCTGGAAAGACGCGAATCGTATGCTTTTCAGCCCCAAGGCCCATTTCCCGTCCTCCGGGCCAGGCAGGGCATGCTCGATTGGATCATCGAAACCGACTCCAACAATTTCCGTCAACGAGAAGGCGGCGACATCCACGGCAATGTCCGCATCCGTCCCTATCCAGGCCAACCCTTCCTCCCTGCGGGATCCTCGTTGTTCGATGCACTCCATTCCCGATTCGACACGATGCGACTGGCAAAGCCCATCATCAATGTTCATCGAGATGGATGGGAGGAGTCGATCGTCACAGCGGGATGGATCCTATCGGATTCCAGATCCTCCAGCCTCAAGCCGACCGCCGACTCTAGAATCTGGAAGAACGGCCCACGCAGCTTCCGCACCTTGCCGATCAGGGCAGCCAAATTCCAGATCGATCGGCTGGTGGAATACCTTCCGTCCTCCAGAAGCTCCCCCCCCAAATCGCCTTTCTACGACGACACTTGGCAACTCGACACCCTGGCGCCGCCTTCCGATTCGGTCATTCTACTCCCTTGGAAGGCCACCCCTCCCGTCTGGGACACATCATCCCCCCTGGAAGTGCCGGGCATGGGAACAGCGCGACTGGATCGCATCTTCTGGTGGACTGGTACAGACACCCTGGAGATGTTGGCGAAAATCAGCCTCAATGCCGACTGGCGTCGCACCCTGGGCCGGGACTCCCTTCTGGTATGGAACAAACTCAATCGCCCTCGCGACCAGATTCTGTCCGACACTTCCACTTGGCGACCTCGGATCTGCGATTTCCGCATCCGAGTCGGCGAGTACGACGCGTTCCGCCTTCCGGACTCCTCGTTTCTGGTGGCGGACGACAATCCCGTTTTCTGGGCCTCCTCGTGCGCCGCTGGCGACTCCATGGTCCTGCGCCTGGAAGGTCCCTTGCGCAAGGGAAACCGCGACCAGGCCACATACAAGGCAAACAAGCGCTACCGCAGGGCTGTCGCTACCGCTCGGGGGATCGTACTCGACTCCGGCGCCACGAATTGCCACATTCTATCCAGAAAGAACGGAATCACCTTCACGGTGGACGAGGTTGTACAGAATAAACTCATGTACGCCGGAAGGGATTCCGGCTGGATCCGCAACGCCCGATCGATCGCTCGTGAGAGTATCGCCCGTTCCTTCTCCGACCCATACAGCCATCCAGAGATCCGAGTCGATGACCTCCATCCGGTGGCTAGTCGCCGGGGAAACCTGCCACTTCTGGAGCAGGGAGAAAACCCCTTTGCGGGAACGTTCCTCAACGCATGGAACAACCACTTGCCGGTCCGCCTTTCGCCTGATCATGTGTGGATGGCCATCCTCGATGGAGTTTCACTGCATATCGCCAAGGAACCCCAGAAATGGCGCAAACGCCTGAAAATTGGCCATGAGGGCAAGCGTGAGCTGAAACTCGTCCTGGACCCCAGGGATTACGCGATTCGGGATTCGGCATCTTTCTGGGAAGGGATTTCGAGGCGACTTTTGGAAGCCATGCCCGATTCCACCCAACAAATCCTGGAAGAGCATTTCCTGGCCAGCTACTCCACCACGACACCCACGGTGGATCTTGCCTACCGCATGAAGATCCTGGAATCCGTCCAGCCCTTTTTCGACTACGCGGGCAGTGTGGAATGTGGAATCCCGCGAATCACCCTGGAAGGCACTCCCGAAGATTGGATTCAGCTACGCACCCGCGCACGCCGATTGGGGAAGCTTGGGTTTTCCAATTGGATGAAGGCTCTTGAACCCGTCCTATCAGAATTCATCAAGACCTCTCAGGGAGCTCCATCGCTTTCGTTCTGGCGATCCTTCTTCCGTGTGGAGTCTTCCGGCGGCTGTGACATCGTCTACGAAGCCAACGGCTGGATCACCCGCTTCTTTCCTCTCGATTTCCTGTACGACGAATTCCGATTTCGCAGAAACTTATCCGAAAGCCTGGATCTGCGATTTGTGCCCAGAGGTGCGGGCAGTTTCCCCTTCTCCCTCGTCGACCGCACCCAACCGACCCAGCCCGAGCACCGCTACCTCATTGTGTCAGGCTTTGTCGGAGTGGCCCAGGACAGCTCCACGGGCGATCTCTCCCCCGACATCGGCTGGGCGGTCTTCGAAGATTCCTCCAAGCGAAAGTGAGGTGCGTGACACGACGCCCGACTGGCGCGGCTCCGCTCGGACGACCGAAGAGGAACGATAGGACATCGCAGCAGCAAACGCCCTGCGCCGACATACTCCATATCATATGTTTCCCCTCATGTCCCGCAGCCTCCCGCTCGCTTGCGCCATCTCCGCCACGATGCTTTGCCAGATCGCGCAGGCATCCCCAAGATCATCCTCTCGCGACACCACGTGGATGAATGGACAGATGGCCACGGGTGAGGGCAAAATCGATTTCCACTGCTCGCGCACCGTGAAGATCGGACCCGACACCGTGCGAACCCTGGATACCATCCACCTCGGATCCTGGCGTGGCGATAATGGTTCGTTGCTGACCCCGCACATCCATCGAGGTTCAGGAAAGGACAGCGCCTTGTGGGTTGCCGATTCGGCCATATTCTTTCCCGATTCGGCATCCCACGGATGGAAGCCCGCAGAAACCCGATCCTCGGAATTCCTCTGGCGAAGCGGAAGAGTCTTCGCGAGTCGGCCGCAACCGGGGGAATTGGGGTACGGACACACGAAAGGGCTCTGGAAAAACGCGATCCTCGATGCACATGGAAGGCTGCTGGAAGGAACGAACCTCGAATCGTCGTATCTGGGCGACTCGGCTCTTTTGCAAGGCCCCTATAACCGCGGCAGAACGACGCCGTTCCTTTGGAAGGCTCCTCCGGGGCTTTCGTTGGTATCTGACAGTCTGCATCTCCCCCCGCTGTGCACCTTGTTCCTGGTTCCGACCGCGCTATCCGCCAACGCCAACGACCTGCGCTGGCTGGACAGTACCGGGAAGCCTCTGGCAAAGCCGGTACCATTCGTCTTCCGTCGCGAGGGCCCCTATCCAGTCTTGCACGCTCGCCAAGGCACGCTGGATTGGATCATCGAAACCGACTCCAACAATTTCCGTCAAAGCAGCTACGGAGACATTCGCGGCAAGGTCCGCATCCGCCCCTATGCCGGCCACCCCTTTCTGACGGCGGGAACTTCCATATCCCAGGCAATGCGTGGGCGGTTCGACACCCTGCGACTGGAAAAGCCCATCGTCACCATCCGTCCGGATGGATGGGAGGAGTCGATCGTCACCGCAGGATGGACTCTTTCAAATCGCCGATCAACCACCATGAATTCGGCAACGGGCTCGAGGATCTGGAAAAAAGGGCCACGCGCATTCCGCGCCTTGGCTCCGAAGGGGGCCCAGGCACGGATCCGATCATTCAACGAATACGGCTCTGCCCACGCTTCGTGGATCCCCTATTCTCCCGAGGAAGGATATGATTGGGAGCTCGACACCCTGGTCCCGCCACTCCATCCGCGAAGCCTTCTCACCTGGAGAGCCTCTCCTCCCATCTGGGACACGACCTCCCCTCTGGATGTTCCCGGCATGGGAACAGCCCGATTGGATCCGCACTTCTGGTGGACCAGCCCGGACACACTGGAGATGTTGGCGAAAATCGTCCTCAGAGAGGATTGGCGTCACGTCTTGGGGCGGGATACCCTTCTGGTATGGAACAAATTCCACCGTCCACTTGATCATATTCTGTCCGACACCTCCACCTGGCGGCCTCGGCTCTGCGACTTTCGCATCCGTGTGAGCGAACGCGACAAGTTCCAATTGGGGGATTCTTCGTTTCTGACTTCCGATGACAAACCCCTGTTCTGGACGCCATCCTGCACCGGCGACACCATGACGATGCGATTGGAAGGCCCCTTTCGCAAGGGCGATCCCACCCAGGAGACCTACAACGCCACCAAACGCTACCGCAGGGCCATCGCGACAAGTGCAGGAATTGACTTGGACTCGGGATCTTCTCGATGCCATATCCTGTCCAGAGATCACGGGATTTCCTTTTCCGTCGACGAAGTGGGCCAGAATCCCCCCGTCTGGGCTGGATTCGATTCGACATGGATCAATAACGCCAGATCTATCGCCTTGGAAGGAATCAACCGATCCCTTCCCGGCGAGGAATGGCAACACGAGGGCATCGAGCTGGAAGACCTCCATCCGGTGGCCGGTCGCCGCGGAAGTTGGCCCTTGGTGAATCGCGAGGAAAACCCCTTCGCAGGCACCTTCCTACAGGCATGGAACCGGCACCTGCCTGTCCGTTTTTCGCCAGACCACGTATGGATGGCGATCCTGGACGGAGTTTCGCTGCACATCGCCAAGGAGCCCGAAAAGTGGCGCAAGCGACTGAAGATCGGCCATGACGGCAAGCGCGAGCTGAAACTCCACCTGGATCCCAAAGACTACGCGATTCGAGATTCGGCATCCTTCTGGGAAGGGATTTCCAAGCGACTTTTGAACGCCATGCCCGATTCCACCCAACAAATCCTCGAAGAACATTTCCTGGCCAAGTACACCACCACCTCCCCCACGGTGGAGATCGCCTACCGCATGAAGATCCTGGAATCCGTCCAGCCGTTCTTCGACTACGCGGGCAGTGTGGAATGTGGAATTCCGCGCATCACCCTGGAAGGCACTCCCGACGACTGGATCCAACTGCGCACCCGAGCGCGCCGCCTGGGCAAGCTTGGGTTCTCCAAGTGGATGGAGGCTCTGGAGCCGATTCTCGCGGAGTTCATCAAGACCTCCCAGGGATCGCCATCACTTTCCTTCTGGCGATCGTTCTTCCGTGTGGAGTCTTCCGGCGGCTGTGACATCGTCTACGAGGCCAATGGCTGGATCACCCGCTTCTTTCCGCTGGATCGCAACTATGCCAAAATTCGCTTCCGGAAGAACCTTTCCGAAACCCTGGACCTGCGGTTCGTGCCCAGGGGCGCGGGCAGTTTCCCCTTCACCTTGGTCGACCGCACCCAACCGACCCAGCCGAAGCATCGCTACCGCATCGTATCAGGTTTTGTCGGAGTCGCCCAGGACAGCGCCACGGGCGATCTTTCTCCAGACATCGGCTGGGTGGTCTTCGAGGATTCCACCAAGCGCAAGTGAAAAATCCTCCTTCATCGTTCCCAAGGAGGATTTTTCACCACACCACCCCCGCCACCCGGCAAGCCACCATGCCCCCAATGACCACGCCCACCGGATCGTGGCCCGCGCGGCGCAGGCGCCAGGCCATCACGGGGGCTTCGAAGCCGGCTTGGCAGACCACCACCAGGCGACGTCCGCGGGGAAGCTCCGGCAAGGCTTCCCATGGATGCGCTCCGGCGAGGTGCGCGCCCGGCAGTGGCGGGATCAGCCTGCGGTCCATGGAGCTTCGCATGTCCACCACCAGGGTGCGTGGATCGGCTAACAGCGGCGGCAATCGCGCGGCGAGCAGCAGCTCCAGCGACGACGCCTTTCCTTGACGGAAATCGTCCAAAGCTTCCAGGACCCTGTCCACCTGACCCTGCAGGGCGCGCTCCGAAAGCGTGGAATCCAGGCTGAAGCGCAGCGTCTCGCGGGCCTCCTGGGGGCTCCACCCTTGGGCCAGAAGCACGTGCGAAGGGAGGTCTTCGTCGGTGGCGCAGGCCGACCCGGCCGAAACGCGGATGCCCTGCAGGTCGAGCCACCCCATCAGGACGCCGTTGGGAATGCCGGGAAAGCGGACCATCGCGGTGTTGGCCACGCGCAACTGCGGAGGAACCGCCTGCCGGGATTGTGGGAACATCCCGCCCACTCCGGCCAGGAAGCGTTCCATGGCCCTGGACACCCGATCCGCCCCTTCCAGCGAATCCCACAGATTCCGGCACGCCTCGGCGAATCCCGCGATGTCGTGGAGGGCCTCGGTGCCGGCGCGCAAGCCCCCCTCCTGGGCCCCGCCGTGGATGCCGGGGAGCAGTGGCGCCCCTTCGCGCGCCCACAGGGCGCCCACTCCCTTGGGTCCGTGGATCTTGTGGGCGGCCACCACCGCGTAGTCCGCCCCCAACGCGCGCACGTCCACCGGGATCTTGCCCAACGCCTGGACGCAATCGGAAAACACCAAGGCCCCGCGCCGCCGCGCGAGGGCGGCAAGCGTCGGCACATCCTGGACGACTCCGGTCTCGTTGTTCACCCGCATCACGCACAGAAGCTGCGCGGGACGTTCCAGGGCCTTCTCCAGCGCGGAAATCTCCACCCGGCCGTCGGAATCCACCGGCAGGAGTTCCACTTCCACCCCGGCACCGACCAGGTGTTCCAGCGTGCGCAGCACCGCGTGGTGTTCCACCGGACTGGACAGGATCCGGCACCCTTGCGGAAATGCCTGGACCACCGAGCGGAGGATCTGGTTGGTGGCTTCGGTCGCCGTCCCGCAGAAATGGACGCTGTCGGCCGTCGCCCCGATCGCGCGGGCGACCGCCTCGCGGGAGTCCTCCAGCAGGGCGCGGGCGTCGTGCGAAGCGCGGTGCGGGGAGCTGGGATTGCCGTGGACGGATTCCAGCACGCGAACCATCCGTCGGATCACCGCCCGGGAGGGTGCCGTGGTGGCGTTGTTGTCCCAGTACACGTCGCGGCGGAAGCGGAACATTCAGAGGTCCTCGGTAAGGGGAGGCAGAGGCTTTCCGTTGCGGGGGGACGGGACGCGTTCGCCGTGCGCCACGTTGCGGCTCACGTTGAGCATCATGTCCAGCTCCGCCCTGGCACCCACACGGGTGCCCGCCCGCAGAACGCTCATGCCGCCGAGCACGGCACCGTCGCCGATGTCCACCCGTCCCAGCACCAGCACGTCGCGGCGGCGCTCGTGGGTGGCCACGGCCGACCCCATCCCCAGCACGGCATCGCGCCCGATGGTCAGGAGCGAGGGGTGGACCACGTCCAGGTAGCAGGCCGGAGCGATGTAGGCGTCCTTGCCCACCTTCATGCCCATCGCCCGGTAGGCCACGTTCTTCAGGCCCGGAAACGGACACGCGTAGAGGGCGAGCGACACCATGTACCGAAACCCCACGCCCACCTGGCTCAGCGGACCGCCGTAGAGGATTGAGCAGACATCGTGGTGGGACAGTCCTTGGACGTCGATGACGATCTTGCGGGATTTCCCCGCCAGGAACTGGCGCACGCGCGCGCGCTCGGCGGCCACTCTCGTGCGGGTGGTCATCGCGAAGACTTCCCTGCCAGCGCCGAATCCAGCCATCCGGTCAGAGGCGAGGCGGCGCCCGCCTGGATGCGCGCGGGCTTGCGGCATTCGGCCAGGAGGTTCTCCAGGATCTTGGCGGGCATCTCGCGACTGAAGATCCGGGCGAGCGACACGGGAATGCCTCCTCCCAGATCCACCCGTTCGGAGTAGGTTCCCTGGATCGCGCCCTTGCCCAGCGCCTTCACGGAAATGGATCCGTCCATGTCGGTCACGCGGATCACCCCCGGGACAGGTGGACGGGAACTGTCCGCGACGGCCTTTAGCCGCGCCTCCATGGTGGCACGCTCCGGATGGCGACTGATCCGGACATCCACCACGATGTCGCGGTCGGTGAAGGGCCACGGCAGATCGTAGCGCTGGTACGACAGGAAATGGTCGGGCCCCAGGTTCCGGAGGATCCTGGATTCGGCGAGGTACGGACACCAGGTGACCATGCCGGGAAGATCGATCAAGGTCTCGCCCACCACCGGAAGCGGTACCGAATCCTGCCCCCGCGAGCGGAAGGCCTCCACATCCTTGCCGGGGATGGCGAGGACGGAGACTTCGAAGCGGCTGGTCTTCTTGACCAGGGTCCAGCCCGTGTCCGGAAGGGCCAGGAAGAGCATCTGCACGAAGAGGGAAAGTGGGGTCATGTCGAAGTCTCCCGTTGCGGCGATGGCCCCAATGGTGGTCAGCCGCCGAAGAACACGTTCTGCGCGCACATCGGCACCAGGGTGCCGTCGGCGCGCGCGTAGGGATTGCAGCACTTCTGGAGGCGGGCCAAATCCATGCTGTGGACGTCCATGAAGTCGTGGATGAAGATGGCCTTCATGCTGGAACGCCCCAGGTCCATCAGGGCCCTGGGGTCGTTGGCCACCTGCGGCAGGCGCCTCAGGAGGTCGCGCAGGCGGGCCAGGAACCGGTCCGAACGATCGGACGAATCCGCCGCGCTCCACAGCTCGTACATGCGCAGCCGCAGGGCCTCGAATCCCTCCGCGTCCAGTCCGGGAAGGGTGCGGTTGGTCACCAGGTTCAGGAAGCCTTCGCGCCCCAGGAAGGTCTCCAGGGTCTTCCAGATTCCGTCCTCCGTCTCCACGAAGTAGCTCATGGCGAAGCACGAGGGATGCGAACAGGGAAGCGGATGGAAGTCGGATTTCTCCAGGCGCGGATGGAGGGCCAGTCCCGCGACCACGTCGGGGATGGTCAGGCGCCGCGAGGCGTCCCAGGTGGTGGCCCTACCGGTCAGGGCCACCGGCTGCAGCATCAGGGTGGAGGCCTTGGTGGAAAAGAGGAGATCGGCAAGATGCGGGATCTGGTCCTCGTTCACGCCACGGGCGATGGTGGCCACGAAGGAATACGGGATGCTCTCCCTTTCCAGGATCTCCAGAAGCTCCATGCGCTCGCGGATCAGGGCCCGACCGCGCAGGATGTGGTTGTCGTCGTCCCGCAGCGAATCGAACTGCAGGGCCACCAGCGCTCCATGTTCGGCGAAGGCCGCGCGCAGGACGGGATCGGCCAGGAGGCGCAACCCGTTGGTGGACACCGTCGTCTGGGTCACGCCCTTGGCCCGCGCCAGCGCCAGGAAGGCGGGGAGGTCGGGATGGAGGGTGGGCTCTCCGCCGCTCAGGTTCACCACGGGCACCGCGCCCTCGGCGGCAACCAGGGTATCCAGGACCTTCCCGAAGGTGGCCAGGTCCATGCGGTCGTCGGAGACCTCCCCCTTCAGGCACACGGGGCACCGCAGATCGCAGTCGCGGAGGATCTCGATCACGGGAAGGCAGGTGTGCTGGCGGTGTTCGGAGCAGAACCCGCACGACTCGGGACAGCCCCGGAATCCCTCCACCTGCAGCTCCAACGGCACCTGGCGGGGCTTCACGTGGTGGACCGACTCGCGAAACCACGAAGCGTCGGAGGACACCAGGACGGAATCCGACCCGTGGTCCGGGCACCACTTGTCCAGGTACACCGCCCCGTCGCGCTCCACCACCTGGGCGGGCACCTTCCGACGGCATTCGGGGCATGTGGACTGGGTGGTGGAATGGGCGAACTCGATCATGGCGAGGGCTTCCAGAAGCGTTCGTCCCGCTCGCGGTAGAGCAGGTTGTAGGAACAGGCGGGCACCATGGAACCCGATTCGTCGGGGACCAGATCGCCGCAGTGGGCGATGCGATCCAGGTCGAAATTGGCCCCGTCCATGTGGGGGTGCACGCAGACCATCTTGATGGACCGCTCCAGCTTGCGCTCGCGTCGGGAAGCCGACAACGTCGGATCCTGGGCGACCAGGCTGATCCTCCGCAGCACCTTCAGGTCTTCCGGATCGCAACCTTCCGACCAGGCCCGCGCCAGACCGGTCTGGAACTCCTCCACCAGGGAGGCGTCCAGGCGCGGGAGGTAGCTTCCGGCGCTGGCTCCGGAAAGGCGCTCGCGCGGGAGGATCCGCGCAAGGGACAGGATCCGTCCGGCATCCTGCGCGAACCAGGCCATGGAGTAGCAAAGTGGGTGCGATCCCTGCGGGGTCAGGAAGTCCTCCGCCGAGATCCCCTCCACACCGCACAGGAGGGTTTCCACCTCGTCCATGGCGATGCGACCGCCGGGCGCGAATCCGCTGCCGTTGGCCCCGGTGTAGGCCATGTTCTGCACGGTGATGGACAGGACGTGGTCGCGCGCCAACAGGCGCTTGGCGAGCGGCGCCAATTCATGTTCGTTCACCCCGCGGATGGCCACGAAGATGATCGTGGTGGCGATCGACGCCTCCTGCAGCACCTCCAGGCAGCGCTCCTTGGCTTCCACGATGTCGGCGCCGTGGATGGTGCGGCTCGCGGCGGGATCCAGCGTGTCCAGCGACAGCACCACGTGGGCGTTCTGCTCGGCCAACGCCCGGGCCAGGTCGCGGTCGCGGGAAAGGCGAAGCCCGTTGGTGTTCACCATCACCCGGGAGAATCCCTTGGAGCGCAGGAGGGCGACGATTTCCGGCAGCTGGGGATGGAGGGTGGGCTCGCCCCCGGTCAGGTCCACGATCGTCTGCGAGGGGTTCCGCTCCAGGATGTGGTCGGCGATCCGCTCCACGTCCGACAACGACTTGTGGTAGGCTAGGTCGGGACGGTTGTGGGTGAAGCAGATGGGACAGTCCAGGTTGCAGACGTTGGTGATGGAGAAGATGGGCAGCCGGAGGTCCGACAGGTGCCGCGAACAGGGCCCG
>Ga0116170_10005836_pt1 | contig 10901 bp, 10 predicted proteins | sample AD_JPNHW1_MetaG_FD_89797 | JGI IMG/M metagenome (GOLD analysis project Ga0116170, IMG submission 89797) | Active sludge microbial communities of municipal wastewater-treating anaerobic digesters from Japan - AD_JPNHW1_MetaG | ecosystem: Engineered > Bioreactor > Anaerobic > Digestate | place... | reverse complement strand
CGCCAATCGTACCCTTGCCGAAAATAATTTTGGTAGGGTTATGAAATGTGAAGTTCTGCATACGTCTATGCCTCCGCTGATTAAATTAAAACAAGCCCATCAGGGCAATTCTACTTGTTGCGCCGCGCCTGGGCAATAAGGTCTTTTGCTTCCTGGTAGAGATTCTTGCGCTCACGATTGAGCAGTAGATCGATGTCGCTTGCATTCAGATTGAGCTTCTGCCCAATCTTGCGCAACATCGCCGTTTCTTCGTTGCTGAGTTTGCCATCGGCGAGTGCAACCCGGGCCATATGCCGCAGCAACGTTGCATCGACCTGCACGGTGCTGACGTCAATCATGTGTTCGACAGGGTCAGGCCTTGATTTGAGATCGCCAATAATTTCGAGCACCTGAGCGGCACTTACGTCTCGCTGGCGTGCCAGATTGTTGATCATGTCGAGTTCTTTCTGGTCGATTTCGCCGTCGGCCAGCATCATTGCAGTAGCCCAGCGCACCAGTTCATTACCTGGTATTGAATATGGGGAAAGCGCTTCGCCGGTATTTTTGCCATTGCCCGGGCCGGCGCTTTTTGCAGCCCCGGCCTGCTGACGTTTTAATTGATTGATTTTGGCAAGAACCGCGGTGACCTCCATGTCCTGGCGGTTGGCTACTGCTTCAAGCACCCACTCGCTTTGACCGTCATTCATGACGTTACCGCAGTAGGCACAGGCATTTTCGGCACCTGTCTGCTCGGGAGCGCCACAAGACGAACAATGCGAACTGGCCAGCGATGATGCCACCCGGGTTGTGACACCGTGTTTGCGGCCGAGAATGAAAACATGCCTGAAGTTAATGGGCTGGGGCCCTGTTTCGATTGCGCCACCTGCCGGCAAAATCGAAGGCAACCCGCTCCAGATTACTTCAACATAGGCATGATCATCAGGTTCGCTGATCTCAATGCCCAGCAGATCAACAGCCCCGACGGCGCAGCCCGTATAAAAACGTCGGGCGCCACCCTTATCTGGCTTATACCACTGAATCTGGGCATCGCAGAACTCATTTCGAGCAATTTTGCGTAGCGGCGCCGCATCGCCCTTCCGTTCTGCCTCAATTTTGCGCCAGAACATCACTGAAACTCGATCTTCAAGGTGCTGCATATTAAAACCCGGATCAGCTGCAGCAAAATCGGCCAGCCCCGGAATTACCGGGTCGGGGCGGGTAGACCATTCACAGGCCTGGGTAATGCCGGCAAGAACCCAGTCGTGCTCGCCTGAACGCAGTAGAGAATTGCAGACATCACATTTGGAAAGGCGCCCGGCTTTGATTGGATTGCCGCAATTCGGGCACTGGCCCTCGATCAGCCCTGGCTTTTTCAGGGTTTTTACCCCGGGTTTGCGCAGAAAAGACCATATTTCAGCAAAACTGGCAGGAAACTTTGAGCCATCAAGGAGTTTGCCGGTTTTCTCGTCTTTGCGGTAATTGATTGCCCTGGCATCGATGCGCAAATGGATCACATCAAAGTTCTGGTCTGATTGAAATTTTACGGCCTGCACCGCTGAGATTTGCAGGCCTTCCATGTGATCGATGATTTTCTTTTCTTTCATTTCGTTGATTTGAATGGTGAATTGCTCAAATACCCCATCAGAAAGAAAATGCTGTGCCAGATCCAGATTGCGGTCTGACCAGGCTTTCTGGATCAAGGTAAAGGCCTTCTCGGCCCGCTCCTTAAAAACCTTTTCGTCGAAATCAGGGTCGCGTCTCTTAAGCGCGGTTAAAGCCACTACCGAATGGGTTCCGGGGGTGAGTTTGACTGCTTTGCGAATCGTGTGGTCAACCCAGGCATCATCACCTTTGTGATAACCCTTGATGACAACGAAGATCACCACAATGGTTACCGGTATCCCAACTGCTGGATAGTGGATGATCAGCCTGATCAGGAGAAACACCAGATCAAGTTCGCCACCACCGCCACCACGACTGCGACTGCCACCGCCCGAACTGCCGCCCCCTGAACTGCCTCCGCCGCCCGAATAGCTTTGGCCACCCCCGGCTCTGGCATCTGCAACTTCTGAAACTAAAATAAACAGCCCCACTAACACCAGAAGCAGAAGTGAAAAGGTGGCTACTTCTCTGATTCTTTTTCTGTCGGGCATGCGTGGCTCCTCTAAAATATCATTTACTCAGTCTAGTATAAACAGGTAGAGGTTTCCAGAATAAAAAAAGACTCCGGCAAACTATAAAATGCCGGAGTCTTTCGTTGCTGCGAAATCAGTAATAAACGCCGCCGCTGCTGTAACCGTCACCGTAGTCACTGCTATTGCTGCCGCTGTTATCCCAGCTGTCGCCGGAATCAGTGGAATCTGGGCTTGAATTGTCGGAGGTATCAGGATCAGTGTAAGGGCCGCAACCATCGCTGGTGTTGTCATCAGGGATATAAGGGGTATCAGTCGCCATAACTGAAAGGCTGGCTGAGAAAACGAAAAGCATGCAGATCAGCATAATCAGACCACGTCTCATTTTTTTCCTCCGAAAATCAATAGTTAAGTCGTAAAATAATAACAGAAATTTGCCGATCTGTAAATGTTAAGTATTCGTAACACAGATGATCGCACTAATCTTGACCGGCATTTTGCTTCTAGCTTCGTCACAATTGAGAACTAAGGTTGGAACTCTTTAAATTCGTCATTCTGGCTGCTGACCATGAATCGATGAATTTTATGTTTTTGCCCTGAATCGCTCAGCGAATGTTTGACACCTGATGATTTGATTTGATATGATGAAAGTTTGCCAGAAAAGGTAGCTGCATTATTTTATTGTTATAAAATTGCTTGATTGTGTTTGCGAAAAGCTGCGATGGTCGGGTCGATTTGTCGATCTGCTGCAAAAGGTCTATCAACGACTTGAATTCTCAAACTTATGTCGCAGGCTAAAAATACAGAAGCAATTTAAAAAGCGAATTTTGCAAAATACCCAGAATTAAAAAACAAGAGGGAACAGGAATGTTTGCACGCCGGCCTTATTTGCTCGTGGTTCTTGCTATACTGGTTTTATTGAGTTTCAGGCTCGTGGGTGGGGCTGAGCTTTCTGGTTCGGCGTCAGCGTCATACAGACTCAAGACTCGCCTCCCCGACATTCACCCCGACCGCGCCCGCATCGACATCAATGCCGGCAACAACCAGTCTGTTCTCGCTGGCGCCGACGCTAAACCCATTGAAATAAGACTGGTCGATGCGCAGGGCCAGCCCATGGTTGGCGCTGGTCTCATCTTGATTGTAGCTGCTAAGCCCTCGACGGCGAAAGAATTCGAATTGCCCGAGAGGCGGGTAGTAACCAACCCGGTTGGTGTTGCGACTTTTAACCCAGGCAGTGTCTCTGAGCCAGGTAATTACTCGATTCTGGTGATGCTTGATGGCGACCAGACTGTCTATAACTACATTAATATCAATGTCAACGACGAATCCTGGATAATGTATCTTGTTTTCGGCCTGTTTGGCGGGCTGGGCATGTTTCTCTTCGGTATGAATCTGAGTTCTGATGGCCTGCAGAAGATTGCCGGCAAGAAGATGAAAGAGATTCTCGGAACCTTCACCAACAATCGCTACATGGGAGTTCTGACCGGCATTGTCGTGACTGCAATCACTCAGAGCAGTTCGGCGACCACCGTAATGTTGGTCGGTTTTGTTAACGCATCTCTGATGACCATCAGCCAGACTCTTTCGGTAATTTTCGGGGCGAATATAGGCACCACGATTACCGTTCAACTGATCGCCTTCGAAATCTCGCATTTCGCCCTGTTGATGATTGGGATTGGCTTCCTGCTCAAGTTTTCCAAGAATAAAACCATTTTTTATGCCGGCGACATTATTCTCGGTTTCGGCTTTATTTTTTATGGCATGAAGGTGATGAGTGTTGCTATGTCGCCGCTGCGCAGTTTTCCTGCCTTCCGTGACATGCTGATCGCCATGAGCGATTATCAGATCACCGCCATTTTCGGTTCAATGCTCTTCACCGCCCTTATTCAGAGCAGCGGCGCTACCATCGGTCTGATAGTAGTTTTTGCGAGTCAGGGCCTCATCTCGTTGCATGCTGCCATCCCTCTCATTCTCGGTGCCCACACCGGCACATGCATCACTGGCTGGATTGCAGCAATCGGCGCATCGCCCGCCGCGAAAAAGACAGCCTTGCTCAACGTGCTCTACAATTTGATCGGCACGGTGATTTTCCTGCCGTTCCTCTACGACAGGTTCAGTTTCAGCAGTTTCGTTCACTGGCTGACCTTGCCCTTTTCTGATTCGGTTGCCCGCGAAGTTGCTAATGCCCACATGGTTTCGGCAATCATCAAAATGCTGGTCATGTTTCCATTTTATGATCGCATCGTCTGGCTGACGCATCTGCTGATCGCCGATGAGGTCACCGAAGAGAGCAATCGCGCCATTCACACCAAGTATCTTTCAGAGGGCTTGCTGAAAACCCCTGAACTGGCACTTGGCAACGTGGCCCGCGAAATCTCGCGCATGGCCGGTCACGTTGAATTCATGATGGAAAAGGTCCCTGAAATGATTTCTTATGGCCGCGAAGAGACCATCAACGAAGTCAGTTTCCGCGAAGAGAAGGTCGATAACGCCCAGGAAGAAATCACGAAATACCTTTCGAGCATCTCTGAAGGCACCCTGACCGAAGAGCAGACCTCATACATGATGAAATATATGTCGATCATCAACGACCTTGAAGGGCAGGGTGACCTGATTCACAAGATAATCGTTCCATTCTCGCGTGCCAAAGTCCGCGATGAGATCAGGTTCTCAGAAGAAGGTTTCCGCGAGTTGCTCAGCATGTTTGATCGCGTTAACGAGAACTTCATGCTGGTCATTAACGCCTTTGCCACCAACAATCTGGAACAGGCCGAACGGGTTCTCAAATCAGAACGCACCTTTGAGGTGCTGATCAAGCGGTTGCGCACTTCCCACATGCGCCGGGTTTTTCAGCACAAAGTTCAGTCTATCGAGACCTCAACCCTTCACATGGATCTCCTGCAGTGCTTCAAGCGCATCAATCTGCATTCGATCGAGATTGCCAAGTCGATCGGCGGCGAATGGCTGGTGCAAAAACTTGCTGCTGCCAGTGAAAACGAAAGAATTGCCCAAGCCGAAGATGATGCCGAAAGGGTTTTGAACGCAGCCCACGCCAAAGTTGCTGAGGCGGCCGACCAGGGTCCTGTTGCCGGCGGGCAATCTTCTGGCAATGACGATTCCACCAAAGATAAGTAACTTTTTAAGAGTGCATCGAGTTTTTCTCAGCGGTTTGACAGCGCGGCCTGTCAGCCGCGTTTTTTCGATCAATTCTATCAGTTCGACCGAGTTTTGAATGATTGAACGACATGAATGATCTCAGCCGGAAAATTTTTTCTGGCATTTGGGGAGCGGAATTGCTGACATGCAAATTTGCCATACTGCTCTGATGCGCTGTTTTAAACGCTTTGCGAAGTATGCTCCGGTTGTGTTATAAATGCATCAGCAAAAAAGCAGGAGACCGGGGCAGATGAATTCAACAGATATCGTCAGGGCAATCGACATTCACGGCTTTCTCGACAGGCTTGAACAGAACAGCTGCATTCAGGATTACTATCGCATCAACCATCTTTCACCGCAACAGATGGATTCTCTTGCTGAGCGAATGGCCTCTTCTCTGCTCGTAGAGCTTAAATCCATGGGTTTAGATATCGAATCCTGACCCCGCGAAAATTTTGGCCCGGTGACTCTGATTGCCGGCGGCCTACAAAATTTTAAAAATTTTTTCGCGCGAAAAAGTGGGGCAAAACCATCATCAATAGCGGGAACTTTTCCGGGTGATTGCGTAGAGGTTCCTGAAAATATGAATTTTAGTAGTTTACCCACTTGTGCATCTTCGGAGTTATATGTATAATCACCTTTGACCAAATTAACCAGGAGGGTTTCCGTGAATAAATCAGAACTCATCAAGGCAATCGCAAAAAAAGCAGAAGTTACCAATGCAAACGCTCAGGCAGTACTCGAAGCATTTGTTGACGCCGTTAAGAACGGTCTCAAAAAAGGCGATAAAGTTCAGCTGATCGGCTTTGGTTCTTTCGCTACCGTTAAGCGCGAAGCTCGCAAGGGCGTCAATCCTCAGACCAAGAAGCCCATCAAGATCGCCGCTAAAAAAGTTGCCAAGTTCATTCCAGGCAAAGAACTGAAGGATATGGTTAACGGTACCGTTGCCAAAAAGAAAAAATAATTATTTTTTCGCAAAAAAGACCCGGTTAGCCGGGTCTTTTTTTTGCCTGTTTTTGTTCTAAAATGAATTCCTTGACAATTCTTTTTTCGGAAATATATTCTCACACTATCCGAAGTTAAGCATTAAGTTGAGAGTCTGTGCAGATATCGAGTTTTACCACCAAGGGCATGGTCAGGCACAACAACGAAGATTCGTGTCTGGTTATCCCGCCATGGAGCAGTGTTGCCATCAGCAAAGGTGCGGCACTGCTCGCGGTCGCCGATGGCATGGGCGGGCAGAACGCCGGCGAGGTGGCTTCGGGTCTGGCAGTCAAAAATGTTGCAGACTGGTTCAGGGCAGCCAGTTTCGAAAATTTTTCCCCCCAGCTGCTTGAAGATATGTTCGCTTCAGTCAACGCCGCAGTCTGGAACCATTCACAAGAGCACCCCGAGACCTCTGGCATGGGCACCACCATGACCATGGTTCTTTTTCACGGGTCACAGGCGCTGGTTGGCCACATTGGCGATTCGCGCCTCTACCGGTTGCGAGATCAGAAACTGACGCAGATTACCAACGACCATTCGCTGGTCGGCGAACAGGTCAGAATGGGAAAACTTTCCCCGGAAGCCGCCCGGGTTCACCCAACCAGGCATATTCTCAGCCGGGTTATGGGTTCACGGCAGTTTGTGGTGCCTGATATTTTTGCAACAGAACTGCAACCCGGAGACGTATTATTATTGTGCTCCGATGGCTTGAGCGGCATGATTGAAGATCAGCAGCTCGAAAAATTGCTGGCGTCTTCTTCAGTGCCGCAAGCGGCGAAAACCCTCGTTACCGCTGCTAATCGGGCCGGTGGCAAAGACAATTCAACCGTGGTGGTGGCGCGAATCGAGCAACTTCCGGTAAGTTTTCCTGGCCGATTTTCGCTTGAGAGACTCACAAAAACCATTTTCAGTTTTGGTAATGCGGGTTTGGTGTAGAAAACAGTGGTAATTATTCTTATTTTACAGTATAAATATAAAGGAAAATCCGGAGGTCAACTTTAAATGGACGGAACGCTACTTTTAATCGGTATTGCCATCGTAGTATTAATTGCGATAATTGTTTTTGTGCTCAGCGGCAAGGACAAACCGGTTGAGCAGCCCAAAAAAGCTCAGCCAGAAGAAGATAAAAAAGACCTCACCCACAAAAGGTTTAAACAGGTTCTCTCCGGAGACGACCTGCAAAGCAATATGAAAGCCGAAGAAGCTGAACTGCTTACCAAATACACCGCCGGCACCGGTGAAGGCATCAACGAAGTTGAAAAGCTGCTTGAGGGCGACCCCAATAACGTTGACCTGCTTGACTGGCTTGCATTCATGTATTACAGCAACAATAACATCGACAAGGCCATCGAAACCTACAAACGGGCTCTGGCGATCAAACCCGACAACGAAAACCAGCATTACTACCTTGCCAACAGTTATTTTAAGAAGCAGATGACCGCTGAGGCAAAAAAGGCCTGGAGCGAAGTCATTCGTATCAAGCCCAACTCGAAAATTGCCAAAAATGCTCAGGAACGTATCGACTTCCTGCTTTCGCAAGGCAAATAAATCCGTTCCCTGAAAGGTTTCTATGCCCATCGTTAATCCTCCAGAATTAACGAATTACCACCTGCTTGACCTTATCGGTTGCGGTGGCATGGGCTCTGTGTATATTGGCTACCACATCGATACCGAAAAAATGGTAGCCGTTAAGCTTTTAGACCCCGAAGTGGCCAAAGTACCCGCCATTCTTTCTCAGTTTAAGCAAGAAGGCGAGATTCTCAAGGCTCTGAATCACCCCAATATCGTTAAATTCGTCGATCAGGGCTGTCAGAACGAGTTTCATTTTCTGATCATGGATTACGTCAAAGGCCTGTCACTAGACAGCTTTCCACTGGGAAATTCGATGACTACTATCGGAGTTAAGCAGGCCCTTCCCAGCATGGAAGAATATCTGAATGTCTTTATTGGCTGTATGAACGCCCTTGACTATGTTCATAAAAAAAGCCTCGTGCATCGTGATATCAAACCACATAACATAATTTTGCGGGGCAGCGAATATCAGCCATGTCTGATCGACTTTGGCATTGCCAAGTTCATCACCCGTGACGATGACCTGAATCTCACCGCCGAGGGCATGTTTACCGTTTCATACGCCAGCCCTGAGCAGCTCACCAATAAACCGATCGATCACCTCTCTGACCTGTTTTCGTATGGTGTCGTCATGTATGAAAAACTCACCGGTCATCTGCCGTTCAAAGGCAAAAGGGCCATGCAGGTTTTTATTGAGCAGACCAAATGGAACTTTCCGCCGCCGCGCCAGCTTAACCCCGCGGTGCCGCAGAAGCTTGAACAGATAATTCTCAAACTTCTGTCACGCGACCCATCACAAAGATACCCGACCGCTGAAATGGTTCAGGGAGAACTTGAACGCCTGCTCGAAGTGACGAAACAGGGGCGTTCCGGTCTGGGTATCAGCGCCATTGCCGACGATATCCGAGGCGTTCAGGTCGCGAGAAGAAGCTTTAAAAAACGCACTCTCAGCGAAGAACAGGCCCTGCTGAAAAGACAGCGGGCTGAACTCGTCGAAACCCGCCAGAAGCTCAAAATCGAGAGCACCAGATTCAGACCTGAAACCGAAAAGGTCGAAAATCTGCAGATGCTCTGCCAGGCCCTCCAGGATGACTACGAAAGACTCGAGATACAGATTAAAATGGCTCTCGGGTTCAAGAGTCAACCTCTGGTCATCGACAAGTTCAATACCATTTTTAAACTCGAAACGATTGCTTTCGAAAAACGTGGCATACCCTTCACCATCAATACCATCGATCAGAAACTGGCCACCACTGATGGCGCCGACATCATCGTTGGCAATATGAATTTTACCGAACGCGCCAGACGCTCCTTCTCGATCAACAAAAAAGACTCATTCCTCGCCTGGGACCACTCCAACTGGTTCTACGGTGCCTTTGAAGAAAAAGATTTCCCGATTTTTCTGATGATCGGAAACAAGGCAATGCCAAGAAGTCCTGCCGGGTTCAGAGGCTTTTTCTGGCCGCTTGAGTTTCTCATTGCCGTTCAGAAACTAAACTGGACCGGAGTTTCAATAATTGAAACGTTCCGCGGAGTTGACAGAGGCGGAAACGCAGTTTTTGCCGAGCACAAAGAAACGATTCTCTTCTCACAATCATTGTTTGACGAACTCGATAAAATCCAGGGCAAGATTCCAACTTCTTCAACTGGTACAAAATGAGGTATTATGCAGATCAGTGAAAAGCTTCAGGTTATCGCTCAGGCTTATAAGGCTCTTGCCGAAGCCAACCGTGCCTTCTCCCCCGCAACCTCTGGCGTCGAAGGCTTCAGAAACCTCATCGAACAACGCAATCTTGTAGTTGAAGACCTGGAAGTTCTTACCACAGGCCTGCTCAGCGAAATCGGCCAGACTTTTGCCGGAAATTCGTTTTCATGCAACAATCTCAGCGAGATTCTGATGGCCCTGCCGGTGATGGCGCCAGAACTCGCCACCGACTGCGACCTCGTGAAATCGGCTCTTAAAGAACTCGTTGAATCTGACAAAATGGTTGAAGAAAACGTCGGCAAGCTGCGCGATGATATCAAGGCTGAAATCGGGCGTATCAGACAGGGTGCCCGGGGCCTGCGTGGCTACAAACAGGCAGAAACCTTTGGCAGCTGCTTCATCAACCGGGTAAAATAAAAAGACCTTCAGGTTGCCCTGAAGGTCTCGGTTGTGACAGCTTAGAACATCCCTGGAATATTCATCCCACCGGTTATCTGGCCCATTTCTTCCTGAACCATTTCTTTTGATCTGGTTAAACCGGTGTTAACCGCTGATAACACAAGATCCTGAAGGGTTTCGACATCATCCGGATCGACCGCATCTTTGTTTATTTCAATTTTTACGAGTTCCTGGGCGCCGTTGAAAACAACCTTGATCATACCCCCGCCAACAGTTGCTTCAATGGTTTTGTCTTTCAGTTCATCCTGAGCCTTCTGGATTTTTTCCTGCATTTTCTGAGCCTGCTTCATCAGGCCCTGCATATTGAATCCACCCTTCATAACGGTCTCCTTTTTAATGAATTGTCTGGGTTAGATAATAGCAGAATCATCGCAAAACCGCAAACTTGCCGCGGCTTTTGCGTTTCCCGGTTGCATATAAAGAATCCTTGCCAATATCCATTGTGAAAAAGTAGGCGCCATTAGCCAGGTGTGCCGGAAACTTCCAGTTGAAATTGTTTTCACCTTCACGGCCACGAATGATGACACCCCTGATCTTGTCACCAGCCACGTCAAAAATCTCAAGATGCACATCAGTAGCGAAGTTTAGATAAAATCTGAAGTTTGTGCTGTTGCCCCGGGCCGGGCTTGGATACACCGATACCATGCGCAGGCCATTCTCTGGCTGGTATCTCAGCGAGGCTCTGACATCAGGGTCAGTGACCGATTTAACTTCGATTTTCTGACCTGGCAGCACTTTAAGCCGCTGGCCAGCCTGGTCTGAAGAAATATGGCTGATAGTAACATAATTGCGAAACAACGCCGCGTGAGTACCTGTTTCGGTCAGTTTAAGCTCAATGCCCGTTGTGTCAGCATCAGAGGTTATTCTGACGCTGGTGGTGTCACGGGTTAACCAGTTGAGGTCTTCGGCTT
>Ga0116170_10005835_pt1 | contig 10902 bp, 10 predicted proteins | sample AD_JPNHW1_MetaG_FD_89797 | JGI IMG/M metagenome (GOLD analysis project Ga0116170, IMG submission 89797) | Active sludge microbial communities of municipal wastewater-treating anaerobic digesters from Japan - AD_JPNHW1_MetaG | ecosystem: Engineered > Bioreactor > Anaerobic > Digestate | place... | reverse complement strand
ATCAAAACTTTTCATTTCACTTTTTATTTTGTTTTTTGGTTCGGTTTCCGGTTCAACTTTTTGTTCAAATTTTATTTCATTTTTTGGCTCAACGCCTTGAGGCAAAATCTCTTTTACGGTATCGACAAGAGGTTTTGTTTCGACAGGCTTTAGCATTTCAGGCTTTACTTCAGCTTTTGTTTGGACAGGTTTTGCTGTTTCAATTTTTGAATTTTGAACAACATTTAGAGGCGAAGGGCATTTTAAAGCCTCATTTTGAGCTACAACAGGCATAGAAAAGTTTTTATTAACAGTTTTTATAGATTCGTCAACGGCTTGATTTATAAACTGGTTAATTCTTTCTTCCGCCTTTAATTCAACATTTTTTTTATCATTTTTTATTTCAGAAATCGCATTTATTTCATTTTTGAAAGACGAAGTTTCAATGTGAGGCAAAAAATTTATGCTTTGCATTGAAATATTATTGGGATTAATCTTGTTCTCTTTTTTGATTTTCGGAGTATCAATATTCATTTAAAGTTTCTCTTTCTATCTGCTCTATTTGTCTTAAAAGTTCTTTTTCTTCTTCTTCGTCTTTTTGCTTTTTCTGCTGAAAGTGTCTTTGAACGCCGACTTCAGATAATTGTTTTAATTCTGCTTTCTTTTGCTCGTCCAGATAAGCTTCTTTGGCTCTTTCTTTATGCTTTTCAAGAACTTTAACCGCTTTTTCGCATTCAACCAGAAGTTCTATTTCTTCTCTGAGTTTTTGTTCTTTGTCCTGTCTTATTTGTTCAAGCATTTGTGCCTTTTCCCATAAGTGCTTGAGGTATTTGTCAAAAGCCTCCATCAAAAGGGCGTCTGCTTTTCTCTGGTTCACTTTTATTTCTTCTATTTCGGCATCGTTTCTCCTGATATTTTCTTCTGCTATTGCAAGTACTCTTTGCGCCTTCTGTACAGCAAGAAGCTGTTCTTCCTTTTTTCGGATTCTGAAATCGAGTATTTTTTGTAATCTATAGACAAAAGGCATGATATAATTACACTTTCACACATTAATTATGTCCCATTGCACCTTTTTTTTACACATCTAAATGTATGATTGTGTTTTTGTTTTAAGGATTTTAATATAAAAGTCAAAGAAAGAGCGGAGGGAAAATTAAAAATTTTCCCTCCGCTCTTTCTTATAAAAATTTAATCAACAATCTGAATTCTGCCGTCAAGTTGAATTTCAATAGGAGATGCGGCCTTTTTAATATAATCGATTGCGCACTTATCCTTATCGAAATCAAATCTGGCTAAAGCCGAATTCCTTTTATCCAACATCGAATATCCGTCACCGCCTCTTGTTAAAAAGTCGTGCATACCTACGGTATATTTTTTATCTGTACTCGGGTTATTTATATCCACTATTGTTTCTTTATTGTACCTGTCTATTATTTTTGCTTCAAGTAATTCGCCGGATTTATTTATTTTATACCTTATACCTGCGACTTGCATGATTCCGGGCTTGAAATCAGGCTTGGTTAAAGACTTTGCCCCGAATTTTAATGCATCTACAATTTCCTTTTCTGTAAGCTCAACTATTGTCATTTTATCCTTAAATGGGGTAAGACTGGTTATATCCCGTGTGTAAACATCTCCGACAACAAATTCGCCTCTCATGTTTGAAGCGTTAATCAAGGCAATATCCGTTTTAAGTTCGCTTTTTATAGCGTCTGCAAGAAAACTTGCGTTAGGATTTTCTTCTGCAAGCCTGTTTAATTCTTTATCATAAGCTTTTGATATAAAACCTACTTTTTCGGATTTTCCTATAATTGTGTCAAAAAAGTATTGCATAGGTGCATTTTTTGCAAAACTTTTCGTTTCTTGAACATTATTTTGGACTTGTGTTATAACTCCGTTTTCATTAAATTCCAAATTAAGTATTCCGAAATTATTCCCGTCTTTTCCTGCTTGTGTAATAACAACAGGTTCACCTGTTTTATTTGAATATAAAAGATTTTTACCTTCTTCAACGCCTTTTAACAAATCATGCGAATGCCCGCCGATAATTACATCAATTCCTGAAGTTTCCTTAGCGATTCGTTTTTCTAATTCATAACCGCCATGCGAGAGCAAAATTATTTTATTTATGCCTTGTTGCTTAAGATTGTCTATTTCTTGTTGAACTTCTTTTATGGTTTGATCCCACTCATCTACGGTTATTCCGGCAAAATTTTCCTGATTTTTTATTCTTAAAAATATATCGCTTGGCATAATACCCATAATGCCATACTTGTTTCCGTTAATTTCTTGAATACAAGATTTCAAAATTTTACCGTTCCAAGGGTTATTATCAACAATATTGGCATTTAATCCAAGCAGCTTATAATTATGATTTTTTGTTAACTCAATAAGCATTTCAGGAGGAATATCACACTCGTGATTGCCCACAGCGGTTGCAGTTATACCTATTACTTTCAAAAACTCTGCAATTGCTTTATTTTCTTTAACCCCTGAGCCCAACATGGTATCCCCTGAAGATAATTTCAGCTTGTCCGTTTTAGACTGAGGCGTAAATGAATCGAACTGGTCTGAAGCAGTTTTTATCCTCTCCATTTTTGTAACTTGACCATGGATGTCATTTATATAAAAAATGCTGGCTTTAGTTGTCTTCGGTGTTTGTGATATTGAATTTACCATGTTCTCCCCACTGTTCTGTTCTCAATTATCTTAAATCCCGTAAAAAAAAATTTTGATACTATTTAAAGTTTTTGTTACATATATTTTACATAAAACATAATAAATCTAAAAATGTTCATATAGTTGCCAAAAAGTTTACCAAAGCATATAATTTAAATCATGCAAAACAATTCTTACAGGAACGCCATTAAATTTCTGCCCACTCTGTTTGACAACAAAATCCAAATGGACACAAGTGCAGAGGCACTTTTTGTTGCAATAAAAAGAATTATTAATTTTGACGATGCCTACATTTTCTTTTTAAACCCCGAAAGTATTCAGTTAAAATACATTTACGGCAAGCATTCTATCCTTAAGCCCGAACAGACTTTTTTTGTAAACGACAGGCTTAAAAGAGAACTTTTTAGCGAAAAATCTCAAATCACAGACAAAAATTCGCACCTGATATCAGCACTTAAAGTTCTTCATTACAATTCATTTCTTGTCTCAAAACTGGCAATAAGAAATACCGTTTACGGATTTGTACTGCTTTGCAAGAAAGAAAATAAATTTTATTCGACACAAGATGTGGAAATTACAGAAAGCGTTTCTGCCGTGATTTCTTATATGATTAAAGATTTGGAGCTTTCAAATGTTTTTAAAATGCAGCTAAAAGCACTGAAAGACGGTATAATTCAAACGGACAGGGCTTATAAAACGATAAAAGAACAAAATTTAAAAATTCTTGAAGCAGACAAAATTAAAAACGAATTTCTTGCAAACATATCTCATGAACTCAGAACCCCGCTTAACGCTATTATAGGCTTTTCTGAAGTGCTTGGTGCAAAGCTTTTCGGCGACTTGAACGAAAAACAGGAAGAATATATCAAAGATATTCACGTCTCAGGGCTTCACCTTTTAGGAATGATTAACGAAATTCTTGATATCTCAAAGATTGAAGCACATGCAATGAGTCTTAACCGAACAAAATTTATGATTTCAATGGCGGTTAATGAAGTTGTAAATGTCATAAGACCGCTTGCGGATAAGAAAAAAATAATAATTGAAAAAACAATTAAAAATGATGGTGAATTTTTTGCAGACTTTCAAAAGATAAGCCAAATTTTATACAACCTGCTCAGCAATGCCATTAAATTTTCTAATGAAGGGGGTAAAGTTAGAATATATGTGGATTTGACATCTAAAGAACTTATCTTAAAAGTTGAAGACAACGGGATAGGAATTGAAGAAAAATTCCACGGCAAAATTTTTGCAAAATTTGTTCAACTTGAAAGTTCTTACACAAAAAAAGAAAGCTCTACAGGCTTGGGGCTTACCATTACAAAAGAACTTGTCGAAATGCACGGCGGTGAAATCTCGCTAAAAAGCGAAATAAACAAAGGCAGCACCTTTATGGCTAAAATACCCGTTAGGAGTGATTGTGGCTAAAATTTTAATTGCAGAAGATAACGATTTAAATTTAAAACTCATGTACGATATTTTATTGACGCAAGGGCACGAAGTTGATTGTGCAACTGACGGACAAATGGCTTTAGAACTGCTTTTAAGCAGAAAATATGATTTGCTTTTGCTCGATCTTCAAATGCCAAAACTTTCCGGCTTTGACGTTATGAAAGAAATTTTAAAACAAAAAATCCAAATCAAAACTATTGTCGTATCAGCCTGCGTAATGTCCGATGAAATCAACAGGGCAAAAGATTTGGGCTGCGAAGAATTTATCGTAAAGCCCATAAGACTTCACGAATTTTTAAGCACAATAAACAGAGTTTTGGGATAGAGGATACAGAAAAATTCAAAAAATGACAATTTTTTGCAATTTTTCAAATCCGACCTTAGAAGTGCTATACCCCTACCGGCTGCGGGATAGCCGGCGGTAGGGGTATAAGCCGGACAAAAGAATTTCATCAAGCATTTTTATTATTTTTTTGTAATCGTCTTCTACAACCAATGCCCCGCGATATTTTGCTGCATTTTGTATTCCGCTGATGTAGTAAGGATAAAACTTCCTGACAAATTTTATTCCGACATCTTTGCCTCTAAACTCTATTTCACCATTTAAATGTTCTTTAAGTGCTTGAATTTTTTCTTCCAAAGAAGGTTCGGACAATTTTTTGCCTGTATTTAAGTAATGTTCTATCCTTGAAATCAAAGTCACATCGCCCAAAACACCTCTTCCCAAAGCAATTCCGTCCGCACCGGATATTTCAAGACACTCAATGGCACTTTCAATCGAATTTACATCCCCGTTTGCAAAAACGGGAATATCGACACTTTGCTTAAGTTCTTTGATTTTTGTCCAATCGGCTTTGCCCGAATACATTTGGCTTCGGGTTCTGGCATGAATTGTAATAAAATCAGCACCCGCAGCTTGCATTTTTACCCCGAAGTCAACAAAATTAATCTCATCAAGTGTATATCCCAGTCGAAATTTTACACTCAAAGGCTTATTTATCGCAGACTTAACTTCTTTGACAATATCTGCAGCAAGTTTGGGATTTCTCATCAAAGCACATCCGTCTTGCCCTTTAACCACTTTGTTTACCGGACAGCCCATATTTATATCGATAATATCGGCATATTTTTCAAGAATTTTTGCCGCTTTTGCCATTAATTCAGGCTTGTGCCCGCTAAGCTGATAGGCAATAGGAGAATGATTTTCATCCTTTTTTAAAATATCTGCCTCTTGAATTTGAATAAGTGCTTCCGAACTTATCATCTCCGTTGTCAAAAGAGAATTTTTTGAATATTTTCTGATAAGATTGCGCAGGACATAATCGGTTATCCCCGCCATGGGTGCTAGCGAAAACTGACTTTTTAAAGTTAAATTACCGATTTTTATCTCATTCATACTGTTTTAATTCTTTTATTCTGGCCTGTGAGTAATTTTTGTATTCGTTTTGCTCGGGCGTCAGCGAAACATATTTTTTATAATTCAAAAGCGCGTTTTTATACTGCATTAAAGCATCGTAATCAAGTGCCATTAAATAATACACAACCGTTAATTCCGAACTGTATTGAATTGCCCTTTTATAATCGGCAAGTGCTATGGCATATTTTTTCTGCTCATCGCTGATTAAGCCTCTGTAATAGTATGCATAAGCATTTTTGGCATCATCTGTTAAAATTTGATTAATAAGCCTAAGGGCGTTTACATAATCAGCTTTTTCGTAATAACCTATTGCTGTATCCATTAATTTGATATTTGCCTGCTCTACAACCGATTGATATAAGTCCTGAGCCTTGGTATTGTCTTTGTTTATGGAAAGTGCTTTTTTAAGATAAAGTTTTGCAGTTGCCCAATCTTCTTTTTCCGAATACAAAACCCCGATATAATAAGCAACATCTGAATTTGCAGGTGCCAAATCAAAAGCCTTTTTGTAATATTCGATTGCTTTATCATTATTGTTTAAGGATTTATAGCAAATTGCAATTCCGCTTAAAGAGTCAAAAGTCGCCGGCTGAATTGCGCTGTATGCCGCAAGTGCTTTTTGAAAATCATTGTTTTTATAATATTCATAAGCTTCTTCGATTTTTGTGGAACTTTCTTCTTCCTGAAGCGAAGCTATATTGTCGATTATTTGTTTGTTGGTTGGAAATCTGTTTTTTGCATTTTGCAAAACCTGTAAAGCGTTATTCAAATCATTTTTTTGCCTATAGCAAATAGCAAGGTTTACATAAATTTCAGGATTGTTCACTCTTGATTTTAAAACTTCCTGATAGAACAAAACCGCATCGTCGTATTTTTTTTGTTTGTGAAGTTCAATCGCATAAGAATACATTGTATCAAGAGCCCCGCTGTCGGTCATCAAATCCTTTTGCAGATAAGCAAGCATCTCGGCAGGCGTCATTGTGGTTTTTAAGAGTTCTACTATTTGATTTTTTATATCCTGATTGGTAGGATCCATGCTCAAAACTCTTTTGTATTGGACTATTGCATCTTGGGTTGCTCCTTTTGCAGCCAGACACTGGGCTTTGAAAAGATTGGCATCTTTATTGTCAGGATATAAAGTCAAAACAGTATCATAAGCTGCTATTGCCGCATCATAATTTTTCTTTTGCTGATAAAGCGTTCCGACATTAATTCTTGTGGTAACATTTGAAGGATTAAGTTGAGCTGATTGTGAGTAATACTGGAGTGCCTCATCAAATTTATTTTGCTTTTGTAAAATTGCTCCCAAATTTGCCATGACTTCAGCATCGTTAGGTGTTTGCTGAAGTTTTTGCCTGTAAATCCTTTCAAGCGCGAATAAAATTTCAGGATCATCGTTACATCTTGAAAGCGCAAAATTATACTCCTGCACCGCCACATCGTTTTGCCCAAGCCTGTCAAGCACTCTTGCATACTTAAGCCTTAATCCCGGATTTGTATCATCTATAGCAACGGCCTTTTGGTAATAATCGGCAGCTTTTGGGTCGTTGCCCAGAATTTTCATAATATCTGCAAGCTGCTCCAACGCGCTTTTTCTTAAAACAGGGTCTGTTAAAGTTTGGGCAAATTCATATCCCGCCTCGGCAAAATTACCGTTTTCTCTTAATTCTTTTGCCTTTTGAAAGCGCGATTGGGGGATTGTGGAAAATTTTGCCGCCGCCAAGCAGGTGTTTAAATTATCAGTGGCATTTGCAATTGCAGCCGTTGAATTATCCGTATCTTGTTGGGAAGCATAATATTTTAGGTAAAAAAGTGCCGCACGGTAATCGTTTGCCGCGGCATTCCAGTCTTTTTCATTGTTTGCATAGTAAGTACCGCGTGCAAGATATGAATTTACAAGCCCGACTCTTGCCGAATTGTCCAAATAATTTATTCTCAGCGCATTTCTGAACTCTGATATTGCCCCCGAATATTGATATTGCGACAAATACTGCTGACCCAATTCATAATGTTGGGCAAAATCAGCCCTAACACTTTGAAAACTTAAAAATAAGCAAAATATTAACAAAAAAAGTTTTTTCATAAACCTCACCTCATACCCATTTTATTATAAGCAAAAAATAATTACATAGACACATTACTATTTTAACGTTTAAAAGCTTTAGTAACAGTTTAGAAGATTTTTTTTGATGAGAATTAAACATGCATGTATATTGCAACACCCCTCACCCGACTTTCTAACGCTCGCGGGCTTCCGCTCGCATTGAAAGTCATCCTCTCCCGCAAGGGGCGAGGGTAGAAGGTAAAAGCTAGATTATTTACATATTTTCTTATGACGAAGCCTTTACAAGTGAGTGTTTATTACGAAATGTAACAAAAGTATATACCTTTTGCAATTTTGTATATACTTTTGTTTTTATATATATGTAAGTTTAAATAAGAGGCAAACTAAAATGGCAGCAGGAATACAAGCATTACTAGGTTTTTTAATCCCCGAAAGAAATCGTTGTACTAGCGAACTGATGGGAATTACAGACACTATATATGATGCCACCGAAAGAACCCTTGAGTTAAATGAAAAATATGAAGAACAAAAAGATGAAATAGAATACGCTCTAGACGAAAACCCCAATAATCAAGAAGCTTTAGCGGCTCGAGAAGAATTAAGAGAACAGTACTATTGTCAGCTTTCAGATCTAAAAGATTTTCAAAAACAACTTGAAACAAAGAAAACAAAACTTGATGGCGAATCAACATTTTTAAGCGCATCTATTACTTCATATCAAAAAATGTTGTCAGATGACACTAAGAAAAATTTCACATACGGTGGCAGTGGCGGCAGCGGCGGCTAATAAGATTTAATAAAGGATACAGAGAAATAAAGAACACTAAAAAAGAGGCTTTTGCCTCTTTTTTAGTGTATAATTTTTTTATGGGAAGAAAGAAAAAAAAATTGGGTGCCTTTGTTGTCCCCACAGGTGTTGGAGCAAGTATCGGCGGGTTTGCCGGAGATGCAAGCTTTTGGGCAAGAGAGTTTTCAAAACACTGCAATCTTATAGTAAATCCGAATGTGGTCAATGCAGGCTGTTTTTCTGGAATAACAGAAAATATGCTCTACGTTGAAGGCTACACTTTAGATGAATTTTTTAAAGGAAAAATAAGTCTTATTCCTTGTCAAAACAACAAAATAGGCGTGGTTTTTGACAAAAGCATCTCTCAGGAGGTCTTGAACATCCACATCAACACGATAAACGCAGTTAAAACAGTTTACGGACTTGACATTTTGGGATATGAAATTACTGAAGAAAATGTCGGAGTTGATTTTTTCGTTGATAAATCAAATATTTCCACAGGAAGTGTTAAAAATCTTAAAACCCTTTTAAATTCTGCTCGAAAACTTATAAAAAAAGGTGCAAATGCAATAGCAATAGTTTGCAGATTTAAAGATGACAAAATAAATGAAAATTACCAAAACGGAATCGGGGTTGACCCGATTGGCGGAGTTGAAGCAATAATTTCGCATTATATTTCCCGCGAATTAAAAATCCCTGCGGCACATTCTCCCGCTTTTGATGATTTTTCGATTTCAACCGAAGTAGTTGACGCAAGAGCTAGCGCAGAATACATTACACCGACTTTTTTGCCTTGTGTTTTATTGGGACTTGCAAATGCCCCTCAAATTTGCAAATTTAGCCCTAAAAAACTCAACATAAATGATTTGGATTTTTTAATTATGCCTTATAACTGTTTAGGCTCAATTCCTGTCTTTGAATCAATAAAGCGTAAAATTAAAATTTATGCAATAAAAGAAAATTCTACGCTCTTAAATTTTAAAAAAGAGATATTATTCAAAAATAGTGATATAATTGAAATTGAGAATTATAAAAAATGTCTGGAGTTAATAAAGTGAAAATAAATTTTAAAAAAAACGCAATGACGTTAGCTGAATTAACTGTTATGTTTGTCATTATGGCGGTAGTTATAATGGCAACATTAGGCATTTCCAAGACAAAAACAGATAAAATAAAAGCGTATCAATATTATGCTGCTTTTACAAATCTAAAACAGGCAGTAGGTGAAGTTTTTGCAGACGGATATCGGGAAACTCCCGAATCACCTATAGAAAAACAATTGACCCCTTATGGCCACACAGGAGAAAATACAGGAATATGCGACAGGTTGGCAGAAGTTTTTAACACTATCGGAAAAGTTGATTGTACAATTTCCGGCGGGGATAATTTCTCAGATGAAAATGTAAATTTTACCCTAACAAACGGTGAAAGATTTTTTAATATCGGAAAAGATATAGACGGTGAGGCATTTAGATTGTATATAGACATTGACGGCAAAAAAGGCAAAAGTGTCCTTGACGAAGATGTAATGGAATTTAGAATATACAGAAACGGAACGGTTTTACCCGGAGAAACTTCCATAGGAGGAAATAACAAAAATTATCTTTCCGCAAGTATAAAAGAAATTAACACAAACACATGGGATCAAAAAGATATTCCTTATTTGAAAGCTGTTTGTAATGCCGGAGAAATGCCCGAATCTTACTGTACACCATTAGGTATTCCGCTGAAAGAGAATTGTACTTCACCAAATGTTTGCCAGGTATATATAAATAAACCTTAAATTATTCCAATTCAAGTTTTGCAATCTTAACCTTAAAAACGCTTTCTATATCAATTCCGTTTATAATAGTGGTTATAAGGTCATTGGGGTTGATTTTATCAATATCAGAAAAGTGCTTTATAATTCCTAAAATTTTTGTATCTGTATATTCCTCAACTAACCGTGGAATGGTTTTTATTGCTGTATCTTTTGTGTTTTCGGGGAAATTATTTATAATAACCCCTCTTACTTCAATTCCGCTTGAAATTGCCTGATTAATCGTCAAAAGCGTTTGGTTAACCGTTCCAAAATCCGGTTTTATAACCACCAAAACAGGAAGGTTGAGAAATTTTATAAGATTATTCATCGTGAAATTTTGAGCAAGAGGAGTCATAATTCCGCCTGCGCCTTCGGTCAAAAGGCAATCACATGATTTTGCTATGTTGTCAAAGTCTTTTTTAATAACCGTTTTGTCAATTTTAATACCTTCCAGCTCAGCTGCAACAAGCGGTTCTGCCTTTTCTTTGAGCATATAAGTCGAATAAGTTTTCACATAAGGGTCAATGTTTTTTATATATGCCAAGTCAGGTGCCTGCATAAAGCCTTGCTTTTCCTTCGCTCCACACTGAATCGGTTTATAAACACAGGTTGTATAACCCAAACTCTGCATGGTTGCGGCAAGTCCTGCTGTTATAAATGTCTTTCCGACTCCTGTATCTGTTCCTGTTATAAAAAGATTTAGCATAAGATTATTCTATTAT
>Ga0116170_10005831_pt1 | contig 10908 bp, 11 predicted proteins | sample AD_JPNHW1_MetaG_FD_89797 | JGI IMG/M metagenome (GOLD analysis project Ga0116170, IMG submission 89797) | Active sludge microbial communities of municipal wastewater-treating anaerobic digesters from Japan - AD_JPNHW1_MetaG | ecosystem: Engineered > Bioreactor > Anaerobic > Digestate | place... | reverse complement strand
GCTGATGGGGTTAGGGCATGGCCGGTTAGGTCACTTGGGCCTGGAAGCTATGTTCTTGGCGAAGGAGAATATCCGTTTAACCAATCAGAAGATATCAAAATTGAGGCGAATATAGAATATCGGTTTAAGCTCCTATGGTCGTTCGAAGGTGCACTCTTTGTCGATGCGGGAAATATTTGGGCAATTAACCGTTCCGACAATCGCGCCGGGGCTGTTTTTGATTTTTCTTCGTTTTATAATGAATTTGCCGTAGGATCGGGAGCTGGGCTTAGATTAGTAACCAACTACTTCATTGTTCGGTTAGATTTGGGTGTTAAACTTCGAGATCCTTCGCAACCTGCGGGTTCTCGTTGGATTCCGGGCAATAGATCATATAAAGGTTCTGACTTTAACTGGAATATTGCAATTGGTTACCCGTTCTGATCATGATATAATATAACCCAGAATGGGATATTCTTTTCAGACCGTTTCCTCCCAGCACTATTATTATCAATGCATTCATTTAATAGGTATAAAAAAAGCCGTCAATTTAATAGTTGACGGCTTTTTATGTAGATATACTTTTAATTAAGCTTTTCCAGCGCTACCTAAAACATTTACAGTTTTATGAGCGTACAATTTTTTCAATTCGTCACGAGCTGGTCCAATATATTTACGAGGATCGAATTCACCTGGTTTAGTGGCCAAAACCTCACGAATAGCAGCAGTCATAGCTAAACGACCGTCAGAGTCAATGTTGATTTTGCAAACAGCAGAAGCAGCTGCTTTACGTAATTGCTCTTCAGGAATACCGATTGAATCTTTTAATGCACCACCAAATTTGTTGATTGTTTCAACATATTCTTGTGGAACAGAAGATGAACCGTGTAATACAATTGGGAAACCAGGAATTTGTTTTTCAATTTCTTCCAAGATGTCGAAACGTAATGGAGGTGGAATTAAAATGCCATTTTCGTCGCGGGTACATTGAGCAGGAGTAAATTTGTTAGCTCCGTGCGAAGTGCCGATTGAAATTGCCAATGAATCAACGCCTGTGCGTGTAACAAAGTCAACAACTTCTTCTGGTTGAGTGTAAGTGTGGTGATCTGAAGAAACTTCGTCTTCAACACCTGCCAAAACTCCAAGTTCGCCTTCAACAGAAACGTCGTGAGCATGTGCGTATTCAACAACTTTTTTTGTCAAAGCAATATTTTCTTCATATGGGAAATGTGATCCATCAATCATTACAGATGAGAAACCCATATCAATGCAGTCTTTGCAAAGTTCGAAGCTATCACCATGGTCTAAGTGCAATACAACTGGGATATTGTATCCTAATTCTTTAGCATATTCAACTGCACCTTGTGCCATGTAGCGGAGCAAAGTTTGATTTGCATATTTGCGAGCGCCACTTGAAACCTGTAAGATAACTGGAGATTTTGTTTCAACACAAGCTGCAATAATTGCTTGCATCTGTTCCATGTTATTGAAGTTAAAAGCAGGAATAGCATATTTGCCTTCAATAGCTTTTTTGAAAAGATCTTTTGTGTTGACCAATCCAAGTTCTTTATAGCTAACTGTCATTTTGTGTGTGTTTTTATTTGTTAATTATATTCTTTTGTTTTAATTGTCAGCATGTTGTGTGAGTCTGTCTGATTTAGTTGATTGAAAAATAATTTCATCATCACATTCCAACACAGTAATCTGGTACAAAGAATACAATTTTACTCATAAATAGGTTTAATCTAGGTGCATTTTTTTCTCCAATCAACCTTTTTAAAGTAACCTTAACAATCTTTTTTGCTCTTTATTGATCGCTAAATTGTCAGTTCGTCATCAAAAATGAGGCTTTCGTAAAATAGTGGAACAAAAAAGATAGATTCAGTTTTCATAAGTGCAATTTTTAATTGAAATTTATTGTCAATATTTATTGTAAGTTGAATGAGCTAATAAATTAGGAAGTCGATTATGAAAAAGAAAAAGAGTGCCGATCAGCTATTTCAAATGTCTCGAAGAGAAAGAAATGCTTCAATTGTGTTGTTGTTTATTATAGTTTTTTTAGTCGTTTTCCGGTTTGCAATTCCTAAACTATTTCAAACAAAGGATGAAATACCTACCGAGGTTGTTGAACGCATGAAGCAGATAGAGCAAAATCAAGATTCGATATTTGCTGCACGTTCCGAAAAAAGGTCAGAGCGGAGGACTTTTAATAAAGCCACATCGAAAAGTCAATCATATTTTAGAAATAGTGAAAGTAAAAACGACCAGAGGACTAAATCGGAATACATCACACATGAGCTGTTTCCCTTCGATCCGAATCTGGTTACCCATGATGAACTTTTGAAATTAGGTTTTTCAGAAGGAGTCGCCAATGTTTTATTGAAATATAGGGAGCGTGGCGGAAAATTCAAGACAGATGCTGATCTGAAGAAAATTTATGGTGTAGATTCACTTCTCTTTGTTCGACTTCTTCCATATATTTCTATTGAAGGTAATTTGGAAAGCGATTTTCAAGAAAATAGGGCTGACAAAATTGTTCTGGAGATGAACAGTGCCGATTCGGCAGCATGGACAACATTAAAGGGAATAGGTCCTTCTTATGCTGGCAGGATTTGCAAGTACAGGAAAATGTTGGGAGGCTTTACTTCTGAACAACAACTTTTGGAGATTTATAATTTCCCAAGGGAAACTTTTGATGCGATAAAAGGTTCCCTTAAAATAGATCTTTCAACGGTTACAATGTTTAATATTAATTTTGCCGATATCTCTGAATTAAAGAGCCATCCATATTGTAAATACGAAAATGCAAAAAAAATTGTTGATTACAGGTCAAAACACGGAAGCTACAAGTCTGTTGATCAATTATTAACAGACTCAGTGTTGACATCCGACGTTTTCTATAAGTTATCTCTATATTTGTCTGTTGAGTAAATAAGGCTTGATTATAAACTTAGAATCAGGGAGAAAAATATTTTTTTAGAATAATTTGATTATAAGTGAATCATTACTAAATTTGCGCTCCGATTTTTAAGAAAAAGAATAAATTAATAGAAGAAATATGATTGTAATTCCTGTAAAAGAAGGTGAAAATGTTGAAAGGGCATTGAAACGTTTCAAACGTAAATTTGAGAAAACTGGTGTTATTAAAGAATTGCGTCAACGTCAGGCTTTTGATAAACCATCGGTAATTCGTAGAGCTGAAGTTAAAAAAGCAATTTACGTTCAGCAATTACAACGCGACGACGATTAAGAAAGGGTAAGAATTTCAGAACTTATTTCTGAATATTCTGTTTTATTAAAAACCTTTTCTGATGTCGTTTCAAGAAGATTTTATAAAACACCTTAAGTTTGAAAAACGCTATTCTGAACACACAGTTGTAGCTTATAAGGAAGACCTCGTTCAATTCACTCAATATATGAATGAATTGAACGGGGATTTTGATTTTTCTTTGGTAACACCAAAGCAAATACGAGGGTGGGTTGTGTCTTTGATGGAGCAGGGCATTCAACCACGATCCATCAATAGAAAGATTTCAACATTGAAATCGTTCTATAAATATATGATGGTTCAGGGTGTTTTTACATCTAATCCAGCTACTCTGGTCATACTCCCTAAGGTTCGGAAAAAACTTCCAACATTTGTGCAGGAAGAAAACCTTAATCAGCTCCTTGACTTAGATTTTTTCAGTCACGATTTTGTTGGAGCACGAGACAAAACGATTATCTCTTTGTTGTATGGAACTGGTGTTCGTCTTGCCGAGCTAAAGAATTTGGAAATGCAAAATATCAATATGGTTGAGCATATGATAAAGGTTCTTGGAAAACGGAACAAAGAACGCATAATTCCTTATCCTATAGACATTGAGAATCCGATGAAAGAATATTTGTTTTTTCGCGAAGAAATTAATGCGGAAAGTAAATTTCTTTTATTAACTTCAGATGGGAAACAAGTATATGATAAGCTTATCTATCGTGTTGTAAATAAGTATCTGTCAATGGTAACGACAGTAAATAAAAAGAGTCCACATGTGCTTCGGCACAGTTTTGCGACACATTTGCTGAATAATGGTGCTGATTTAAATGCGGTAAAAGAACTTTTAGGACACTCTAATTTGTCTGCGACTCAAATTTATACGCATACGTCGTTTGAAAAGTTAAATGAGATTTACAAACAGTCCCATCCAAGGGGCTAAAACAGGAGGATATGTTATGAATATCAAAATTAATGACGTTCACTTTACAGCCGATCAAAGATTGGTCGACTTTATAAACAAAAAAGTAAGTAAAATTGAAACTTACTTTGATGGGATTATCGGTGTAGAAGTAATTTTAAAAGTTGTTAAACCGGAAACGGCGAACAATAAAGAGGTTGAGCTAAAGCTTTCGATTCCTTCGAAAGATTATTTATTTGTGAAGAAGCAAGCCGATAGTTTTGAGGAGGCTTTAGATTTATCAATTGACGCTTTGATACGTCAAGTTCAGAAAGCAAAAGACAAGATGAAGGATAAATAAAAAATAAAAAATGAATTCATTCTTGCTAATTATTTGAAAATATTTATACATTTGCAAACCCTTTTCGGAAAGTTTATTAGCTGATGAGGGTTTGCTTTTTTAAGTAATTAAAAAACAAAGTTTTATGGGACGATTTTGAAAGACAAGATCGTCCGATTAGTGTTAATAAAACTTGAGTTCAAATTTATTTTGAAATTGAAGGGGAGATTCCAGAGTGGCCAAATGGGGTAGACTGTAAATCTATTGGCAACGCCTTCGTAGGTTCGAATCCTGCTCTCCCCACTTTTTTAAATGACGAGTTTTATTGTTTTTTTAAACTTGTTTGCGGGAGTAGCTCAGTCGATAGAGCATTAGCCTTCCAAGCTAAGGGTCGCGGGTTTGAATCCCGTCTCCCGCTCTTTTTAAATTTTTATTTGAGATTTGAACTTATAGTATGCCGATGTAGCTCAGGGGTAGAGCGCATCCTTGGTAAGGATGAGGTCGCGAGTTCAATTCTCGCTATCGGCTCGAAATGAAATTTGTAAAATAAATTAGTTAACGTTATCTAATATTTTAGAGTTATGGCTAAAGAAACATTTAAAAGGGATAAAGACCATGTCAATATAGGTACTATTGGCCACGTTGACCATGGCAAAACTACCCTTACTGCTGCTATTACAATGGTATTAGCAAAAAAAGGATATTGCGAAATCAAGTCTTTTGACCAGATCGACAATGCTCCTGAAGAAAAAGAAAGAGGTATTACCATCAACACTGCTCACGTTGAATACCAAACAGCTACACGTCACTATGCACACGTTGACTGTCCGGGACACGCCGACTATGTGAAAAACATGGTTACTGGTGCTGCTCAGATGGATGGTGCAATTATCGTAGTAGCAGCTACTGATGGTCCTATGCCTCAGACTCGCGAACACATCCTTTTGGCTCGTCAGGTAAACGTTCCTAAGTTGGTTGTTTTCATGAATAAAGTAGACATGGTTGATGATCCAGAGATTCTCGAACTTGTTGAAATGGAAATTCGTGACTTGTTGTCTTTCTATGGTTTTGATGGTGATAATACTCCAGTTATTCAAGGATCTGCATTAGGTGCATTGAATGGCGAACCTCAATGGGAAGAAAAAGTTCTTGAATTGATGGAAGCTTGTGATACTTGGATTCCACTTCCTCCACGTGATGTTGATAAACCATTCTTGATGCCAGTTGAAGACGTATTCTCAATTACTGGTCGTGGTACTGTTGCTACAGGTCGTATCGAAACTGGTAAAATTCATACAGGAGACGAACTTCAATTAATTGGTCTTGGTGCAGAAGGTCGTAAGACTGTTTGTACAGGGGTTGAAATGTTCCGTAAAATCCTTGATGATGGACAAGCTGGAGATAACGTAGGTTTGTTGCTTCGTGGTGTTGACAAAAAAGAGATCAAACGTGGTCAAATTTTGTGTAAACCAGGTACAATTACTCCTCATACCGATTTCAAAGCTGAGGTTTATGTATTGAAAAAAGAAGAAGGTGGACGTCACACTCCATTCCACAATAAATACCGCCCTCAATTCTATCTTCGTACACTCGATATTACAGGTGAAATCATTCTTCCAGAAGGACGTGAAATGGTTATGCCAGGTGATAACGTTTCAATCGAAGTTAAATTGATCTATCCTGTTGCATTGAACATTGGTCTTCGTTTCGCAATTCGTGAAGGTGGACGTACTGTAGGCGCAGGTCAGGTTACTGAAATTATGGCTTAATTTTAAGCAAAATAAATCTTATAGTCCCAAGTTTTAACAACTTGGGACTATACATATGGATGAACTCAAAAGGGAGGTTAGTAAGTTCAACTCTTACCATCCATACAAATAACATAGAAAAGATGAGTATCAAATCTTACGTTAAAGAATCTTACAATGAGTTGGTTCACAAAGTATCGTGGCCAACGTGGAAAGAACTACAGAGTAGCGCGATAATAGTTATGATAGCTTCCATCATAATTGCACTGGTAATATTTTTAGTAGATTTGATTTTTGAAAATCTGCTAACATTTATTTACAGTCTATTTTATTAATCTACTTGGAGGACTAAAATGAGCGAAATCCAAAAAAAATGGTATGTTCTTAGAACCATCGGGGGAAAAGAAAAGAAGGCTAAAGAATATATCGAAGGAGAAATTGCATCTGCTGGTCTTCAGGATTATGTTTCACAAGTTCTTATACCAACAGAAAAGGTATATCAAATCAGAAACGGTAAGAAAATCAGCAAAGAGCGTAATTTTTTCCCTGGTTACCTCTTAGTTGAAGCATCATTGGTTGGAGAAGTCACTCACATTCTCAGAAATGTTACAAATGTGATTGGATTTTTAGGTGATACAAAGGGCGGTGAACCTGTTCCGATGCGTCAATCAGAAGTCAATCGCATACTTGGGAAGGTAGACGAACTTTCAATTAGTGATGAAGAACTTACAATTCCTTTTGTAGTAGGTGAATCAATTAAAGTGATCGATGGGCCATTCAACGGATTTAATGGAATCATTGAAGAAATCAATGAGGAGAAGAAGAAGTTGAAAGTAATGGTAAAGATTTTCGGTCGCAAAACACCTTTGGAACTTGGCTTTATGCAAGTCGAAAAGGAGTAAACAACAAAAATTAATCTTTTGTTATGGCTAAAGAAGTTGCTGGAATTATCAAACTCCAAATTAAAGGTGGCGCGGCAAACCCGTCACCACCGGTTGGACCAGCATTGGGGTCAAAAGGGGTTAACATTATGCAGTTCTGTAAGCTTTTCAATGCTCGAACACAAGATCAAGCAGGGAAAGTGCTTCCAGTTCTTATTACTGTTTTTGCAGACAAATCATTTGATTTTATTGTAAAACAACCACCTGTGGCTATACAGATTCTCGAAACAGCAAAGGTAAAAAGTGGTTCTGCTGAACCTCATGTCAAAAAAGTAGGATCAATTTCTTGGCAACAAGTAGAAGATATTGCTAAAGACAAGATGTCGGATTTGAACTGTTTTACTTTAGAGTCTGCAATGAGAATGGTTGCTGGTACTGCCCGTAGTATGGGGATTACTATTACTGGTGATTCTCCATTTAATTAAACTTTTAATTATTGATTAAAATGGCTAGAATTACTAAGAATAGAAAACTTGCTTTAGAAAAGCTTGAAAAGGGGAAACTCTATTCGTTAACCGAAGCATCTAAATTGGTGAAGGAAACTTCAACATCAAAGTTTGATGCATCTGTCGACATCGACGTACGTTTAGGTGTAGATCCACGTAAGGCTAACCAAATGGTACGTGGAGTAGTTTCTCTACCTCACGGAACAGGTAAAGAAGTTAGGGTTCTGGCTTTAGTAACACCTGACAAAGAGCAGGAAGCTAAAGAAGCCGGTGCAGATTTTGTGGGATTAGATGACTACCTTGATAAAATCAAGGGTGGTTGGACCGATGTTGATGTGATCATAACAATGCCCCCAATTATGGGTAAGTTAGGTCCACTCGGTCGTGTTCTTGGTCCTAGAGGTCTGATGCCAAACCCTAAAAGCGGAACCGTTACCATGGAGGTTGGCAAAGCTGTTAAGGAAATTAAGCAAGGAAAAATCGATTTTAAAGTTGATAAATACGGGATTGTTCATACTTCAGTAGGAAAGGTTTCTTTCGATGCTGAAAAGTTAGTAGACAACATTCACGAATTTATTGGTACGATTGTTAAGTTGAAACCATCTGCCGCTAAAGGTACTTACATTAAAAGTATTTATCTCTCTAGCACTATGGGCCCTGGTATTCAAATTGAACCAAAAACTGCACAGGATTAAATTGTGAATTATGAAGAGATCAGAAAAACAAACAGTTATCGATAACCTGACTCAGGAGATCAATTCATACAATCATTTTTACCTGGCAGATATTTCTGAATTAAATGCAGAAAAAACGAGCGTTTTACGCCGTATTTGCTTTCAGAAAGATGTAAAACTGATTGTAGTTAAAAATACGCTCTTAAAAAGAGCTTTAGAAGCTTCTGATAAAGATGCTTCAGAGCTCTATGATGTTCTAGAAGGTAATACTTCATTGATGTTCTCAAATACTGGTAATGTTCCTGCAAAATTGATTCAGGAATTTCGTAAGAAAAATAAAGCATTAGGTAAACCAGTATTGAAAGCGGCTTTTGTTGAAGAATGTGTTTATGTTGGTGACAACCAGCTTGACTCATTAGTTAATGTTAAGTCGAAAGAAGAACTTATTGGTGATATTGTTGCTCTTCTTCAATCTCCGGCCAAAAATGTTATCTCTGCTTTGCAATCAAACGGAGGACAAAAAATTGCCGGGATTATTAAAACTTTATCAGATAAAAAGTAATAAATTAATTATAACATTTTAAATCGTTGTTACAATGGCAGATTTAAAAAAACTTGCAGAAGAATTAGTTAACCTTACTGTTAAGGAAGTAAATGAACTAGCAGGAATTTTGAAAAGTGAATATGGTATTGAACCTGCTGCTGCAGCTGTTGCTGTTGCCGGTCCAGCTGCTGGTGCTGGTGAAGCTGCTGAAGAAGCTGTTCAAACTGAATTCGATGTAATCTTGACCTCAGGTGGTGCATCAAAACTTGCTGTAGTTAAGTTGGTTAAAGAACTGACAGGTCTTGGCCTTAAAGAGGCTAAAGAATTAGTTGATGCTGCACCAAAGGCTATCAAGGAAAAAGTTTCTAAAGAAGAGGCTGAATCTCTAAAAGCACAATTAGTTGAAGCTGGAGCTGAAGTTGAACTTAAATAAAAGGTCTACAACCCCCCAAAAGGGTTGAATGGTTTAGTCCCGATTTACATCGGGATTAAGCCTTTTTGTGTTTTAACTTTAAGTTCAATAAATACATCATTTAAATGTCTTTGAATACTGTAAATCAACGAATTAGTTTTTCTTCGTCGAAAAACACATTCGAATACCCCGATTTTCTTGAAATTCAAATCAAGTCATTCATTGAGTTTTTTCAACTTGGATCGACACCTGAGATTCGTAAAGAAGAGGGGTTGTATAAAGTTTTCATTGAAAACTTTCCAATTTCAGATACTCGAAATAACTTCGTTCTTGAATTTATCGATTATTACATCGATCCACCAAGATATACAATTGAAGAGTGCATTGAAAGGGGGTTAACTTTCAGCGTGCCTTTAAAAGCCAAAATGAAACTTTATTGTACAGATCCTGAACATGAAGATTTTGATACTGTAGTACAAGACGTTTATTTAGGCACGATACCTTACATGACCGAAAGAGGTACGTTCGTAATTAATGGTGCTGAGCGTGTTATTGTTTCTCAGTTGCACCGTTCTCCAGGCGTTTTCTTTGGACAAAGTATGCATGCTAATGGTACAAAATTGTATTCTGCACGTATTATTCCGTTTAAAGGTTCTTGGATTGAATTTGCTACTGACATTAACAATGTGATGTATGCTTATATTGATCGAAAGAAAAAATTACCCGTAACAACGTTACTTCGTGCTATTGGTTACGAAGGTGACAAAGATATTCTTGAAATATTTGGACTTGCTGATGAAATCAAAGTTTCAAAAGCTGGCTTAAAAAAACTTATTGGACGAAAATTAGCAGCACGTGTTTTGAAAACATGGGTTGAAGATTTCGTTGATGAAGATACCGGTGAAGTTGTATCAATTGAGCGAAATGAGGTAATTATCGATCGTGAAACGATTCTTGAGAATGATCACGTTGATATGATAGTTGACTCTGGTGCAAAAACAATTCTTTTGCATAAAGAAGATGCAAATCTTCAAGATTTTGCAATCATTTATAATACCCTTCAGAAAGATCCTTGTAACTCAGAAAAAGAAGCTGTTCTTCATATTTACAGACAGCTTCGGAATGCTGAACCGCCTGATGAGTCAACAGCTCGTGAAGTAATCGAAAACCTATTCTTTTCTGAAAAGAGATATGACTTAGGTAATGTTGGCCGTTATAGAATTAATAAGAAGCTAAATCTTGATCTCGATATTGAAACCCGAGTTCTTACGAACGAGGATATAATCGCGATTATAAAATATTTGATTCAACTTGTAAACTCTAAAACTGATGTTGATGATATTGACCACTTGTCGAATCGTCGTGTCAGAACAGTAGGAGAACAAATGTTTAATCAGTTTGGGGTTGGTTTGGCTAGAATGGCCAGAACGATTCGTGAGAGAATGAATGTTCGTGATAACGAGGTTTTCACTCCTATCGACTTAATCAACTCAAAAACACTTTCTTCAGTGATCAATTCGTTCTTCGGAACAAATGCGCTTTCTCAATTCATGGATCAAACCAATCCATTGGCCGAGATGACTCACAAACGTCGTATGTCGGCTCTTGGTCCTGGTGGTCTTTCTCGTGAACGTGCAGGTTTCGAGGTTCGTGACGTTCACTTTACACATTAT
>Ga0116170_10005830_pt1 | contig 10910 bp, 8 predicted proteins | sample AD_JPNHW1_MetaG_FD_89797 | JGI IMG/M metagenome (GOLD analysis project Ga0116170, IMG submission 89797) | Active sludge microbial communities of municipal wastewater-treating anaerobic digesters from Japan - AD_JPNHW1_MetaG | ecosystem: Engineered > Bioreactor > Anaerobic > Digestate | place... | reverse complement strand
TCGGCCTAGAAAGTGTTTGGGCTTTCGGACACCGGCAGAGGTCTTTAACAGTTTTGTTGCACTAGCGCCTTGAATGTGCCCGCCGCGTCCCGGGTTTATAAACGCGTTTAAAAGTTGTTTAATATAGACACTATGCTTAAAAAGATCGTTGAATCCATCATTGGTACCAAAAGCGAGCGCGCGATGAAGACTATCCAGCCCATAGTCGACCAGATCAACGCCCTCGAAGAAGAAATTTCAAAACTTTCCGACGCCGAGCTGAAAGCCAAGACGCCCGAATTCAAAGAGCGCCTCGCCCAGGGCGAAACCCTCGACGACCTGCTGCCCGAAGCTTTCGCCTGCGTGCGCGAAGCCTCCAAACGTACGATCAAGCTGCGCCACTACGACGTGCAGCTTATAGGCGGCATAGTGCTGCACCGCGGCAAAATAGCCGAGATGCGCACCGGCGAAGGCAAGACGCTGGTGTCCACCCTGCCCGCCTACCTCAACGCCCTGGCCGGCAAGGGCGTGCACATAGTCACCGTGAACGATTACCTGGCCAAGCGCGACAGCCAGTGGATGGGGCCGGTGCACGAATTCCTGGGCCTGACCGTGGGCACCGTGCAGCACGATATGCGCAACGAAGAGCGCCGCGCGATGTACCAGCGCGACATCACCTACATCACCAACAACGAGGTCGGCTTCGACTACCTCAGGGACAACATGGTGATGGACAAGAACGAGCGGGTCATGGGCGAGCGCTATTTTGCCGTGATCGACGAAGTGGACTCGATCCTCGTCGACGAGGCCCGCACGCCGCTGATCATTTCCGGCCCGGCCGAGGAATCCACCGACAAGTATTACCTGGTCAACCGCGTGATCCCGCTGCTGAACCCGCGCTTCATCACCGAGAAGGAGGAGATAGAGGCCAAGCGCGACGAGGTGGACCTGGGCGTGGGCTTCGACGCCGTGATAGACGAAAAAAGCCACACCGCCACGATGACCGAGGAAGGCGTGCGCAAGGCCGAGAAGATCCTGGGCGTGAGCAATATCTACGACGACGTAACCTCCGAATGGGCGCACCACCTGACGCAGGGCCTGCGCGCTTACCACCTGTTCAAGAAGGACGTGGCCTACGTGGTCAAGGACGGCGAGATCATCATCGTCGACGAATTCACCGGCCGGCTGATGCCGGGCCGCCGCTGGTCCGACGGCCTGCACCAGGCCATCGAGGCCAAAGAGAACATGCGCATCAAGGAAGAGAACCAGACGCTGGCCACCATCACCTTCCAGAACTATTTCAAGCTTTACAACAAGCTCTCGGGCATGACCGGCACCGCGATGACCGAGTCCGACGAATTCTGGGAGATCTATAAGCTGGAAGTGGTGGAGATCCCGCCCAACCGGCCGATGATCCGCAAGGATTCCCCCGACCGCATCTACCGCACCGAGCGCGAAAAGAACAACGCCGTGGTGATGGAGATAGAGGAGCGCTGGCGCAAGGGCCAGCCCATGCTGGTGGGCACCCGCTCCATAGAGAAATCCGAAAAGTTGGCAGCGATGCTGCGCGTGAAGGGCATTCCGCACCAGGTGCTGAACGCCAAGTACCACGAGATGGAGGCGCAGATAATCTCCCAGGCCGGCCGCAAGGGCCAGGTGACCATAGCCACCAACATGGCCGGCCGCGGCACCGACATCGTGCTGGGCGGCAATCCCGCCGAGCCGGGCGAGCAGAGCTACGTTACCGAGGCCGGCGGCCTGCACGTGATGGGCACCGAGCGCCACGAGAGCCGCCGCATCGACAACCAGCTGCGCGGCCGCTGCGCGCGCCAGGGCGACCCCGGTTCCTCCGTCTTTTACGTCTCGTTGGAAGACGAATTGATGCGCCTGTTCGGCAGTGAGCGCATCTCCGCCATCATGGAGAAGCTGGGCATGGAAGAGGGCGAAGTCATAGAGTCCGCGCTGGTCAGCCGCCAGATAGAGGGCGCCCAGAAGCGCGTGGAAGGCATGAACTTCGACGCCCGCAAGCAGCTGCTGGATTACGACAACGTGATGAACAAGCAGCGCCTGGCTATCTACGAGCTGCGCAATATCGTGCTGGACGGCGCCCAGGTGGCCGAGCGCGTTAAGCAGATGATCCACGAATCCGTGCTGGAGCAGCTCGACGCCAACGCCCCGGCGGACCAGGCCTCCCAGTTGTGGCGGCTGGACACGCTGAACATCTTCCTTAAGAAAACTTTCGGCTTCGAAGTGGCCTATACCGCGGACGAAGTGCATACCCTCATCCGGCCCGCGCTGGAAGAAACGGTCATGGAGCGCGTGAACAAGGCTTTCGAAGTCCGTGTGGCGGATTTCGCCGAGCGCAACGTGAATTTCCAGGAGCTGGAGCGCGTGCTGCTGCTGCAGATCATGGATCACGTGTGGAAGAACCACCTGTACGACCTGGACCATTTGAAGAAAGGCGTCGGCCTGCGCGCATACGGCCAGAAAGACCCGCTGATAGAATACCAGAAGGAATCTTACGGGCTGTTCGAGACCATGCTGGGCCGCGTGCGCGACCAGATGGTGGAATACGTGTTCCACGTGCAGCTGCCGCCGCGCCCCGTGGCCCGGCCGGTGGAAGTTGAAGCGGAGCCCCGCGCGCAGGCGAAGCCGGCCGCCGCGCCCAAGCCCGCCAATAAATTCGTCAACGCCAAGGTGGGCCGCAACGACCTGTGCCCCTGCGGCTCCGGCAGGAAATACAAGAAGTGCCACGGCGCGGGATAAATTAAGGACCGGGAGTCTGAAACCGGGCGCCCGCCGGAAAATTTACGAGGTAAACGCAGCGGCTTGCAGAGAGGTGCTTTACGTCCGACGCAGGTTCCCCGATCCCCGACGCCCGGCCCCCGGACCCCGACCGCCCCGGTTCCCGGTTCTATTTCGTCCTGCCGGCGCTGACTTCTTTACTGCTCATCCTCAGTTATCCTAAATTCAACCAGGGCTGGCTGGCCTGGCTGGCGCTGGCGCCGCTGGCCTATTATCTTTTAAGCTGCCGCGGCATGAAAGCCGCGCTGGCCGGCGGTTTCGGCGCCGGCTTCCTGTTCTACCTGGGGCTGCTTTACTGGATCTATCCCACCATGCGCGCCGGCGGCGTGGAGCCGGCGGTCAGCGCGCTGGGGCTGGTCTTGCTAGCCGCCCTGCTGTCGCTGGAGTTCGGCCTGATGGCCGCTTTCGGTTATTACCTTAAAAAAGCGGGCAGCGGAGCCTGGCCTTATGTGTTCGCGGCCGGCTGGGCCTTAATGGAGTGGGCGAAAGTTTCCGTGAATATAAAAGCGGTGTGGTTCCCGTGGTTCACGCTGGCCTATACACAGTGGCAGTACGCCCCGCTCATACAGGTGGCGGCCATAACCGGCCTTTACGGCTTAAGCTGGGCGGTATGTTTTACCGGCGCGCTGGCTGGCGCCGCCGCGCAGCGGCGCGAGCGGCCCCTGGGCGCGGCGCTGAGCCTGCTGCCGGCCGCGCTGGTAATAGGCGGGCTGTGGTTTTACGGCTCGGGAGTTCTGAAAAAGATCCCGCCTCCTGGGGGCGGGGTGGTGCTGAAGACCGCGCTGCTGCAGCCTTCCATAGATCTTTATGACAAGTGGGACCCGAACAGGGCCGGCGAGATAGAGGCGCGCATAGAAGGGCTGGTAAAGAGCGCCGGCCGCGCGGACCTGGTGGTCTGGCCCGAGAACGCCCTGCCCGGCTGGATAGAGGACAAGCACTGGGGCGGCTGGGTGTCGAGGCTGGCGCGCGAAGGTCAGGCTTACAATTTGGTGGGTTCCGTGTCCCGCGGCGACGGCCGCCGCGTATCGGCTTTCCTGATAGACCCGGCGGGCGCGCCGGCCGCGGACTATAATAAGCGGGTGCTGGTCCCCTTCGGCGAATATGTGCCACTGCGCGGCCTGCTGGGGAAGTATATAGGGCCGGTGGCCGCCCTGGGCGAATTTTTCCCCGGCTACTCCGGCCAGCGGCTGATGGATGTAAAGGGCGTTAAGATCTCGCCGGTTATCTGCTACGAATCCGTTTTTTCCTATCTTTTCCGCAACGACGCCGCGCGCGGGGCGAACCTGTTCGTCAATATTACCAACGATGGCTGGTACCTGGACACCGCCGCGCCCTACCAGCATCTGCTGGCGAACGTTTTCCGGGCCGTGGAAACCCGCCGCCCGGTATTGCGCGCCGCCAATAACGGCATTTCGGCCTATATCGATCCTTATGGCAGAATATTAAGCCGGTTGCCGCTCAACCAGACGGGCGTGCTGCGGGCCGCCCCCGAAATAGATTCCGCCGCGGATAAAAGCTTTTATGTGCTCAACGGCGACCTGTTCATCTACGCCTGCCTGATGCTCTGCGCCGCCTTCCTGCTGGCCGTGATGTTCCTTTAATACCGGTTTTCGGATGCCGGATCAGGATTCATCCCAACGGATGCCCGGCAGGGCGCCGCGCAGGAACTCCGTATCCCTGGCCGAAGGCAACCATACATTGTCCGGCGGTTCGGAGCCTTCCCAGCCGGTTTCGTCGCCGAAGAGGCCGGAGACCTTGAGTTTCCCGTCTTTCGCGCGCTTTTGGAGGTCGGCCAGGCTGAGCGGTTCGCCGCGCTGCGAGAACAGCAACGGTACCGTCCTGAGGCAGTCCGGTTCCGGCTGTCCCGCGGCCGGCCGGCGGGCGAGGGCGCGGCGGCAGGCGTCCTGCAGCCACCAGGTGCGCGGGCCGGTCCGCCCGATCAGGGCCAGTTTTTCCGGGGGCGGGTTTTCGAAATAGCCGGTTTCGTATTCCGCCGGGGAACGGGTGGTGAAAAAACGCCACAGGTCGGCCAGGAAAAGCAGCGGCCCGCCTTCCGAAACGGCGTTCTTCCAGGCCCCGAGGTTATCCATCCGGGCGCGCCACAGGTCCCGGTACTTCCGGTACTTCAGCAGGCCGGAGACGGAGCGCATATCCAGCTGCTGAACCTTCGTCTCGTGGACCAGGAGCCTCAGCGCTTCTTTCTCCAGGAAAGGGCGCAGCGCGGAAAAATTTTCATCGCGCACGCATTTCGAAAAAGAGGTGTCCAGCAGCAGGGCGCCGTCGCAGATATCGGCGGCCAGCGGCGCCAGCGGCAGTTCAAGCTGTTCCGTCTCTACGTATACCCCGGCCGCGTGCAGTCCCAGGGTGGACAGGGCCGCCGGCACGGCGCCGTTGAGCGCCGCGGAACCGTCCTCCAGCAGCGGCGCCACCGTTCCCAGGCGGCCGCCGCTCCTGAAACCGAGCGCGTCCGCCTGTGGGGCCGGGAGTTCGAACGGCTGGCTTTCGCCGGCCTCCGAGCGCACTTTTATGGGGCAGCAGGCCAGGGCTTCTCTGGAAGACACCGGGAAGTTGACGATCCGCTCCAGCGGCAGCCCGGGCGGTTCGCCGCGCCACAGCACGCGCAGCGTGGTGCGCGTGCCCGCCACCGGGAAGTAGCCCGGTCCGGCCGCGGCGGCCCCGACCAGTTCCACCGAGCGGCCGCCCGAGGTCAGCGTCATGCGCGCCGGCCCGGTGGCGGACAGGGCCAGCACGGCCGAGGCCAGGTGGCAGCGCCGGTCCTGGCAGCCCGCGAGCAGCGGCGAATATATGTCCGCGAGCTCTTCCGCGGCCAGCGGCGGTGCCTCGAAACCGGCCTGGAAGCCCTTGCCCTCGCGGCCGTAGTCGTAGGCCAGCACCAGTTCGGGGGCGCCTGACAGCACGGCGCAGCGCACCAGTTCGTGCACGGCCTGCAGCGGCGACTGCAGCCTGTACTTGGCCAGCACGGCCAGCATCCGCTCCGTGTCGACGCGGAAAGTGCCCGTCTCCACCAGTTCGCCCTTTTCTTCTTCCCGGTCCATCCCGATATGATAACAAAAGCCCGGTCCCGTTCGGCGAGCCGGGTGATACGCGGATGAAAAAATTCTAGAATATCGGAATAATATGCGCGTCATTTTTTCCCCTAAATATACGGTCAGCACTCCGGGGCATGTGTTCCGGTCCGATAAGTTCGCAAGAACTTTGGCGCTGCTGATCAGAAAAAAGATAGTGGACGCCTGGGACGTGAAGGAGCCGGCGCGGCCGGCTTATTCTGAGCTGGCGCTGGCTCATTCCCGGCCCTGGGTGGAGAAGGCCAGAAAATTTACGTTTTCAAAAAAGGATTCCGCCCGCGCCCAGCTTGAAATTACACGCGCCGTGGTGGAGGCGCATCTGCTGAACGTGGGCGGCACCATCCTGGCCGCGGAGATGGCGCTGAATACCGGCCTGGGGCTGAACTGCGGCGGCGGCGCCCATCACGCTTTCGCGGGGCACGGGGAAGGGTTCTGCCTGTTCAACGATATAGCCGTGGCGATAAAGCTGTTCCTTAAAAAGGGCTGGATAAAGCGCGCCCTGGTCATAGACCTCGACGCGCACCAGGGCAACGGCACGGCCGCTATTTTCCGCAACGATAAGAGGGTCTTCACTTTTTCCATGCACCAGGACGATCTTTACCCGGAGAAAAAAGAGAAAAGCTCCCTGGACGTGGAGCTCCCTGCCGGCGCCGGCGACGCGGGCTACCTGGGGCTGCTCAGAAAAAATCTGCCGCGGGTCATAAAAATGGCGCGGCCCGACCTGGCGATCTATGTGGCGGGCGCCGACGTGTACAAAGGGGACCTGCTGGGCGGTCTGAAGCTGAGCATGGAGGGGATAAAAAAACGGGACGCTTTCGTGTTCCGGCAGTGCCGCCTGCGCGGCGTGCCCGTGGCGGCGGTGCTCAGCGGCGGCTACGCGAAGAGGTTCTCCGACACCGTGGCCATCCATGCCGGCACGCTGGCGGCGGGCATCCGGGAGTGGCGGAGGCCGCTTTAGCCGCCCAGGGCTTTTGTCAGCGCGGCCCTGAAGAGCCGGGGGGTGAAGGGTTTGGGGAGATATTCCGTTCCTGCGGGCAGGCGGGTGACTTCCGTGGCTCCGGGCTCGCCGGTGATCAGCAGGCTTTTGGAGCCGGCGTATTTTTCTCCGAAAGATCTTATGAGTTCCGTTCCCAGGCCGTCAGGGAAGAACAGGTCCGTTATCAGCAGATCGTAGTGGCCGGCTTCAATGAGGCCCGAGGCTTCCGCAAAGCTGGAGGCCGTGGTGAATGAATAGTCGGTATCCCTGCAGATCCAGGTATAGAGCTCCAGAAGGTTCTTGTCGTCGTCAGCCAGTAAAATTTTGCCGGGCATAGCGTTCCCCTTCCTGCCACCCGCGCCGCCCGCGCGGCGCCCGGTATAAATGTAACATAAGTTACACAGAAGGTAAAGGGCCTTGCGGCCCGGGGCGCGGTTAAACCGGCCTTGGTATAATATACCAGGATGAGATATTTTCCCGTTCTTGCCGCCGCCGCGCCGCTGTGGCTGCTGCATTGCCTGTGCCCGGCCGCCGGCGCCGCCGGCAACCGGGAGGTGGGCGTGGCGGAACTGCTGGAGCGCCTGCCGGACATGATCCGCGACGCGCCGCCGCCGCCCGAAGTTACCGAAGCGGAAGTGGCCGATATCGAGGACGGGTCCATTGAGACTTATATTTTCATCAGCGGCGCCCTGGCGCATCCGCCGCCGCCGGTGAACCTCGGCGGGGACGGCGCCCTCTCCCTGACCCGCAGGGACAACGGCGAACAGGTGAGCGCCGTCTACCGCAACGGCGACGGCACTTACAACCAGGACGGGCTGGCCAAAATACGCCGGCTGATGCGCTGCAGCCTTACCGGCGGCGAAACCGCTGTTTCCGTAAAACTTGTGGAATTGCTGGACGCCGTGGAGGACCGTTTCGGGCGCCGTGGGCTCATTGTGCTGAGCGGTTACCGCGCGCCTAAGTGGAACCGGCGGGTGGCGGGGGCGGCTCGCTGGAGCCTGCATATGCTGGGGTGGGCGGCCGACATACGGGTGCAGGGCTATAAACCTTTAAAGGTGGCGGCTTACGCAAAAAAAATGCGCTCTGGCGGAGTGGGCTATTATCCCGACGCCGGTTTTGTGCACCTGGACGCGGGCGGGGCCAGGTACTGGGTGGTGCGCAGGCCCCGGCCGGCCGCGCCGCAGTCGCGCTGAAAAAACCTCCGGGTCCGGATAAAAACCCCGCGCTCATCCAGTTTTCCGGCAGTGAATAAAAAAGCCCCGCCTTTGCCGGCGGGGCTTTTTTGTTGTCCGGGCGCTGTTCCTAGTTCTTACCGGGGAATAACAGCTGGGGGCAGGGCAGGGGGATGATGCTGTCATTATAGGGGGAAGGGCGCTGCATGGGCTGTTCCAGGGTTCGGCCGTCATTACATTTGTAGACGCAGGTGTCTTCCTTAATCCCCTTTATCCAGCACACTTTTATCTTTTTATCGTCAGCGGGGGCCGCGGCCGCGGCTTTTTCGGCAACCGAGGCCGGTTCGGGCCGGGCTGCGGGGGCGTCTTTGCCCGGGAATATCAACTGGGGGCAGGGCAGGGGGATAATGCTGTCATTGAAGGGGGAGGGCCGCTGCATGGGCTGCTCCAGGATCTGTTTGTCATTGCACTTGTAGATGCAGGTATCCTCTTTTATGCCTTTTATCCAGCACACTTTGAGCTTCTTCTCCACAGGGGCGGGGGCGCTGATGGCGGCCTCGAAAGGCGATCGCCGCAGCGTCGTCGCGGAGATATCCTTTAATTCCGGGGCGTTCTGGGCCCAAACCGGTCCGGCAGTAAGATCAGCGCTAAGGCTGCAAGTGCTTTCATAGTTTCCTCCGTAGTCTTTTTGCGGCTGCCCTGATGTCTAAATTCTATTAAAGTGCGGTGGGCATTTTTATGCGGCGCAGGGCCCGCGGCTTTGCGGTTAAATGGCGCCGCCGGCCTGGGCCTGATGCCGGGGCCGGTGGGCCTATGGTATAGGTCCTCGGCCTGGGTACAGGGCAAGCGCTGTAGAAACAGCGTTTCGCTTTTATGGCTCTTTCTGGGCCCCGCTGCCTATGAAGCCTTGACTAGTCCATGGGCCTTTAGGCCCAAAAAGCAATAGGTATACTGTCCCGAATTTGGCTAGGCCCTTTGTCCTTGATTATAATCAAGAATTCATTAAACTATGTATGTAAGTTCGCGGGCGCCTAGCCCAAAGGGCCTACAGACCAAGCAGAAGAACTGGAGGAGTAATGCTTAGAAAATCAGCCGCAGCGCTCGCGATAATCACCGCAGTATCCACCATGGTGTCGGCCGCAATAACTTTCGACACCCCCAACATGAAAACCCTTCAGCAGGAAATCTCGGCTCTTGAGCTGAGCGTCCCTGCCGTGCCGGCTCCTGAAAAGGCCTATTCCGGCAAGGCTGATAAGGAATGGACCATAATGGTCTTTATCAATGCCAAGAATAACCTCGAAAAATACGGCCTCCTGGACATGAACGAGATGGAACTGGTTGGTTCCACCGACAAAGTGAATGTCGTGACCGAACTGGGCCGCATCAGCGGCTATGACAGTTCTGACGGCAATTGGGTCTCTTCCCGCCGCTACCTTGTAAAGAAAGACGCCGACATGAAGAAGATCGCCTCCCCCGTGGTGGCCGACCTGGGCAAAGTCGACATGGGCGACTACCGCCACCTGGCGGAGTTCGTCAACTGGACCAAAACCAATTATCCCGCCAAGAAATATATGCTGGTGGTCTGGAACCACGGTTCCGGCTGGGACAAGAGCGTGCGCTTTGGGCAGACCAAGGGCATTTCCTATGACGATGAGACCGGCAACCATATAACCACCCCCCAACTGGGTATGGCGCTCAAGCAGATGGGCGGCGTGGATGTGTATGGTTCCGACGCCTGCCTGATGCAGATGCCCGAAGTGGTATATGAAATAAAAGACTATGCCTCTTATGTCGTGGGTTCCGAAGAAACCGAACCCGGCGACGGCTATACCTATAATGATATGCTCGCCCCCATAGTGGCCAAGCCCGCCATGGGCGCCGAAGAGCTGGGCAAGGTAGTTGTGAATGCCTATTCCGACCATTACCAGAAACAGGGCGGGGAATATACCCAGAGCCTGGTGAAGACCGCCGCGCTGCCCCAGTTCCTGAACCTGATGAACGGCTTCGCCGACGCGATGATGGCCTCTGGCGACAAAGCCGCCGTGAAGGCCGCCATCTCCGGCGCCCAGAGCTATGCTGTCAGCGACAACCATGACATCGCTCACTTCGCCCAGCTGCTGGCCGCCTCCACAAAGGACGCTTCCGTGAAGGCCAAGGCTCAGGCTGTGGACTCCTACATAAAGACTACGCTGGTAGTTCTTAACCGCCAGTACAAGCTGGATGGCTCGTTCGGGATAGCTGGTTATATGCCCGGCTATTACTACAACGGCGATTACAACTCCCTGGCTTGGGCCGCCGTGTCCAAATGGGACGAATTCATAAAGTGGTATCAGCAGAATTAATAATGGTCTGTTGAAACGGTTGAGGGGCCGGCTTAACCGCCGGCCCTTCTGCTTTTAAGGGCCCAGGGCGGCGCCGTCATCTGGGCCCACCATCCGGGCCCATTTGTCCTGGCGTCGGGGGGCGGAATAAAAAGCGCCGATGCTGTTTTGAGGGGATCGGAGGGGCCTCCTCCTATGAAGACTTGACCAGTCCATGGGTCTTAAGGCCCAAAAGGCAATGGGCCCAAAGCCCGCAACTTGACTGGGCCCTTTGTTCTTGATTATAATCAGTCTAGCGCCTAAACTATAAGTGTAAAAGCGCAACAGACCAAACCGCAGTTCTGGAGGCAGTAATGTTTAAGAAGACAGCCGCAGCGTTCGCGATAATCACCGCAGTTTCCACCCTGGTGTCGGCCGCTATTAATTTCGACACCCCCAACATAAATACCCTTCAGCAGGAAATCTCGGCCCTTGAGCTGAACATCCCTGCTGTGCCCGCCCCTGAAAAAGCTTACGGCAAGGCCGACAAAGAATGGACCATCATGGTCTTCATCAACGGCAAGAACAACCT
>Ga0116170_10005829_pt1 | contig 10910 bp, 8 predicted proteins | sample AD_JPNHW1_MetaG_FD_89797 | JGI IMG/M metagenome (GOLD analysis project Ga0116170, IMG submission 89797) | Active sludge microbial communities of municipal wastewater-treating anaerobic digesters from Japan - AD_JPNHW1_MetaG | ecosystem: Engineered > Bioreactor > Anaerobic > Digestate | place... | reverse complement strand
GGCTGGCCGGCGTTTATTCCGCTTTGAGCAGGGCGGAGCGCGCGCGGGAGGAGCAGTTCGACTGGAGCAGCCTGGCCCGGGTCGCTTCCGTAAAAAGCCTCTCCGCCGCCGTCGCCCTGGTGGACAGCCGGCTGGCCGGGCACCCCGGGGATTCGCTGCTGTATTATTATAAAGCCAGGCTTTATTATGAAGCCGGTTTCGCCCGGGAAGCGCTGGCCGAGGCGGACCGCGCGATAAGCCTCGGCTACGCCCAGGAAATGTCCCACCTGTTAAAGGCGCTGGTCTATGGGCGGCTTTACGGCGATCATGCCCGGGAAAAAGAACTTGCTTCAAAGGCGATGAGCTACGACCCCACCTATGACGAAGCCTACCTGGCGCGGGCGGAAGCTAACTATTTCCTGGGAGATTACCGGGCCTGCGCGAAAGACGCCGCGGCGTACGCGCGCCTGGCGCCGAAGGACGCCGCGGGGTATGAGACCGGCCTCCTCTGCCTCGAGCGGACCGGCGACTTCTCCGGCGCTGAAAAAGCCGGCCTTAAGGTGCTGGAGTTAAAACCTAAAAGCCACTCCGCGCGCTGGCGGCTCGGGCGCCTCGACGCCGCCAGGGGACGGCATGAACAGGCCGTAAAGAAATTTTCGGAGGCTATACGCCTGAGCGGCGGCCGCCTGCCTTACTACCTGGACCGGGCCCGCTCCTGCGCCGCCGTAAAGGATTTTTCCTGTTCGGCCTGGGATTACGCCTCCGCGATGGGCTGGAAGGAAGTTTCCGGCTACGCCAGTTATTATTACCTGCTCGGTTCGGCGATGTACCGGGCCGGGGAACTTGAAGAGGCCCTGGACGCCGCCGCCGCGGCCGTAAAAAGAGAACCGGCAAATCCCGACTATTATGAGCTGCGGGGGCGCGTGCTGGCCGACTCCGGCAAAGGCGCCGCCGCAAAAAAAGATTTCCGCAAAATGTCCGTCCTCGCCCCCGCCCGGAAAGCGGAAGCCGAGCTCCTGCTCCGGCAGCTTGAAAAAGAATAAGCGCCCGCTGTGTTTCCCCGCCGCGCCTATAAGTTATAAAATGAATCCCACAATGGAAGACGCGCGCGATCCCGGCGGGAAATTTTATGAGCGGCCTTTGTTCTTCCCGGCCCTGCTGGCGGGGCTGCTGGGGCCGCTGTATATTTACTGTCTGCCGCCGGGGCTCCCGCCTTACCGCGATTCCGGCGAGATGGCCTGCGCCGCCTGGACGCTGGGCATCGCGCACCAGCCCGGGTACCCGCTGTACATAATCACCGCCAAGCTGTTCTCCCTTATCCCGCTGGGCAATCCCGCCTGGCGCCTGGATCTTTTTTCAGCCGCCGCGGGACTGGCGGGGCTCCTCGTTTTCTGGCGTTTCGCGGCGCGGTCATTTTCCCCCCTGGCGGCTTTTTTCGCGGCGCTGACGCTGGGCTTTAATTTCACGCTGCGCACCGTTTCCAGCGTGCCGGAAATGTACGCGCTCAATTTCTTTTTCGCCTGCCTGCTGCTCGCGGTCTCCGCCGCCGGCCCCGGCGAGGACGGCGCCGCCCCCGCCCCGGTCTTTCTGGCGGCCTTCCTGCTGGGCCTGGGCATGGCCAACCGCATGGACCTGCTGCTGGCCGCGCCGGCGGTCCTGCTCCTGCTCTGGCCGGGGATAAAGGCGGGCGGGCCGGCCGCTTTCCTTAAAGCGGTCGGTTTCGCGCTGCTGGGTTTTTCTTTGTATTTTTTCCTGCTGGTGCGCTCCGCGGGCAACCCCCTTTTCGACTGGAGCCATCCCGCCGAACTGAAAACTTTCCTGGCGGTCATCACCCGGAAAAGCTACGGCTCGACGCTGGACCTGATCTCCCAGAGTTACGCCGCCGGCGAGCTGTTCCTGCCGAACCTCAAATGCTACGCCCTGCATTTGTGGGAAAATTTCAGCCTGTCGCTGCTGCTGTGCGCGGCGGGCGTTTACGCCGAGTGGCGCTCGAACCGCCGCCGCTGCCTGGCGGTGGCCGCGCTTTTTCTTTTCCCCGGCCCGGTCTTCCTTTATATGGCCAATATGCCCCCCAATCCGCACGCGCTGGCCATTGTTGAACCGTATTATCTGCTGCCGGACCTGGCCGCCGCGGTCTGGGCCGCCGCCGGGTTCTTTTATCTCTGGGGAATTTTTCCGAAGGCGCGGCTGCCGCTGGCGCTGGGCGCCCTGCTGGCCGCCGGCCTGGTTTTTTCCAAAGGGGCGCACGGGGCGGACCGGCGCCTGCTGTTCGCCGCCGAGGATTACGCCGCCGACGTAGCGCGTACCGCGCCGCCGGGCTCGGCCGTGGTGGCAAAAAAAGACGTGCAGCTGTTCTCCCTCTGGTATCTGCAGGCGGTGGAGGGCCGCCGGCCGGACCTGAAGCTGGTGTCGCAGGGCCTCAGCGGGGCGGCCTGGTACGGCGCGTCCAATAAATTACACCGCCCCGGCCTTTCCCTTTTCAATCTTAACGCGGGCGGCGACCGCGCCTGGTCCTCTTTCGCCGCGGCCAATCCCGGCGGCGTATACGCTACCATGGACGCGGAGGTGCCGCGGGGCGTGCCGGCGCGGCCGGCCGGCCTGCTTAACGAGCTTTATCCCTCCGGCGCGCCGCTCTCGCCGTGGGCTTTTTATTCGCTGGGGCGCTTCGGTACCGACTACAGGGATTTTTTCGACAGGGACCTGGGGACCTCCTACGCCCAGGCGCTGCTGGCCGGAGCGGTATACCAAAATTCCGCCGGCGGCCTGGACGCGGCCGGCCTGGCGGCGCTGCGCCGTACGCGGCTGCTCGACGCGGATATCCCCGACGCGCCGCTTTACGAGGGCTTTTATTATTCGGCGCGCGGGGACTGGCCCGCGGCCGGGGCGCGCTTCAGGGAGTCGGCCGATGTTTATGAGCGGCTTTTCGCGCTGAGCGAAAAGTACCGTTCGCTCCCCTCCTTAAAGCAGGGGCTGGCGGCTTCCAGCGCCTACGCCTGGCTTAATTACGGCGTCGCCCTTGAAAAGGGCGGCGACAGGTCCGGCGCGGAGCGCGCTTACGTTTTTGCGCTGGAACGCAATCCCGCGCTGGCCGAAGCCCATTATAACCTGGCTATACTTTACTGGAACCGCGACTGGCCGCGCGTAATGCGCGAGCTCCAGGAAACCCTGCGCCTGAATCCCTCCCACGCCGGGGCCGCGCGCTACCTGGCGCAAATAAAACAGCCGTAAGACGCTGGTCTGTACGGCTGCCGTCGCTGTCGGGGGCGCTTTATCTGGGCAGGTAGTTGTAGCGGAACTGGAACATTCCCATCAGGTCCCAGCCGCCTTTGAAGCTCAGGTAAGAAACCTCGAAATTAAGCTTAAGCAGCGTGCCAAGGTGGAAATTGATAAGCTTCGGAGCCATCGGCGCGCCCTGCGGCATCATTATTTCAACCCCGATCGGAGAGTCTTTTTTCGGCAGCCACATAAAGCCGCCGAAGAGCATCCCGGTCGGGATCTGCACCGCCGCCCTGGGATCCGCGTTGCCCTGCGACATGTTTATGGCTTCCTTGGAAAGGAATTCGGACAGGCCATAAATGATCTTCGGCATGTCTCCGTCGGAGTAGCCGGCGTTCACGAGGAACTTAGGGTGCAGGCGCTTGGTGAGCGCGATATAGGCGTTGGCGGACGTTTCGGTGGTTTTCCCGGAGGCCTTGATCGTGAAGGTCAGGGCGGACTGGGGCGCGTCGCGGAACTTCACGATGCCCTGCACGCCGGCGGCCATCGCGGGCCGCCAGGTCCCTTCCGTCTGTATCTGCATCTTGGTGTCGGCCGAAAGCAGCCAGATGCCTACGCGGTCCAGGTAATTCTTTTTTTCCACGGTCCAATCGAAGGAGTTCCTGCCGTAGAGGCGCCCTATATAATAGGCGGCGTTAACGTCGAGCCCCAGCCCGATGGCGTTCTTTCCTTTGCCGCGGTAGGCCGTGGGCATAAGGACGATGCCGCTCAGCGGCACTTTGCCTGTGTCGTAGACCACCGGTTTCGAGGGGCCGGTCTTCTGCTGCCTGGGGGCGGCGGTGGACGTGAAGATGCCGCCGGCGGTGGTGGTGCTGGGCGCGGGGATCACGCCGATGAGCTGCGCGGCGGCCGGCAGGGAAAAATTAAGGGCGCAAAGAAGGCCTAAAAGTAATTTCATAAGAATACCGCCGCAGCCGCGGCCAGTCGGGTCAGGAGGTTAGCTTCCAGCCCTGCCAGCGCGTCGTCCATAATTATACCAAAACCCCCGCTCAGCGAAGTTTCCAGCTTTTTGATCGGCCAGGGCTTGAGCGTGTCCAGCGCGCGGAATATTATAAAGGCGCAGATAAGGTTGAAGGGGCTGCGGTCCAGGAACAGGATGGCCGCCCAGTACCCGAATATCTCGTCTATCACGATGCGCGGATCGTCGTGGTTGCCGTAGCTCTTCTCCGCCAGGCCGGCGATCCAGACGGAGAAGGGCAGGAAAGCCAGCAGGAACAGCGCGAAGTACGCCCGGCTCTCAGGCAGCAGCGGAACCAGGGCCAGCGCCACCAGCGTGCCGGCGAACCCGGAGCCGGTAAATTTTTTGAAGCCGGTAATGCGGGCGGGGATATGGCTTATGAAGCCGCCGCTGGCCAGCCCCCTTACGAGGAGATCTTTCAAAGTGTTTTGCGTTCTGTCCACGATTTTGAAAGAAGCTGGCGGTGGTTGTACAGGTACAGGCCGCCGCTGAACATGGTGAACGCCGCGGCGAAAACGGTAAGCCACCACACGATAGCGGGCGTCAGCGCCGGCAGTTGGTCGATCGGAGCGGGCATGGGCGTGGTCTTTGACCAGACCGTTATTATAAGCAGCACCATTATGGTGAAGGCGGCGATCAGCTGTATTGTGGTCTTGATCTTGCCGCTCTTTTCCGCTTTCAGCACCTCGCCGTTGAGCGCGGCCAGCACCCGCAGGGTAGAGATGGTCAGTTCCCGCAGCAGTATCAGGAAGACCGCCCAGAGCGGCACTCCCAGTTCCTTTATCGAGGCGAAAGCCAGGAAAGCCGCCATGACAAGGAGCTTGTCGGCGTAGGGATCCGCGATGGCGCCGAAAGGCGTAGTGGTCATCGTGCGGCGGGCTATGGCCCCGTCTATGCCGTCGGAAATAGAGGCTATCGTCAGCAGGACCAGGGCGGTGATCTCCGCCCAGAGAGAGCCGGTGATGATCATCACGAAGATGACCAGGCTCAGTGCCATCCGGGACATTGTTATGCGGTTGGCAAGTGTCATTGTTTTGTCTTCATCTAGTTTTTAAGCTCCAGTACTTCCGTCCCTTTCGGCGGCGAAAAATTGAACAACTCCTTCGCTATAACGCCGTTCTTCTCGGCGTTGTGCAGACGCGTCGTTATCAGGGTGCTGTCCACCTCCAGCGACGCTTCCGCCGGGAAGTAGTCGGTGGCGGAGAGGCGCAGTGTAAGCGTATAAGCGCTGCCGGTGCGGGGCGTGAGGACCAGGGCGATGAAGCCGTCTTTCCCCCCTTCAGTGGCGGTCGCGTTATTCTTCGACGCCAGCGAGGAATAGTTCCCGAAATCCAGGATGCCGGAGAAGTTCTGGTCCTGGGTCCGGCGCCAGGCGTCCCAGGTGGTGCGCACGGCCTGGTTGTCCGCCGGTTTGTAGATCCAGATGTCGGTCTTATCTGTGACCACTATCTGGCGCGCGGGCTTTGAATGTTCTATCCTCAGGAAGTTGGGTTTGACATAGTTCAGCGAGCCTTCGACGGATTGCTTGAGCCCGGCCTCGCGGAAGTTTATTTCCTGCGTGAACCCGGCCTTAAGGGTTTCAAGGCGGGCGTCCCAGTCCGCCAGCTTTTTCAACGCTTTTTTAGCCAGCTGCGCGGCCTCGCTGACCGCGGCAGGCTGCACAGCGGCGGGCGCCGCCGTCGAGACGGCCGCGGCATGCGCTTTCCCCGCGGGTGTTTTTGCCGCCGGCGCTTTCTGCGCGGCGGCCGGCATTGCCAGGCAAAGGACTACGGCGATAACAGGCAGGTTCCTCATAGGTCGGTTTCCTCCTCATCGTGCGGCGCTTTCGCGGCCACCGGCGTCAGCGGGGAGACCGGCTGTATGGCGTCCCCCTCGTGGGCTCTCAGGTGCGCTTCGATCTTTTCAAAATAGATCTCCCAGCGGTTGGAGCCTTCGGGCTTCTGTATGAAATTCCCCACTTCGAGGATGCTGAGTATATTGGTGGCCCTGGAAGACGAGCCGAAATGCGCCTTCAGCAGGTCCTGCGAGACGCGGCGGCGGGCGAGCACCAGCCGCAGCGCCGTAAGCAGTTCCTCGGAAGAACTGCCCTTGCCGGAAGCGGCGCCTTCCTCTTCTTCTTCCAGCGGGACATAATGCGGCTTGCCCTGCGTCTTGAGGTACTCCACAACTTTGTTTATCTCCGCCTCGGAAACATAAGCGCCCTGTATGCGCAGCGGCTTGGGCGAGGCCGTGGTGAGGTAAAGCAGGTCGCCTTTGCCTATAAGCGCCTCGGCGCCGCCGCTGCCCAGGATCACGCGGGAATTGGTGGAGGAGGTCACCTGCAGCGCCACCCGGGAGGGCAGGTTGGCTTTGATCACGCCGGTGATCACGTCCACGGAGGGCTGCTGCGTGGCCAGCACCAGGTGTATGCCCACCGCGCGGGCCATCTGGGCCAGGCGCTGGATGTTTTCCTCGACGACATTCTTGGCCTGCACCATCAGGTCTGCCAGCTCGTCGATAACCACGACGATATGATATTCCTGGGGCTCGTTGTTTTCCTTGGCCCACTTGTTGTAGCCGTTTATATTCTTTACGCGCGCCCGCTCAAATTTCTTGTAGCGCTTCATCATCACCTTGGTCAGCGCGATCAGGGTCTTGGCCGCGTCTTTGGCGTCGGTGATCACGGAGACGCGGTCGGGCGTCTCCTTCGGGTCGTAAAGGTAGGGAATGTCCTGGTAGGAGGAAAGCTCCAGCCGCTTCGGGTCGATAAAGACGAATTTAAGTTCGTCCGGGGTGCGGCGGTACATCAGTGAAAGGATCAGAGCCTGCAGGAAAACGCTTTTTCCGGAGCCCGTGGAGCCGGCCACCAGCAGGTGGGGCATCCCTTCCAGGTCCGCCATCGCCATCGAGCCTTCGGCGTGGCGCCCTATCGCGAAAAGCAGCGGCTCCTTGCGCTCGTTGAACTCCGCGCTTTCCAGCACTTCGCGCAGGCCTACCTTGGCGCGTTTCAAATTCGGGATCTCAAAGCCTATCGCGGACTTGCCGGGGATAGGGGCTATCACGCGTATCCCCATGGCTTTCATGGCCAGCGCCAGATCGTTGGACAGCGAAACGATGGAACTGATCTTCACGCCCGGAGCCGGCGTAACCTCGTAGCGCGTAATGACCGGGCCCGGGTAAATACCGGCTACGTGGGCGGAAATGCCGAAGCTCTTCAGCGTCTCCTCCAGCTTCATTTTCTGGGTATCCATCTCTTCGTCGGACGGTCCGACGAAGCCCTGGTCCGTTACGGGGCCGAGCAGGTCCGTGGTGGGCAGTTTGAAATCTTTGAAGTGCAGCTCGACCTTGACGGGCTTGCCGTCCTTGTCTTTCGCCGCTTCCTGTACGGCAGCGGGGCCGGGAGTTTTACTGACCGCTCTTTCCTGGACCATGGCCGGGCGCACGATCTGCGTTTTCGGGGGAACGTATTCAGGCTGCTGCCGGGCTTCCGGCTTCGTCATCGCCGCTGGGGGCGGTTCGGGGATGGGTTTCGCGTCGTAGGCGGGACCTTCGGCCTGCTCTTTCTCCGAGATGTTCTTCAGCCTGGAAGTGAGCTCGCGGCGCGCGGAAAGCCAGTCGCGGTAATCGGCCGCCAGGGTTGCGGAGACGGTTTTAAGCAGGCGCTGCCAGGAGATCTTGAACAGCAGCTGTACGCCCGCGAAAAGAATTACGGCCGAGGCCAGGGCGGCGCCCATCGGGCCCAGGATCTTTGAAAGGAGCTGCTCCAGGAAATAGCCGAGCCAGCCGCCGGCGACGTTCCAGGAGCCCTCCCACGGGCCGAACTTCGTGCTGAGCAGCTGTATGCCGGAGGAAACGGCGCCCAGCGTCAGCAAGATGCCGGCGGTGAGCGTGAGCACACCCTTGTGCGGCTTGTTGACCTTCAGCAGTATTGCCACCAGGCCATAGAGGAAAATGAAAGGGAAGAGATAGGCGGTTTTGCCGAGGAAGGCGAGGAAGGCCGCGGCCACGGTGTCGCCCAGCGCGCCGCCCGAGCCGTCGGAACCGAACAGCACCCAGGCCAGCCAGAGGGTGGACGCGAAAGCCCCAACCCAGTACAGCGCGTAGGCGAACGGGGAAGTTTTTTTTCTGCCCTGTGCCGTAACTCTGTTTTTCCCGAAATGGCGCATGGTCGCTGGCATTATGGCCCGTGTAGATAGTTGAGAGAACCTGGAGCGCGGCTAAGCCTCGCGGCAGGCCGCTGTCCTAATTCTTGTCCGCAAGGACTACCCTGAAATTGAGTTCCTTGGGATAGAGCCCGATCTTGCGCTCCGCGGCCAGCCAGCCCAGCGCCATGTACAGCGCCGAGCTGGAAAGGTGGAGCTTCAGCTTCAGGTCCCAGGAGGTGGCGTCGCCGCCCGCTGCCTTGAGGGCCTCAAGCACGTTCCCGGCCGTAGCCCCCAGTGTGTCGGTGTATTTGGCTGAGTCCTGCATATCAGTTCTTCACCAGGAAAAGCGGGGCGTTCGGTTCAACGAGCTTCCCGTTCTCGAGCAGCACTTTCTCGATCACGCAGTTGGCTTCGGCTTTTATCTCATTGAAGACCTTCATCGCTTCGATGATGCAGATCACCTGGCCTTCCTTTATGGCGTCCCCCTCCCGCACGTAGGGCGGGCTCGAGGGCGTGGGAGCGCGGTAAAATATTCCCGACATGGGCGCTTTTATGGTTTCGCCGCTGTGCGCCGGGGCCTGCGCGTTCGCCGGGGCGGACTTGGCGGCCGGGGCGTGCGCCGAAGGGGCGAAGACGGGGATCTGGTGCACGGCGGTGCTGTGCTTGCGCACCAGTTTTATATAGGTATTGTCTTTGGAAAATTCGATTACTTCCAGCTTATTGGAATTCATGAACTGGTAAAATCTCTGAACCTGGTCGAAAGCTGTTTCCTGGGGTTTAGCTGTCTTTTTCATCGGTGCCTCCAGTATATATTCCGGCCCCCGCGTTGGACGCGGGGGCCGGATCCTGTTTACTTCTTTACGGGCTGCGCTGACTGCTGCAGAAGGACGCGGCGGGAGAGGCGGTACTTGCCGTTGTTCTCCTCGATGCATTTTACTTCTATTTCCTGGCCCATCTTCAGGACGTCTTCCACGCGGTTGATCCGCCTGGTGTCGATCTCGGAGATGTGCAGCAGGCCTTCTTTGCCGGGCAGCACTTCCACGAAGGCGCCGAAGTCCACGATGGAGACTACGCGGCCTTTATAGGTTTTTCCCACTTCCACTTCCATGCTGAACTGTTCCACCATGGATTTGGCGGCGTCGAGGCTCTTCTTGTCGGCGCTGGAGACGAATACTGAACCGTCGTCCTCGACTTCGATGTTGGCGCCGGTGCGCTCGATAATGCCGCGGATGTTCTTGCCGCCCGGGCCGATGAAGGCGCCGATCTTGTCGCGGGGGATCATCAGCTTCACTATGCGGGGCGCGAACTCGGAGATGTCGGCGCGGTGCGTCGGCATGGCCTTTTCCATCAGGTCCAGGATGTGGTTGCGGCCGCGGGTGGCCTGCTCGATGGCTTCCTTCATTATGTCCATCGGGATGCCGGTGGCGAGCTTCACGTCCATCTGGAGCGCCGTCACGCCTTTGCGGGTGCCGGTGATCTTGAAGTCCATGTCGCCGTAGTGGTCTTCCAGGCCGGCGATGTCGGACAGCACGGCGAACTTCTTGCCGTCGGTGATGAGGCCCATCGCTATGCCGGAGCAGGCGGCCTTCATGGGCACGCCGGCGTCGAACAGGCTCAGCGACCCGCCGCACACGGTGGCCATCGACGAGGAGCCGTTGGACTCCAGGATGTCGGACACGAGGCGGATGGTATAGGGGAACTGCTCCTCGGTGGGCAGCAGCGGCAGCAGCGCGCGCTTGGCCAGGTGGCCGTGGCCTATCTCGCGGCGGCCGGGGCCCCTGTCGGGCTTCACTTCGCCTACCGAGTAGCTCGGGAAGTTGTAGTGCAGCATGAAGCGGTCGAAGGTCTTGCCTTCCAGCGCGTCCAGCATCTGCTTGTCGTCGGAGGTGCCCAGCGTGGTCACTACCATGGCCTGGGTCTGGCCGCGGGTGAACACGGCGGAGCCGTGCGTGCGGGGCAGGTAGCCCAGGTCGATGTTGATCTCGCGGATCTCGTCGGTCTTGCGGCCGTCGGTGCGCAGCATCGTCTCGAGGGTCATCTTGCGCCACACGGTGTGGAGCACGTCCTCGAACACGGTCTTGGCCTGGTAAGAGGCCGTTTTGTCCTCGGGGTACTTCTCCGTCATCGCCGTGTAAGCTTTTACGCGGATATCTTCGAGGGCTATTTCCATGGCGCGCTTAGCGGGCTTGGAGGAGAGGATGCGCTCGATCTCGGCCTTGACCATCGTTTCGACGGCGGCTTTAAGTTCGGCTTTGATCTCGGGAGTGGCGATCGCGGCCTTGGCTTTGCCTACCTGCTCTTTCATCTTGAGCTGGAGCTGGTTGAGCTTCTCGAGCTCGGGCCTGGCCGCTTCCATCGCCGCGATGAGGTCGGAGTTGGGCAGCTCGTTGGCGCCGCCCTCGACCATCAGGATGCCCTGCCGCGTGCCGCAGATGACCATCTCCATCTCGGAGACGGCGCGCTGCTCGTTGGTGGGGTTCATTATGAACTTGCCGTCTATCTTGCCGAGGCGCACGGCGGACACGGGGCCGTTCCACGGGATGTCGGAGATCATCAGCGCCGCCGAGGCGGAG
>Ga0116170_10005828_pt1 | contig 10913 bp, 9 predicted proteins | sample AD_JPNHW1_MetaG_FD_89797 | JGI IMG/M metagenome (GOLD analysis project Ga0116170, IMG submission 89797) | Active sludge microbial communities of municipal wastewater-treating anaerobic digesters from Japan - AD_JPNHW1_MetaG | ecosystem: Engineered > Bioreactor > Anaerobic > Digestate | place... | reverse complement strand
CGTCGACTTCCATTTTGGTCTCGTAACAGAGGAAGGCGTATTCGAGGGCGGCACGCTGGTCGGCCGGGTCGAGTTGGGAGGCGGCTAGGAATTGGTCGCGGGCGTCGTCGCGACGGCCGACTTTGAGCAGGGCGTAGGCGTAGTCCTTGCGTAGAGCGGGCTGGGAGGTGAGGGTCTGGACGGCTTGACCAAACGAACTCACAGCAGAAGGATAGTCCTTTATTTTCAATGACTCATAGGCGGAATTGGCAACCGCCTCAGCGGCTTGGACCTGCTGGGGAGTGGGCCGGGGCTGGTGCGAGCCGGCAGGGGAGGCCGGATCGCGACCAAACGAACTGTCCTGTGTTGGTAAGCCGTTGTATATAAGTGGCTTATGGGACTCTCCGGCGACTTGGCCGTGAGCGAAAAGCGGCAGAGTGAGGACACAGAGGGCGATGTAGGGTTTGCCGACGGGCATAGTCATTCTCTCAGAAGGGATAGTGCTTGGAGTAGGGCGATCCTCTCACGCGAAGAACGGGCCTGGACCCGCTCGCTGCGGTCGCGGACCCGGGCCGGCAAAGGCCGGTTCCTGTCCCTCTTGACGGTGCCGACCAGGCGATAGGGAGTCCACATGCGAATGCGGGCTAGACTGGGAAAGATGGTCAACACGGGCAAGGACACAGAGCGCGAGATCCGGCAGACGGTATTGGACAACGGGATCCGAGTGATCACCGAGCCGATGCCGGCTGTGAGGAGCGCGGCGGTGGGGGTTTGGATCAGCACGGGGTCGAGGGTGGAGAAGCCTGGCGAGAACGGCATTTCGCACTTCATCGAACACATGCTGTTCAAGGGAACCGAGCGGCGGACGGCGGAGGATATCGCGCGGGAGGTGGACGCGATCGGCGGGCACCTGGACGCATTCACTGGCCGGGAACTGGTGGGTTACACGACGAAGGTGCTAGACGAGCACATCCCCATCGCCTTCGACGTGCTGGCGGACATGCTGCAGAACCCGAAGTTCGACGAGGAGGATATCGAGAAGGAAAAGGGGGTCATTCTCGAAGAGCTGAAGATGGAGCACGACAGCCCGGAATCTCTGCTGCATGACGTGTTCATGGGCAAGTTCTGGAGCCGGCATCCATTGGGGCGTCCGATCATCGGGAGCCGGAAGACCATTCAAAGCTTCGAGGCAGAGCAGGTGCGGGAGCATCACCGGCGCTACTATTCGCCGGCGAACCTGGTGATCACGGCCGCGGGTAGTCTGCGGCACGACGACCTTGTGGATGTGGCTCAGCGGCATTTCGGCGGACTGGCCAAGGGCGGGACCGTGGCGAAAATCAGAGCGCCGAAATCATCGGCAGCGTTGACGCTGAGGAACAAGCGATCACTGCAACAAGTTCACGTGTGCGTGGGCGTGCCGGCGTATCCGGCGACGCATCGGTTGAGGTTTGCCAGCTACACGCTGAACCTGGTGCTGGGCGGGGGGATGAGTTCGCGGCTGTTTCAGAATATCCGGGAGCGGCAGGGGTTGGCGTATTCGATCTTCTCGGAACTGAACATGTACAAGGACACGGGGATGCTGGCGGTGTATGCGGGGACATCGGCCAAGAGCGTGAAGGCGCTGGTGGAGGGCGTGATCGCCGAGTTCAGGCGGATCAAGCGAGAAGCGCTGACGGCGGAGGAGCTACGCCATTCAAAAGATCACATTAAGGGATCTTTGATGCTGAGCCTGGAATCGACGGGGAGCCGGATGAGCAATCTGGCGCGGCAGTGGCTGACCTACGGGCGATTCTACGCATTGGACGAAATCGTGGAGATGGTGGAGGCTGTGACGGCGGATGAGGTGCAGGAGGTGGCCGCGGACCTGCTGAGTGGGGACAAGATCAACGTTGCGCTGCTGGGGCGGCTGGACGGGATGCGGCTGGAGCGGGAAGATCTGAGTTGTTGAGGGGTTGATGCGAGCGCTTCACATAGCGGCAGGGGTGTTGGCGCTGGCGGCGGCTGCGATGGCGGCCGACTTCGCGGCGCTCGTGCCGCAAGGTTATGTGAGCGATTTTGCGGGAGTGATCCCACAAGAGCGGCGAGCGGAGTTGGAACGGTATTGCAAGCGGGTGGAGGAGGCGACGGGGGCGCAACTGGCGCTGGTGACGCTGCCGGGCCTGGAAGGCGAGCCGGTGGAGGACGTGGCGAACCTGCTGTACCGGAAGTGGGGGGTGGGGTATAAAGGCAAGGACGAGGGGGCGCTGCTTCTGATTGCAGTGGGCGAGCGGCGGACGCGGCTAGAGGTGGGTTACGGCCTGGAGCCAGTGGTTCCGGACGGGTATGCGGGGAGCCTTCTGCGGGAGATGCGGCCGGCGCTGAGGGCAGGCGACATCGGCGGAGCCATGGCGGTGGCGGCTCAGACACTGGGCGAAAAGATCGCGGCGGCCAAGGGGGTGAAGATTGGCGAGCGGGTCGAAAGGCCCAGGAGCCACCGCGAAGGTGAAGAGGGGGGAGTGCCGCTGCTTCCGTTACTGGTCGCCGGAGGACTGTTGCTGGCCGTCATGCTGCTTGGCGGTGGCGGACGGCGAAGCGGGCCGAGGGGCGGCGGCGGAGCAGGCGATGTGGCGTTGGGGATGCTGCTGGGGATGCTGAGTTCATCGCGAAGGGCACATGGGGGTGGCGGATTTGGGGGGTATGACTCTGGGGACAGTTTCGGCGGCTTCGGCGGGGGTGATTCGGGTGGAGGAGGGGCGTCGAGCGACTGGTAGGCGCAAGGACTGGCAAGACATGGAAAAGCTACTGGAACAGTTACTGGCGAAGTTGACCAAGGCGCTGGAGGCGAGGCTCGAGTCGGTGATTCTGTATGGATCGGCGGCGGAAGAGGTGCGGCGGGACAAGTGGTCAGACTTGAATGTGTTTTGCGTGGTGGATGAAGTCGACAGATCGATGCTGGAGGCGGTTGAGCCGGTGATGAGATGGTGGCGGGAGCAGTCGCATCCTGCGCCGTTGTTGATGGGCGCAGCGGAGGTAAGCGGGTCGACAGACTGTTTCCCAATTGAGTTCCACGACATGCTGGAGCGGCGGCGGGTGTTGTACGGCCGCGACGCGATCGCCGGATTGGAGATCGACTATTCGTTCTACCGTGCGCAAGTGGAGCATGAGTTGAGGGCGAAGCAGATCCGGCTGAGGCAGAAGGCGGCAGGGGCGATGGCGGATGGGGATCTGCTGATCCGGCTGATGGCGGAATCGTTGAGCACGTTCCTGGTGCTAAGCCGCCATGCACTGCGGTTGGCGGGCAAGGAAGCGCCGTTCGAGCGGAGGGAGCTGGCGTCGAAGGTGGAAGAGGCGTTCGGCGCGGATGCCGGGGCGTTTTATACTTTATTGAGCCACCGCGAGGGCACCTTGAAGCTACGGCATGCCGAGGCGGGGGCGCTATACGACCGTTACATGGAGACGATCGGAAGGGTAGTGTCGGCTGTGGACGCGATCGAGAGGTAAAGAACGGAGAGACGATGAGAATACTGCTTGTCATCCTGGGCGTGCTGCTGGTGTTGGGATTAATCGCCGGCGGCAAGGCCGCGTCGGTGAACAACCTGCTTGTGACAGAGCAAGAGGTGGTGAAGAAGGCATGGGCGGATGTCGACATCGCGCTGCAGCGCAGGGCGGATCTGATTCCGAACCTGGTGAACACGGTGAAGGGCTTTGCGGCGCAGGAGAAAGAGATTATGGAGGCCGTGGCGAATGCGCGGTCACAGTTGCTGAACGCCAGGAGTCCACAGGAGAAGATCGAGGCCAACGGGCGGCTGGACTCGGCCATCGGGCGGCTGCTGGTGGTGGTGGAAAATTACCCGCAGTTGAAGTCGAACGAAAACTTCCTGCGGCTGCAGGATGAACTGGCCGGGACTGAGAACCGAATCGCTGTGGAGCGGCGCAAGTACAACGAATCGGTGCAGAAATACAACACAACCATTGGGCTGTTCCCGAACAACATGTTTGCGGGGATGCTGGGCTTCCACCGGAACGATGAATACTTCAAAACGGACCCAGGCGCGCGGACAGCGCCGGCAGTGAAATTCTAGGCGACTCGGGAGGCGAGACACGTGGGCGCGAAGCTGTATCCGAACTACATCGACGGCGCGTGGGCGGAAGGCGGGACGTTCGAGAATCGGAATCCGGCCAATTGGGACGAGGTGGTGGCGCTGCACACCGCGGGTGCGGCCAGCGACATGGAGCGGGCAGTGGATGCGGCAAGCGCGGCGCTGCCCGGGTGGGCGGCGATGGCGGGTCCGGCGCGCGGGGCGCTGCTCAGCAAAGTAGCGGAGATCCTGGACGGCAGGTTCGAGCAGGTGGCCGCGGACATGACGCGGGAAGAGGGCAAGACGCTGCCGGAGGCAAAGGGCGAGGTCAGACGGAGCATCAACATTTTCCGGTACTTTGCGGCCGAGGGGTCGCGGCTGGGCGGAGTGATCGCGCCGAGCGAGCGCGACCGGGTCCACATGTTCTCTATCCGGAAACCGGTGGGTGTTGTGGGCATGATCACGCCGTGGAATTTTCCAATCGCCATTCCAGCCTGGAAGATGGCCCCGGCGCTGATCTGTGGCAATGCAGTGGTGATCAAGCCGGCGTCGGCCGCGCCACTGAGCGCGTGGCACATCGTCGAAGCCTGCCATGAAGCGGGCGTCCCGAAGGGCGTCGTGAACTTCGTGGCAGGGGCGGGTTCGGCAGTGGGCAATGCGCTGGTGGATGCGCCGACGGTGAAGGCCCTCAGTTTCACTGGCTCATGCGCCATCGGATACAAGCTGCACCAGCGGGCGTCGAAGAGGCGAATCCGGATCCAGTTGGAGATGGGCGGTAAGAATCCGACAATCGTGCTGGGCGACGCCGATTTCGGCGCGGCGGTAGAGAACGTGGTGAACGCGGCGTTTTTCTCCACAGGGCAGAAATGCACAGCGACGTCGAAGGCGATAGTCGAGGAGAGCATTTACGACAAGTTCGTCGAGGCGGTGGTGGAACGGACCAAGAGGTTGAAAGTGGGCGACGGCATGGCCCCAGGCATCGAGGTTGGACCGTGCGTTGACGAAGGGCAGATGAACACTGTGCTCGGCTACATCGAGCAGGGCCGGGCGGAGGCGGGCGAGCCGTTATGCGGCGGGCGGCGGCTGACGGGTGAGGCCTATGACAAGGGGTGGTTCGTCGAGCCGACGGTGTTCGCGGGAGTGACGCAAGCGATGACGATCGCGCGCGAAGAGATCTTCGGGCCGGTGCTGGCCATTCTCAAGGCGAGTGACTTCCGTCATGCACTGGCAATGGCCAACTCGAGCGAATTCGGACTCTCCGCGTCGATCCAGACGTCGAGCCTGTCACGAACGATGGAGTTCATCTACGGCATGGAAGCCGGCTTGTTGACCGTAAATCTGCCGAGCGCTGGAGTGGAGTACCAACTGCCGTTTGGGGGGACGAAGGATTCTAGCTTCGGTCCAAAGGAACAGGGGCAGGCGGCGTTGGAGTTCTACAGCGACCACAAGACGGTCTATCTAAAATACTGAGCGACACATGAAAATTGGACAGATTGAGTGGAATGGCCGCACGACGGCTGCGGTCTTCGACAAGGGTGCGGCGCGACCGATCCCGGGCCACAGCCTGCTGGAACTGATTCATCGGGCGGCATTGGAGCGCACCAGCCTCGTCGATTTGGCGGCCAACCATGCGGCGAATATGCGCGAGAGCGCAGTGCTGGTGTTGCCTGTGGAGCCGGCCGAGGTATGGGCCTGCGGGTGCACTTACGAGATGAGTGCATCGTTCCGCGACGCCGAGCACGGGACACGTGAAGGATTTTACAGGCACGTGTTCACTGCGCCGAGACCAGAGATCTTCTTCAAGGGCACGGCGCGAGTGTGTGTTGGGCCGGGCGGCGAAATCGGGATTCGAGAGGATTCGAAATTCACCGCGCCGGAGCCGGAACTCGCCGTGCTATTGGGGGAGAAGGGAAAGGTGCTTGGCTACACGCTGGCCAACGACGTATCGGCTTGGGATATCGAACGCGAGAATCCTTTGTACCTGCCGCAATCCAAGGTCTACACGGGATGCTGCGCGCTGGGACCGTGGTTTGTGACGCCAGACGAGTTGACCGATCCATATGGGCTTGAGCTGACCTGCCGGATCGAGCGGGCCGGGACGTCGATTTTTTCGGGCAGGGTGTCGACCTCGAAGCTGGGACGCAGGATTGAATCTCTGATCGAGTACCTGATGAAAGCGAACGAGGTGCCGGCGGGGTCAGTGCTATTGACTGGAACGGGCATCATCGCGCCGCAAGAGGCGGCGTTGGCCGAGGGCGACGTGGTGACGATCGAAGCGAGTGGAATTGGGACATTGTCGAACAGAGCCGTGGTGGTGAGGTAGGGGCCCGAAGGCCAGGCATCACGGGTGCGAACCGCCCGGGGAAGAGGGCGCACCTGACGAAAGTGCGGCAAGGAAATTCCTGAGGATGCCAGGGGCTGGCACGGGTGTCTCCGGCTCAGGGTGAAGTGCGGACCATTCGAGGGCGAGGGTGAGAGTCAGAAACGCCGGGTTTAGCTTCTGGTCCCCGCGGCCGATGGAAGCCAAGGCATCGGAAGGGCGGTTTGGCATGGGCACTGTCACGACAGGCTGGCGCTCCGGAGCCGCGCACAGAGCTGCGGGTGATGTGACCAAGTGCTCACGGCAACGCAAAGGCCGGTCCTCGTAAATTGAGCAGGATTCGGCTTCGAGGAACGGGCAGGCGATGGCGAGGTCGAAGTAGCGGTAAGAGAGGGTGCGGGTGAATTCGGGTGCGGCTTTGGCGGTTCCGGTGAGGATTTCGAACAGACCGGTTTGACGGAGTTTACGAACGGCGGCGGCGAAGCGGGATTCGACAAGCGTCCGGCGATCCGCGGGGAACAACGCGACGAGGGCGGCAAGGCGGCGGGCTTCGGCCAGGGTGATGGGGACCGGTTGCCGGCAGCAGGCGCCACAGCCGGCACGGCAACTGACGCCGGCGCCGGATGAGTGAGCCTTGATGACGAGGTTGGCAACAGCGTTGATCACGGGCAGTAGACTGGAGGCCGGGACAGGGTCCAGGGGGAGGCTCGCGGAACACTGGTACTCGTTTCCGAGCAGCTCGAGGGTGAAGGTGACCAAGCCTGTTTCCATGGAGATTGATGGTACGACGGCAGGCTGGAATGACGCGAGGGCGGGCGCGTTGATAGAATCGTCTGCTTACTCATGAGCACAAGCAAGAAGGGCCTCTTCGTAACGGCGAGCGGGCAAAACGTCGCGTTCACATTCGCGCTGGTCAGTTCACTATTTCTGTTGTGGGGCTTCTGCAACGGAATGATCGATGTGATGGACAAGCATTTCCAGAACGAGCTTGGACTGTCAAAGGCACAGTCGGCATCGGTACAGTTTGCGCACTACCTGGGCTATTTCCTCATGGCCATGCCGGCAGGCTGGCTGGCGACCAAACTGGGTTACAAGGGCGGTATTGTCGCGGGACTGCTGTTGGTGGCGGTGGGCGGTTTCTGGTTTATTCCGGCGACGTGGGTGAACGAGATGGTCCACGAGGGCAGGGTGACGCCAAACATGGCGTTCGTCGCGTTCTTGACCGGCGTGTGTCTGATTGCAGCGGGGTTGACGTTTTTGGAAACGATCGCCAACCCGTACACGACGGTGCTGGGGGATTTGAGATATGCGGCGACGCGGATCAATCTGGCGCAGTCGTGCAACGGCGTGGGTTGGATTCTGGGGCCGATCGTCGGCAGTATGTATTTCTATGGCACTGACGCAAGCGGCCGCAGCACGGGCAGCGAGACGCTCTATATCCCGTATGTCGGCATTGCCATCGGCGTGATCGCTTTGGCAGTGATCTTCTACTTCGCCAACATCCCCGACATCAAGATGGAGGACGACTACCACTTGGACGACACGACGCAGGACGTGTCGCACTCCATTTGGGCGCACAAGCATTTCAAGCTGGCGGTGGTGGCGCAGTTCCTTTACGTGGCGGCACAGGCGGGCATTTTTAGTTTCTTCATCAACTACATGGTGGCCGAGCCGCCGCCGATCCCGGCTAGCTGGAATGAGGCGATGACGAGTCTGGCAGGGAAATCGACGATGCTGCACGACTGGCTGTTGGGATGGTTTGAGATCAACAAGCAAGGCGTGCTGGCGTTCACCGACAAGGGAGCGTCGAACGCGGTGTCGCTGGGCCTGATGTTCTTCCTGGTAGGACGGTTCACGGGTGCGGGCATCTTGAGGAAGTACTCGGCGCACAAGGTGCTGGGCGTCTATGGAGTGGCTAACGTAGTGGCGACACTCCTGGTGTTCTTCAAGCTGGGATGGGTATCGGTGGCGTGCGTGTTTCTAAGCTACTTCTTCATGTCGATCATGTTCCCGACGATTTTCGCGCTGGGGATTTTCGGGCTGGGGGCGAGGGCGAAGAAGGCTTCAGCTTATATCGTCATGGCGATCATGGGCGGCGCGGTACTGCCGAAGTTGATGGGCCAAGTGGCGGACATGTACGACATGTCGCGGAGCTTCATCGTGCCGATGGTGTGCTTCGTGTTTGTGGCGTATTACGGGTTCAACTGGCCAAAGTTCAGCAACGCTGAATCGTTGAACGGGGTGAATCCCAGCAGCGGGCACTAGCCGGCTGCTGATCAGGTTCAGATACCGCAGGAGCCCGATCTGAGAGCGCCGGCCGCGCGCCTGTCTCCCCTTGTTCCCGCTTAAAATCCGGAACGCCGCTGTTGCACCGGCTTCGGAAGCCGCGAGTGGGGCCTCCTGGTCCGCGGTTGGCTGGCTCTGGCTGCGCCTTCGCTGTGGGATGTCCTGATGTGCAGGCGGCGAAACGCGAAACGCCGGGCAATCCGGGTGGTATTGACCACCGGGATCGTCCGGCGCAAAGAAACGGCTCGTTTCGGTTGTCCGCTAGAAGACCAGCTTCAAGGCGAACTGGATTTGACGGGCCGGCGAAGCCAGGCTGGTGATGGTGCCAAAGTTGTTCGACGAGACGTTGCTCGAAGCAGCGCCGAGATTCGTCGTGTTGAAGAGGTTGAAGAACTCGGCACGGAATTCGAAGCGGGTGTTTTCCCAGGGCAAGGGGAAGTCCTTGTGGGCGCCGCCGTCGAAATTGAACAGGGCCTCGGTACGACCGGCGTTGCGGCCCAGGTTGCCAAACGGATGAGATGGATCGTTGGCGTTCTGGGCGTTAGGCGCAACGACGGCGGCCTTGTTGAAGTAGTTCTGCACGCTCTTTTCGGAGGAGTAGATGCTGCCGCCGAGATAGTTAGGGCGATAGGTGGGAGCGGTTGACACCTGAAACGCGCTGGGCGTCGTGTAGCTCAGGTTGATGGGCTGACCGCTGGCCATGGTGTTGATGCCGGTGACACGCCATCCGCCGAGCAGGGCATTGACGACGGGGTTGACGCCGGAGCCCCACTTGCGGCCTTTGCCATAGGGGATTTCCCAGACGGCCGTGCTGGTGTTGTTCACCGGCTGATTGTAGCTGCCGATGGCCTTTTCGCTGGCCAGATCCCGGAAGTTCACGCGGGAGTTGTCTCCGTTGTAGGCTTCCAGGTGGCCGGCGGCGTTATCGATTACCTTGGACCAGGTAAAGGAATTGAGCAGATAGATGCCGTTGGAGTAGCGCTTTTCGAGCTTCATCTGCATGGCGTGATAGATCGAGAACCCGCCGCCCCAGGAGGCCTGAATATAGTCGAACCCCTGGATCGGCCGGCGCGCGGCGATCGAGAGAGTTTTGCCTGGCTCGTTGGGAACGGCTTGGTTGTAGTCGCCGAGGATCATCAGGCCGACCGAACGGTTGCCGACATAGGCGACGTCAAACAAGAGCCCCTGGGCAAGTTCCCTCTGAATGGTCATGTGCCAGCTCTGAACGTAGCTAGTGCGGTAGTCGGCTGGGGTGTAGTTGGTGCGGGTGGTGGCGGTAGAGAAGTTAGCCGGATCAACCAATCCCTTGGGATACCCCATTTCGGTGAGCCGGAAGCAGCCCTTGTAGTTGTCGCCAGTGCACAGGGGAGAGCTGGCCACCTGGTTCATGGTCAGGTTGACGATCTGGGGCCCGTTGTAGCCGAGCAGGTTTTCTCCGCCAAGACGGTTGAAGTGGATGAAGCTGATGCCGTAGCCGGAGCGGATGACGGTCCGGGGCGTGAGGGTATAGGCGATGCCAATGCGGGGCGCCCAGTTGTTGCGGTCGGGCTTGACGAGGGAGCGCTCGTAGATGCCGCCGTCGGAGGCTTGGATCAGCTTAACGCCGGCTGGATCGAAGTTCGAAAGACGGTTCTGGTCTTCCCACTGCGGCGTGGCGAATTCGTAGCGGACACCGAGGTTCAGGGTGAACTTGGAATTGACCTTCCAATCGTCCTGGAAGTAGAGGAAGTGCATGCGCTGGCGGTAGTTCAACACGATTTCGTTGTTGAGGCTATAGCTGGAGCGTGCGCCGAAGAGAAAATCGGCGAGGTTGTAGAGGTTGCTGCTCGACGACCCCGTGGGGCGGGAGAACTGCCCGGAGTAGTTATCCTGGCCATATTGCGGGTTGAAGTCGAAGATGTCGGTGTTGATCGACTGGTACTCATAGCCGGCTTTCCAGACGTGGCGGCCGGCGATCTTCGAGTAGTTGGCCTTGGGGTTGATGCTGAAAGGGTTCTGGAACTGCGGGTTCGAAGGCTGCCGTCCAAGCCCGGTGAATCCGCTGATGCTTTGCGTGGTGAGCCCGCCGCCAATGACGTCGGACGCGGGCAAGCCGGTGATGCCATACTCTTCGAGCATGTTGGGCAGTTCAGAATTGAGCGCCGACTTGCCTCCTTCAAACCACACTGCTGTCCGGCTATCGTTTCGAGGGTGCCATCTAAGCGACTTCCTATCAGTAGTATAGACCCTGCTTGACGTTTTTTCGATATGGCCTGTCGCCAGCCCAATTT
>Ga0116170_10005827_pt1 | contig 10913 bp, 4 predicted proteins | sample AD_JPNHW1_MetaG_FD_89797 | JGI IMG/M metagenome (GOLD analysis project Ga0116170, IMG submission 89797) | Active sludge microbial communities of municipal wastewater-treating anaerobic digesters from Japan - AD_JPNHW1_MetaG | ecosystem: Engineered > Bioreactor > Anaerobic > Digestate | place... | reverse complement strand
ATGCAACGGAGAAGTTGTCGTCGACGGCCTGTGCCCGGTAGAAGTACGCGGTGTTGGCGGCGGCCGTCGTGTCGATGAACGACATCCCGCCTCCGAACGCGGTGTTGGGAGCGCTCGATGGGGCCGTCAGGTTCGTCGGCGTGGTGAAGGCCGCGTCGGTCGCCCTCTGGATGGTGAAGCTCGACTCGTTGGCCGAGTTGTCCGTCCACGACAGGTTCATCCCCGTGGCCACTCTGGACACCGCCAGAGTCGTTGGCGCCGGCGGGGCAGCCAGGAACGGCATCGGCCGCATGAAGTCGTTCTCCTCGTGACCCAGGATGTGGCAGTGCCACACGTACTCCTGGCCGAAGTTGGCCATCATGTTGAGAAGCGGTGGGGTGATCGGGTTGTTGCTCGGGTCGATCTGAGTGAAGGCCGAGGGGAAGCCAATTGGATTCGTCACGTCGAGGGGCCGGATGCTGTCGGGGAGCGGCCAGGGAAGGTCCTGCTTCAAGGGAAGCAGCGCCACGATGACGTCCTCGAGCGGCTTCATCCGCACGGTGTCCTTCCACCCGAGCTCGTTCTCGTCAGGCGGCCGAATGGCGCCGTCCCAGCCGACACGGTTGATCACCTGGACGTTGAAGAGGTGGAAGTGGACGGGGTGGGTGTCCACGCCGTTATGGGTGATCTTCCAGATCTGCATCTCGCCGTCCTTGAGGATCTCGGTGGACGGGTCGATGTAGCCGTAGGGAATGGTCGTCTGGGTGAGGAAGTTGGTGAACGGCAGCTCGACGCCCAGGGTGGCGTTCATGCGGCCGTAGTCGAGGGTGAAGAGCTCCTGGATCGCCTTCGGCCTCATCGGGGTCGTTTGACCAAGGGCCACGGCATTGGCACCGGCACCGTCGCCAGTGATCGTGACCGTTGGAGCAGAGGTGTAGCCCGCCCCCGGGTTGGTGAGCGTGAAGCCGGTGACGGTGCCGCCGGCCACGGTGGCGGTCGCGGTCGCGTTGACCGTGGCGCCGCCACCGCTGATGGCGACGTTCGCGAAGGTGTAGCCTACACCGCCGGAAGGCGAGAGGATGACCTTGGAGACGCGGCCCGAGGCAACGCTGGCCACCGCCGTGGCACCCACGCCGGGTCCCCCGAAGGTGACCGCCGGAGCCGCCGTGTAGCCGGAGCCTCCGTTCGTTACCGTCAGACCGACGACCTTGCCTCCGGACACGACCGCCGTGGCCGTGGCTGTGACACCCGAGACAGGAGGCGCGATGGTGACGGTCGGCGCCGAGGTGTAACCAGTCCCACCCGGGGCCAGCGCGATGCCCGCGAGGGCGCCGTTGAAGTAGGCCAGGGAGGTGTCGAAGATCTTCGAGTAGGTCTCGGGATAGGTCGCGTTGAAGGCAGGCCCGTACCCGGGTTCCGGAACGATTGGCGGCGCCTGCGTCGCGGCGTAGATGCCGGTGGTTGTCGGCGTCGAGTTGAAGGCCGCCTGCAGGGTGGCCAGGTTGAAGCCGTTGTTGGCACCCGTGCCGGTGACGCGGAACTGCATGATGGTGCGGGTGTTGGGACCGTATCCAGGCTGCGTCGTGGGAGCGCCGCCGGTCGTCGTCTGGTCCAGATCGCCCGTGTAGTAGTCGTACCGGGAGTCAAACGCCGGGATGGGAGGCGCCGCATCGTTGTAGAGGATCAGTGTCGAGCCCAGGGGCACCGAGCTGAAGTCCACGATCACGTCCTGGCGCTCCGCCGGCATGAGGAAGAGTGACTTGTAGAGGATATCCAGCACGACGATGTTACGACGGTTGTACTCGTAGGCGACAGGCTGGGCGGGAATCACCGCCGGGGCAGGCAACAGGCCGCCTTCGGAGCCGATCGAAATGATCGCGGGGCCTGCCGTGGCGGGATCCGGTACGCCGCCATCCCTGCCGTCGACCGGCCAGGTCGTGGGCCAGCAGCCACCGACCGGGTTGGGAAGGCCAGTCACCGGGTCGATGGGATCGGCCGCGGTGCACAGCCGAGGAGTCGTGGCCGCGGTGTGCGGGATCGCCGGAACCATCGAGACTTCCGTGCAGAGGCTGGGATCCGGCGCTCCGGGTCCCTTGCAGACCACGCCGGCCGCGGTTGCGGCATAGAAGAACTGGAGGTTCCAACTGCGGTCGTTGGCCGCATTGAGGATCTGGAACCGATAGGCCGCAGGATCCACGATGGTCGACGGATACGCGGTCCCGTTGATGACCGGGGTGTCCATGAACCCCTCAGGCACGCCCGTCGGGTTGGGAAGGCCCGGGCAGACCTGATCCGGGCGCGCGGCCGTCGGGCACGGGAAAGGCGGGCTCACGTAGGTGCTGGGGTTCTGAGGAGGCCAGAACCACGCGCCGTAGTCCCACCGGCCGAACGGGTTCGCACCGCCGACGGTGTCCGCCGGGTCCTGGTTCGGCGGGTACACGTGGGGGTACCAGAGGCTGCCGAAGCCGCCGTAGGAGGCAACATCCCAGGTGGGATCCTGGGCCGCCAACTGGCCGCCCGGGGCGCCGTCGTCGGGCACCCAGGTTCTGTCCTGGATGATCAGAGGGAGGAGGTGCGCGAGGTCCGGCGTGGTGCCCAGGGTTCCAGGAGCCGTCGCGGCTTTCAGGGCGTTCTCCTCGACCGGGTCGACGAGCAGGTAGCCCGCTGCCTCGCCGAGGTACACGTTCAAACGTGTGGTGCCATAAGCGTGGTCGTGATAGAACATTAGGCGCCCGCCCTGCTGGTTGGTCCAGTAGAACGTCTGCTTGCCAGGGCCAGGGTCGCCGCCGAACATGTCGGGGACGTTCCGCATGCTCACACCGGCCTTCAGGGATGCGGTCTCGGAGGCCGGGGTGATCCACTGGTGCGGTGTGCCGTCGCTGATCCATGGCGTGTTGCCGCCGTGGAGGTGGAGGGTGGCGCGGTTCTCGGTGTACTTCGTTCCGTCAGGGCCCGTTCCGGCGCCCATGTAGGTGTCGTCCATGGGAATGAAGATGTCGCCGTTGGCGCCAGGACCCGTGCCCACCGGCAGCGCATGGCTGCCGAGTTGGTTCTCGAAGAGGACGCGCACCGGACGGTTCTTGGTGGCGAGAAGCAGAGGTCCCAGGTACTGCTGTTGGCCGACGGGGTTGCCGTTCACGTCGAGCTGCACGTAGCCGCGCAGACGGGTCGCCGGCAGGTCACTGTGCATCTGCTGCGCGAAGTCGCGGAGCCCGATTCGGTAGAAGTCGCTGCCCGGGAAGGTCGTCGTGTCCGCGGTCGCGATCGGGATGCACTGACCCAGGTTGTTGGGCGCCGAGACTCCGCAGAGACCTGGCAGGGTGTCGACGAACTTCCTCATGCCTCCCGTGAAGCTTCCCGGGACGCCGACCGGCAGCGGGCTGTTGGCGTAGTTCCCAATGCCGAAATAGTCAGGCATCGACAGCGCCGGACCCATCAAAGCGGGTTCCTTCGGGCCGGCTTTCCCGATCGACGTGACCTGAGCCATGGGGCTGAGGGTCGCGGTAGCCGGGTTGATTCCCGCGAAGAGCTTGAACACGCCCTTCTTCTGCGGGCCCAGGCGTGCGCGAGCGGCCTCACGCTCGGCCCTGGTGACGGTTCGCATCTGCCCGGGGATGCCAGCCACTCCCGGCTTGCGCTCCTGCGCCAGGGCGCCAAGCGCCGTGACCATGGCCAGCGCCCCGATGAGCGGCAGCCGCAGGCTCCACCTGCGACCGCCATGCGTGCTTCGTGTGGAGTCTCTCATCTCTTCTCCTTGGTGGACCTCTCGAGCGGCCACGCGACTGCAGCCAGGGCCGCAGCCAGACACCCGTTGATGTTGTGCTTCCAGGTCTTCAACTCCATCCCACAGCAAGACGCCAGGTTGAGCAGATCACTTTTGCCCCCCTCCAAGTGCTCGTGCGCCAAGTCCGCGCCTCCTTTCCTCCTGCGACCAACTCCGTAGCCTCGATCTGAGGTCAGGTGGCGCTGAAGCAAGAACCGGGCCAGGCTCGGGAGAGGGTCTCAAGATCGTGTCTAACATATTCACGAGATTTCACTTACGTATGCTTGCGAAGCCCGGGCGCAGGTCGAACCGGACAGACATGTGAGACGGGGAGAGCGCTCCGAAAGCCAGGTCCTGGGAGCCCGGAAACCACCTGGCTGTCAGTCTTCCCGGCCGCCGGCCACGGCTCGGGACCAGGCCGACCTCTCTCGTTCAGTCTGTGTCACGCGGGTGAAACACGACGGTGGCGCGAGACGGTTGAAACACCGCGGACCTGGAGGCGGGCGGGCCGAGTCAGCACGGCGAGGCAGCCGTCCCGCTCCATCGGGATTCGAGGCAGGATCGACGCGGGCGGCTTCTGGCGGCCGGGTCTCAGGTCCCGGAAGGGTCAGACCCCTGGTTCAGCAGCCGGTAGAGCGTGGCGCGCGAGATGCCCAGGAGGCTGGCGGCCCGGACCTTGTTCCCGTCTGCCTCGGCCAGCGCTCTTTCCAGGTCGGCTGCCGTCACCTGCCTGCGCCGCCAGTTGACGGTCGGCCGCTCACGCCCCTGCGTTCGCAGCTCGGCTGGCAGGTGGGCCGCCTCGATGACCTCGCCCCTGCTCTTCACGAGGGCGAACTCGAGGACATTTTGCAGCTCCCGCACGTTCCCGGGCCAGGGATGCTCCATCAGCAAAGCCATCGCGCCGGGACCGATGCTGGCCTTCGGACGGCCGCCCAAAGTGGCGATCCGCTCGAGAATGTACTCGGCCAGCAACGGAACATCGACGGCACGCTCGCGGAGAGGAGGCAGATGGATCGGGATCACACACAGGCGATAGTAGAGATCTTCCCGGAACTTGCCCGCGGCGATCTCCTTTCGCAGGTCCCGGTTGGAGGCGCTGATGACGCGGACGTCAACCGAGAGCGTCCTTTCGCCGCCGACCCGCTCGAAGGTGCGCTCCTGAAGCACGCGCATGAGCTTGACCTGCATCGCCGGAGAGAGGTCCGCCACCTCGTCGAGAAAGATCGTGCCACCGTCGGCAAGCTCGAACCGCCCCTTCTTGTCCCGGATCGCTCCGGTGAACGCCCCCTTGACATGCCCGAAAAGCTCGCTCTCGAGTAGCGTCTCCGGGATCGCCCCGCAGTTCACGGCGATGAAGGCCTGTGCCGCGCGAGGTCCCTCCCGATGAATGGCCCGCGCCACCAGCTCCTTGCCGGTCCCGCTCTCACCCTGAATCAGGACCGGGCTGGTCACCTCGGCCACCTCCCGGATGGCCTCGTAAACCTCCTGCATCGCACGATCGTGACCGATGATGCCCGAGAAGCTCTTCTCGCCCCCGATCAGAGCTCGCAACCCGTTGAGCTCCGTGGCATCCTCAAGGATCACGAGTGCACCGCGCGAGCCCTCGTACTCCAGGGGGGCGGCCGTGATCAGCAGCACCAGCGAGCGAGACGAACCGTTCTCCCCGATGTGGAACTCGGCCCGCCGGCGGTGGATCTCGTGGCCGGCCAGCGCCTCCCGCACGACCCGGCTGACCTGACAGGCCTCACACGACTCGAGTGCCCCGCAGGCACCGGAGCCCTGCATGGCCTCGTGGCAATGCAGGACGTCGCCGGCCAGCAGCTCGTCCAGGCGGCCGGCGAGGGGGCCGAAGGTCCGCTCGAGGGTGCGGTTGACGATCTGGACCCGGCTGCCTTCGCCAACGACCAGCACCGCCGAGGGGATCGCTTCAAAGAGAGCCGAGAGGAACCCCTTCTGGTTGGCGAGCTCCTGATTGGCCTGCTGCACCTCCGTCAGCAACCGGGCCATCTCCTTCTGCGCCGCCCGCTCCTGGGAGAGATCCCGGAAGACGAGCACGACGCCACTGATCTCGCCCCGGCCATCGAGGATCGGCGCCGCGCTGTCGCCGATCGGCCGGATGCTCCCATCCCGGGCCTTGAGCAAGGTATGACCCGAGAATCCGGTCACCGTGCGGTGCTCGAGGACGCTGTCCACCGGGTTGGCGGCCGGCAGCCCGCTCTCCTCATCGAGGATGACGAAGACGTCGTGGAGTGGCCGTCCTGCGGCCTTCTGGCTGCTCAGGCCAGTCATCAGCTCGGCCACCGGGTTCATGAACTTCACGAGCCCAGCCTCATCCGTGGCGATAACCCCGTCGCCAATGCTGTGCAGCGTCGTGCCCAGCCAGCGGTCGCGCTCGGCGAGCATCCGGTCGGCGGCGTGCTTGTACAGTGCCAGCTCGATGGAGACCTGCAGCTCCCTCTCCTCGAACGGCTTCAGGACATAGCCGAAGGGTCCGGTCTGCTTGGCCCGCTCCAGGGTTCCATTGTCCGCATGGGCAGTGAGAAAGACGACCGGGACGTCGAGCTGGCGGTGGATCGCGTCGGCGGTCTCGATGCCGTCCATCTCGCCCCTGAGCTGAATGTCCATCAGGATCAGGTCGGGTTCGAGGTCACGGACCAGGGCGAGAGCCTCCTCGCCCGACCCGGCCAGCGCCGGGACGTCGTACCCCAGCCGACGCAGCCGGTTCTGGATGTCGCGGGCCACCAGACCCTCGTCTTCAACCACCAGGATGCGCTTGGACTTCTCCATCGGAACCCCCTAGCTGTTTGCCTCGCTGAAGGCGATCTCGAACCTGGCGCCGGGCCCGCGGTCGAGCTTGATCGTGCCGCCGATCTGAGAGGTCAGGATGCTCACGATCTGCAGACCAAGTGAATCGGTCGACCGGAAATCGAGGTCGGCCGGCATGCCGACGCCGTTGTCCGCCACCACGAGCAGGAAACCGCCGCTGCTGTCCCGGCTGAGCTCGATGGCCAGCTCGCCGTCGCGGCCACCGGGAAATCCGTGCTTGAGGCTGTTGGCGACCAGCTCGTTGACGATGAGGGCAACGGGAATGGCGGCGTCGATGCCCAGGTACACGTCCTCGGCGACCAGGCGCAGGCTGATCTCGCCCGGACCAACCCTGTAGGACCGGAGGAGGTGGCTCACCAGGTCCTCGATGTACTCGCGGAACCCGACCCTCGAGAGGTCCCGTGAGCGGTAGACCTTCTCGTGAACCAGGGCCATCGAGCGGATTCGCTCCTGACTCTGTCGCAGGGGTTCGAGGTCCCGCTCTTCCGAGAGCCGCTCGGCCTGAAGGCTCAGCATGCTCGCGACGATCTGCAGGTTGTTCTTGACGCGGTGGTGGATCTCCTTGAGGAGCAGCTCCTTCTCTCTCAGGGAGGCCGCGACCTGGTCCTCGGCCAGCTTGCGCAGGGTGATGTCCTGACCCTGGGCGATCGTGGCCACGGCGGTCGCGCCGTCGTCGCTGTGGATGGTCGCCGAGTTCCACAGAACGGTCCGGACCGCGCCATCGACGTGCCGGATTGAAATCTCGACGCTCTCCCAGCGTTCACCCGCACCCGCCCGCCGGATGTGGGCCATGGCCTCTTCCTTGCGCTCCGGAGGGAAGAGGATCTCGATGTGCTGGCCCCGGACCTCGTCGGCCTTCAAGCCGGTCAGCCGCTCGAAGGCTGCGTTGAAGCGGGTGATCCGGAACTCAGGGTCCCAGACGATGATCGGAGCGTTGGCGTACGAGAAGAGCTTCTCCAGGTAGTCCCGCGTCTCACGGAGCTCGGACTCGGCCTGTCGCCGCTGGGTGATGTCCTCGAAGACCGTCGCAAAGCTGCCCTTCTCCGGCGAGAACACCGAGATGCGGAAGTGCTTTCCCATCGGCGGGAAGAACACCTCGAACGTGATCGGTTCCCCGGACTCAGCCACCCTGGAGTAGAGATCGAGAAAGGGCGGCTCGTCGATGCCATAGGCGGACGAAGCGGTGCGTCCGACAACCTGATCGCCTTGCAGCCCGGTGATCTGCTCAAACGCCGGATTGACGTCCTGGATGACGTAGTCCACCGCACGACCCTGGGAGTCGTAGACGACCTCGTGCAGCGCCACACCTTCGGTCATCGAGGCATAGAGGGCGCGAAGCTTCTCCTCGCTCGTCCGCAGGGCCTCCTCGGCCGCCTTCCGCGCCGTGACATCGCCGTAGGCAATTGCGACGCCGTATCCTGGCAGGGGGATGGGCGCGGCGGTCACGTTGATCCAACTGACAAGCCCTCGCCCCTTGACGACTCCCATCTCGACGTTCTCGATCAGTCGGTTCTCGCGCAGGGCCCTGACACTTGCCCACTCGTCCGCGGGCATGGAGCTTCCGTCCGAACGAATGATCTGCCACTCCTCGTCACCGATGCCTCGCTGGGACATCTCGTGCTGTGGGACGCCGAGGAGCCTCTCCGCCTCCCGGTTGGTCTCGACGATCTGGCCAGACGCGTCCGAGACCGTGATACCGAGGGGAAACGACTCGAACAGCACTCGGTACTTCTCCAGGGCAACCCGCAGCGACTCTTCCACCCGCTCGCGCTCGGCCCCGAGGGCAGCCTTGGCGGCCATCCGCTCCGTGAACTCGTCCCGCATCTTCAGGTTGAGCGCCGCGAGCTCGGCCGTCCTCTGCGCAACACGACGGTCCAGGGACTCGTTGGCAGACCGGAGCGCCGCCTCGGCCCGCCTGCGTTCGGCCACCTGTCGCAAGAGCGGACGGAACGTGAGCAGGTAGAGGATCGGGAAGACGAACCCCATCATCAGGAGCAGCTCGACGAGGAACGCCTGCGGCCCTTCGCTCGTCCAGCCGTCCCCGACGAGGCCGTGGGCGACCACCTCGGCGAGGGCGACCGCTGCGATGGTCACCACGAGGAGACGCCAGGGCGATACCTCAGCGACAGGCCGCGGAATGGAGTCGCCCGGAACCTCGTCCCGACCAGGCAAAGCCGAGCCGAGGTCGGCAGCCTGCCCGCCGTCGCCCGTATGTCTCACCAGCACAGCCTACCACAACGCAGTGAAACATTCGATACAGTCCCGGCTCGCCAGACACATCGTATCGGTTGTTGACCAGTATGCACTTAAGGCTCACTGGAAACGAGGATCCGGTTGGCACACCCCTTGCTCTAGTGGGAAGTCGGCATGCGTTACAACCTTCACAAGCGCCGGAGCCAAGACGCCGCGGAACTCCTGTTCGCCCGCACCGTGAGTCGGGCAGGGGTGCTGGTGCTTCTGGCCCTGGCGCATGGCTGGGCCCTGCTTTGCATCGCCGCTCCGGAGCATGGCAAACCAGGCTGCTGTGCAGGCTCGGTTTGCCGATGCGACCACGCATCCGCCGGAAGTCCCGCCGCGCCGAGCTGCTGCTCGCACCCCGCCAGCAAGAGCGCGCAACCGAACCTGGGTTGCTGCTGCAATGAGGGCGAACGCCCGGCAACATCCACCTCAGCGGGGTGGGAAGTCGAGCTGCCTTTCGAGCTTGCGCCGACCCTGCCACGCCCCTGTGGCCCGGCGGAGCTCCACGCTGCCCCTGCCCCCGGAAAGGTTCCGGCCCCGGTTCGTGATCACGTCCCGAGATCCTCTGCCCTGCCTCTGCCGGTCATGCAGACCGCGTGAGACAAATCCGGCGAGCCGGATTTGGTTCGGAGCACAGCAGACGGAAAGAAGGAGAGGGACTCCAATGAAATCAACTAACGTGCATCGCCGGCCCACTCTGGCGCTCGCCGTGGCGCTCGCCAGCCTCCTCATCGGGTCCACCATCCTCGCCCAGGGCGCGGTGGTGACTCTTGTCGGAACGGTTTCAACCCGAGACGGCATTGGCCTTCCGGGAGTCACCATTACCCTCGACGGTCCCAGCGGCGCCCAGGCCAGGGTGGTCTCGGGGGAGGAGGGTGTATGGAGCGCGGCAGGGTTGGCCGCCGGCACCTGGTCGGTGCGCGCGGAGCTTGCAGGCTTCGCGACCGCCACCGCCAGTGGCCTCGAGTTGGCGGCTGGCCGCACCAGGCACGTCGAGATCAAGCTTGCCCCGGCCGCGTTCTTCGACACCACCGCAGTCACCGGCAAGGCGCCGGAGGATCTGCTGTCTGCCGGTGAGATCCGCGAAACGGCGGCTCGCGAGCTGGACGACGCGTTCACCAAGGTCGCCGGGGTCCATCGTCTGCGCAAGGGAGGCATCGCCAGCGACGTGGTGCTCCGAGGCTATCAGGGCGCCAACCTCAACCTGCTGGTCGACGGGGTCAAGGTCCAGGGGGCCTGCCCCGGCCACATGGACCCACCCGCCTTCCACGCCGACCTCGCGGAGATCGACCGTGTCGAGATCGTGCCCGGGCCGTTCGACGTCAAGAACGCCGGGAGCCTGGGGGGGCTCGTCAACCTGGTCGGCAAGCGCCCGGCAGCCGGTCTCGGTGTGACCGCCAACCTGGCGACCGGCTCCTTCTCGTACGCCAACCCATCCGTCACCGTCCATGGCGGGGACGCCCGCTTCTCGTTCCTCGGCGGACTGTCGTACCGGACCTCGAAGCCCTTTGCCACCGGCAACGGACAGAGGTTTACCGAGATCACCAACTACCGGACTGCCGAGCTGGGATCGGACGCCTACCGCGTTGGCACCGGCTGGGCCCGCGCCGCCTTCTCGCCTACCGAGTCGCAGACCATCCAGGCGGCCTACACGAGACAGGAAGCGGACCACGTTCTCTACCCTTACCTGCAGATGGATGCAATCTACGACGATACCGACCGCGGGAGCCTGGACTGGACGATGGAATCAGCCGCCGGGGCCTTGCACGCGGTTCGCGCCCAGGCCTACGCCACCCGGGTGAAGCACTACATGACCGACGATCTTCGCACCTCCTCGGTCGGCATGGCCCGCAGTTACAGCATGGCCACGATGGCCCGGACCAGCACCGAGGGCGGACGGATCGAGGCGGAGGTCGGGAGCGTCACGTTTGGCGTTGAGGCGGCCCGGCGCGAGTGGGATGCCAGCAATGTGATGGCAGGCATGAGCTACAAGGCGCAGGCCGTCATCCCGGGAGTGCGATCCGACTCGGTGGGCGCCTATGTGGCAACGAGGCTGAACCTCACCTCCAGTGTTCGGCTCGAAGGTGGTCTGCGGGTCGACCGCTTT
>Ga0116170_10005826_pt1 | contig 10913 bp, 7 predicted proteins | sample AD_JPNHW1_MetaG_FD_89797 | JGI IMG/M metagenome (GOLD analysis project Ga0116170, IMG submission 89797) | Active sludge microbial communities of municipal wastewater-treating anaerobic digesters from Japan - AD_JPNHW1_MetaG | ecosystem: Engineered > Bioreactor > Anaerobic > Digestate | place... | reverse complement strand
TTATTACTGTTTGCTGCCAACGATTTGAAATTGAAAACTATCCAGAAAAAAGCAACAGCAATGCAGACAAAACCGAAAGCCAGTTTTATGATTTTGATGAACTGGTTAGTCTCACTTGTGTCAAGAGAAAAATATTCAGATTCCATAATTTTTAATTTTCTGCAATTTATCGATTTTCAACTATTCTGACAAAAGACAATAGCCCCTCTTTCTGCAATTGCTGATTTCATACGGCCGTTTAATTTTTTGAAATTATTTGTGAAAATGGAGCTTTATTAACATATTTACTGCTCTCAAGGTTTGTTGGAAATTTAAGATTATATCAAAATGGTAACCATGCTCTCAAAATGGTTAAACAAATGGTACCCTCAGAATTACATAATTAAGAATCCCTTAATTGGATCTTTAGTCTTTCTTGTGTTCTGTGTATTCTTTGTTATTGTATATAAACCTCTTCAAACTCATGCATCCCGTTTTTTTACATATAACATAACAGTGGCTGTTTATTGCTTTATTGTTACAATACCTTTATACGGAATAGTAAGGATCTTGAAATGCATAAAGTATTTTTCAAATTCAGATGAATGGACTATACTTAAGGAAATATTATCGATCGGTATATCGTTGTTGGTCATTGGAATCGCTGTATATTTTTCAGGATTTCTGCTGGAACAACCTGCACTAAGATGGAACCTGCATACTTTTTTTGACTCTTTATTATCCTCTTTTTTGATTTTTGTGATTCCTCTTGGTCTCTTTTCTATTATAAACTACCGTTACCTGCTGGTATCAGATATCATAAAACAATTTAATACTGATACTTATTTGTCAACATCAGAAGAATCTGAAAAATTAATCAGCATTGAGTCAAAGTTAAAAAAAGAAGAATTGTCTTTTTATCCGAATCAGTTTATCTATGCAGCGGCCGATGGAAATTACATAGCTTTTTACCTGAATATCGAAAACAAGATTACGAAAAAACTTATACGCAATTCCATTAGCAATGTTGAGCAACAATTGTCAACAATTCCTTTTTTCTTCAGAATTCACCGGGCATATATTGTAAATATAAAAATGATAAATTCCCAAAAAGGGAACACCTTAGGTTATCGTCTAAAACTATCAGGCATTGATAATGAAATTCCTGTTTCGCGACAAAAGACCAGGGATTTTGACCAGATTATGAAACGATATCATTAATCCGTTTATACCAAAAATTTACCATTTATCCCAACTGCCTGCTGAAAGTTCAGATCAAATCTGCATTTCGTAACAAATACTTGCTATAACTCCCATAAAGTTGCATGCCAAATTGATTGTTATTCAATTTGTGTAATAAACTTTATAAAATTCCAGCAATGAAATTTACAATCGAATTATTCTGCAAAAGAAATGCAGGTATAGTATTTATGTTTTTAGCAATCGCGCTTGCAGGTTCCAATAAAACTTATGCTCAGGGGAATAAATCAATCACAGGAAAAGTTTTAGGGGCAAAAAGCAATCAGGCTATTCCCTTTGCTACTGTCGTATTGATTAAGACATCCGACTCGAAGATAACCGGCGGTACCATGAGCAATGAAAACGGTGTTTTTAATATAAGCCCTGTCATTTCGGGTAGTTATTTGCTTAAAGTGTCAGGTATAGGGTTTAAACCGGCAACCAAAAACATTGATGTGGTAAATAATGGAGCTACTGATGCCGGGATTATATTATTGCAGGATACATCAGTTATGCTTAAAGAATCAATTATTACCGGAGAGCGAATAAAGGCAAAATCGGGAACCGACAGAACTACTTTCAATGTGACGAAGAAGATGCTTGATGTTTCAAATAACGGAACCGACCTGCTTAAACTTATACCCGGAATACAGGTTGACCTGATGCAAAACATTTTACTTGAAGGAAGCCCTGATTTCCTCATATATGTTGATGGAAAGGAGCGGGATAAAAACTTTGTCAGCCAGCTTAGTCCCGATAAGATTGACCAGATTGAAGTTATCAGTTCCCCTCTCTCAAATTATGATGGAAATATAACCGGGGCAATTAATATTATTTTAAAGAAAGACAGTGATTACGGCATAAACGGACATATACTTGCAGAGATACCTGTTTCGCCTTCATTAGTATATATCTTCCCTTCTTACAGTTTTAACTGGGGTGTTAAGAAACTTAATCTCTACACTTCATATAACGGTGAGATAACATATCTTGATCTTCATGAAAGTATCAACCGGAAGGTATGGTATGAAAATGATTCAAATTCTATCGTTTTAAATCAGGAATTACGACAGAAGGACTGGTCGCACAGGTTTCATTATGGATTTGATTATTTTCTAAGTGACAGAGATCAGTTTAATTTCTATGGTTATTATAATCCCTATTCGCGCGAACTTGACGGGAATGTGTTTTCCCGGACAACAGGCATTATCAACGATAGTGTGAAGTTGGTAAAAGAAGATACTGATCTGAATACCAGTACTTTCTGTTCATTGTATTACAAACACATCTTCGATAAAAAAGGAAGAGAAATTACCGCTGACATAAGTAATTATTTTATGAGGTCAGAAAATAAAACAGATTATTTTTATAATGAATCTGATAAAGGTGTTGTCTCTCAGGGATATAGTGTAAAACCAAAGCAAAATGCTATTAGTTTAAAAATGGACTTTAAAACGGTTTTCCTTGATAAGTTGATTTTCAGTACTGGTGTAAAGGCAAAATTTCAGACATCTCAGGACAGGTTCAATGAGTTTGAATACAATGAGAATATTTGTGCAGTATATGGGAAAGTCGATTATAAACAGAAGAAAATTGATTTAAGTGTTGGATTGCGTGCAGAGAAATCAGTGGCGGAGTTGAAAAACACCTTCAACAATCCTTTTTTGTCTTTTTTACCTGATGCCACTTTCAGATACAAGCTCACTTCAGATCAAAATATCAAGCTATCATTCAATCGTTCAATAAGACGGCCAAATATTTACAGGTTAAATCCAAATACATCTTTGAGTGATCCTTATACATTATATAAAGGGAATCCTTTTCTTAAGCCGGAATTGCACAACAACCTTTTTCTTGAACATTCGATTCAGTATCACGGTAATTATTTCTCTTCGCGTCTGTATTTTAGCAGGACGACTGATGCTATAAATAACCTGATGTTAATTAATGACACAAATGCCTTTGAAATACAGGTGCAAAACCTGGGGACTATTAGTCAATTGGGTCTCCAATTTTCAGGAGCCTTAAAAATCGGATTTGTAACTCTTAATCCATATATAAAAATATACAACCTCCATACAGCAGGCAACAATCTTGCAAAATATTATGCTATCGAAAATAAAAACAGACTGGGTTTTGAGTCTGGTTTATCAGCGATAGCCTCATTTAAACATGATATTGCATATTCTGTTAATATTCAATATAATAATGCAAAAAATGATATTCAGGGTATCTCATTTTACGATATGCTCTATTTCATGTCGGTGGAGAAAACTTTTAAACATAAGATTAAAGCAGGAATCGTCAGTGCGATGCCATTTTCCAGGTCGGTTACCTACAATGGTTCGGAAATCAGGGGATCGAGTTTTCAAAGTTTTTACAGGGGTGATATAAAAATGACGTCTCTTCCTTTCTGGTTTAAAATTGGTTATCAATTTAACTCGGGGAAAAACAGGAGTAGAATAAGTCGTGAAAAAGAGGAGATTGACAACCTTGAGAAAAAAGGTTTCTGATCGTCCACTGAATAAATTTGAAGAAATGGATACGGGTGATGCCATTTGCTTTTGTCATGGTAATATGTTGTCGATTTATTCATTCGTAATAAGAAAATTATTTATTTTTATGCTTTGGTTCAAGTTGGCAATTAGCAGATATTTCTGGCGTTAAATGTCATCGGTGATTTAATGATGAAATTCTTTAATTGTGATAACTGGAAAAATTAATCGTTATTAATAAAATAAAAATGAAAAAAGTATTGATTGTCAATTCATTGCTGATTGCATGTTTTTGTAATTCATTACATGCCCAGCAATATACTGTTCATCCCCTGGAAGAAAGCAAAATGACTCCCGGAATGACTGAGATTATGGAACCTGCTGTTAAGGTTGTACAACCTGGTGCAATGGCAGGTGATGCTCCTTCTGATGCTATTGTATTGTTCAATGGCAAAGAGATCAATTCCGAATGGGAGGACAGTAATGGAAATCCGTCGAAATGGATAATAAAGGATGGCGCTTTGGTATGCGTAAAAGGATCAGGTGTGATTAAGACAAAACGTAAATTTTCTAATTTTCAGTTACATATTGAGTGGAAAACTCCTTCGGAAGTTTCAGGCGACGGACAGGGAAGAGGAAACAGTGGTGTCTATTTACAAGGGCTTTATGAGGTACAGGTCCTTGACAGTTACAATAATCCTACCTATCGACAGGGTCAGGCAGGAAGTATGTATAAACAATATGCACCGTTGGTAAATGTCTCCAGAAAACCGGGAGAATGGCAATCATATGATATTATCTATACAGCCCCTACATTCAGCAATGATACTACAACCTATTTTACTTCTCCCAGAGTAACGGTTCTCCATAACGGGGTGTTAATTCAGAATAATGTCAGCCTGAGGGGACCAACAGTTTATGTTGGAATACCTGAATATTATATCAAGAAGCACGGAGCTGAGAGTCTTGTTCTTCAGGATCATGGAAATCCGGTTGCCTATAGGAATATATGGATCAGAGAATTATAAAATAGCAAAGCTGTTTGGATTAGTTTAAATTAAACAATTAATTCAAATGGTATAAAGGATAAATTTTTAATTTTAACAAACAATAATAAATTTAAATCTACCTGACAATGAAAGAGAATTCAAAGAACATTACACGCCGGTCATTTATTGAGACGACTGGTGCTGTTGCCGCAGGTTTGACAATAATTCCAGGCTCTGTTATGAGTGGTTTTGGTCACAGAGCTCCAAGCGACAAGCTGAATATTGCAGTTATCGGAATCGGCGGAATGGGTAATGCCAATCTTAAAAATGTAGAGGGCTCAGAAAATATTGTTGCTCTCTGCGATATTGACTGGGATTATTCAAAAGCTGTACTCGATTCACATCCGAATGCAAAACACTACTGGGATTGGCGTAAGATGTATGATGAAATGGGAAAATCGATCGATGCAGTCATTGTTGCAACTGCCGATCATACTCATTGTGTAGCAGCATCCAATGCTATAGTGATGGGCAAACATGCTTATGTTCAAAAACCTCTTACTCATACTGTTTATGAATCAAGGCTGTTGACCAAACTTGCAGCAAAATATAATGTAGCAACTCAAATGGGAAACCAGGGTGCTTCAGGTGAAGGTGTAAATAAAACAGTTGAATGGATTCAGAATGGTGAGATCGGTGAAGTACGAAAAGTTGAAGCTTTTACAGACCGTCCTATATGGCCACAGGGTCTTAACAGACCTGCAAAAGGTGACTGGGTCCCTGAAACCCTTAACTGGGATCTCTTTATTGGTCCGGCACAGATGCGTCCTTACAACCAGATATATCACCCATGGAACTGGCGTGGCTGGTGGGATTTCGGTACAGGAGCTCTTGGCGATATGGCTTGCCATATTATGCATCCTATCTTTAAAGGTCTGAAACTAAAATACCCGGTAAAGGCACAGGGCAGTTCAACTCTTCTGCTTACCGATTGTGCACCGAATGCACAGATGGTAACACTTAAGTTCCCTGAAAGAGTTGCTCCAAAGGGCTCAAAAATTAAGTATCCTGCTGTTGAAGTAATATGGTATGATGGTGGAATTCAACCGCCGAAACCTGCAGGATGGCCGGCCGGAAAAGATATGAATAACAGTGGCGGTGGTGTAATATTCCATGGTTCAAAAGACACACTGATCTGTGGTTGTTATGGTAAAGACCCATGGCTGCTGTCAGGCAGAGTTCCTGTTGTTCCTAAAACAGAACGCAGAGTTGAAGGCGAAAAACATGAAATGGACTGGGTAAGAGCTTGTAAAGAAAGTCCGGAAAGCAGGGTTCCTTCTAAATCAGATTTCTCAGAAGCCGGACCATTTAATGAAATGGTTGTTATGGGTGTTCTTGCTGTCAGACTTCAGGCTCTTAACAAAGAACTTGAATGGGACGGAGAAAAGATGCAGTTTACAAATATCAACGATTCCGAGACATTTAAGATTTGCGTTGAAGACTCCTTCAGCATTAAAGACGGTCACCCGACATTTAACAGGAAATGGACAGATCCTATTAATGCAAAACAGTTTGCCGGTGAACTGATTAAACATACATACCGTAATGGCTGGTCATTACCTGACATGCCTATGTAATATAACTGGATACTGTCTCAAAAGGTTTTAATCTTTGTTTACCCCTAAATCCAACTGACGCTTCAGTCAGTGCTAGCCTAAAGGGGACTTGTTTAACACAAGTCCCTTACAAAGCCCCCTTTAGGGGGGTGGGGGTAATGCAGGGCTTTTGAAACAGCCTACTTGTTTTTAATTATTAATTATTAAATATAATTTTATATGAAAATAGTAAATATCTTTTTATCATCTGTTCTTATCCTTGGACTTGCAACATCATGCGGATCAAAAGGTAAACCTGTGAATAAAGAAGCAGAAAAAACAGAAGCAGCAGCTCCAGCAGAAAATGCAACCGTACTCTTTGACGGTACATCAACTGCCGGTTGGCGAGGATACAATAAAACTTCATTTCCTGAAGCAGGGTGGGAGATAGCTGACGGTGCATTACATTGCATAGGTTCAGGCGCCGGTGAAGCAGGAGGTAAAGGTGGCGATATCATTTATGACAAGAAATTCTCTAACTTCGAACTTTCACTTGAATGGAAGATCTCTGAAGGTGGAAACAGTGGTATCTTCATCCTGGCACAGGAGATTCCAAATGAACCGATTTACAAATCAGCTCCTGAAATGCAGGTGCTTGACAATGAAAAGCATCCGGATGCAAAACTGGGAGTTGACGGAAACCGTATGGCAGGATCTCTTTATGATCTTATCCCTGCAAAACCACAGAATACAAAACCTGTTGGTGAATGGAACCAGGTTAAGATTACTGTATACCAGGGAACTGTTGTTTTTAACCAGAATGGAGCTAATGTTGTTGAATTCCATCTGTGGACCGACGACTGGAAGAAGATGGTATCAAACTCAAAATTTAAAGACTGGACATGGTTTATCGAAACTGCTAAAGAAGGCTATATCGGCCTGCAGGATCATGGAAATGATGTATGGTTCAGAAATATTAAAGTAAAAGAGTTATAGTAACATTTTGATCATATAAATAAGGGCTGAGTCAAAACGATTCAGCCTTTTTTTGTTTACAGTTATTTATTTAAATATGAGTGTCAGGAATCATAAATACAAATCCATTGATTTTGACTTCGTCGAGTCCCGCCTTGTGGGGCTCCGGTTCTTCGCTTACTCCGGCCCCATGGGAAGCGAATAAAATCAATTTACTTCCGCAAAGCGGAATGGGGTAAATAAATTGATTTTAAAGCGATTTTCGAAATTGTGTTAATGATTGCCGATAGTCATTTGTTTTAAATTCAAATTCCTGGATGATTCCCTGTTACTTGACTGGTTTGTGAGTTCTTGTGAGGTGCTCTTGTCCTTACAAAACAATGCAGTGGCGTGACATTCATTGAAATCAACAAATTCAAGTCAGGTATATATTTTGCAAAGATTGGTGGTGAAAGTTTTAAACTGATTAAGGAATAGCATTATTTGACGGTTATATGATGTTATCTGCCTTCAGCTTTTTAGGTTTTGTGTATTCTTTTCCGTAATAAAGTATATTTTTGCACTTCACATTTTTAAAAACTTACATATGAAAGAACTGATTGAAAAAATCAATGCAGAATTTGCAGCATTTAAGACTGATGCTGACTTGCAGGCAGAGAAGGGTAACAAAGCTGCGGGAACAAGAGCCCGTAAAAAAACTTTAGAGCTGTCAAAGCTTTTAAAAGAGTTCCGTAAAGTCTCTTTGGAAGAATCAAAGAAATAGACTCTTTTCTTAAAATAAGAGGGGTGCACGGGCTTCCCTGTGCACCCCTTGTTTTTATAAAACAGGGTTTGACTGGTCAGAATGGCTTAAATATTCCATTAGCCAACGGGTAACTTTCTCTTTTAAATTCTAAATAGTTCTGGCTAAGCACCCTTTAATCCGATCTCTTCAGCAACTTCCCGCATACCCATAATGCAGTCTGTTATCAGATCATCCAGGCTGACTCCAAGCATTTCTGCACCTTTTTCAATTACTGAACGGTTAACTCCTGCTGCGAATCTTCTGTCATTCCATTTTTTCTTTACTGACTTTGCTTCCATGTCAAGTACACTTTTTGAAGGTCTTACCAGAGCACTTGTTGCAACCAGACCGGTAAGCTCGTCTACTGCATATATAGTCTTTTCAAGTAATGAAACAGGTTTTGTGTCGGTTACAAGACCCCAGCCGTGGCTCATCACTGCCCTGATATATTCTTCAGGCCAGTTGTTTTCCCTTAGTATTTTCTCGGTCATAACACAATGCTGGTCAGGATACATTTCATAATCAAGATCATGAATCAATCCTATTATACCCCAAATTTCTTTATCTTCCCCGGCTTTTCCGGCCATATATCTCATAACTCCTTCTACAGAAAGGGCATGTTTTAAAAGACTCTCTGAATGGTTATACTTCTTAAATAAAGTGAGAGCCAATTCTCTCGTTGGTATTGTTGCTGACATAATAATATATTTTATTGTGAATTGTTTTTAAATTGACCAATTCATTATCTGATAACTTTCATTACAGGTATTGTTTTGTTAATAGTTGTACCACGTATATTCAGATAATAAAGTGACGGGGCTAATTTAAGATCTGTAATTGTTATTTCGTTTTTTCCGGCAATTATATCTTTTTCAGTAATATATACTTTAGATCCTGAAATGTTTGTTACAGATATCCGGAGTTTATCAGATACTTTTGAGATAATAAATACTGAGAGCTTATCAGTGAATGGATTAGGAAAGACAATCAAAGAATCAGGGATGTCGCTGTTTTCAATTGAAATGCGCACTGTGTCATTCATAGGGTAATCATCATCATTGTTTAAACCATATGCAATAATGTTATATACACCTAGTTTTACCATGTCTGCTTTAGTTGCAAATGACACAGTAACTGAATCATTGGATGGAGGAAGTGGCTTATTGAAATTCTGCATTACAATGGGGTAATGATCATTGACCGAATAAGCCAGGTTAAAGTTGCTGATAGTGTCCTGGCCAAGATTTAACAGTTTAAGGGTTATTGTTGCACGACCCATTTTATCCTTAAGCACAGGCGTTGCTATTTTTGCAACCTCTAGATCTTTTTTAATGTACTGTACAGATCCTGATACGGAAAAATCTATCATATCGATCCATGCACAATCATCTCCAACATCCCAACTCTCATCCTTACTATATATCCACTCCATTTTATTGAAACCTTCAGCAACTGGCACAGATTTTTTTACCCAACCGGTTTCTCCGGATATCTTAAAGATTTCAGAATCATTTAACTTGAAGATGAGAAAATCATAATTTGTTTCTGAAGATACTTTGTATTGGAATTTAAGCGAGTCAGCTTTAAGATATGAAGCTCTTATTGATAATGTTGATTGTGAATTTCCAGGAATACTACCTGACCGGGCAGATATAATACCATCATATGAATCTGAATTTGTGATTATCCATGGGTTTAAACTTCTGTTTATCCATGGAAATACCTTGAATGATTCAGCTTCAAAACTTTCGCGGATCTTACCAACCCTGAAAGAGAAGTCTTTATTTGTTATGTACGGATCGCAGTTAAGGAAAGACGAAACCGAAATGCTAGTGCCTGACTGAACTAAAGATGATAGCTTAACGGCTACAGAAATATCAGTAACTTCTCCAAATTTAAGAATTCCTGATTTTACGCTTGCTTCGTTTATAGTCAACTCTGAACTCTGACTAAAAACATCCAGGATGCCTGACGCATCGCTGCTGCCGTCATTACGGATCCTGAAAACCAGATTGAAATTTTCTCCCGGATCTGCTGTCAGATCACTGTTTTCAGAACCGGTGTCGTCTATTCTACAACTGACTATGTGGAGATCAGGTGCATGTACACAGACATCAATAATAAAATGTTTTTCCGAGGTCTCATCTTTTAGAATAAGATTAAACGGGATGATTTTCATGTCGGGAATATTCCCTGAAATGGTAATCTCAAATTTATCTGACAGGATTATTTCTGATCGTGCCCCAAGTGTATTTATTTTAACTGAATCATTTTTTATTGTCGCCCAGCCTGAATCTGACGATAATATTGCATATAGATTGCTGGCATCAGTCAGCCCCAGGTTGCTGATGGTGAGTTTAAGGAAAAATGACTCACCATAATCAACCCTTCCGTTATTGTTATCCAGACTGTCGTTAATTACCGACGATACCAGAGTGAGGTACTCCTTATTGATATTGGAGAAATATACTGTTTTGATAAAAGGAATTTTGTTTTGACCGGTTAAAACAACCATGCATGAGTCATCAGATAATCCGGGCAAATCAAGCATGACAGATCCGGAAGCGCTTACAAATGAGGCATCCCAGAGAGTATCAAAATGCGATACAGAGGCATAAGCAAACGGTTCAGTGTTAAGCGACAGTGATTTCAGTCCGTTTGGAAGGGTGTCGGATAATGAAATATTGAATGTGCCGGGATTTCCCATTATTGGAACCATGCTTGGATCACCAACCAGGTTATATGTTTCCCAGTAATATTTTTTTCTTGTCGATGTACTGGCACTTACAGCCATATTTCCCGCATAGTTTATTTGTCCCATTGAATAATACCAGTCTGATGGAGTCTCTTCGTGCGT
>Ga0116170_10005825_pt1 | contig 10916 bp, 8 predicted proteins | sample AD_JPNHW1_MetaG_FD_89797 | JGI IMG/M metagenome (GOLD analysis project Ga0116170, IMG submission 89797) | Active sludge microbial communities of municipal wastewater-treating anaerobic digesters from Japan - AD_JPNHW1_MetaG | ecosystem: Engineered > Bioreactor > Anaerobic > Digestate | place... | reverse complement strand
TCAAATTCATAATTGAATTTATTATCAAATCGCAGGCGCTCCACATCAAGGTAAATTTCCATCGCTTTTAGTTCATCGCTCAGGTTTACAAAAGGTTTTTGCGAGTGAGCAAGTATGAATCGCATCAGGTTCGAAAACTTGGCCAGGTAATTAATTGCTTTGTCGGTGTCGTTGGCAATAACAAAGCTTTGGATCGAGTTCAACGAGTTGAAAATAAAATGCGGGTTCATCTGAAGGCGCAATGCGGTTTGTTCGAGGGTGAACATCTGTTTTTCTATATCAAGTATGCGCTTTTCGTCTTCGTGACGTATGCGTATATTCCGGAGCCTTAAAAACATGATATACCATGCAATCAACGAAACCAAAAGCACGGCTCCGATTCTGAACCACCAGGTTCGCCACCACGGTGGGCTTATAATAATTAAGAATGAAATTCCTTTTTCGTTCCACACTCCGTCGCTGTTTGAACCTTTCAATTTAAATGTATAGGTACCGGGCGGAACTTTTGTATAAAAAGCATAGCGTCTCGAAGCATCACAATAGTTCCAGCTTTTATCAAAATTTTCAAGTTTGTATGCATATTTATTCTTTGATGGATTGGAATAATCCATGGTGGCAAATTCGAATGAAAAGAAATTATCGTCATAAGATAATAATATTGTATCGTTATAAGAGATTTCGACAGGCTGAACTTTATCGAAAATTCTGAAATTTGTTATAACAACCGGGGGTATATAATTATTTCTTAAAATGTCTTCGGGGAAAAAAGAATTGAAGCCGTTCATTCCTCCAAAGAACATTTCACCGGTTTTTGTATTGTGAAAAGCTGCATTCAGATTGAATTCACTGCTTTGTATTCCATCTTTTATATCGTAGTTTACAAAGGTTTCTGCTGTCTTATTAAACTTTGTCAGGCCATAATTAGTAGATATCCAAAGGTTATTACTATTGTCTTCAAATATGTTATAGACAACATTATTGGGCAGGCCGTTTTCTTCAAGATAGTACTTAATTTCACCGGTGGCTTTATTAAACCGGTTTAAGCCGCCTCCACAAGTGGCTATCCAGAAAATACCCTTTGCATCTTCGTAAACGGAAAAAATTCTATCAGAGCTGAATGTGTTGTATGAACCTGTTTTTTTTCGGTATGTAATAAATGTTTCGGTCAGGGGATTGAATTTGTCTAAACCGCCCAGCGTGCAAATCCACAAAAAACCATTTTTATCTTCATATAGGCTATATACAGTGTTGTTTGAGAGTGAATTAGCATCGCCGGGTATAAAATGATACCGCTTAAAATTCCGGGTTTCAGGTTGAAACCTGTTCAATCCGTTATCTGTTGCAATCCACAATATTCCTTTCTTGTCTTCAAGTATGAAATTTATACGATTGTTACTCAGAGTATTTGGGTTTTTCTGATCATAACTAAATGGAATGATTTGTTTCGTTTTCTGGTCATACGAACAAATTCCGGCATCGGAAGTTCCAAACCAAAAAATTCCCTTTCTGTCCTGATAAATTCTGCGAATAGTGTTGCTTGGCAATGTATTCGTTTTGTTTGGCTCGCGAAGGATAAAAGAATATTTATTTGATGTCCTGTCATAGATATTTATCCCGTTGTCGGTGCCGAGCCAAATCTTCCCCGTATTATCCTGAAATATCGACCATACATTGTTGTTATTCAAGCTGTTATTATCGTTTGCAATATGCTGGATGTGATTGAAACGGTTTGAATATTTATCAATTTTACTAATGCCCTTCCATGCGGTAGCCACCCATATTATTCCTGATTTATCCTGAAATATCTTATTGATATAATCATTCCCTAGACTCCTGCTGTTATAAATATCATTTTTAAAGGAAATGAACTGGTCGTTTTTTTTGTCGTATCTGTTAAGACCGCCGCCGTAAGTTCCGATCCATATCGTTCCTTCATTATCCTGCAAAATTGCTCGTGTCAGATTACTGCTAAGCGAAAACATATCCGAAGCGGAGCTGGTATAATTTTTCAGGAATTTCTTTTTTGAAATTTCGTAAATGCTGATACCTCCGTCGGTACAGATCCATAGCTTTCCTTCCCGGTCAATCAAAATATCTCTTATGAGGTCGTTAACCAGAGAATTTTTATTTTCAGGATTATTGTACCAGTGCGATATTATTTTATTTTTTCTTTCGAAAAAGTTCAGGCCTTCATTGGTACCAAACCATATATTTTTGTTATTATCGATCAAAATACAATTAATATTGTTATTGCTCGGGCTGTTTGCATTGTTGGGATTAAGTTTAAAATGGTAGAAGTAGCCTGTTGTTTTATCGAATTTATTAAGCCCGTCACTGGTACCGATCCATAAAATGTTGCTGTCTTCCGCAGCGATACACAATATCGTGTCACTGCTTATACTGAAAGGATTTTTCGGGTCGTGTCTGAATTTCTCAAATTTCCTGGTTTTTAAATTATAACTGTTCAGCCCGTTTTCGGTACCTATCCATAGCAGGCCGCTGTTATCTGCAAAAAGCGAATAGACGGTCTGGCTACTGAGACCAATTGGGTTATCGTTTATAGAAGGTTTAAATATTAAAAACTGGTATCCGTCATACCTGTTTAATCCGTCCCAGGTTCCCACCCATAGATATCCTTTTGAATCCTGGGTTATACAGAAGGCTGAATTCTGCGACAAGCCTTTGGCAACAACAAAATTTTCTGATGAAATTCTGTCAAAATTGATTTCAGGAATATTTTGTCCTGATAAAGTAATGGTGAGAAGGAAGTACAGTAAAAAAAATCCTGTAGCTTTTGTCGTAGTTCGCTTTAAGATTTTTTTACTGAATGGAACCATAGCAAGAATTTTATTTTCCTATACGCTGCGTTTTTCCTTTTTTCTGTTTTTTGGCAAATAAACGTTTGAAAAAGCCGTCTTTTTTGTGTTCGCGGTTATCCTGAGATTTCTTTGCGGTCTGTTTCATCATTTTCTGCGTTCCCTTGTCTTGTATGGCGTAATGTCTGTTAATAGCGTCTTCGTATGCCTGTTCCGCTTCTTTTTCACGCTGTTGCTTTTCTTTTTCAAACTGTTTACGCCGTTGTGCTTCCTGTCGTTTGCTTTGCTGGAACTTACTGCAGCTGACCACGGGCAAGCAAAGTGTTATTGCGAGCATGATCCAAATTATATTTTTCAGAATTTTCATCGTTATGCCTACTTTGGTTATTTTTGTAATAATTTAATCAACGATAAAAATATTAAGATTTATAATAGGAAATGTTACACAAAAAATAAAATAATCACAAAATTATACACAATTAATAACGTTATATTGTCAATATTGTTTTAATGAGAAAAATCAAACGTCAAAATATTCTTTTGTTATCTGCGGCTTTGCTCTTGCTTTTTGTTTCGTGTAAAAAAGATGTGAAAAACCCGATTCCGGATGTTTATGTAAACTTCTATCTGAATATTTCTTCAACCTTATACATAGAGCTGGCTTCTGTCGGCGGATGGGTAAATCTTACCGGAGGATACAAAGGTATTGTTGTTTACAGGTCATCAACGGATGAATTTATGGCTTTCGAAAGAGCCTGTCCGTACGACTGGGAGGTTGATTCGGCTTATGTTTCAGTTGAACCTTCGGGACTCGTCTTAAAATGTAAAAGCTGTGGTTCAGAATTTCTGATCATTGATGGTTCAATCGTTAATGGCCCTGCCACAGTTTCATTGAAACAATATTATACAGAATACGACGGACAAAACGTTCACGTTTATAACTAAACTTATTTTTATGAAAAGAATACTTATTACTTTTTATGTATTGGCATGTGTATTATCGTCATTTGCCCAGCGAATACCCGATAAAGACTTTATCAACAAGATCTCGTTTCAGGAAGCCAAAAACCATGAAAACATTCTGAAGATTGGCAATTCAAAACTTGGTGACAATTACAACCTTTATTACCAACGGATGCTCTGGAATGTCAATCCAAGTGTCAATTATATCAGCGGATCGGTAACATCATATTTTACGGCTAATTCCCTGATGTCTCAAGTGTTGTTTGAATTGATCGATACACTTACCGTCGACAGCGTAAAATATCACAGTAATAATATAGGCTTTACCCATTCTGCAAATATTATTACAATAACATTGCCGGCCGGAATTGCTGCAGGAGTGAGGGATTCCATTTGCGTTTATTATCACGGTGCGCCTCCGCAAGGTATCGGTTTTGGCTCTTTTATCCAGTCAACGCACAATAGCGTTCCTATAATTTGGACACTTTCGGAACCTTTTGGCGCTCCCGACTGGTGGCCTTGCAAAAATTCATTAAGCGATAAAATTGATTCTATTGATATCTACGTTACTACTCCAAGTGCAAACAGGGTCGGGAGCAATGGCTCACTTGTTTCGGAAACGCTTGCTGGCGCTAATAAAATTTTTCACTGGAAACACAGGTATCCGATTGCCACTTACCTGATTGCTATTGCGGTGACGAATTATTCCGTTTATTCTGATTATGCCACATTGCAAAATGGCACGCTTGAGATACTGAATTATGTTTTTCCCGAAGAACTGACTAATGCACAGCAAAGCACACCCGATCTTATTCCAGTAATGCAATTGTTTGACAGTCTGTTCTCGGATTACCCTTACATGAACGAAAAATACGGGCATGCGCAGTTTGGCTGGGGAGGTGGAATGGAACATCAGACGATGACTTTTCTGGTCGATTTTGGTTACGACCTCATGGCGCATGAGCTTGCACACCAATGGTTTGGCGACAAAGTTACCTGCAAAAGCTGGCATGATATCTGGATCAATGAGAGTTTTGCTACGTTTCTAACCGGGCTTACCTATTATTTTCTTGATAACAGCTCCTGGTATTATTGGAAACGTAATAATCTGGAAGACATATTGGTAGAAACAGACGGGTCGGTTTATTGCTATGATACCACGAGTGTAAACAGGATTTTCAGCGGGCGCTTATCCTATAAAAAAGGAGCGATGGTGCTGAATATGTTGAAGCTAAAAATCGGAGATTCTGCTTTATTTACATGCATGAAGAATTTTATGACGGATCCGCAGTTGATCTATGGCTTTGCCGGAACGGCAGATTTTAAAAATCATGCTGAAGCATCTTCAGGTATTAACCTTGATGGATTTTTCGATGATTGGATTTATAACGAAGGTTATCCAATTTATACCATAAATACGACAATTAAAAGCGATAGCACGGTAACGCTTGTCATTTCTCAAACCCAATCGCACCCATCGGTAAGCTTTTTCGAGCTGCCGGTTCCCGTTAGGTTTTCGTTTGGTGGCATCGACACCCTTATCGTTTTTGATAACACATTCAATAACCAGTCGTTTGATGTACAATTGAATTTCAAGCCTAACCAGGTAAAATTTGATCCGGAATTAGAACTTATTGCCGTTCTTGATACGCTGATTTTACATAATAATAATGATGTTTTTAGTGAAAGTGAATTACTGATCCGCCCCAATCCTGTAAATGATATCCTTACTGTCAGTTTAAATAAAAGTAAAATTGATAAAATTCAAATACTTGATTTAAAGGGAAGTATAGTTAAAGAATTGACTAATATCAACCCGGAAAGCACGGTGTCTTTAAATCTAAAAAGCCTGCTTAAAGGTGTCTATTTTATTAATATAATTTCTTCAGACAATATCTGCACTCGGAAAATCGTTAAGTTGTAGTTTTTTGAACTATGTAAAAAAAGGTATTTCGACACATAATTCGATAATTATGACTTAATACTTGATTTAGGGCTAAAAAAATTGTAAATTTGCAGTTATTTTCATTAATTATATAATAATAATCAGTAATTTTTAGTAGTATGAAATTGTCGGAGTTTAGGTTTCATTTGCCTCCAGAATTAGTAGCAGACAAGCCCCCAAAACAAAGAGATGAATCTCGTTTGATGATACTTGACAGAAAAAAACAAACGATCGAACATAAAATTTTTAGAGACGTTCTTGACTTTTTTAATGATGGTGATGCTTTAATAATAAACAACACAAAAGTATTTCCCGCACGCCTTTACGGACGAAAAGAAAAAACCGGGGCTAAAATTGAAGTTTTTCTGCTTCGCGAACTGAACCATGATTCGCGCCTTTGGGATGTATTGGTGGATCCGGCACGTAAAATCCGTATCGGGAATAAGCTTTATTTCGGAGATAATGACAATCTGGTTGCTGAAGTAATCGACAACACTACTTCGCGCGGACGAACCATCCGTTTTTTATTTGATGGACCTTATGATGAATTTAAAAAGATTATTGAATCACTGGGTGATACGCCGTTGCCTAAATTAATCAAAAGGCCGACATCGCCTGAAGATAAAGAGCGCTATCAGACCATATATGCAAAACACGAAGGCGCTGTTGCCGCACCATCGGCCGGGCTTCATTTCAGCCGCGAACTGATGAAGCGCCTTGAACTGAAAGGCGTAAATTTCGCAGAAATCACTCTACACGCCGGGCTTGGAAATTTTCGTACTATTGATGTCGAAGACCTGACAAAGCACAAATGCGATTCCGAACAGGTCATCATTGACGAACGTGCCTGCAAAATTGTGAACAAAGCCAAAGAAAACAAGAAACACGTCTGCGCGGTTGGAACCACATCGATGAAAGCAATTGAATCGTCGGTTACGATTTCTGGTATGCTGAAACCATACAACGGCTGGACCAATAAATTCATTTTTCCGCCTTATGATTTCGGGGTTCCCAATTGCATGATCACCAATTTTCATCTTCCACAGTCATCACTGATGATCATGGTTGCGGCTTTTGCCGGATATGATTTTATGATGAAAGCCTATAAACAAGCCGTTGCCGAAAAATATAAATTTTTCACATACGGCGATGCGATGATGATCATCTAGTTTGATACTATATTTTTTTATTAAAAGTCATTTACATAAATGTGAATGACTTTTATTATTTTTGACATACCGTAACATTATGGATTTGAAAAAATATGCTATCATCCTTGCCGGCGGTTCCGGTAAAAGAGCAAATTCCGATCTGCCCAAACAGTTTGTTGAAGTTTGCGGTAAGCCATTGATAATCCATACTATGCATGTTTTTGCCCGGGCAGTTGAGGGTATCGGGTTCATCGTTGTGATAAATCCGAAGATGCTTGGAGAATGGGAAAAGATCGCTTCGCACTTTTCTTTACCTGCCTACATTTTGGCCGAGGGAGGTCCCGAACGCTTTCATTCGGTGAAAAACGGCCTGGCAAAAATTAAGGATACAAACTCGATGGTTGCCATCCACGATTCGGTGCGGCCCTTTGTTTCAAAAGAGGTTATTGTATCGGCGTTTAAAGAAGCAGAATACTTTGGTAATGCTGTTCCGGTTATAAATATCAATGAATCCGTGCGCATAAAAAACGGCTCGTTGAATGAGCCGGTTGACCGTAATTTATTATTTAAGGTACAAACACCGCAATGTTTTAAATCACAGCTTATTATTAAAGCATACAACCAGAATTTTGATGAAAAATTCACCGACGATGCTGTAGTTTTAGAATCTACTGGTGAACGAATTCATCTGATAGACGGCAACACGGAAAATATAAAAATTACGTATCCTTCGGATTTATTGTATGCTGAAGCTATTCTAAAAAATTATTCAGCTTGATATGTTTTTTGAAAAAAGAAATGATATAGTAAAACAAGCACCAACCGATAGCTATCGGTTGGTGCAAGCCAATTGTTACATGCAACCAAAAAAACTAACTTTGAATTCATAAATTTAAAAGTGCGGTGCTAGCTCGATAAACACTGGCAATATCAACATGATTAAATACATTATAACTATTTCGTTATTCATTTTCTCTTTAATTTCTGTAGAAAGTAAAGCACAAAACCTGGAGTATTCGTGGGCAAAAAAAGCAGGCGGAAATTTCACAGATGAAGGTAATTCAATTACTACAGATTTAAACGGTAATGTTATCGTGGTGGGCACATTTGCAAGCGATACAATTTCATTTGGCAATATCACTTTGGCAAAATCAGATTCAACCTCAAATGCTATGTTTGTTGCAAAATACAATTCAAACGGCGTTGTTTTATGGGCAAAAATGGCAGTAACCCCTTCGGAATATAAATCAACTAATGGAATAGGTGTGGCCACAGATATAGATGGAAATATTTTTGTTGCTGGTGATTTAAACAGTGATTCTTTAAACTTTGATGGAAACTGGTTAGTTTTTGACAATGCCGGTTATTCATATTTAGCAAAATTCGACCCAAATGGAAACTTTTTATGGGTAAGAAAAGCTTTTGGCGCATACGGAACCGCAGGTGTAACAGTTGATAGCAATGGCGACCTGTTTTTAATCGGAAAAAATGCAATTTCATTTGACGGGAGTTTAGTTACAAATGACGGAACGGGTAAACATTTTGTTGTTAAATACAGTAACTCAGGTGATTTTATTTGGGTAAAATTTTCTACATTCAGCAGTGCTTCAAGTTATGGTTACAATGCAGAATGGGATAACAAGGCTGTGTTCACTGATGTTGATAATAATGTTTACATGGCTGGCTGGTCGGGACTCGACACTACATTTTTTAATGATGCCAAAACAATCTATGTCGCAAATAATGCTTCGCTGAGAAACTCATTTCTAGTTAAGTATAATAGCAATGGAATTGCTTTATGGGCAAAGGGAGCCGACAAAACGGCTATTCCCGCTAGTTTAAGTAACATTACACCAGAAGCAATATATACTTCTAATAACTTTGTTTACTTAGCCGGATGGTGGAATGGGGATTCTTTAAGATTTGATAATAATCAGATAACAGCTCCTGACAATCAAAACATGTTTGTTGCTAAATTTGACCTTCTGGGTAATAATATTTGGACAAAAAGCTTAGGTTCAGAAGGTAACGATTATGGGAATGGTCTTGCACTTGATGATAACGAGCATATATACTTGATTGGAACCACCGGGGGGTATGATATTCATTTTAATAATACTACTGTTGCCACTACTATTGGTGGCCTTCATGCTGCAATTTTTAAAATTGATTCGGATGGTAATTTTTTAGAAATGAAAATTCCGGATAACATACCATTTTATGGCACCAGCTATGGAAATGCCATTGTCATTGATGCTTCAGACAATGTTTTTATTAGCGGGGGATTTTCTTCAGGCGTTGGTTTTGGGGAAGATACCTTAACAAGCACCAATCTTTTTCAAGATGTGTTTATTTCAAAACTGATCAATGATGTTGCTGTTGGTACAATTACACCAGATGCCACCCAAAATAATTTTAAAATATATCCAAATCCTTCGGGCGATTTTATATTTTTAGATGTACAAAAGGAGATTGATAATATCGAAATAGAAGTTAATATCTACAGTTTAACAGGGAATTTGGTCATGAAAAAGATATTTCAAAACAACCCAACAAAAATTGATATTGAAGGTTTAGTTAATGGGATTTATTTCATAACTGTCAATTCAAATATTTCTTTTAAAAGCCAAAAGTTAATAATCCAGAGATAGAATTGGCCGCATATAACAGGCATTTGCTTTCAGTGCCGGACAGAAACTGCGGGCTTGGAAGCGAAGTGTTTTGCCCCCGAAAAGCAATTGCCAAACTGTTACCTCTTCCTTTTCCGCCCCTTCCATTCAAACTTCATAAATACCGACAAAACAGCCACTATTAATACATAGAAAGGATAAATAAGCTGCATGGGTAAATAATACCACAAAAGCTTTTTTCTCCTTAAAAATGCTGAAATTGAATACATTAAAGGGAAGTCTAACAGGAGTTTTAATACAAACACGGCAGTGAAAATAGCTGAAAACCATTTGTTTATCGCACTAAAGCCGAGCAGGATCAGTATTGAAATACTAAAGAGACCTACCACAAGCGTTGTAAAAATAGCGAATGAATCCTTATACGATGAGCTTTTCGAAGCCCAGCGTACTCGCTGATTCACAAATTCCTTTAAGTTCCGGGCACTCTTTGTTGTAACAACGGCGTCTTCGCTTTTAAGGAAACAAATTGTGCCGGTTTTTTTTATTTGTTTTTTAGTTTCCAGCAATAAAAATATATCGTCGCCCGATGCTATATGGTCATAGTGAGCGATCGTCTTCAATTCATTATAAAGACTGCGTTCAAAACAAAGGTTAGCGCCGTTGGCAAGTATGGGATTGTTCACACTTATAGCTCCGGCGCCTGAAGCAATAAGGCTCATAAATTCAAGCGATTGCAACTTGTGAAACAGTCCTTTTTTATTTTCAAAAACCACAAGCCCGGATACCATACGGCATTTTTTTCGTTCGTAAAATCCGACCAGGCTGTTTACCCAGTTTTTGCCAAAAGTGCAGTCGGCATCGGTGGTGATGATCAATTTTCCGCTTGAATTTTGAATTCCTTTTTTTAACGCGGCTTTTTTCGAAAAACCATCGGATTCATCCAGTTGCAGAAGACGGAAATTACTTTTTACTTGTTTTGAAATAAATTCTCTGACAAATTCAGTGCCTTTATCTTCGGAATGGTCGTCAACAAGTATAACTTCAAGTAAATCAAATGGGTAGGCCTGTTCAGACAAGCAGTCTAACAACTGAATCATATTCTCTCCTTCGTTGCGAAAAGCGATGATAACGCTTACTTTTGTTTCGGGAATATAATTACCAGTGGTTTGAGTTCGGATTCGGAACCATCCAAAAGTGAAAAAAATTATCAGGCCCGCATAACAGCAGCTGATCGCTATCGAAAATAGTATTGCAATTATCAAAATCAACTTCTGAAAAATTTAAGCCTGAATACAAAAATACCACCTATAATGGAAGGTATAATCAGATTAATAAACCAGATAAGGAATGCCGCTAACATAATACCAGCGCTGAGATAGGAAGTATTCTGATTTATATTATTGAAATAAAT
>Ga0116170_10005822_pt1 | contig 10920 bp, 9 predicted proteins | sample AD_JPNHW1_MetaG_FD_89797 | JGI IMG/M metagenome (GOLD analysis project Ga0116170, IMG submission 89797) | Active sludge microbial communities of municipal wastewater-treating anaerobic digesters from Japan - AD_JPNHW1_MetaG | ecosystem: Engineered > Bioreactor > Anaerobic > Digestate | place... | reverse complement strand
GAAGTTCGTCGCGTTGGTAACGGTGATACCGATACGGGGTTTGGAATCCTTGGCATCGCTGCTCCCATTCACCGCGGACTGGTCGCCGTTGGCACTGCTGGCATTGCTGTCACTCGCGCTGCCGTTGGTCTTGCCGGTCATCACATCGTTGATCAGGGGCTTTGCAACGTTAATCGGGATTGCCATACCGATGCCTTCCACCGTGGTGGAGGAGTAGTACGATCCGGTGTACTTCATGCTGGGGATGCCTACCAGTTCACCCGCTACGTTGAACATACCGCCGCCGCTGTTACCCGCGTTGATGGCTGCGTCGGTCTGGATCATGTAATTCACCACATCTTCACGCAGACCAAACTGATCGTAGTTCTCGCTGGTCACTTCGCGGTTCAGCGCGGAGATAACGCCAACGGTCGTGGTGCCGGTAAAGGAGAGCGGGTTGCCGATGCAGATCGCCCAGTCGCCTACATTCAGTTTATCGCTATCGCCAACCGTGACGGGAGCGATATCCAGTTTGTCTACCTTCAGCACCGCAAGGTCGAGAGAGTCGTCATACCCGGCCACAGTCGCGGCATACGTTTTATCTCCGGAGGTCACTTCCAGAGAAGTCGCGCCCTCCACAACGTGGTAGTTGGTCAGCACATAACCATCCGCAACCACGACGCCGCTGCCACTGCTTTGCAGTACAGAACGATCGGTATTGCCGCTGTTATCGCTGCTGCCATTGTTGCTGCCGCTATTGTCCCCACTGCCATTATCGCTTCCGTTTCCGCCGAATCCATCGCCGAAACCGAAGTTATAGCCATAATAGCTGTTGCGGGACATCGTCGTATAGTTGTTTACGCCTACGACGCTATCCTTTACCTTCGCTACCGCATCGGTAAAGGGACTGCTGACAACCGTCGCATTTTCGGAAACCTTTGCGGTTTCGGCAGACGCTTCGTGACTGGTATTGAGGAACGCGAAAGCGCCAACCGTCACCAACATTAGAGCCAGAGCAATCGCCAAAGACCCATAGAGTGTTTTCTTCGTAGTAGTATTCTTCATGTTTGGTCCCTCCTTACTACGCTAGCATCATATCACCCATTTTTGACCACATCATGAACGACTCATGAAGAATGTTTTGAAGAATTGCAAATCCGGCATTCGATTGCGTTCATAAACAGGGTGGGGGCTCCGGCGTTCTCTGGCTCGCAGCCTCCTGCGTGTTCTCATGCTCAATTGCGTAAATCGCCATGGCGCATTCCAGTCGCTTACGCTCAATTTTGCATTCCAGGTCGAACGGTTTGGAGATGTCCCCGTTAAAGGCATGCGCATTGGCCGCGCATCCACCGCTGCAATAGAATCTGGCCCAGCAGTCACGGCATTTCTCTTTGTTCAGCACATGGTTATTATGGAAGTGTCTCTGGATGTCGGTATTAAAGCTGCCATCCAGCACCGAACCCATTTTCATCCCTTCCCGGCCGACAAACTGATGGCATGGGTAAATATCGCCTTCCGGGGTCACCGCAACGTATTCGTTGCCAGCGCCGCAACCGGTCAACCGGCGCTTCAGGCAGGGGCCGCCCGTAAGGTCGACCATAAAGTGAAAAAAGTTAAACCAACGTCCGTCCGAACGCCGTTCAAGATATTCCTTCCCCAGTTGTTCGTATTCCGTAAAAATACGGGGCAGATCCTCCTCACGAATTGCGTAAGGCTTATCTGCGGAGGTTACAACCGGCTCGATGGACAGCTGTTCGAACCCCTGATCCGCCAGATGCAGCACGTCCTTCGCGAAATCCAGATTATAGCGGGTATAGGTTCCGCGAATATAGTACTGTTGCTGCCGGCGCAGATGCACAAACTTCTTCGCCTTGTCAATTGTGAGGTCGTAACTGCCTTTCCCGTTTGGTGTCGGGCGCATCCGGTCATGTACTTCGCGTCTTCCATCAATGGAAATCACGACGTTCTCCATTTCCTCATTCAGGAATGCCATGATTTCGTCGGTCAAGCCAACCCCATTGGTGGTGATTGTGAACTTAAAATGCTTGCCGGATTTCTTTTCCTGTTCGCGCCCGTACGCAACCAGTTGCCGAACCACATCGAAGTTCATCAACGGTTCGCCGCCAAAAAAGTCCACTTCCAGGTTATGACGGTTTCCGCTTCTGGCAATCAGCCAGTCCAGAGCCTTCTTTCCTGTTTCGAAAGGCAACAGCATGCGATTGCGAAGGTGATACTCCCCTTTGTCCGCAAAACAGTACTGACAACGCAGGTTGCAATCGTGTGCCGCGTGAAGGCACATCGACTTAATCACACCCGCTTCCGGCAGTTCAATCCCACTGTAATCATCCGGAGTATCCAGCAAACCTTCCCGGATCATTTCGCGAATTTCTTCTACCGTCTCTTCCGCTTCTTCATGCGGATATTTTTCGCTCAGAGCTGAGATCATTTCATTGTCCAGCGCCTGAGGGTGCTCTTCACGGTATAACAACGCGTCGTACGCCAGTTCGTCCAATGCGTGCACCGCACCGCTGCCCACATCCAATACCATCGGTTTCCCCAGCGCGCGGAATAAATGGATCATTGGGTATCCTCCTCTTCGTCTTCCGTAAAGCACAGATGAGCCTTTCACAACGTTGTCTGTGAAAAGTATCACTGACTTTATAAACAGTGCGTAGTATTTCCGGCAATAAAAAGTCCCTCTTGCGGCGCCTGTGCGCCATAAACTGGCGTGTTCGGCGTGCAACAGGGATCTTTCCCGTATGGAACGGGCGAAATGCTTTACTTGCTGGCCGTGTGGTTGGTTTTGCCGTCGCGACCCGCTAAAATCTGCTGTTCACGGCTGGCACAGCTCTGGTTGCCCACAGTGCAGCTGGTTTTACAGGCGCTCTGGCAGGAGCTCTGGCATTCGCCGCAACCACCATAAGTCAGCGACTGGCGCAGGCAGGGCTCGGATACGGTTTTGATATGTTTCATAGGTCAATCCCTCCAATACTTGCTTTGTCTTTTGGATTATACACTATTCAAAGCTGCTTTTCAATGGAAAAGGGAACTTTGGTAATTGATGTGGTTGAAATAGTTCCAATCGCAAAACAACCCCCGCGGAACATCCGCAAGGGTTGCTTATAAAATATCGCTTTAGTTTAAAACTTCCGCGTCATTCTCAACAGGCACATCTTCCACCTGGCGGATTGCCCAGCGCGCTAAAATCAGCTTCACGTTGTCTTTGCCTACGTTCAGCTCAATCGTGTCGTCCTTGATCGCGGTGATTGTGCCGAAAATGCCGCCAATCGTGCTGATCCGATCGCCCACTTTAAGCGCAGAAAGCATGTCTTTTACTTTTTTATCTTTTTTGCGTTGCGGACGGATCAGCAGGAAATAGAACACGGCAAACATCAAGACCATGGGGACGATCAGGGTGAGAATGTCCCCACCCGCGACGGCGGTGGTTGCTGTCGTAGCATCCGTAGCGGTAGTACCTGCCGTACCAGCGGCGGCGCTGTCGGTCAGGCCGAGCAGAATTTGCGCTAAATTAAACATCAGATTAAACCCCTTTCAAATCATCAGCTGTATCGGATTATCATTATATCAAAGCGCGCATCAATTGGCAAGCGCTACTTGTGAACAGTTTGAAAACCCTTCCCATTTCGTGCAGGATTCGAATCATTTCGCTTGCGCATACTTTTTACGGTATAATAGGGAGCAGTAGAAAAAGATGAGGCGATTCAATTGGAAACACTGCCATTTTTTCTGGATGTCGGCACAGGAAACGCATTGCTTTTACTGCACGGCAACGGAGAAGATCATACCTATTTTTCAAAGCAGATAGCTGTTTTCTCCGAACGGTATCGCGTGGTCGCCGTGGATACGCGTGGACATGGGCAGACGCCAAGAGGCGGAGCGCCCTTTACCCTGTCGCAATTCGCCGAGGACTTAAAAGCGCTTCTGGATGCGCTTTCAATCCAACGCGCAGACTTGCTGGGTTTTTCAGATGGCGGAAATATCGCGCTTCTGTTTGCTCTGCGGTACCCGGACTGTGTGCGCCGTTTGATCCTTGCAGGTGCGAATTTGACACCAACCGGGATGAAAACAAGCCTATGGTTTGTGGTCTGGCGAGACTATCTGCATGCGGGCATCGCTTCGTTCTTTAACCCGAAGTGGCGCCACCAGCGTGAATTATCCGCACTGATGGCGTTGCAGCCGCATATTCCGGTCCGAGAACTGCGAAAGTTGCAGACACCGACACTGGTGTTGGCCGGTACACAGGATGTGATCCGCGAACGCCATACGCGGCGTATCGCTTCCGCACTCCCCCATGCCACGTTATTGTTTTTGACTGGCGGGCACAATCTGGCGCAGGAAAGCCCTGTGCTTTTTAACCGAACCGTACTCGCCTTTTTATCTCAGGGAGACATCGCTGAATCCCCGCAGATATGAAACAACCGCCGCTTGTTGGCGACGGTTCTCACCCAAGCGGCGGTCATTGGCTGGGGTAGCAGGATTTGAACCTACGAATGCGGGAGTCAAAGTCCCGTGCCTTACCGCTTGGCTATACCCCAAGGCGGAAAATGGGGTGAGTAGTGGGGCTCGAACCCACGACATCCAGAGCCACAATCTGGCGCTCTACCACTGAACTATACCCACCATGTCTTTGGTGCGCCTGAAGGGATTCGAACCCCTGACCCACGGCTTAGAAGGCCGTTGCTCTATCCAGCTGAGCTACAGGCGCAGGTTCTGCATCAGCCCTTGGGCGCATCCGCGGTCAATCCGCTGACGATTAAGAATATTATCATAATGTCTGTGAGCTGTCAACCCCCGGCGTATCGCGTTTTCACTTCTTATTTTCGCTTTTCATGATTCGATAAATTTAACCCGGCTGTTTCAGTTTCGGCTTCCGTGTTTTTCCATCCGAGGCTTCTGTTTATCGGTCTGACATCGCACCAGTTTCCCAGGTAAGAACTCGAAGAAACCTATTTTTCGCCCCCATTTTTCAGTTAGCTATGTTATAATTGGATCGTAATTATTCATCCATTTCCATTTTATAGTAAGGTGGAATGCTTTTGAAACGAATTCTCCTCAAAAAACATCCGGGGATCAAGGCTGCCGGTTTTCTGAAATATATCGGGCCTGGTCTTCTGGTTACGGTGGGGTTCATCGATCCGGGCAACTGGGCATCCAACATTGCCGCTGGTTCTCAATACGGTTATCAGTTGCTGTGGATGGTCACGTTATCCACACTGATGCTTATCATGCTGCAACACAACGCAGCTCATCTGGGGATTGTAACCGGCAAATGCCTTTCAGAAGCGACAACGGAGTATATCCGCCCATGGCTAAAAAATATCATTCTATTTACCGCTGTAGGAGCGTCTGTATCCACAGCGCTTGCAGAGATTCTGGGCGCAGCCATTGCGCTGAATATGCTGTTTCATCTCCCGATAAAAATCGGATCCATCCTCATACTGGGTGTGGTGCTGGCGTTACAATTTTCAAACTCTTATCGAAAGATCGAGAAAATTATTATCGGGTTCGTTTCACTCATTGGGCTTTCCTTCCTGTTTGAAATTACGCTGGTGCAAACGGATTGGGCGGCAGCGACGTCCGGCTGGGTTACGCCGGCGTTCCCGGGCGGCTCCATGGTGGTCATTATGAGCGTACTTGGCGCCGTCGTAATGCCACATAATCTTTTTCTGCATTCCGAAATTATTCAGAGCCGCCAGTGGAACCTGCAGGATGAAACAGTGATTCGCAAACAACTGAAATATGAGTTTGGGGATACTCTCCTCTCGATGCTGATTGGCTGGGCCATCAACAGCGCCATGATCCTGATCGCAGCCGCTACGTTTTTTACCAATCACACGGTGGTAAACGATCTTGCTCAGGCGGAAGCCATGTTACGGCCCATGCTCGGCAACGCGGCAGGCGTCGTGTTCGCGCTTGCGTTGCTCTTTGCGGGTCTTTCTTCCAGCATCACAGCCGGGATGGCCGGGGGCAGCATTTTCGCGGGTATTTTCGGTGAACCTTACAACGTATCGGATCCGCACTCAAAAGCTGGTGTGCTGATCACCATGGTACCCGCCACATTGATCATTTTCTTGATTTCATCTCCCTTCGACGGGCTGGTTTATTCCCAGATGCTGCTCAGCATCCAATTGCCAATCACGATTTTTACCCTGATTTATCTCACCTCATCGAAAAAAGTCATGGGTAAGTATGCGAATTCTCCCTTGGATAAGGTGTTGCTCTGGGTGATTGGTTTAGCCGTAACCTTTCTAAATATCGCGCTTCTGGTATCCTCCCTGTGATATAATGGAAGCAGCCTGAAAAGGCTGCATATCTGACGGCTGGCGTTTTCTGTGGACGATGCCCGTATAGGCAGAGAGGAAGTACCCATGAACCAGAAACAGTTGCAAAGAATGCGGGATGGGAAAGGTTTCATTGCCGCGATGGATCAAAGCGGCGGGAGCACACCAAAAGCTCTTTCCTATTATGGAATCCCGGACAGCGCATATTCAAGTGAAAAGGAAATGTTTGACCTTGTTCACCAGATGAGCACGCGTGTAATCACAAGCCCGGCTTTTACCGCCGAACATATTCTGGGTGCTATTCTGTTCGAGCAGACGATGACCAGAACCATTGACGGTTTGCCCTCTGCGGATTACCTGTGGGAACGCAAGGGGATCGTGCCTTTTCTGAAAATCGACCAGGGGCTTGCTCCCATAACGGACGGAGTGCAATTGATGAAGCCCATGGAAGGATTGGATGCGCTGCTTAAGAATGCCGTTTCCCATCGGGTTTTCGGCACGAAGATGCGCTCCGTGATTCGTCAGGCCAACAAGGCCGGGATTCACCGCGTCGTAGCCCAGCAGTTTGAGTTCGCCGCCCGAATCGCGCAGATGGGCATGGTGCCGATTATCGAACCCGAAGTGGACATTACAAGCGCCGATCAGGCGCAATCGGAAGCGATTCTGAGGGACGAACTTTATACGCAGCTGGCTCGTCTTGCGCCGGATCGCCTCTGTATGCTAAAACTATCAATCCCCGCGCAGGATAATTTCTACCGCGACATAATGGCTGATCCTCACGTTGTACGTGTTGTTGCCCTTTCCGGCGGATACAGCCGGAGTGAAGCAAATCTTCGTCTGGCGCGCAATCACGGTTTAATCGCCAGTTTCTCCCGCGCCCTTCTGGAAGGCTTAAGCGCACAGCAAAGCGATGCGGAATTCAACGCGACGCTTGCCGAGACCATCCGCGAGATTTATACGGCTTCCGTGACCTGATTCAGCTAACAAACCGCCCCGTATACGGAGTACTGTATACGGGGCGGTTTTCTACTTCTAAGTAAGCGTTGTTTCAATCACTTCGCGGCTGTTAAAGCGGGGCGCTGCAGATATGGCTGAGTAAAGCCGAAGGAATTATGGCGCAATTTCAAAGCTCTTCGAACCCGAAGATACAGTGCTCCACGTAGACAGGCGTGAAAGGGTTATATTCAGCGCTTATCCAGCGCAGGGTTATCATGCATTCAATCGCATGCTTTTACAATGTCAGGATTGTGTACTGTACAATCAGTGATGTAACCGCCAGCGCAAACCAGCAGATCAACCCCATCAGTATCGGTTTCCCACCATTTCTGATCAGCGTAACGATGTTTGTATTAATTCCGATCGCGGCCATCGCCATTACAATCATGAACTTACCCACCTCCGCCAGTTCCCGGGGCAGTACAACCGGCATGGGAATAAAGGTGTTGATCACGGAGGCGAACAGAAAGCCAATCACAAACCACGGGAAAATTTTACGGATGGAATAACTCCCTTTCCGGCTTTCCATTCCCCTGTTGCGGCGCTGCTGAACCAGCGCGAGGGCTAACGTTACCGGAATGATCATTAGCGTTCGGGTCAGTTTCACAATCACTGCCAGGTCTCCTGCCGCTGTACTAAACGTGTATCCTGCCGCGACGACGGACGAAGTATCGTTGATAGCCGTCCCTGCCCAGATACCAAAATGCTGATCGCTCATTCCAAACAGATGTCCCAACGCCGGAAAAAGAAAAGCGGCAAACACGTTAAACAGAAAGATGGTAGAAATCGACCGGGCAACCTCCTCATCATCCGCGCCGATGACCGGGGCAGTCGCAGCGATTGCAGATCCTCCGCAGATCGCGGTGCCTACCCCAATCAGGATTTTTGTGTTTCTGTCAATCCCCAGCGTTTTCCCAACCACAAAGGCGGTTATAAAGGTTGCCGATAAGGTGAACGCCATCAGAACCAGTGTTTTCGATCCGGCGTCCACAACACTGGTCAGGTTCATACTGAAACCCAATAAGATAATGGAATACTGCAGCAGAGTGCGCGAAGTGTAGCGTATCCCTTCATTCAAGGCTTCCGGCCTTTTCCAGAAAGCAAGGATCATACCGAATAAAATGCCGAGAACCGGGCTGCCAATAATGGGCAGCGCCTTTCCAAGGAACCATGCGGGTAATGCAATCAGCCCCGCCAGCAGAATACCGGGTATCCTTTGTGTCCAACTCTTCAAGTGCTTCATCTCCCGGGGAGCATTATAAGGCTTGACGTTTGATAAGTATAATATTATTATCTTATTATTGTTATTCATTTTACTTATTCTTTTCAGGGAGGCAGTTATGACCCTTCGGCATTTCCAGATATTCGTAACGGTTTGCGATTTGATGAACATGACCGCAGCCGCGGAAACGCTTTACATGTCTCAGCCTGCGGTAAGCCAGGCGATCGCGGAAATGGAAAAGCATTATAACGCGCGTCTCTTCGACCGTTTATCCCGTAAGCTCTACCTGACTGAAGCCGGTGAAAAACTGTTAAGCTATGCACGGCACATCATCCGGATGAACAGTGAAATTGAACGGAGCATGCAGAGTCTCCAGACCGCGGGAACCCTGCGGATCGGTGCCAGTGTTACGGTGGGCGCTCACCTGCTGCCCGAGTTGGTTTCAGCGTACGGGCAGGTTTATCCAGCCGTACGGGTGGAGGTAACAGAAAGCAACACAAGACTCATTGAAGAATACCTTCTGGCCGACCGGCTGGATTTGGGGATTGTAGAGGGTGAAATCTCCTCGCCTGAGCTCTTGTCGTTGCCAATGCAAAAGGATGAGTTGATATTCGTCTGCTCCCCTGCGCATCGTTTGGCCGCCTGCGAAAGCGTAGACCCGGCAGAATTGGAGAAAGAAACGTTCATCATCCGTGAAGAAGGCAGCGGTACACGGAAGACATTTGAAAGTGTGATGGCCTCCCATCAGCTTTCCTGGCATGCCTCCTGGGTATGCAGCAACGCCGATACCATCCGCAAAGCCGTATCCCGCAACCTCGGTGTGGCTGTGCTTTCACGCTTTTCTGTCGCAGACGCCGTCGCGGAAGGCACCCTTTGCGCGCCTCCTCTGCAAAATATCCGTTTCGAACGAACCTTTCAAGTTGTATATCATCGTAACAAATATCTGACCCCCGCCATGCAGCAATTCATTGATGCTTGCCTTAAACCCATGAGAAGAGAGGATATTGGATCAAATGCTTAAAATCATTTTTCACGTTGATGAAGTAAACCGTTGGGAACTGACCCTTCGCAATGTACAAAACCTGCTTTCCTCCGGAGAGAGTTTAGAAATCGAAGTCTTAGCCAATGCGGCAGCCGTTCGCCTCTTTACCCTGCCGGACCAGTCGGGTACCCTGCAGGACATCGCAAAACTGGCCCAAAGCGGTGTGGTCTTCGCTGCCTGCAAGCACGCGCTGGCTGCTTATCAGATTACTCAGGAACGGTTACCGCCGTTCGTTACCGTCGTACCTGTCGGCGTTCTTGAACTGGCTCGCAGACAAACCGAGGGATATGCCTATATTAAGCCCTGATTCTCCACCGGACATTACAGATGAATCAGCCTATGCTCACATTATGGAAAAGCGCCCGTTGATTGCGGGCGCTTTTCCGGGTTCAGAATCGTGTTTTATAGTATTTCTGTATAAAAGGACCAACTTCCTCAAACGGAATGGGTTTACTGAACAGGAAACCCTGAAGTCGGTCACATCCTGCCTCTTCAAGCTCTTTCATTTTCATTTCGGTTTCCACGCCTTCGGCAACAATCCCCAACCGCATCATATGACCCATATGAATCATCGTTGTGGTTAACTCCTGTACATCCGAACGCTTAATCAGGGATTTGTCGATTTTAATCGTATTCAGTTTCAAATCATTGATCGTGCTCAGAGAGGAATAGCCTGTACCAAAATCATCCAGAGCGATCCTGATCCCATGATCATGTAGCTGATTCATCCTTGTGATCGCACGGGAATCGTGATCCATAAACAGCGTTTCGGTTACTTCAAGTTCCAGCTGATTCAAAGGAAACCGAACCTGTGAAAGCGTATTCAACACGCGGCTAACATAAGAATCGTTTAGTACCTGAACTACCGATACATTCACTGCCACCGTTAACGACGTATGATTCTGCTCATTAATCTTTTTCATGTCCTGACATGCTTGTGCCAGTACCCAGTCGCCAATCGAAATGATCAGACCAGTTTTCTCCGCGATCGTAATAAATGTGTTCGGCTGCATCACGCCCATTTCCGGACTGTTCCATCGAATCAGCGCTTCAAACCCTGTGATTTCCTTTGTTCTTCCATCAATTTGCGGTTGATACTCCAAGTAAAACTCCTGGTTCTCCAGCGCTTTTCGCAGATAATTTCTGATTTGTGTTTTCTTCACCAATTCTTCACTCATTGACTGATTAAACGAAGCGTAGGTTCCTTCTCCACTTCGTTTGGCCCAAAACAACGCGGTAATCGCCTGCATCAGAAGCGTATTGAAATCACTACCGTTTTTGGGATAGAACGCTATACCGCAATTGGCGCCGATGCGATGATAATTCCCCTGAATGTCCATCGGCTTGGACAGGTCTTCCAAAATACTCTCGATCGTTTC
>Ga0116170_10005820_pt1 | contig 10923 bp, 6 predicted proteins | sample AD_JPNHW1_MetaG_FD_89797 | JGI IMG/M metagenome (GOLD analysis project Ga0116170, IMG submission 89797) | Active sludge microbial communities of municipal wastewater-treating anaerobic digesters from Japan - AD_JPNHW1_MetaG | ecosystem: Engineered > Bioreactor > Anaerobic > Digestate | place... | reverse complement strand
TTATCTGGAAAAAGTATACGGCGAAATCCGCTCTGTTTCCAGCTTTCTGCGCACCAAATCCACCGCTGTCAACGCGCTGCTGAAGGTGAAGGCGGGCGCGTGTGCGGATCGTGGGATTGATTTGCAGTTGGATATCAAGAGCTCTCTGGACGGGCTGACGATGCCTGCCTGGGAACTGTGCCGTGTACTCGCCAACCTGATCGACAACGCGATGGACGCGCTGAAAACATCTTCCAAACCGTGCGTCTGTATCACCATCGCCGAGGACCTGCGGGCTTATACGTTTACTGTGGCCAACAATGGCGATCCCATACCGCCGGAGATGCTGAACAAGATTTTTGAGGCAGGGGTGAGCACCAAGGGCGAAGGCCACGGCATGGGCCTTTCCATCGTGCGGGAAACGCTGGACGGGTACGGCGGTACCGTAACCTGTGAAAGCGACGCAAAACAAACAGCGTTCCGCGTATCTCTGCCGAAAAAGAGCTGAACCTTCCGCCTGCGCCGGAACAGAAGAAACCCCGGCAGCAAACGCCACGAAAGGGAAACCGCCGAATGGAGCAAAGCAAGAAGAGCTTTTTAAAGAATGTCGTGGGCTTTTCCATGACCACGTGGATTTCCTTCCTGCTGGGTTTCGTTGCCACCACGATCACCACCCGGCTTTTTTCCACAGCCGAGTACGGCAAACTGAGCCTGTTCAGCACCTATGTGGCGCTGTTTTCCGCTACGTGTTATCTGGGGCTGGATCAGGCATACGTTCGTTTCTTCCGGGAGCCGCCGGGGAAAAGCGACCGCAGAGGAATGCTCACGTTCTGCACCGTTACGTCGCTGGGGTTTGCCGTGCTGTCCGCCCTGTTGCTGGCGTTTGCCTGGCGGGGCGTCAGCAGTCTGGCGATGAAGCAGCCGGACGCGGGTGTGTATGTCTGTATGGCGGTATATGGCTTCTGTCAGATCCAATTCCGTTATCTGTCGCTGAGCTACCGGATGGAGCAGAACGCGAAACTGTATACCATTCAGGGCGTTTTGCAGGTGGTGATCACCAAGTTCGCCTATCTGGCGACCGCCTTTCAGGACGCGACGGCGAAACCCGCTATTATTCTTCTTACAGTGCTGATGGCCGCGTTCACCCTGATATTCACCTGGGTTCAGCGCCGCCAGTTCAGCCTCCGCTTTTACCGGCAGGTGGACAGGCCGTTTGTGAAAACGATGAGCTCTTTCGCCGCGCCACTGATTCCGCTGGCGGTGATGTCGTGGCTTAACTCCGCCATTTCGCTGGTGATGCTGGACAATCTGATGAGCCCGGCCGCCGTGGGCATCTATACCTCGGCGCTTACGCTGGCTTCGACGGTGAACGTGATCCAGTCCGGGTTTAACACCTACTGGGCGCCCTACGTGTACGAGCATTACCTGAAGGATGATAAGGGACGCTTCTTTACCGTACACCGGCTGATGGCCTGCCTGCTGACCGGTTTCGGGCTGACGATGACGCTGTTTCAGGTGCCGGTATACCTGCTGTTAGGCCCCAACTTTCGCAGCTCCGCGATCTATTTCCCGTTCCTGTTTCTTGCGCCGATCTGCTATTGCCTCGGTGAAACCACGGGCATGGGCATCGGCATCTCTAAAAAGAGCTATTGGAACACCCTCATTTTTCTGGTATCGTCCGTTGTCACGCTGGGGCTCAGCTTATGGCTGATTCCCCTTTTACAGGATGCGGGCGCGGCGATCGCGGCGGCGGCGGGGGCCATACTGTCACTCGGACTTCGCACGGCGATCGGGGAAAGGTACTACCGCGCGATTACGCAGTACCGTTATCTGGGCTATACGCTGGGGCTGATGCTGGCGGCGTCGCTTGTCAATTATCTGCTGCGGGATCAAACACTGGTGAAATACGCACTGCTGCTGGCGGTCTACGGGCTGGCGCTGTACCTGTTCCGCCGGGAGATTGCCTCGTTGTGGCGCACGGCGTGGCAGGTGTTGCGCGAGGGCGCGGGGGTTTTAAAGCGTAAAGCGGCGCAGACTGCCGACGGAGGAAAGTAAAGCCATGAGCAAACGAATCCTGATGATTGCGGACGCAGGCAGCTTCTGGACAAAACGCTATATCGAAAACCTGCTGTTGCCCAACGGCTGGCAGGTAGTATTGTTTCCAATCTGGGAAGCGGAAAGCCAGTTTGATTCCTTTTTTCGGGAGAACGGCGTAACCGTTTACCATGACCGGTATACGCTTCCGGTGATACGCCATATCCCGCGCCTGCGCATGTGGGCGCGCGTTGCGGCCAACGCCCGGGCGCTGAAAGCGCTGGGCCCGTTTGATGTGATCCATAACCATTACCTGTCCCAGCGGGATCTGGCGCTGGGCAGTGCGGTACACCGCGCTTTTCCGGAGGCAGACTGGGTGTGCAGCTTCTGGGGCAGCGACCTGCTGCGCTCCACCGGGCTGGAGCTGAAGCGAATGAAACCGTATCTGGACCAGTGCGACCATATCACCGTGCATTCCGCGCTGCATGTGCAACGTGTACGGGAAGTCTTCGGTGAAGCCGCCGCCGCGAAAACCGCGCTGGTTTACTTTGGCCAGACGGTGTTTGCGGATATTGACCGGGTGCGCGCTGTTGCGGATAAAGCCGCCTGTAAAGCTCATTTTGGTTTACCAGCCGATAAACCTGTGATCTGCCTGGGCTACAATGCCTCGCCTACCCACCGGCATCTGCAACTGCTGAAAGGACTGCAAACCCTGCCGGCGGAAACGCTGGCGGGCTGGTCGCTGGTTTTACAGATGACTTACGGCAGCGACGACGACAGCTACTTCGCCACGGTCCGCGACGCGGCGAACGCTTTGCCCTGCCACACGCTGGTGCTGACGGAATTTATGGACGGCACCGAGAGCGCTTATCTGCGGCTGGCAGCGGATACGTTTGTGCTGGCCATCCCGACCGACGCGTTTTCAGCGAGTTTGCAGGAGTATCTGTACGCGGGCGCGCAGGTGTTGCGCGCAAGCTGGCTGCGTTATCCCCAGCTGGAGGAGCTGGAAATTGAAACGACCGAGTTTACGGACCTTTCGCAGGTGCCCGCGTTGCTGGCGCAAGAACTGACCCACTCCCTGACTCCGGAGGACAAGGAAAAGCGCGCCCTGCTGGGGCAAAAGTATTCCTGGCCTTCGGTCAGCGGTGCGTGGCTGCAACTGTACGAAAAGGGCGTAAAATCATTCGGGGTTGTTGACGACGGCGGATACTGCCCCGGCGACAGATCAGGCAGAGACAACCGTATGAACTGAAAAACAAGACCCGCCGCATCTCAGCGATACGGCGGGCCTTTTGTGCATCGTACTATTCTCTAGTTTCCAGCATGATGAGCTGTTTACTGCGCGGTTGTTCCGCCTGTATAGGGTGCGACCGCAATGGGCTTTCCTTCGGAATCGAACAGGCTGTAGGCAATGCTGTATGTGGTGATGGCTGCGGGCGCGGTATCAGCCGTTTCATTCTGCGCGCCGTCCGCGGCGGGCGTGACTGTTGGCGCGGGCACGGTGGTTGCCGTCACAGTACGGCCTTCGATGAACCCGCACCGGCATTCCACCGGCACATCGGTATCGAGAGAGAAACCCTTATTACTTTTATCAATGTAGGTAATTTTTCCGTCCTTGCTCCGGATGGCCGCATAATCGGCACGGAAGGACGACGCTTCGTCGTAAACGTTCAGGATGCGCGTTTTACCGTTGGCGTCCACAAAACCGAATTTGTTCTGGTATCCGACCCGGCAAAGCGTGTTACCGTTAAAATCGTCGCGAGAACTCCAGGTGGGTTTCATCGCGATGGCGCCGGATGCGGACACCAGCCCCCACAGCTTGTTCTGACGGATCCAGGCGCGATGATAAATCGGATCAAAGTTGGTAATTTCACTGTACTTGATGCGAAGAATCACATTGCCCTGCGAATCGATTACCCCCCAGGCGGTGCCCCGTTTGACCGGGCAGGCTCCGAAGGCGAAGGAACCGACTTCCGCATAACCCTGCTTGATGACCAGCGTGCCCTGCGGGTCGATGAATCCCCACTTCTTCCCGATCCGCACCCCCGCCAGCCCGCTGCTGAAAGAGGTTACCCCGGTATACTGCGGGGTGATTACCGTTTTTCCGTTCGGGTCGATAAAGCCATACTGGCCATCGGCGGATACGCCCGCCAATCCCTCGCTGAAAGGCAGCGCGCTTTCCCAGGTGCAGCCGTCTCCCAGCAGTTTTCCGCTGACCGGGCTGTAATAACCCCAAAGACCGTTCTGCTTTACCGGGATCAGACCTTCCGCATATGTGCCTACCGCTTCGTAAGCGTCGCCAATGGGCTTGCCCTGTGCCAGGTCGTACAGGGTGCAGCTTTGCCCGTCCGTTACGGCGGCGACGCCGTTAACCGCCCACAGTACGGACTGATATTCGACCGGCACGGCCAGCGTGCCGTCGGTACGAACCAACCCGTATTTTCCCGACAGCGGCTCGGTATCGGTCTTGGTCGTCTGCGTGGTTCCGGTAAATACCTCCGCGACCAGGCAGGGCGTCGCACTCTCGGTGTCGGCATCGTCCCGCTCATACTGTTTCGCACTTTCCGCGATAAACACCCGCTCCGCCCAGTCGTATTCCGGCGCGACAATCCATTTGCCTTCGGTATTCACATAGCCGAATTTCCCGTCCTGCGCGTACCGGTGCGCCTGCAGCGCCTCGGTTTTCGCCTGCTGATACGCGCTGTCCAGAAAGCCGGGCAGCCCGGACCAGAGCTGTGCGGCCTCGCCCGGTTCGTCACGCTGTAAAAACAGGAGGGCGTTGGCATATTGTGCGTAACGGGCGGCGTCTTCTTCGGCGCCCAGCTTGGCAAAACCGTTTACCGCATCCAGCAGACTGCCCGCATCCAGTGCGGACAACGCCGCCTCGAACGCGGCGGAACCGGAACCCGCGGCGTCCGTAACCGCGAAGGATTCCCCCGTAACCGCTGTTGGCAGGCACAGCGCCAGACACAACAGGGCGATCGCCAGTTTTTTCATGCGTGCCTCCTTATTTTTTCCGGATGTTCTCGTGCTTTGGTACGATTGTACCATTCGGACTAGTACGCGTCAAGTGCGCGGCACCTGGTGGAACGTATGTATTGTTTTTTTACCGTTTCCCGCTTGACAAATCGCCCCTGCGCCGTTACAATGCTCGCAAGGCAATGACGGGAGGAGTACCTCCGAAGCCGAATCGTAAAGAGAGCCGCCGACGGTGGAAACGCGGCAGATTCGCCGGAGAGAAGAACAGCCCCGAGCACTCGCTTGAAAAGCCGTTTCGGCCCAGTAGACGCGAGCGGGTACGCCCGATACAGCGAAGGGAAATCGTACGGCGCACATTTGCGCGGCACTGTTTCCGTGAAAGAGCGGGCCGGAAACGGCCAATGCGGGTGGTACCGCGGAAGACGAATTACATCGCCTTCCACCCCGATGAACAATCGGGGCGGAAGGCTTTTTTGTACCCCGAAACGAACCGGGCGCACAGCGCGCTTCACGGGCGGCATGTGCGCCCACCAGAGCAAGGAGGAAACCAGGAATGTATCGTACGCATTACTGCGGTATTCTGCGCCGGAAACACATCGGCGCGCAGGTCACTGTGTGCGGCTGGGTGCTTACCCGCCGGGACATGGGCGGCATCATTTTTGTGGACGTGCACGACCGGGAAGGCACGCTGCAGGCGGTGTTTGACCTGTCGCTTGTGGACGCGGACAGCTTCGCCGCGGCGGAGCGCCTGCGCAACCAGAGCGTGGTGCGGATCACCGGCGAAGTTCGCCTGCGGGACGAAAGCACTTATAATCCGTCGATCCCGACCGGCGAGGTGGAGCTGGCCGCGACCTGCATGGAAGTGCTGTCCGTGGCGGAGGCGCTGCCCTTTTCGCTGACCGATGACGAGCCGGTGCGGGAGGAGTTGCGCCTGCAATACCGCTACCTCGACCTGCGTCGTCCCAAAATGTACGATACCCTGCGCTTCCGTGCGCGCTTACAGCACGAGGCGGAAATGCTTTTGGACGAGCAGGGATTTTTACAGGTGGAAACGCCCATCCTGTGCAAATCCACGCCGGAAGGCGCGCGGGATTATCTGGTGCCCAGCCGTGTGCACCCCGGCACGTTCTATGCCCTGCCGCAAAGCCCCCAGCTGTTCAAACAGCTTTTAATGGTGGGGGGTATCGACAAGTATTACCAGATCGCCCGCTGTTTCCGCGACGAGGACCTGCGCGCCGATCGCCAGCCGGAGTTTACGCAGGTGGATATGGAGCGCAGTTTCGTTACGCAGGAAGACATGCTCGCGTTCCTTAAAGACCTGTTTACCACCCTGTTTGAGCGTGTGATGGGCCGCCCGCTGGAACTGCCGTTTAAACGCCTGACCTGGCAGGAAGCTATGGACTGTTATGGCAATGATAAGCCCGATCTGCGTTTCGATCTGCCGATTGTGGATGTGAGCGAGGCGGTGGCGCAGTCGTCTTTCGGCGTGTTTACCGACGCGCTGAAGCACGGCGGCGTGGTGCGCTGCATCAACGTGAAAGGCGGAGGCGAAACCTTCACCCGCACCGTGATTGAACAGCTGACCCTGTTCGCCCAGAAGCTGGGGGCCAAGGGGATGGCGTGGATATTGTACAAGGCGGACGGGGAGATCAACAGCATCCTGCCCAAGTACTTCACCCCGGAAAGCTGGGCGGCGCTGGAGACGGCGGCGGGCGCGGAAAAGGGCGATTTTATCCTGTTCTGCGCCGACCAGCTGGAAGTGACGCGCCGGGTGTTAAGCGGCGTGCGCGTGCGCTGCGGGGAGCTGATGGGGCTGATTGACCACAGCCAGTTCCAGTTCGCGCTGGTCACGGATTTTCCGATGTTTGAGTATAAAAAGGATGAAAACCGCTACGCGGCCATGCACCACCCTTTCACCATGCCTTATGAGGAGGACATCGACCTGATGCAGGACGACGCCACCAAGCCGCAAGTGCGTTCGCAGGCGTACGACGTGGTGCTCAACGGTGTGGAGCTGGGCAGTGGCAGCGTGCGAATCCATCGGCCGGACGTGCAAAGTAAGGTATTCAGCGCCCTGGGCTTCAGCAAGGAGGAGGCGCGGGACCGTTTCGGCTTCCTGCTGGGCGCGTTCCGCTATGGCACGCCGCCGCACGCGGGCTTCGCCTTCGGGCTGGATCGGCTGTGCATGCTGCTGACCGGCGCAAGCTCCCTGCGCGAAGTGATTGCCTTCCCCAAGATTAAGGACGCGAGCTGCCCCATGACCGGAGCGCCGGATTTTGTGGACCCCAAACAGCTGGAGGAACTGAAACTGGGCGTGAACGTGGCCGAGGAAATGAAGCGCGAGCATCAGGAGCAGGTCAGCCGCGAAACGGTGCGCAGCACCGCACTGCTGAGCATGCTCACACTGTCCGCCAGCGATGAAAAAGCCATGGATAAAGATTTTCTGGGAATTGTGGATTTTGCGGGCGAACTGGCCGCGCTGGATAAGCAGGCTCCGCAAACCCCGCGTATCCGCAACCAGAAAAGCGTGAACGTGCGCCCGGACGAACCGGGGGAGAGCTTCCCGCTGACGCGGGTGCTGATGAACGCCCAGACCGTAAGCGGCCCGTACATCACCGTGCCCAAAACGTTCGAGTAACCGACGCGGGAAACCCGTTTCCCGCTTTACGGAAAGGAGCCTTGCCCATGCGACCCTATCCTGAAATTTGCCGCCTGACAGTGCGCGAACTGGCCGACGCGCTGCAAACGGGCCAATTGACTTCCGCGGAGATCACGGAAGCGTACCTTGCCAGCATTACAGCGCAGAACGACGCGATTTTCGCCTATCTGGATGTGTATGCCCAATCCGCGCGGGAGGAAGCCGCCGCGAGCGATGAACGCCGCCGGGCGGGTAAGCCGCTTTCTCTGCTGGACGGCGTGCCCATCGCCCTGAAGGACAATATGCTGGTGGAAGGGCGCAAGTGTACCTGCGCCAGCCGGATGCTTAAAAACTTTGTTTCCCCGTACAGCGCCACGGTCGTGGAGAAGCTGCGCGCGGCAGGGATGCCGCTTCTGGGCAAGCTGAACATGGACGAATACGCGATGGGCTCCAGCACCGAGAACAGCGCGTTCGGCCCCTGCCATAACCCCTGGGCCCTGAACCGCGTGCCGGGCGGGTCCTCCGGCGGTGCGGCGGCAGCGGTGGCCGCCGGGATGGCGCCTGTGGCGCTGGGCAGCGACACGGGCGGAAGCATCCGCCAGCCGGCTTCCTTCTGCGGCGTGGTGGGGGTCAAACCCGCCTACGGCGCGGTGAGCCGCTATGGGTTGGTGGCCTTCGCAAGCTCACTGGACCAGATCGGCCCGCTTGCGAAAACTGCGGAGGATGCCGCGCTGGTGATGGATGTGATCGCCGGGCATGACCGGCGGGACGCGACCAGCGACGCGGAGCTGTCGCCCCTGCATCCGCTTCAAAAGATGGAAACTCTCGAGGGGCTTACGGTCGGGTTGCCGAAGGAATGCTTCGGCGAAGGGCTATCCATGCCCGTATACCATGCGGTGCAGCAGGCGGCCGAGAAGCTGCGCGAACTGGGCGCAACGGTGGTGGAAGTAAGCATCCCCTCGCTTCCCTATGCCCTGTCCGCCTATTATGTGCTCTCCAGCGCCGAAGCCAGCAGCAACCTGGCCCGTTTTGACGGTGTGCGCTACGGCTACCGCGTGAAGGAATACGCCGATCTGGACGAACTGTACCGCAAGAGCCGTGAGGAGGGTTTCGGCATTGAGGTAAAACGCCGCATTATGCTGGGTACCTTCGCGTTAAGCAGCGGGTATCAGGACCAGTATTACCTGAAGGCCCAGCAGGCGCGGGAACTGTTGCGTTACGAGTTCGGACTGGCGCTTGCGAATTGCGACCTGCTGCTGACCCCCGTAGCGCCGACCTACGCCTACCGGCTGGGCGAGAAAACCGCCGACCCGATGGAAATGTACATGGGCGACCTGTACACCGTGCCCGCGAACCTTACGGGGTTGCCCAACGTGAGCGTGCCCTGCGGAACCGCGCAGGAGGGCGGCGAAACGCTGCCCATCGGCATGAGCCTGCTGGGCGCGCGCGACAGCCTGCCGAAGCTGCTGTCCGTGGCGGCAGCCTACGAGCGGGCCGTGAAGCCCAACGAAGGCATCCGCCCGTATGAACATCTGCGCAGGGGAGGCGAAACCGCATGAGCTGGGAAATGGTGATCGGTCTGGAAACGCATGTGGAGCTGAACACCGAAAGCAAAGTGTTCTGTACCTGTAAAACCGCGTTCGGCGCGGAGCCGAATACCCACGTTTGCCCCGTGTGCATGGGGCTGCCGGGCGCGCTGCCCGTGTTTAACGAGCGGGTGCTGCACCACGCGGCCATGGCGGGCTTCGCCCTGAACTGCCACGTTCACCATGTGAGCCGTTTCGACCGGAAAAACTACTTTTACCCCGACCTGCCCAAGGCGTACCAGATCAGCCAGTTTTACCGCCCCATCTGCGAGGACGGGTGGCTGACCGTACAGACCGCCGCGGGGGAGAAAAAAATCGGCATTACGCGCATTCACATCGAGGAGGACGCGGGCAAGCTGGTGCACGACGACGAGAACGGCACGATGCTGGATATGAACCGCTGCGGCGTGCCTCTGATCGAGATCGTGAGCGAACCGGACCTGCGCTCGGCGGAGGAAGCGGTCGCCTATCTGCGTAAAGTGCGCGCGATTCTCACCTACATCAACGTAAGCGACTGCCGCATGAACGAGGGAAGCCTCCGCTGCGACGTGAACCTGAGCATCCACCACCCGGGCGACCCTTTCGGTGTGCGCACGGAGATGAAAAACCTGAACTCGTTCCAGAGCGTGGAACGCGCCATACAGGCCGAGTACGACCGGCAGGTGGCCGCGCTGGAAGCGGGCGAGGAAGTGGTGCAGGAAACACGCCGCTACGACCAGAAGACCGGAAAGACCACCTCCATGCGCCGCAAGGAGAACAGTGCGGATTACCGGTATTTTCCCGATCCCGATCTGCCGGAAGTGCGCCTGACCGACGCGGACATGGAAGCGATCCGCGCCGAAATCCCCACCCTGCCGGATGCGCGCCGTGAAGCGTACCGGAACGAATACGGGCTGTCCGCCTACGCGGCGGAACAGATTACCGCCGAACGCTGGCTGGCCGAATATTTTGAGGAGGCTGCCGCTGTGGCACAGTCTCCTGTCGGTGTTGCCAACCTGTTGCAGGGCGAGGTGTTCGCGTTGATGAGCGTGCGCGCCACCGAAGCCGAGAAAAGCGGAAGTTCCGCTGCGGAGGGCAGGGAATCGCTGCCCGTGTCGCCCACCCATCTGGCTAAGCTTTCCGATTTGCTGGCGGATGGTCGGGTGAACAGCTCCACCGGCAAGAAAATCCTTTCCGCTTTGTTTTCGGAGGATTGCGATCCGGAGGCCTACGCCGAAGCCCACGGCCTGTTTACCGTCAGCGACGACGCGACCCTTACGGATGCGATTACCCGCACCCTGACCGAGAACCCGGATATGGTGCAAACCTACCGCGGCGGCAAGGTGAGCGTGGAAAAGGCACTGATGGGTAAGGCGATGGCTGTTACCCGCGGCAAGGCCAACCCGGAAAAACTGGCGCAAATGCTGCATGAGGCGCTGGAGCGGTGAAACGCAAGGTATTGAAGGAAGGGGAAAGCCCTTCCTTCACTTTTCTTTTAATATGCCTGCGGGCACGCGGGGCGTGGGCAGGGCTGTGTCTGCGGACACACCAAAGGGCTTTCCGCTCGCCCTTTGGATACCTTCGGGATCGCCTTTTTACACGGCGGGCTACACGGCAGGGGTCGCTCTCGGAGTACGGGATAGTCGTCCGCTGCTACCTTCGGCAGCGCGACCGACAAGCCCGTCCATCCATCGAGCGACCCCTGCCGCGCCCCGCCTGCTGGTATTC
>Ga0116170_10005818_pt1 | contig 10923 bp, 8 predicted proteins | sample AD_JPNHW1_MetaG_FD_89797 | JGI IMG/M metagenome (GOLD analysis project Ga0116170, IMG submission 89797) | Active sludge microbial communities of municipal wastewater-treating anaerobic digesters from Japan - AD_JPNHW1_MetaG | ecosystem: Engineered > Bioreactor > Anaerobic > Digestate | place... | reverse complement strand
CAGCGCGCGGCAGTCTTCAAGTTTAAGGGCGCGCACGGCCGCTTTCACGGCCGGCACGGCGGGCGCGCTGACGCTGAGCTCGGTAACGCCGAGGCCGAGCAGCAGCGGAAAGCCCAGCGGGTCGCCGGCCAGCCCGCCGCAGACGGCCACGTGCTTGCCGTGCGTATGCGCGGCCTCCGCTACCATGCTTATCAGGCGCAGCACCGCGGGATGCAGCGCGTCGGCTTTGCCGGCCAGCTTGGGGTGGCCCCGGTCCATGGCCAGCGTATATTGCGTAAGGTCATTGGTGCCTATGGAGAAGAAATCCGCCTCGCGGGCGAACACTTCCGCCAGCACCGCCGCCGCCGGCACCTCTATCATTATCCCTACGGGCACCGGCGCGAGACCCAATTGCCTGGCCTCCGCCAGCACTATAGCCCGGGCGGCGCGGTACTCTTCTATGCCGGTGATCATCGGGAACATTATCCGCACGTCCCCGGCGGCGGCGGCGCGCAGGATGGCCCGCGCCTGCGTCCTGAGCAGTTCCGGGCGGTCCAGGCTTACGCGTATGCCGCGCTCGCCCAGGAAAGGGTTCTCTTCTTTCGGAAGGTCCAGGTACGGCGCCTGTTTGTCGCCGCCCACATCCAGCGTGCGGATGACGAAGGGGCGCTCTTTGCCGAGGGCCGCGGCGGCGGCGCCGTAGGCTTCGGCCTGCTCGTCTTCGGAGGGCGCCTCCGCCCTGTCGAGGAACAGGAATTCCGAGCGCAGCAGGCCCACGCCTTCGGCGCCCAGCTTTACCGCGGCGGGCGCGGCATCCGCGCTGCCGATATTGGCGAAGACCTGCACCTTGTGCCCGTCGAGGGTTACGGCGGGCTGGCCGGCGGCCTGCGCCTCCGCGGCCTTGCGCCCGGTTTCGGCGGCCAGGCGGGCCGCCGCGCCGGCCAGCTCGGCGGCGGAAGGGTTAAGGCGGAGAATGCCTTTTGTCCCGTCGAGTATCAGTTCGGACCCGGCCGCTACCTGCAGCAGGCGCGGCTCCAGGGCCACCACCAAAGGCAGGCCGAAGGATTGCGCGAGGATGGCGATATGCGCGGTGGCGCCGCCTCCGACGGTGGCGCAGCCCAGCACGCGGGCGCGGTCCAGGGCGGCGATGTCCGAAGGGGTGAGCTCTTCAGCCAGCAGGATGGAGCCCGCGGGCGCGGCGGCCAGGTCGGGCTGCGCCCCGCCCGTAAGCAGCGCCAGCGTGCGGCGGCCGACGTCCCGCAGGTCGGCGGCGCGCGCGGCCAGCAGTTCATTGGGCATGCCGGCCAGGCGCGCGGCGTGGGCGGTGAAAGCTTCTTTCCAGGCGTAAGCCGCGCTGCGGCCTTTGGCGATGGCGCTGTCAGCCAGTTCCAGCAGGTCGGGGTCGGAGAGCAGTTCCAGGTGGGCGCCGAAAATTCCCGCCTGGCCGGTTTCGCCCGCGGCGGTGAGGCGGTCCTGCAGCGCGCAGAGCTGCAGGCGGGCGGCCGCAAGGGCCGCCTGCAGGGCGCTGCGCTCCTGCTCCGGCGTGCCGCCGAATTCAGGCACGCTGGCGTCGGCGGCGCGCAGCAGGAAAGCTTTGCCGGCCGCCAGGCCGGCGGAGGCGCCGATACCGGTAAGCTGACCAGGATCGCCCGCCGCGGCGGGCCTGGCCGGTGCCGGCCGGGCCGGCGGTTTTACGGCGGGGGCGGCCGCGGCCTCTTCGCCCAGCCCCTGTTCCAGTGCGGGCAACAGGGCGGCGATAGCCGCTTTGGCGTCGGCCCCGCGGGCCACCAGGTAAACTTTGTCGCCCTTGCGTATGTCCAGGCCCATTATGGCCGACACGCTGCGTATATTGGCCAGCGCGGCGCCCTTGCGCAGGCGCAGGTCGCACTGGTAGCCGCGCGCCAGCCGGGCCAGCGTGGCGGCCGGCCGGGCGTGCAGGCCGGAAGTGTTAGGAATTACGGCCCCGTCGGAAACCAGCGCTTCGCCGGCCTCGGGCGCCGCGCCGCCGGCAGCGGGGACGGCCAGGTCTATGGTCAGCACGGGGTCCTGGCCGGCGTTCACGCTGCCGGAATTCTTTTTCAGCCCGGCCACGCGCTCCGGCGTGGTGATCACCAGCTGCGTCAGCAGGCTGCGCGCTTTTAAAGCCACCTCGTCGGCGCTGAAATCGATAAGGGTCTGCCCCGCCTTTACCAGGTCGCCGGCTTTGACGCGGGGGGTAAAACCTTCGCCCTTCATGTGCACCGTATCTATGCCTATGTGCAGCAGCACTTCCACCCCGCCGCCCGCCCGCAGGGTAAGGGCGTGGGGGTGCACGGTAAGGACTTCGCCTGCGCAGGGCGCCAGCAGCTGCTGCGAGACTGGGTCGATGGAGACGCCGTCGCCGACTATCTTCCTGGCGAAAACCGCGTCGGGCACCGTTTCGATGGGCACCAGCAGGCCGGAGAGCGGCGCCAGCAGCGTTATGGAAGCCGGCTGTTTAGAGGGGTTAAGGGGGGTGGTCACTTTAGCGTGCTCCTTTCTTATCACTGTCTTGTTCAGCCGCGGGCCGCGCGGAAAGGCCGGGCGCCGGGGAAGCGCTTTAAATCCATGAAATCCCCAGCCTCAGTTATTATAGATAAAATCGACCGGCCCGCCCTATGGCAGCGCCGGGAGCGCGCTGGTTCAACCGCCCGCAAAAATGTTATTTTAGGACAGGGCGGCGTTCCGCGCCCTGAAAAACATGATCGTCCCCGAGCCGCGCTGCATCATTGAAACCGCCGAACGCCTGGGAAAGCGCGTCGGAGAGCGCTGCCCCGCTTCCAGCCTGTACAAGCTGGCGGGAACCGTGACCGCGGCCGTCCGCGCGGCCGGCCGGCGGACCGCGCGCAACTGCATATTATGGCAATGAAAGATTATGACGGTTACACGCTGCACACCGCGCGGCCGGACGAGCCCCGGCCTTACACGGCTCCCATGGTTGAAGAGGGCTTCCTGACCCAGCGGCGGGTGGAGCAGCTGCACACCGCGGCTTTGCTGACCTTGCCGCCGGTGCTCTACCTGCTGTATATACTAAAACCGCTGTATTCGGGGCAGCTGTTCAGGAATTCCCTCGGCTACAGTTTAACGGCGCTGGCGCTCTTTCTCGTTGGGGTAGTGCAGGCGCTGAAAGGCAAACCCTGGTTCAGCAGCGTGATCGTAAAAATAGTAATGCTCGCGGTCCCTTTGTTCATTCTGACCGGCTATGTGACGGAAGCCTGGATCAACGAGCGCCTGGATACCAGCCGGCCTGTAGTCCACATAGCCCGGGTGCTGCGCAAATACGCGGAGTGGAATAAAAGCCGCAACCGCAGTTACTTTACATACCTGGCGTATATAGAATCCTGGCACGACGGCAACCAGATAAGGTGGGAAATACCCGAAGCGGACTACCCCGGCATAGAGCCGGGCGTAACGGTAGCCACCGTTGAAACGAAGCCCGGCCGCCTCGGGTACGAGTTCATCTCGCGCGTCCGGTTCGGCCCGCCGCCCAAAGAGATCTCCGCCGGTCTTGCGGGCTTGCCGCCCGCGGCAAAGCCGCCCGGCGCGCCGGCCGGCGCCCCGGCCGAGCTGCCCTCCCCGGTAACCGCCGGCGAGCCGCTGCGCGAGCCCGATGGAAATGCGGAGCTGCGAGGGTACGCCGCCCGCGGCTTCGAGAACGCCGGGAAAGGGAATTATGACGAGGCGATAGTTAATTATTCCAAGGTTATAGAACTCGACCCTTCGAAAGCCGCGGCGTATTCGCTGCGCGGCAGCGCCTATTCGAAAATTGGCGAGTATGAACAGGCGATCGCGGATTATTCCAAAGCCCTCGCGCTGGACCCCGGGGACGCCGGCACCTACCTGCTGCGCAGCTTCGCCTATCAAGAGAGCGGGCAAAGCGAAAAAGCGCAAGCCGACAAAAAGAGCTACCAGAGCCTTTCAAAGAAATAGCGCGGGCTGATCGCTGTTCCCGCGGCAGGGCAGCCTGTTGCTATTCCTGGGCAGCGGCCGCCAGCGTCTCCCTGAGCTTTCCCTGCACCAGCTTGGCGTACCCGGATATTTTTTTCTCGGCTTCGCCGGCGAACTCCTTGTAATATTCAGCCTTTTCGTCGCTCTTAGCGGAATATTCCTTTAATAATTGTTTGCGTTCCTGGTTGAGGGCTTTCACGGCCGCTTTGACCGCTTTTTTATCGGTGCCCAGCCGTGCCTGCTCCAGGGCGGCGTCTTTCGCGTCTATCTGTTTCTGTATGGCGGAAAGCGCGGCGTTCAGGTCCGCGGCCCCGGCTTCCATATTCGCCATCCAGGGCTCGATCTCGGCGAAAATGCCCTTATAGACCTCCGGCAGCGGCTGGAAGCAGTGCGGGCAGGCGGGGGGGCGCGCGGCTTCAGGCTTGGCGGCCGGGATATCGGCGGCTGGCGCGGCGGGCGCGGGCGCGGCGGGCTCGACGTTCTCGGTTTGCGGGGCTTCCACCGGCAAAGCAGGCGCGGCGGCTGTCTCCGTGGCGGCCGGAGGTTGTGAAGCTTCAGGCACCGCGGCCGGCTGTGCCGCCGGCTCCGCCTTCACGGCCTTCTTCCGGCGCTTCTTCTTCGCCGCGGGCCTGGCCGGCGCCGCGGGCGCGTCGGCCTGCGCTGCGACGGTTTCCTGCGGCGGGGCGGCCGGTTCTTCCTGCGCGCAAAGGGGAACGGGCGCGCCGCCGGCCCAGAGGACCGCCGCTATGATCATGATCGCTGTTTTCATTATGCTCTCCTTATATATGGCGCCGGCGCTTACAGGCGCAGCGTGAACCCGAAAAGAAGCCCCCAGGACCTGGCAGGGGCGTTGAGGCCGAACTTAGCCCCGGCGTCGATGTCCAGCGTAGGGTAAGGCGACCAGGCCAGCCCGAACAGGGAATTCACCGGGGGCGTGGAAGACTGTTTGTCCGCGTTGGTCTCGACGGCGAGGTCGGCCAGGATACGCGTTGCCGGCAGCACCAGGTAAGCGGCCGCGGCCGAAGCTTTAAGGATATTCTCGTTCTCGCCCAGGCTGTTCCTGTTGAGCAGGAAGCCCGCGTTCAGGTAATATTCCCAAGGGCCTTCGGTCCTGCCGGCTATGCCGTAAAGCCAGACTTTGCCGTTGCCCGCCCCCAGGCTTTTAGCCTCGTTGCCGGCCGGCATGGAGAAACCTGGCTTCAGCGCCAGGCGCCAGCCATGCTTGCGGCCGGTGTTGAACTTGGCTTCCATGGACACGTCGCCGGGCCCGCTTTCGGAGATCCCGTTAGAGCGCCAGCCCTGCCAGGGCGCGCTGAGCAGCAGCGTGACCTTCTTGAACAAGCCATAGGATATTTCGCCGGTGAGCGTGTTGGAATAACTGTTGGTTCCCTCATTTGAAGCCGAGTGCTCGAAACCGACCTCCACCTGCCGCCCGTCGCGGTCCAGGAAGCGGGTATCCTCCGTCATCATCGGGTGGAAAGCGAAAACAGGACCGGCGCAGCCAGCCAGCAGGGCCGGCAGCGCGAACCGGATGAGTTGTTTGGTCATACGCTGATTCTACATAAATCCAAGATGTTTTTCATTGTTCTTTAAAGAGCGGGGCGGGGGATCCGGCAGTCCGGGAAAAAGCTCAAAAGCGCCCGGCTTTAGTGGTAAAATACGGACCAGGGCGGTTTCGCGAATTACGCCCGGGGCAAAGGACGAAATTCCATGGGGCTTACAAAAATGGACCTAAGTCAGCGATGACTTTATTTACAGGCATTAGCCCCGGGCCGGGCGCGGGCGCGGCCCTGCATGGAAAAAGTTTGAAGACATTTTCCGGTTGTCCTATAATATAATGACCTAAGGCGTATATTATGGTTAAACTCTACAGCACATTGGCCAGGACAAAGCTGAATTTCGTGCCGCTAAAAGAAGGCAGCGTTAAAATTTACGCCTGCGGCATAACCCCGTACGACGAGATCCATATCGGCCACGCCCGGCAGGCGGTGGTTTACGACATTATCAGGAACTACTTCGAATATTTGAAGTTCGAGGTGACCTATGTCAGGAATTTCACGGACGTGGACGACAAAATAATCCGGCGCGCCAACGACGAAGGCCGGGAAAGTTCGCAGATAAGCCGGCACTACATAAAAGAAAACTCGGAAGACCTGCGCCGGCTGAAGGTAAGGGCCGCCACCCATGAGCCGAAAGTCACCGAGTGCATGGACGCCATTATCGCCATGATCGGCAGGCTGGTCGACGGCGGGTATGCCTACGTCAATAACGGGGAAGTGTTTTTCGCGATCTCGAAATTCAAGGACTACGGCAAACTCTCCAACAGGAAAAAAGAAGAACTGATCAACGCCGAGGATTCTCCCAATAAAAAAGACAACGCGGATTTCTGCCTGTGGAAACCGCATAAAGAGGGGGAGCCGTACTGGGAATCCCCGTGGGGCCGCGGGCGGCCGGGCTGGCACATAGAATGCTCCGCCATGGCCCACAAGTTCCTCGGCGACACCATCGACATCCACGGCGGGGGCATAGACCTGATCTTCCCGCACCACGAGAACGAGATCGCCCAGAGCGAAGCGCACAGCGGCAAAGCGTTCGCCAAGTACTGGCTGCACAACGGCCTGGTGATGCTCAACGGCAGCAAAATGAGCAAGAGCACCGGCAATTTCATGACGATCAAGGACGCCCTGAAAATTTATTTCCCGGAGGAATTGCGCTACGCCATCCTGGTGCAGAACTACGGCTCCAATATTGACTTCTCCAGGGAACTTTTCACCAACGCGCGCAAACGGCTTTATTATTTCTACAGCACGCTTGCGAAAATAAACGCTTTTACCGGGCCCCGGGGCCCGGGCGCGCCCGACGCCGCGCCGCCGAAAGTGCGCGACCTGGAAAAGAACTTTTCGGAGTTCATGGACGACAACTTCAACACGCCGAAAGTGATCTCGGAGTTAGCCGATGTTTTTAAAGAACTGAACAAACTAGCCGGCTCAAAGAACCACACAGCCGAAGAAAAAGCCGCCGTCTTCGGCCTGTTCCGCCGCGGTTTCCGGAACATAACGCAGGTGCTGCGGCTCTTTGAAGAGGACCCGGAGGAATATATTTCCGCGCTGAAGGCCAGGTTCCTGGCGGAAAAGAACATCGACACCGCGCTCGTCGCCGGCAGGATCGAAGAACTGCGGACGGCAAAAGCGGGTAAAAATTATGAAAAGGCCGACAGTGTCAAACGCGAACTGGCCGGCCTGGGCATAAAACTGCTGGAGCGCAGCGATTCGGTAGACTGGGAAATACTCTTTGAATAGCGCCTGGGAGCGGCCGGCGCCGGGAATACATGCCAAAAAAAATATTAATCGTTGACGACGAAGAAAAGATACGTTTCCTGCTTCAAAAGGCGCTTGAGGGCCAATACGACGTTCTTACCGCGCCCGAAGGGCTCAGCGCCGTCGAGCTGGTTAAAAAAGAGCGCCCCGACCTCGTGTTCCTGGATTTCAATATGCCGGGGCCGGACGGCGTGGCGGTGCTGAAGCTGATAAAAGAGACAGGGCAGTGCCCGGTCGTCTGGATGCTTACCGGGGTTGACGACCTCGGCACGGTGCTGAAGGCCCTTGAGACCGGCGCGGCAGGCTACATTACCAAGCCTTTGGAAATAGAGAAAATACGAAGCATTGCCGCTGACGCGCTGAACAGCCCGGGAACCGGCGGGCAGCCCGGTGCCAGGCCCTGGCAGGTAAAGAAAACAGAATAATTTCCAGCAAGCGTTTTTTTGTATTATGTTTTCAGAAGTCGCCTGAAGCCAGCCAGAGGTAAAGAACATGGACAGTTTTACAGATCCCGCTGGCAAACTCGTGATGGTGGTCGACGACGACAAAGGCGTCAGGGAACTGCTGGAAATAATAGTCCGCAAAGAGGGCTTCAGGGCCGAAACGGCCGTGGACGGGGAGGACGCGCTGGCCAAGATCCGCGCCAGCCGGCCCGATATTATCCTTTTAGACCTGATGCTCCCGAAGTTCGGCGGGTTCGAGATCCTGCGCGAACTCCAGCAGGAAGAGACCGCCGGCATACCGATAATCATCATCACCGGCCGCTCGCTGGATTATTCCACCGCCGAAATGATCCGGCGGGAAGCCAATGTCCGGGAATTCATAGAAAAACCCATCAAAAGGGAAGTGCTGGTTTCGCTGGTGCATCAGACCCTGAAGACCCGCCCCCCGAGGAAAAAATAACCCGTCCGGCGGGAATCTTTATTTTACCTCGACGGTCGGGGCCAGTCGGCGCAGCAGTCCCATATTCCTCAGCTCGGTACAGCCCTGCACGTTGCCGGCGGCGCAGCCCCTCTTGTACAAAGCGGCCGCGGAGGCCTCGTCGAGCCTGACGCCGAGCCCCGAAGCATAAGCCTTGCCCAGAGAGGTGCACCCCTGCGCGACGCCGCCGTCGCAGGCCTTCTTATACAGCACCGCCGCGCGCGAGTGGTCCTGTTTCACGCCGAGCCCGTCGGAATACAGCGCGCCCAGGATACCGCAGCCGTACCCGTCCCCGCCGGAACAGGCCTTCTTCAGGTAGAACGCCGTAAGTTTAATATCCATGGGCAGGCCGCGGCCGTCCATGTACATCGAGCCCAGCATGGTACAGCCTTTCATTTCCCCGCCGTCGCAGGCCTGTTTCACCAGGACCGCCGCCTTGTCATATTCCTGCGCCACGCCCCTGCCGGCGTAATACATCGCTCCCAGCAGCAGGCATTTGCCCATGTCGCCGCCGTCGCAGGCCTGCCGGGCCAGCGCCGCTTCGCTGGGGGGGACTTTGATCCGGATACGGTCGGGCTCGGCTCTTTTTTCGGGCGCGTCCTGCCCGGGGAGGCTGAATTCCTTTTTCGCGCCGCCGGCGGCCGCGGCCCTGAAAAATGCGGCGGCCTGGGCCTGAGCTTTTATCTCGATGATGGTGCGCACTTTCAGCCGGCTCAAAAGAGCGCAAGCGTCAGCATCGCCGCGCAGACAGTTCGCCCCGTAAAGAGCGGAGGCCCGCGAGGCGTCCCTGGGAACGGGGCCCCAGCCGTCCTCGTAAAGCCCGCCCAGCACATTGGTCCGGTACAACAGGTAGAGAAGGCCCAGCGCAAAAACCAGCGGGCCGCGCAGCAGCAGAAACAGCCACCTGAGCTTGATGACGCCGGCGGTGCGGCGCCGCGGGCCGTCGGCAATTACCAGGGGGCAGCCGGGCTTTTCTCGCACGGCGGCGCGGAACTCGGTCTGCAGACGGCGCTGCCATTGTTTCTGTTTTTCCTGCTCCCCGGCCAGCGTCTCTTTCAGCCCGGCCTCCCATTCCGCGGCGTCGAGCTCGCCGTCTTTATCGGCGTCCAGCGCTTTCATTTTTTCGGTATCCGCCCTGAGCAGGCGCGCTATGGCCTCCCCGGCCAGGTTCTTGACGGGAGCCATCTGCTCTGACAGCGTGAGCGGTTCCTTTGCCTCCCCGGCGCAGCCCCATACCCAGAGGGGGTCGCCCCCGCGGATGATGACCGCCCGGAGGTGGACGCCGCGCTCCCGCGGGATCCCGTTGAGGAATTGCGCTACGGAAGGGTCGGCGAACGCGAAGGAATCACCCTGCCGCTTTTCAAAAACGTCGACGGTGTTCTTGAGCAGGAACCGCGCGCCCTGCGGGTAAACGGGGACCGCGCCCGTCCCGTCCTCCACCAGCAGCGGCGTGCCGCTGCTGTCGGCGCTGTATAAAACGACCGGCGCTCCAAAGACGTTGGCACGGCGGTCGCGGTTGTTCAGCAGCCCGCGCAGGCCGCGGCCCGCCTTGCCCGCCCCGACCTCGGCTTCGTTCACTTCCACCCGGTAGTAGGCGCAGGGCAGATTATAAACCGGGTCCAGTAGTGAAACTGAAGGCGCGGCGGTACCGCCTAATTCCACGCGGCCCGGGGCCGCGGACCCGGCGGCGGACCGCACCGTGCCGGAGATCCAGCGCTCAAGCGCGATGGTTTTTAAACTTTTATACAGGAGGAAGACGCCACAGCCCATGCCGCCCGCCGCGAGCAGCAGGACTTTAGCGCTTTCGAATAAAGTGTAGTTCATGAAATTCGGCTTTCAGCGGGGGGCCTTAAACGTCCGCGCTATATACTAGCAGGTAATAGCGGGATTTTACAACCGGAAGACTTCTTTTTACCCTGTACCGCCGGATATACTAGAATAAACCAGGCGCTGTGCGCCTATAAAAGCAAATGCCCCTTCTTTCACCGGATAAAGAGCGCAGCGGCTGGCTGATCCCGCTATTGGTTTCAGCCGTCACTTTCCTTGTTTTTCTGCCGGCGCTGCGCAACGGCTTTGTGAACTGGGACGACACGCTGAACCTGGTGGAGAACCTGAAATACCGGGGGCTCGACCGGGAGCGGCTGCGGTGGATGTTCACCTCGTTCGGGCTGGGGCCGTACACGCCGCTGGCCAATCTCAGCTTCGGTTTTGATTACCTGGCCTGGGGGATGAACCCGTCCGGCTATCATCTTACCAGCGTGCTCATACACTGCGCCAACGCGCTGCTGTTCTATTTGTTATGTTTCAGGCTGCTGGCCCGGGCCGCAAAGGTTCCCCCGGAAGGAACAAGGACGGAGCTTGAACTGGCGGCGGCGGGCGCGGCTCTTTTTTTCGCGCTGCACCCGCTGCGCGTGGAATCCGTGGCCTGGCTGTCGGGACGGCACGACCTGCTTTGCACCCTGTTCTGCCTGCTGGCTGTCCTGCTGTACACGGCGCCGCGCGCCCCCGGCGCGGGCAGGACTTCATTTTTTTCGCTGCATTTGCTGCCGCTACTGGCTTTCCTGCCGGCGCTGCTGTCCAAAGCCACGGCGGTAACCCTGCCGCTGGTCCTGCTGCTGCTGGATATTTACCCGCTGGGCCGGCTGCCGGCGGATCCGCGCCGCTGGCGGACGCCGGAGAACCGCGGGGTCTGGCTGGAAAAAACCCCGTACTTCGCGCTGTCGCTGCTCTTCGGCATTGT
>Ga0116170_10005817_pt1 | contig 10924 bp, 8 predicted proteins | sample AD_JPNHW1_MetaG_FD_89797 | JGI IMG/M metagenome (GOLD analysis project Ga0116170, IMG submission 89797) | Active sludge microbial communities of municipal wastewater-treating anaerobic digesters from Japan - AD_JPNHW1_MetaG | ecosystem: Engineered > Bioreactor > Anaerobic > Digestate | place... | reverse complement strand
GGCGTTTCGTTTATTTTAAGATCATATTTAGAGGCGATAGCGGAAACAAGGGATGTGACGGAAACGGTTTTGGCGATTCCACCACGCGCGCCTTTGTTTTTGGCCAGATGATATAACAATATTGAAAAAACGGATTGAGGCGAAACGAAACCGCCGTTAGATGTCATGGCGGCTATGCGGTCGCCGTCGCCGTCGAACGCGAATCCGGCGAAAAAGGGCGAATCCATTGCCATGCGGTTCATATATGAAGACATCTGCATGAGGTTAGGAAGTATTGGTTCGGGATTGAAGCCTGGAAACAGCGGATTGTGATCGCTGAAAATTTCCTCGCTTTCAAGGCGAAGTCCGGCCATATGCGTAAAACGTTTGAAAAGTCCGGCCTGCGAGCCGTGCATAGGGTTTATCAGTATTTTTTTTGAAAACGATCTTATTTTTTCTATGTCCACTGATTTTTTAATGTTTTCCAGATACGCAGGCAGCGGGTCGATCTTAACGCCCGTTCCGCTTTTCGATATGCCTAATTTTTTTCTTATTTTATCTGATTCGAATCCGGCTTCAGCGTAGCCATCGATAATCTTTTGTACGCTTGAGATGACATTTCCGGGAGCTGAAGCGCCATCCCGCGTTTTTATTTTTATGCCGTTGTATTCGTAGGAATTATGCGATGCGGTGACCATTATTCCAAGTCCGGCTTTGGAATTTCTCATGATATATGACAGCGCCGGAGTTGGAACGGGAGAATTTGATAAAGCGGTTGAAATGCCAAGCGTATGGAGCGTTTCACATACGCGTTCGGCGAAAAGATCGGACATGAAACGCCTGTCATAGCAAACGTTAACGAGGGCGTTAAGCTTTTCCGAGTAAATATACTCCGCGATCGCGTGGACGATCACGTCAACTTCGTAAAAAGTGAAATTCTTTGCGATTATGCCGCGAAACCCATCCGTTCCGAATTTTATTTTTTCGATTCCGTTTTTTTTCATATGTTCCTTCTTTTGATTATAATAAATGTAATTTTTTTAAAATTTTATCACAATATGTCTGGAAATGTCAAATTTCAAATATCACTTGTTTTAATGTTAAAATTTTATAACTAATATTAAACATAAATTTGATTTTGTATTGTATTTGTGTTATAATCCTATGCTATTATGGCTATGAATCCTAAAGCCCTTTTAATAGGCTTTCGCGACAATTTAAAACTTGCCTTCTATCTTGATTATCTTGATAATCAAGCCATATATATAAGCTACGGGAATGAATTCAAAATGACGCGCGAAGAATTTACCGGACTCGTAAATTTTTTGCGCGTCGCGAAACAAACCATAAAACCTGAAAAATTAAAGGGACCGCCCGGCGTCATATCTCCTAAAAGCATGTCGACCATAGGTTTTATATGGCTTCAGGAAAACGGCTACATTAAAATAGAACACAGGGCTTTTACAAAGGTTTTCTCGCAGGAAAACTACTTCACGTTCGTCGAGGAACTTGAAGCGGCTATGCAGGGGCTTGACCGTTTTGATAAGATCCAGGAAATGACGCCTGATGCCCGCGCCGCGATGGGTATCGACGAGGCCGGCCGGCCGCTGGTCGTAAAAGACGCTCTTTATACGATAAGGATGCTGGGCTACGCGATGGCTTTAATACTCGTGTTTTTAGACGGCATTCTTTTAGTGGCCGGCATCTTCAATCCGCTTCTGCTTTATCTTGTAGTGATAATAGCGCTCGTTATAGTGGACGCATACCTTTTGCTTCCCTCATCCGAGAAAAAAGCGCTTTCCATGTTCTGGCATAACGCCAAGAATTTTATGAACGAAGATTTTTGGCGGATAGCCGACGGCCTTCCCATTTCACGTAAAACGGTCGAACTTTTCATGGTATTACTGATAGTAATGACCCTTATGAGCGCGTATTTTTCGACGGCCATACCTTCCATATTATCCTGGGGCAGAAAAATGTTCGCCGGCGCTCCGCCTGATTCATCGGGCACCGAAGATGTTACAAGGCTCGTTGCATTCACCAAGAAGGGCGGGACATATTATGACGCCGACAAAAAATTCGTCGGCATGTCGGAATTTTACAAACAATTTTTCGACGCGCTTTCAACCTGCCGTCTGACGCTTAGAAAGTTTACGGCGACAAGCTCGCTTGGCGGAAATCTGGCATCGCTCAATCACGATCTCGAAGGCGAACTTATGACTTCGAACTTCGGCGATACGCAGACTTTCGCCACCAAAATGCGTCAGTATAAACCCATACAGGATGCCAAGATTGAAAAATTTTCCAACTACTTTGCTTTTAAGGTGCAGAGCACGTATTATTTTTCGAACGCGGTTCATTTCAAGCGCATGAAGCCGGGTAAAACCGACAAAAAGTCAATCGATTCGATTGTAATGAGGGCGCATCACGTTATCGCAGGCCCTTCGGCTAAAATAATCGGCGGAACCTATACATTCTCGTCGACCAAGGACAAAAATGTATACGAAAAAGTGTTTACCATAAGGTTGAAAAATTTTGACGAAATAATCCGCTTCATAAGTACGATCGAAGCCGAGCCGGCCTGCCTTGAATTTCTCGTGGATGAAATAGTTTCGGATATGGCCGGCAGTTATGATATGCGTTTCAGGGTTATCGTGGTCAGCCGCAAATGACGGCATAATTTAGCATATAAAAAAGCGCAATAAAAAAGAGCTTCTATGATTTTAATAGAGGCTCTTTTCTTATTTTTCAGCTTATGTGAAAGCAAACATTCCGGCGCGTCATTAATTAAAAGGAGTTTTGAGCCATTTCTTCGGCTTTTTTATAAAGTTTTTCGATCAATAGCTGGTCGATTTTTTTGTGCTCGCGCCTTTCGCGGTTTAATTCAGCGATAATGCTTTCTATGGTGTTTCCGCTTTTAATTATATTGAGCATGGAGCCTTTTGAAAGTATATAGCCTACCGGACAATCAAACCGTTCGCCAAGCAACTCGCGAAATATCCATATGGCGCGGGCAAGCTTTTTTTTATCCGATTTAAGTTTTCTGTACCCTGGAAATTTATCGGCGTATTGTTTGAGCTGATTTACCCGGTAATCTATGGTGCATAAGCGCTCGCATTCTTCGATGTATTTATCGGCGAGTTTTTTTTCCGATAGTTCGGCCGTCAGGGTTTCCTCGATCCTCAAAAGGTCGAGCACGTCTTTTATGGCGTAGTCGATGAGATCTTGTTTTAAGGGTCTTTTAAGCCAGTTGGCCCTTTGGAATGCGTCTTTTTCTTTTTTTTCTATTCCGATATAACTTGCAATTTCGGCTTTTTTTCCGAGTAACTTCTGGGCTATGGCAATGTCCCTGACGGGAAATATAGAATGGCCCAGAACGTTCTGCGTTATGAAAAGATCGTTGTTGCAGGAAAACATGACTTTGATTAAGTCGGGGCATGTGAGCAGTTCCTTCAGCGTTTCGGATGCGCCGAGTTTGAGCACGTCTATGATGACCGCTTCATCACCGTCAAAGCACTGGAAAATAGCGACTGAATATTTGTATCTGAAGGACCCCTGATCGCCTTCGAGATCTAGAGCTAGACGGCTGACTTTTTTTGAACGCAGATTTTTCAGGTAGTTTATAAGTTCATTTTCACGTTCGATTATCATGATTTCCTCTGTAACAATTTTTCACTGTGATACGGCGATATATTTTATCACAGTTTTATGATTATTCAAACTGATTTTTAATAAAATTTAAAAAATCAGTTGAACAGTGCGAAAGAAACCGCGAAAACGGCTGAAGTTAAATACATCAACGGGTGGACTTGCGAAGCCTTGCCGGCGAAGATCTTAAGTATCGAGTAAGTTATAAATCCCATTCCAATGCCGTGGGATATTGAATATGTGAATGGCATAGCCATGAACATTATGAAAGCCGGTATCGCCGTTTCATATTCATCGAATTTGATTTTTACGATATTATCCATCATCATGAACCCTATTATTACAAGCGCCGAAGCAGTGGCTTCCTTGGGAACGATACCTGCAATCGGGGCTATAAAAATGCTTAGAAGAAACAATATTCCGGTCGTTATCACGGTAAGTCCGCTTCTTCCGCCTTCAGAAACGCCCGCGGCCGATTCGACGTAAGATGTAACCGAACTCGCTCCGCATGCGCCGCCGAGCATGGCGGCTATGGCGTCGATACCGAGGATGCGGCTGATATTTTTTATTTTGCCGTCGCCGTTGGTGAGATTTGCCTGATAGCCTATGGCCGTGACCGTTCCGAGTGTGTCGAAAAAGTCAACAATGACAAAACTTATCAGCACTGGCACGAGGGAAAACTTGAAGGCTCCTGCGATATCTAACGCGCCTATAGTTGAAAAATCAGGGGCCGAAATAAAGGTTGTCGGTATTTTAGCTACACCGAGTATTACGGCTATGACCGTGTTCAAAATAATACCGATCAATATTCCGCCCTTTACGCGGCGACTGACAAGAACCGATATTACCAGAAGCCCGGCGAGGGTGACCGCGACCTCGGCGCTGGCAAAGTTTCCAGCCATTAAAATATTCGCTTCTTTATTTAATATGACTATTCCGCCGTTCAAAAATCCTATGAATGCAAGAAAAAGCCCTATTCCTACCGCGATTGCATGTTTTAATTCCTCCGGGATGGCGTTCATTACCGCTTCCCTGAGTCCGATGACTACCATGATTAGTACCACGAGACCGTCAAGGAAGATAAGCCCCATTCCGGTCTGCCATGAAATGCCGTATTTTAATATGACATTGAAGGCGAGCATGCTGTTTAATCCCATTCCGGAAGCCAGGGCCAGCGGGAAGTTAGTGAATAATCCCATGATTATGCACGAAATTCCAGCGGAGATGGCGGTTCCGACCATGCACGCGCCGAAGGGAACGCCGGCGCTTTTTAGTATCATCGGGTTCACGAAAAGTATGTACGCCATGGTAAGATAAACCGTAAAACCGGCTCGGATCTCGGTTTTTATGTCGCTTTTTCTTTCGTCAAGTTCGAAGAATTTGGTGATTGCCTTCATTAAATATCACGCTCCCTCAACATTAAAACAAATGAAGGTGATTTTACATTATTTTAAAAATAAGTTCAAGGAAAAAATTCAGCTTTGATATCGCGCTGATAAAAAAACGGGCTGCTTCAAAAATCATCTTTTTGGACAGCCCGGATTAAAAATAGTTGTTTTTACGATTGAAATTTATTTTAATTCTATTTTAACATTTTTAAGGCCGTTCTCTTCGAATTCGTCAAGGAATTTTTCGGCGGATTTTCCAACAAGTTCCGCAAATTCCTCGTCCTTCATTTTATCGATTTTCGCGCTGTATTTCGCGTGTATCTCGCGCGCGGCGAATTCTTCGGCCAGGTCTTCGAATAAAACCACGCTTTCAAAAGCGTCGATTATATCGTTTACCTGATTGTCTTTTTCTTCGAAATATTTTGGGTTTATGCTGTAAGTTTTTTTCTTGACATCCACTAAGACCGCTTTTTCAAGATTGAATTCAGGCGCGAACGAAAGCATGCGCTGATAAGCCTTGTCGAAATCGATCGGTTCTTCCATGGCCGTGTTATCGACCATATATTTTCCCAAATGAACCATTTTTAAAAGAGTTTCATATTGCTTGTCCGATAATGTGATAGTTTTCATTTTGTCTCCTTATAATGGATTTTCCGTTAAATTTTGAATGAGATATTAGCATATCCGGAGAATATTGTCAAATATAAACGCCTTATTTTTTCCTTTCCATAATTTAATTTATTTCTTGAAAAGAAGGCGGGGTCTGGTGTATCATTATGCCGCAAAAAGATCGAAATCGGAGGAGTAAAATGAAAAAAACAAACGCATCTATTCTCACGGCGCTTGCCGTCGCGGCAGTTCTTCTTATTTTTATGGCATCGGCGCAGGCGGCGTCTACTTCTGAAAATTTTATAATTTTTAAAGACACGCCGTCGCCGAACGGAAGATACTGTTTCGCCTGGGGTTACGCGTCGGCCAAAGTTGATTACGACAAGCTGAAAAAGGGCGACGAAGCCTATTTTAATTCGATACCCGAAACCAGCACCATTGAAAATTATATCGTCGATACCGCGGCCTGCAAAATCGTCTGCAAACTTGAAAATTCAGATTTTTACGCCGTGGGCGAGATGTGCAAAAGTAACGTCGCTCAAGCTTATGTATGGAGCGAAGATTCGTCCGTTCTTATTTATTGCCTTTCAAGCAGATGGCAGACCGACGTTCTCGATATTTATAAAGCGGCGGCGGATGGAACATTTGAAAAATATGAGCTGATGTCCGCGATCGAAAGGGAAGTAAGGGCTCATCTTCAGAAAAAACATGCCGCCGGATATAAAGAGAACGGCGAAAGCATCGTCATAAGTTATTCGGACATGAGAATAGCCAGAGACGGCAAATTAGGCATGACGGTTTCCGTAGAAGTTCCCAAACAGGAAACTTTCGGTTTTACTTTAAAGTTTGCCGCACAGGCCGATCTTTCTAAAAAGCCGGATGTGAAATTGCTTTCGGTCGATATCAAAGAGGAAAAATAAACCGCGCGGTCATATAAGCTTTTTTTTCCAGAGTCCGCGTTTGTATCTGGTATAAAACATGAGTCCTTTTATCATTTCACCGATATTTATGCCGGCGATGATGCCGTATAACCCATGTTTATAAGTAATTCCGAATATATAAGCGAGCGGGAGGCCGAAAAACCACATGGCCGATCCGGAAATATAAATTATGGCTTTGGTATCGCCGCCCGCCCTTAAAATATTTGGAAAACAAACGTTGAATATGTAAAACAACTGAAGAAACGATACAATTAAGATTGACTTTGAAGCGAGCGTCTTTGTTTGAATGTTGAAATTGAAGAATTCCGGTATCCTTGATGAAAATATGCCGGTTAATACCGATATCAATAATACAAAGCAAAAACTTATTCTCAGGATACGGTCGGCCTTGCGCTCGGCGCCAGAAAAATCTTCGCGGCCGAGGTCCTGACCGACAAGCGAGGCGGCGGCCATGGAGATGCCTACGACGGGCATAAGCGCTACGCCTTGAACCATTTTTATGACCTCGTTGGCCCCGGCGGCTTCGGTGCCTAATTTTAATATCATCAGCGTAGACGCGACGCCCGCCAGCTGCCAGACGAACATATCTATCGTGACAGGCCATCCAACCCTGACTACTTTGCAAAACGTATCTTTAGAAAAACAAAAGCTGTCCCTTACGGATAACCTTAGCTTCTTTTTTTTCCGCTCGAATGAATAGAGCATGATGAAAAGTTCCGCGAATCTGGCTATGAGGGCTGCATATGCCGCTCCCGCGATGCCAGCGTTGAATATGAAAATAAAAACATAGGCGAGAGCGGTGTTCATTACGATAGCCGCGATTGAGGCGTACATAGGCGTCTTGTTGTCGGCGAAGGCCCTGAAAACCGCTGTCATCATGAATGTCAGCGTAATTGAAATGACGCTGAACGATGTTATTTTTAAATAGATCGTGCCGGCCGCCGCGATCCCTTCGTTCGCTCCCAGAAGCATTAAAAGTTCGCGCGGATAAATATAAAAAAGAGCGTTGAATATTATAGCGGACACGATCCCGGTTATCATGGCGCTGCCAAAAATAGGCTTGAGTCCGTCAAATTGCCCGGCCCCGACGCATTGAGACGAAAGAACGTTGACTCCCGCGCTTATGGAAGCGAAAAGCATGAGCAGAAAGAAAACGAGCTGTTCGGCCACTCCGACTCCCGCGATCGCCGATTCGCCAAGCTGTCCGACCATTATTTTGTCGATGATCCCGACGGCCATTTTTAAAAACATCTGAACGATGGCCGGAAGGCTTGTTAATAATATTGTTTTAGTAAGCGAACCTGGTTTGATTTTTTCAGCTCCGTTCGAGTTTAAAATTACGGCATAATGAAAAAATTAAATCGCCGCATGATAATTCCGTGATTATATTCCCAAACAGACGCTTTTGTCAATGAATATTAATGCCGTTTCTTAAAAATATGTTTTGCAAATCAGCCTGTTTTCATGTATAATTCCTTTTCAAAAGAGGTATCTGAATTTTTTTATCTATGGAAAGGTGAAGTTGATATGGTTATATTCTCGTTATGTATTTTATTTCTTGTTCTGGGTTATTTTATATACGGCTCTATCGTCGAAAAGATCGTTGGAATCGATCCGAATGTCGCGACTCCCGCTATCAGGCTTAAGGACGGCGTAGATTACGTGCCCATGGAATCCTGGCGGATATTTCTTATTCAGTTCCTTAACATCGCTGGCCTGGGGCCTATATTCGGCGCCGTCGCCGGTGCTATGTGGGGCGCATCGGCCTTTTTGTGGATAATTATCGGATGCGTGTTCGTCGGTTCGGTCCATGATTATGTATCGGGCATGCTTTCGATTAAAAACGACGGTGAAAGCCTGTCAGAAATAGTCGGGAGATATCTTGGTTATGGCGTTAAGCAGTTCATGCGCGTGTTTTCAATAGTTCTGCTTTTACTCGTCGGAGCGGTTTTTATAATGGGGCCCGCGAAAATAATGACGAGCTTGAACCTTGGCCCGACGTATACTCACTGGTCGATAATCATTTTCATATATTATATACTTGCGACCATGCTTCCAATAGATCAGCTGATAGGCCGCATATATCCGGTCTTCGGGTTCGCGCTCCTTTTTATGGCCGTCGGAATAACGGGCGCCATATTTTATCAGGGTTATCCCGTGCCGGTTTTCGATATGGCGAATCATCACAATCAGGCCGCAGCGCTTCCTATTTTCCCGTTTCTTTTTATATCGATCGCCTGCGGGGCCGTTTCCGGTTTTCATGCGACGCAGTCGCCCATGATGGCCCGGTGCATGAAAAGCGAAAAAATCGGGCGCCCAATATTTTTTGGGGCTATGATAACTGAAGGCGTCGTGGCGATAATATGGACCTACGCCGCCCTTTCGTTTTTCGGAGGAGTTGAAAAATTGAACGCCGTCATGGTTGAACACGGAAATGACGCCGCGTGGGTGGTAAGCCATATATCCAACACACTGCTCGGAAGGCTTGGCGGCATGCTCGCGCTTTTAGGCGTCGTCGCCGCCCCAATAACATCGGGAGATACGGCTTTTAGAAGCGCCCGCCTCACGATAGCGGATATGCTCGGCTATAGCCAGGAAAAGATATCCAGCCGCCTGGTTATAAGTCTTCCTCTTTTTGTCATTGGATACGTTCTTACAAAGGTTGATTTCGGTGTGATATGGCGCTATTTCGCCTGGGCCAACCAGACTCTCGCGGTCATGGTTTTATGGGCCTGCGCATCTTACCTTATTAAAAATAATAAGTGCCACTGGATAGCTACGATCCCCGCGATGTTCATGACGCTCATATGTTCTCTTTACATACTTTTCACTCCCGATGGTTTGTCCCTTGAATACGGCCTCGCGTTGAAATCAAGCGTTGCCTTTACGGCTGTTCTGACGGCGCTCTTTTTCTTTAAAAACAAAAAAATGCCTGCGCCTCTGGCTGATTCGGCCTCGGCGTAAAAATAAAACGTCCGGGCATGTAATTTTTTTATTTTCAAAACCGATATATTATCTTGAGTAATTTCGTTTTTTATGCAAAAAATAAATTTTCTGAGGAGAAGAATTATGAACAGGGGTTATTCAAGATTTTTCGTATTCGTGTTACTGGTATTGATTGCCGCGTCTTTCGGCACGGCTTACGCCCGCGAGGATCTCAAACTTGACGTTAAGGTTAAATCGCTTGACGCGACTCACTTTCCAGTCATTCAGGCTTACGTTACGGTCACTGACCGGGATGGCGCGTATTATAGAAATTTGACCGAGCAAAGCTTCGCCGTCGCCGAAAATCGTTTTAAACTCGATTCATTCGTCGTGGAATCTTCGCTTAAAAATATGCACGTCGTATTATGCCTCGATAATTCAGCGTCCATGAAAAAAACTCTTCCCGAGCTTCAGCGCGCCGCGTTCACGTTTGTCAAAGGTCTTGATCCGACTGATAAATGTTCGGTGATCACTTTCAACAACAAGGTATCGGTCCTTCAGGATTTTACAAACGATAAATACGCGATATCGAACGCTCTCTTTCAGATGCGCGCCCGTGGCGGCACGCTTTTATATGATTCTATTTTTCAGTCCATAAATAAATGCGCTCTGGTGGAAGGGAAAAAAGCCATAGTCGTTCTTACCGACGGCAAGGACGAAAGTTATTCCGGCTCGAAACCTTTTTCACGCCATACGCTCGAGGAAATAATAGCTCACGCCAAACAGGTCGGCGTTCCGATCTATGTAATAGGCGTCGGCCATGATTTCAACGAGAACGTGCTTTCGTCCATCGCCAATGAAACCGAAGGAACTTATTACTATTCGCCTTCGCCCTATGAATATTCAAGGCTTTTCAAACAGGTTTTACAGAGCTTTAAAACATATTATAAGATCGTTTTCGCCACGCCCTGCCAGGATCGCGATATGGCCGCGCGGCTCGTCGAAATCGAAGCTACCATCGGCGATATGCTGGGCCATGATCAGGTGCTTTATATGTCACCCGGCGCATCGGCCAAAAGTAACGCATATATTCCGATCAGGGAATCAGGCGCATCCGACGATTGTGTAGGATGTGACTTCAGGGGATCTCAGCAGTTCAAGCATCTGAGAAGCAATGAATAGGCCGAGAGTCCGGATTTACACTTTTCTCTGAAATATATAATAAACATAATAAAACACAAAAAAGCCCGCCGGAGAGTTTATCATCGCGCGGGCTTTTTTATATGTAATTTAAAATGCTTGATTATAAAAAGCATCTCGAAATTAATATCAGGCGTCTTATTTATTCGCGCCGTCGTCGGAGACCTTAAGAAGCCTCATTCCCATGTCGGAGGATTTTCGAGACTGCGGCGCGGCGTCCCGGTTCGATGAAGT